>Ga0209060_10004968_pt1 | contig 9914 bp, 7 predicted proteins | sample Coa_R1_8_FD_187155 | JGI IMG/M metagenome (GOLD analysis project Ga0209060, IMG submission 187155) | Surface soil microbial communities from Centralia Pennsylvania, which are recovering from an underground coalmine fire - Coalmine... | ecosystem: Environmental > Terrestrial > Soil > Unclassified ... | reverse complement strand
ACTGCGAAGTCTGCAAAGCCGAGCGGCCGGCCGGTGCCATTGAGGGTTTGCTCCCGGTTTGCTGCCAGGAGATCGTGTCCGCCCAGAAGGCTCTCGATCGTAACGGCCACGAAGTCGGCCTCCGCCTGCTCGGTCGTCGCGGCATGGACGATGACCGGATCAAGCATCGGCCGCGTGATGTCCTCGGGCCTGCCATTGCCGATCACTTGCGCGGCGGCGGTGACGATGGTGCCGCTGGAGCGGTAGTTGCGCCCGAGCCGCATTGTGCGCGCCGACGGGAAATCCTGCTGGAAGCGCGCAAAGCACGCGGCATTCGCTCCGCGGAAGCCGTAAATCGCCTGGTTCGCATCGCCGATCACGCAGATATTGCGGTGGGGCGCAGCGAGCAGCCGGAGCAGCCGGTATTGTGGTTCGTCCACATCCTGGAATTCATCGACGCAAATGTAGGAAAAACGGCCGCGCCATCGCGCTGCTGCCGCGGCATTCGTTTCCAGGATATCGACCGACATTCCAACCAGGTCGTCGAAATCGACCCAGTTCTGCTCCGTACCCAGCCGGCGGCAGGTCACCAGCGCCGCGGCCGTCTCGGTATCGTCAGGCTGCCGTCCTGTCCGCTTCAGCAGCGAAACGGCTCTCAAGAGCCGGGCAGCCTTGCTGTCCGTGATGCCCAGCTCCGCCGCGAGCACGTCTCTACGCTCCCGCTCGTCGGCGATGCGGACATCCGGCTTAAGGCCGGCTGCTGCACCATCGGCGCGCAGGAGGAGAAGCCCCAGAGAGTGGAAGGTATGGACCGCGCAGTCTCCTGTGTCGGGCGGCAGCAAAGCGGCAAGCCGCTGCCGCAACTCCTCGGCGGCGCGACGCGTGAATGTGATCGCAAGGCATGAGGCCGCAGGCACGCCGCGTTCCAGCACGAGGTGGGCCAGGCGGTGGGTCAGCATCCGTGTTTTACCGGAGCCAGGGCCGGCCACGACGATCAGCGGTCCGTCAACCGCTTCCGCGGCGCGGGCTTGGTCCGCATCGAGCGCGGCGAGAATGCCGCCCCGGCTTGCCCGCTCCCTACCTTCCCCCGCAAGCGGGGAAGGCCAGCGAGGGGGTGTCGGCGAAGAGCGCGGATCTGATGTTTCAGGCGCGGCTGGCGGGGACTTGCTCTCGACGCGCCTGCGGCGGCGTCTCGGCGCATCGAACAGCAGAGCGCCTCGGGTGAGGCGATCGAGCTCGCCTTCCTCGAACAGGCGGATCACGCCGTATTCGCCGTCATAGCCGGCCTGCCGGATCACGGCGCCGGCGCGCAACCGCGTTATCGCTTCACCGAGCAGCGGGTTGACCCGCGTCAGATCCTCGATCGGCATCTCTTCGAGCACGGTGAAATCCGAGCCGAGCGCAGCGGTGACGCGATCATAAACCCGCGCGACGCCCTGCGAGGCGACACCGCCGCCTACGATCTCGGAGAGGATCTCGGGCAGGGGCACGAGGCTCGTCACGGCACCGGCCGTCGGCGGCGGCAGCGCATCCGCTTCCTTGCGGTCCGCCAATATCTCCACGCGATGTGCAACACCGTAAGTCACGCGGTTGCCGCACACCGGGCAGCGTCCTTCGTGCGCAATCGTCTCGGCCGGACTAAGCCGCACGTCGCAGGCGCGATGTCCGTCCAGATGGTATTTTCCCTCTTCAGGGAAAAACTCCACCGTGCCCTCATAGCCTTCACCGGTTTCAAGCGCACGGCGTATGGCAAAGAAGTCGAGCTCGCAGGAAAACCGTGTCGCCTCCCGCCCGAGCTTGCCCGGCGAATGCGCATCGGAATTGGAGGTCAGGCGATAGCGGTCAAGCGAAGAGACCCGCCAGTTCATTGCCGGGTCGGAGGACAAGCCGGTTTCGACCGCGAAGATATGGTTGCTGAGATCGCCATAGCATTGATCAATAGAGTCGAAACCTGACTGTGAGCCGAGGGCGGCAAACCACGGCGTCCAGATGTGCGCGGGGACGAGATAGGAGTCCGGTCCGGACTCCAGCGCGATCTCCAGCAGGTCGCGAGAGTCGAGACCCAGGATGGGCCGACCGTCCGAAGCGATATTGCCGATCCGCCCGAGGCTCGCGGCGAGGCGGTCGGCCGCATCGAAATCGGAAACGTAGATGAGATGATGGATCTTCCGGGTGCGCTCGTTCTTTTTGTAGATGGTTGAAATTTCGACCGACAACATGAAGCGCACCTTCGTGCGGCATGAGGGCGGCAGCGTCTTCCAGATCTCGGTTTCGATTTCGGGTTTAAGAGAGAACAGGCCGTCGCCCGCGGGCAGGAGCTTATCCTTGATCTCCGCAAGCCAAGCCGGATGAACACAATCGCCGGTACCAACCACGGCAATGCCTTTGCGAGCCGCCCACCAGGCGAGATGCTCAAGGTCAAGATCGCGGCTGGTGGCGCGGGAATATTTGGAATGCACATGCAGATCGGCATGAAATTCCATGGTGTCGCTCTGCCTCACTGATGAAATCCACTGCGATCAGCAAGCCGACTCGTCTGATAGGCTCTTTATGATGAAGCAGCACGACGTGGGGTGGACAAAAGTAGGGTTGTCCACATGCCGTGAGGCCACGAATGATCGAAGCCGAGACTGGATCGAGTGGATCAAAGCGGAGCCAAAAAAATTTTGGCCTGCCTGTCGATTTGGGGCTGAGTGGTGGGTCTAAGCGGGCGAGGCGCTGCGAGGCGGGCGTCGCAACCGGAAGGAAGCCGACATGAAATAGGCGCTGCTCATTTATGAAAACGAGGCGATCTACGTCCCGCTAGCGCCAGGCCCGAAAATTCAGGAGATCGTCGGCAAGCACATGGCCTTCGCACAGGAGTTGGGTGCGAAGCGAATTGGCGGCGCCGGTCTGAGGGGCACTGCGGCCGTTACTGCAGGTGAGCACCACAACGTGGTGCGCCGTTGACGCTGAGTGTCCGGCCGCGATCACTCGCGGTCCGTGATGGGACGCGCGAGTCACCAGAATGTCCGCGGCGTCAGCCTGGCGAGCCGCCGTTTAGTGTCGCCTGAACGCTACGTGTCGGTAGGCACCATGGAATGGACGATGATACGCGGCGAAGGCGTAGTGGCGGAAGGGACGATGGTAATACCCGTAGCCAAAATAGCGGCGATGATGGAAGGGCCGGTAGTAGAAGGCGTCGCGGTAATGGGGCCGATGATAGAAGCGAAAAGCGTGGTAGGGGCGATAGTAAGCGTAGCGGTAGTGCGGATGGTAGAAGGCATGATGGCGGAAGCGGTGATGGTACCAATGATGGCGGAAGGGCCAGTGATAGCCATAGGCCGGAACATAACCGTAGTAGCCGTAGGACGGCCAACCACCCCAGCCAAACCCCCACGGCCAACCGGCAAAGCTGTAAAACGGCCTCCCCCACCAGCCATGCCAATGGGCCTGAGCCGGCATAGCCGACGAAATGGCGAGGCCCGCTCCAAGGAGCACTACTGCTATGTACTTTCCAACGTTGCACATAGTTCAATCTCCTGCGGAAAAGTTCCGCTTTAGGGTTGTTTGTGCGTCAACGTCGGAAGCGAATGAATGTTTGTAGTTCGGTGATGCGGGCGCTGTTTGCGATCATGAGACATGAATGCCGACGGGCGCGTACGTCCGTCGGCAATCTATTCAGCAGGCTGGATTGCCACACCTACTCAGCCTAAGCGCCTTTCGGTGCGTCTTGTGCAGGCATCAGCACCCACACCCGTAGCCGGCGTATGCATAGGCGGGCGCGTAGGCATAAGAGCCGTAGTAGCCGCCGTATGAAGGACAACCGTACGAAGCGTAGCTGCCGTAGAACGGATAGCCGTAACCGCCGTAGCCGTAACCGCCGTAGCCGTAACCGCCATAGCCGTAACTGCCGTAGTAAGGCCCACCGTAACCGTAAGCCCCGTAAGCACCGCGGTAGCCCCAGGCAGCAGCCGGGGTAATCGCACCTACGAGAGCCGTGCTCGCAACCAGGATAGCCGTCAACGTTTTACTGTTCCACATGACCTTGCTCCTGCGGATCGTTCCGCTTTCGAGTTGCGCTTGGTCAACGTCGGAATTGCGTGAATGTTCGTAGGTTGGGCCGAAAAGGATTGGCAGGGAAATACACTTGGGCCCGGGAACCCGGAATTGACGTTGATGAACTAGCGGCGTTCCGATGAAATCGATCCACCCTTTGCTCGTCGCCCGCGGGCTTGACCCGCGCGTCCATTCTTCGCGTGAAGATGGATGGGGCAGGCCCGGCAATAACGCCGAAGTAGTTCGCTACGATCGGAACGCGCTCTAGTCGGGCGTTGGGTCGACGGTCGTAAGGTCAAGACCGCGCATCTCGGCGGCGGCGTTAACGGCATCGGGGAGCCCCGATAACTGCGGTGCTGCCTAGGAGCAAGAGACGCCGCCGCGCTTCAGCGAGCGCGGGGTTGCGAGCGTGCTCGCGGTCGTGGCCGCGCGCCCGAGCAAATCGAGGGCACCTCCGCGGTCACCCGTTGCGGCGTAAATGGCGACGACGTCAGCTCGGAAATCGACGCCGGTGACGATGGCCGGGACGACGCGAGAGCCGAGCGTTGCAGCAAGCTCGCCGAGCACCGCTCGATCGCGACCGACCATTGACGCATTTGATCGCGCCTTCAAACCGCTCTCATATAGAGCCTCCGGAATGCGCAAGAGCGCGATGTGCAATGGATTTTGCCCTGCAAGCCGCGAGGCGGTCTATACAGGACGATCCTATCGGGGATGACTGGCTTCTGGTCCGGCAGTAACCTTATCGTGAAAAGCCATGCTGCAAACGATTTGCAACAGAGAGTGCGTCAATTTTGATCTTCAAAACGTCCCAATTTATCGGTAGATGGTCGCGACGTTGGTGCGGGCCGATGCTTCAGAAAATCTCACCTCAAATCGCGAATTGCTACGAGCGTGCGGGCGAAAGCCGGGCGAGAGCCGCGGCCGCCGTCAATGAAGTCGACAAGGTCGAATACCTCGAAATCGAGCGTCGCTGGATCATGCTGGCGAGAAGCTACGAGTTGAGCGAGCGCATCACCGGCTTCAGTGACGAACTGAAACGGCATCTGCGCGTGCTGATCCCGCCGGAACCCCCGCATCCCGCTTTACCCCGCGCCACCTGTCAGGCCTGCGGCGGCAAGATGCGGCTTACTCAAATTGAGCCCGGCATGAAGGCAGGGCGCGTTGCGACCACGTTTTCATGCAAATGCGGCTTCGTGTGCCGCGAGGCGGCCGATGGATAGATGCAAGGCTATTTCGAGCTGAATTGAGAAACGCCGGGCGGCACCGCCGCCCGGCGTTTCGTCAACCAAACCTCGGATGCGTCAACCCCGTGATCCGGTCTGAAAATCCGGGATGCCCGGATTGTTGTAGTACGGATTGGCCGGCGCGTCCGGGGCGTACATCGGGCTCTCGTGGAACCTCCGTGGAGGCGCATAGTAGTTGTACGCCGGCGGGCCGCGGTAGTACCTTATCTGCGCGTTGGCCGCGGGCGCAATCGCGAGCGAACTAAGCACTGTGGCGCCGCTCACGAGAAGAGCTAACGTCTTGGTCATGGTCCAGTTCCTGTTGTTGACCCCCCATGCCGAGTTAACCGGGGGATGCGCGACCGGGTTTCGCGATTTTGGTTACAAAGTATTCAGGTCGCCATCTACAACGTGCATCCGCTCGGGCCCGTCGCGGCCGAAGCCGATTTCCACGAAAACTCAGTCAACTGGGCCCGCGAAAACCGACAGCTCAAGCGATCCCCACGGGTTGAACTGCGTTGCATAAATGCGGGGCGGCTTCTTGCGATCCTGCACGTGCGGCTTGCAAAGAGCTCCGGAAAGGCGGCGGCCTCAGAGAAACGCGGAGTGCGCGCCGGGATGGCACCGGAACGATGCGATCCCAGCTTTAGTTATCGGCTCAAGCCGACATGCACGATGAGCATTGCCATGCAGGAAGAGACCGATAAACGCGAATGGCTGCACGCCCTCGCGGGCGAAGAGCTGCGCCGTCTCGACGGCTATTGGCGCGCAGCAAACTACCTCTCGGTCGGACAGATCTACCTGATGGACAACGCCCTGCTGCGGGAACCATTGAAGCCGGTCCACATCAAGCCGCGCTTGCTGGGGCATTGGGGTACGACGCCCGGTCTTAACTTCATCTATGCGCATCTCAACCGCGTCATCAAGGCGCGCGATCTCAACGTGATCTATATTTGTGGTCCAGGCCACGGCGGTCCCGGCATGGTGGCCAACACTTACCTTGAAGGCACCTACAGCGAGATCTATCCCAGGGTCAGCCAAGATGCCGAAGGCCTCAATCGCCTGTTCCGCCAGTTTTCATTTCCGGGCGGAATACCGAGCCATGCGGCGCCTGAGACTCCGGGCTCGATCCATGAAGGCGGTGAGCTCGGGTATTCGCTCGCGCACGCGTATGGTGCCGCGTGCGACAACCCGGACCTGATCGTGGCGTGCGTGGTAGGCGACGGCGAGGCCGAAACCGGACCGCTTGCGGCGTCCTGGCGCTGCAACGCCTTTCTCAATCCGGCCGTGGACGGCGCCGTTCTGCCGATCCTTCACCTCAATGGCTATAAAATCGCCAATCCAACCATTCTGGGCAGGCTGACGGACAGCGATGTCCTGGCGTTGTTTCGCGCCTATGGCTACGAGCCTTTGCTGGTCGCGGGCTCGGAACCCGATCTGATGCATCGCCGCATGGCCAAAGCGCTCGACCAGGCCATCGAGCAAATCGGGGCCATTCAGCAGCGCGCGCGAAGCAACGGCGGCAATGGCGGCGAGGCCCAAGTGGGGGCCAAGGTGGAGGCCAAAGTGCCGAGGTGGCCGCTGATCGTGCTGCGCAGTCCAAAGGGGTGGACCGGTCCGAAGGAAGTCGATGGCGAGAAGGTAGAGGGGTTCTGGCGTGCGCATCAGGTTCCCCTCGACGGCGTGCGCGAGAAACCGGAGCACCTGCGCCTGCTCGAGGAATGGATGCGCAGCTACCGTCCGCAAGAATTGTTCGACGAGACTGGGCGTCTCAACAAGGAAATTGCCGAGATGGCGCCGACCGGCAACCGTCGCATGGGTGCGAACCCGCATGCGAATGGCGGCCTGCTCAGACGCGAGCTTAGCATGCCGGATTTCCGGTCGTACGCCGTCAAAGTCGCGAGCCCGGGAGGCATTCACGCCGAAGCAACCCGCATAGCCGGGGGGCTTCTGCGGGATGTTGTGAGGCTCAACGCAGACAACCGCAATTTTCGCCTGTTAGGTCCGGACGAGACATCGTCCAATCGCCTCGACGCTGTATTCGAGGCCACCGATCGCATCTGGATGGAGCGGCTTGAGCCCTACGACGTGCATCTCTCGCGGCAAGGTCACGTCGTCGAGGTATTGAGCGAGCATATCTGCCAGGGCTGGCTTGAAGGATATCTGTTGACGGGACGGCATGGCCTGTTTGCCTGTTACGAGGCCTTCATTCACATCGTTGATTCGATGTTCAACCAGCACGCCAAGTGGTTGAAGGTGGCGCGCACGCTGGCCTGGCGGCGGCCGATCTCGTCGCTGAATTACCTCCTCACCTCGCACGTGTGGCGACAGGACCACAACGGGTTCAGCCATCAGGATCCGGGCTTCATTGATCTCGTCACCAACAAGAAGGCAGATATCGTACGCGTGTATCTCCCGCCCGATGCCAATTGCCTTCTCTGGGTGATGGATCACTGTTTGCGCACCTATGACCGCATCAACGTGATCGTGGCCGGCAAGCAGCCCGCGCCGCAATGGCTGGGCATTGATCATGCCGTGAAGCACTGCGAGGCGGGGATCGGAATCTGGGAATGGGCGTCGAATGATCGTGACGGTGAGGAGCCGCATGTCGTCATGGCGTGCGCCGGCGACGTGCCGACACTCGAAACGATCGCGGCGGTCGGCCTGTTACGCCATGAGCTGCCGGACTTGAGGATCAGGGTCGTCAACGTGGTTGACCTCATGACCCTGCAATCCAGGAGCGAGCATCCCCACGGCATCAGCGATGCGGAGTTCGACGGGCTCTTCACCTCAGATCGGCCCGTGATCTTTGCCTATCACGGCTACCCGTACCTGATCCATCGATTGACCTACAACCGCCGCAACCACGATAACATCCACGTCCGCGGGTTTATTGAAGAAGGAACCACGACCACGCCATTCGACATGGTGGTGCTCAACAGGCTCGATCGCTTTCATTTAGCGATGGACGTGATCGAACGTGTTCCGGGGCTTGGGTCGCGGGCCGCTCACACTAAGCAGCGCTTCCGCGACAAGCTGATTGACCACAAGCGCTACGTCGACGAACACGGCGAGGACATGCCGGAAATTCAGGACTGGAGCTGGCCCTACCAGACCGCGGCTGAGGCGGGGGATTAGACCAGTTCAGGGCAGATTTGCTCAGAATCCGGAGTGTCATTGCCCGGCTTGACCTGGTTTGACCGGGCAATCAAGTACCAACGGCGGGGGTTACTGGATCGCCCCGATCAAGCCGGGCGATGACACCTCAGCGTTGGGTCACCCGGTGTTTCCCAGCACGTAGCGCTCGATCGCCTTGGCGAAACCGTCCTCGGCGTTGGGCGCCGTGACGTAGGTGGCGGATGCCTTCACCTCGGCGCTGGCGTTGCCCATTGCGATCGACATGCCCGCTTTGCGGAACATGGCAAGATCGTTGCCCATGTCGCCCAAGACCGCGATTGCACCGGGCAGTACGGCTAGACGATTCGCAACGGATTCCAGGAAGGTTCCCTTGTCGAGTCCAGGCGGGGTGATGTCGAGATAGTACGGTTGCGAGCGGACCACGAATGCCTTCTCGCCAAGGGCCTCATGCAGTGTGGTCTCGCATGCAGCCAGTTTAGCGAAATCCTGGCTCGATCCGACGATCTTGAAGGCTTGCGCGAGATGCGGGCTGAAGTCGGACACGATCGTGGGCTCGGCCTGAATTGTCCTTTTTTCCTGTGAGACATAGTGGCCATCCGGATTGCGGACGAGCCAGCCGGCGGCGGTGTAAAGCCATATGTCGGCCCCAAACGCCGATAGCACATCGGCGCTTCGCCGCGCCGCCGGTTCCGGCACGAAATGCTGTTCGATAACGGAAAGGTCGGGATTGACGACCGCGCTGCCGCTGAAGGCGCCCATGGGCAGGCGCAGGGACAGCGGCTCCACCAGCATGCGCAGGCCAGCCGGCGGCCGGCTGCTCACGACCGTGAAGCCGATCCCCCGTTCGGACAACAGTCGCGCCGCGTGGGCACTCGCCTGCGTAACTCGCTTGTCCGGCGTCACCAGCGTGCCGTCCACGTCCGAAATGACAAGCGAAATCATGGTCACGAGGGCGGCCCTGTTGCTGGATCGGCGCCTTCCCGGTCCCCGCAAGCGGCCGCAAGCGGGGGAGGGAAAACAACGCTGCTAACGAGCGGACGCAATCCGGGTTCCGACGGTTTCGTCGAGCAATCGCCGGGTATGCCGCGCGATCATGAGGTTCTCATCGGTCGGTATTGCCCACGCTGATACCACCGAGTCCGAGCGCGATATCAGTGGACCGCCGCGTGCATTGGCTGCTTCGTCGAGCGCAATTCCGATCCAGCCGGCGTCCTGGCAAACCCGCGCCCGTATCTCCGCCGCGTTCTCGCCGATGCCTCCCGTAAACACGAGAGCATCGAGTCCCTGGAGTGCGGCGACCAGAGAGCCCAGCTCGCGACCGATCCGATATACGAAGAGTTCGATGGCCTCCCGTGCAGCAGGCACATCGCTCGCCAGCAGCGTGCGCATGTCGCTCGACAGTCCCGAGACCCCCAACAGGCCAGAACGGTCGTAAATCATTCCCTCGACCGCGTTTACATCCATCTGCTCATGCTGAAGCAGGTAGAGAATAACGCCCGGGTCGAGGGTGCCGGTTCGGGTTCCCATCGGCAG
>Ga0209060_10004966_pt1 | contig 9920 bp, 8 predicted proteins | sample Coa_R1_8_FD_187155 | JGI IMG/M metagenome (GOLD analysis project Ga0209060, IMG submission 187155) | Surface soil microbial communities from Centralia Pennsylvania, which are recovering from an underground coalmine fire - Coalmine... | ecosystem: Environmental > Terrestrial > Soil > Unclassified ... | reverse complement strand
CGCACCACCACTTCTATCTCGAGCACAATCGCGAACTTGTCGATATTCCTGATCCGCATCTCGCGATCACGCAGATGCCCGAAGTGCCCGAAGGCTACGAGATTTCGCGCGTCGATATGGTCGTGCGCCTGCGCAAGAAGCGCTGAGTTCTGTCGTCCCGGCCAAGCGAAGCGCGAGCCGGGACCCATAATCCCAGTTCCGCTTTTTTTAATCCGCTGTGGCAACAGCTCAGCTACAACCACTCACGCCTGTGGTTATGGGTCCCCGCCTTCGCGGGGACGACACCTGAGGTGGTTCGCGCTAAGCGAACGTCAATCCACCTTCTCGTCGGCGTAGACGCCCCACAGGCGCTGCTGCTCGATCCAGCCGTCAAAGCCATCGCCTGAGATGTGACACCAGTGCTCGTCGCATTTCCTGACCTGGGCGATGACGCCGGCCTGCAGGCGAGCGGTCACGCTGCCGGTTGGGTCGGCGCGATCATAGAGGGGCGCGAGGGCATCCTTGTTCTTCATGGTGACGACGGCGGTGCGCCGGCCAGAGAGCAGCGAGTGATAGACCCAGCCCTCCGCGCCTTCGCTATCGCGCACACGGCGCCAGTTCTCGAACTCCGCGGTGATTTCAACCGGAAGCCCGGAACGGGTGTAGACCCAGGCCACGTCATTATCCTTGGTCGGGCCGGCCCTGACATTGACGTGATCGGATTTCAGGCTGACATAGCGCGGAATGGGCAGGCCTGAGGTGGTGAGAGCTGAATCTTTCGCCGTGAACCCGGTGCTGACGGAAGCCCCGAGGCAGCCGCCCGCGAGAACCACCGCCACACAAAAACGCCCCCACGCCATCAACTCGTCTCCTGCCGAGATCGACTAATTCCAGATTGTGCGAGCTAAGACCTCGAACCCGCCTTATCCCCATCTGCCCCGCCCCGCTTCCCCTTGCGTTTGGTAAGGGTTTTTCCGGGGTTCTTGTCTTGGCCCGGCCATCTCGCTAGAGAGGACGGAACATCTTAAACCAAGACGCGCCCGAGGCCCTCTGACTGCTTCCCAAGGGAATATCGGGAACCCAAGGAAACGCCGGGACCACGCGGCAACGGCAGTGTCGAACACGGGGGTTAATGAGGTCTGAACGGCCTCATGAGAGCACGCTATGTCGGTTAAGAAAAAACCTTTCGTCGTGGTGACCCGCAAGCTGCCGGATTCGATCGAAACCCGGATGCGTGAGCTGTTCGATGCGCGGCTCAATCTGGACGATACGCCGATGAGCCCGGAGCAGATCACGGAGGCGGCGCGCTCGGCCGAGATCCTGGTGCCGACCGTGACCGACATCATCAACGAAGAGCTTCTGAAAGATCCCGGTTGCAAGCTCAAGATGATCGCCAATTTCGGCAATGGCGTCGACAACATCGATGTCGTGGCCGCGCATGCGCGCGGCATCACCGTGACCAATACGCCGAAAGTTTTGACCGAGGATACAGCCGACATGACCATGGCGCTGATCCTCGCGGTGCCGCGGCGGCTGATCGAGGGCTCTTCGGTGTTCACCGAAGGCAAGAACTGGCCGGGCTGGTCGCCGACCTGGATGCTTGGTCATCGCATCGGCGGAAAGCGTCTGGGCATCATCGGCATGGGCCGCATTGGACAAGCGGTGGCGCGCCGCGCGCGCGCCTTCGGCCTGCAGATCCACTATCACAACCGCCGGCCGGTCGCGCCGGTGATCGCCGACGAATTGGGCGCGACCTATTGGGAAAGTCTCGACCAGATGCTGGCGCGGATGGACATCATCTCGGTGAACTGTCCGCACACGCCGGCAACGTTCCATCTTTTGTCCGCGCGCCGCCTCAAGCTGATCCGCAAGGACGCCTATGTCGTCAACACCGCGCGCGGTGAGGTGATCGACGAAGACACGATGGTGAAGCTGATCGAAGGCGGCGACATCGGCGGCGCGGGGCTCGACGTGTTCGAGAACGAGCCCGCGGTCAATCCCAAGCTGGTGCGGCTCGCCAAGCAGGGCAAGGTCACGCTCCTGCCGCACATGGGTTCGGCCACCATCGAGGGCCGTGTCGAGATGGGCGAGAAGGTGATCATCAACATCCGCACCTTCCTCGACAACCACAGGCCGCCGGATCGCGTGCTGCCGAGCATGCTCTGAGTATCCTCGGTCGTCGTCCCGGCGAACGCCGGGACCCATAACCACAGGCCGCAGTTGTTTCCCGAGGAGCTCGTTTCCCTTTTTCTTCTCTGACAACGACCGCCTGTGGTTATGGGCCCCGGGTCGCGCATCGCGACCTTGACGGCGCTGCACGCCGCAAGGTGCTCGCTTGCCCGGGGCGACAAGGATTCTCTGATTCAAGATTTCAAACAGCTTTGAGGGCACGCCTCCGCATTCCCGCGACACGAACGCGCCCGAGTTTTGCGTCTCCATGGTCCCCTCGAAAACTCAGAGGGCGCAGGGAATGCCGGGTGTTTTGCTGCACCCGCAGCCCGGTGTGCAAAAGTGAAAAGCACACCAGCGTAGTCACCGCAGATGAAGCCGAAACATCGACATTCCCTGCGCGATGGTGTGACCGCTTATTGCGTGCTCTCCCCGGTGTCCATGACCTTGTTAGTCACCGTCGCCTGCGAAACACAGCGCGTCGGGCCCGATAGGGCCGACGTCGCGATCTCGCAGACTTAGCACCAGCCCAGGGGTGCCAGGACCACACGCCTTTGCCGTCCGCGTCACGACGTTCGTCTCACGCCGCTCCGCGTCCATCGCATCCCGCTTCCCACGTTCGTGACGATCGCGAAGCGCCCCTCGGATGGAGGCGGGACGTCCGGGAATGTGCACACGATTCGGAGTTTCAGCAATCTTGTCGACCTGCGGCAGATTGGCGCGACGGGCAATGTAAGCTTCAAGGAGCTTGGCGCCGTCTCCGCGATGAGCTCGACTTGCATGCTTGCGTGGATGCGCGTTTGACCCCAAAGCTGACGCGGGCCGCTGAGCAACGGCACGCCGCGAAGCCCTGGCAGTTGTTGCCGGCAGTATCCTGTGACACCATCTAAGTACCTGGTCTTTTTTTAACCATATAGCCTATGCCGCGTCGGAAATTTGCTTGGGAAAAGCTGTCGGACGAGCAATTGCTCCAGCACCGCCTCAGTAGCCTGAGGGTTACGGTCGAAGGCACTTGGCTCGAGGATTGTCTCAACGCTCTCTATGAAGAGCTCGCAGAGCGGGGCATCCGCCTGCGGCCGCACGCCTGGATATCGAGCGAATGGTTCAGTCCCGCACATGTGCCCGGCATTGCGATCCCATTCTATCTCGCCAATCCCCGCCTGATGAAGATCGAGAAGAAAATGATGCTCGATGTCGAGGGCGGCACGTGGTCCGAATGCATGGCGATCCTCCGTCACGAGGCGGGCCATGCCGTGCAGCACGCCTACCAGTTGCACCGCCGCCGGCGTTATCAGCAGCTGTTCGGCCCATCCTCGAAACACTACCCGCGCTATTACCGGCCCAATCCGGCCAGCCGGCGCTATGTCCAGCATCTTCGCCTCTGGTACGCGCAAAGCCATCCGGACGAGGATTTCGCCGAGACCTTCGCGGTGTGGCTGCGGCCGCGTTCGAACTGGCGGACGCGCTATGCCGGCTGGCCGGCGCTGAAGAAGCTCGAATATGTCGACGAACTGATGGGTGAAATCGCCGGGAAGCGGCCGCCGAACATGACGCGGGAGCGAGTCGATCCGCTGCATGAGCTGACCCAGACGCTTGGCGACCACTATCGAAAAAAGCAGGCGTTCTACGCCTTCAAGCCACCGAAGACCTATGACCGCGACCTCATGCGGCTCTTTTCAGCCGATCCACGGCATCGCCGGGCGCAACCCGCTTCGAGCTTCATCAGGCGGCACCGCGCCCAGATCAGGCAACTGGTTGCGCGCTGGACGGGAGAGAATCAGCTAACACTAGATGCTGTGCTCGACGACATGATCTCCCGTTGCCGCGAGCTCAATCTGCGCGCCGTCGGACCCGAACGAAAGCTTGTGATCAATTTCACCATCCTGTTGACGGCCAAAACCATGCACGCGCTGTTCGGCCCGTCGCGACGTAAATGGATTGCGTTATGAGACGCTTGCGCATCCTGGTGCTGATGCATCCGGATTTCGTGCCGCCGGATTCGACCGAGGGATACACCGCGCGGCAAATCAATGAATGGAAAACGGAATACGACGTCGTCAGCACTTTGCGCGCGGCCGGTCATGACGTTCGTCCACTCGGCGTCCAGGAGGAAATCAAGGCGGCGCGCGATGAGATCGAAGGTTTCAAACCGCATGTCGTGTTCAACTTGCTGGAGCAGTTTCACCATGAGCCCGCATACGACCAGCATATCGCAAGCTATCTCGAGCTGACGCGGATCCCATATACCGGGTGCAACCCGCGTGGCCTGATCCTGGCGCGCGGCAAGGATCTGTCGAAGACGTTGGTGCACCATCGCCGGATCTCGGTGCCGGCCTTCGCGGTGTTCCCGATGCGCCGCAAGGTCAAGCGGCCGATGCGTCTCGCGCTTCCGCTGATCGTCAAGAGCCTGAATGAGGATGGATCCCGGGGGATCTCGCAAGCATCCGTCGTCGATACCGATGAGAAGCTCGCAGAACGAGTCGCCTTCGTCCACGAGCAAGTCGGAACCGCCGCGATCGCCGAGCAATATATCGAGGGACGTGAGCTCTATGTCGGCGTGCTCGGCAACAATCGGCTGCGGGTTCTGCCGGTTTGGGAATTGAAATTCGGCACCATGGGGGGCCAGGGCATAGCCACCGAGAAGGTCAAGCACGATACCAGTTATCAGGAGCGGGTCGGAATCGTGGATGGGCCGGCCAAGAACCTTGCGCCGGAGCTATACGCCAGCATCCAGCGGATGGCGAAACGCATCTACCAAACACTCGGGCTCGATGGATATGCGCGCATTGACTTTCGCCTCGCTGCCGACGACACGCCATATTTCATTGAAGCAAACCCAAACCCCGAAATCGCGAAGAGCCAGGAGTTTGCGACTGCGGCTCGGCATGACGGACTAGAGTACCCGGACCTGCTGCATCGCATTCTGGCTCTCGCAATAAGCCGGGCAAAGGCGGGCGTATCCGTCGGCTGAATTTCCGATGTCGCCTGTCTCTAGATTCTTGATTGAGCATGATCTTTTCGGAAAACCGCTTCACACTTTTCCGGTTCAGCTCGAGGCGGGCGCGAGGGAGCCTGCGGTAGAGAATTTCACCGCTGCATCTCTCACTGCTTCCGCCGCTCCCGCTTGCGCCATTCGCTGACAAACGAGACAAACGCGGCGAGCGCCGGCGGTGGCTGGTGACGGCTCGGGTAATACAAAAACGGTCCCGGAAAAGGTGGGCACCAATCATCGAGCACGCTGATCAGTTCGCCGGAGGCGACCGCCTCGGTTACGTGATCCCTGAACGTGAGCCAGAAACCGACGCCGTCACAGGCGGCTCGCATCGCGGGCGCGGGATGATTGACGACCAGCTTTGCGGGCGGCGATAACTTCACCGCGCGGCCGGCCTTCTCGAACTCCCAGTCCAGCATGGCGCCGCTGGAAAGGCGAATGCGAATGCAGGCGTGCTTGAGCAGGTCCCGCGGATGTCTCGGCTGGCCGTGTCGGGCGATATAGTCGGGTGCGGCGACAAGCGCGTAACGCTGTGGCGGGCCAAGCGAGATGGCGATCATGTCCCGTTCGAGATGCTCGCCATAGCGGACGCCCGCATCGTAACTGGCGTCGACGATGTCGATGAAGCCGCTCTGGCCGACGATCTCGAGTTCGACCTGCGCACAGGCTCGCAGAAACGGCCCCACCATAGGCGCCAGTACCAGATCGACCGCTGGCGGCGGCGCGTTGATGCGCAATCGGCCGGACGGCACGCCGCCCAACCCGCGCACGGCATCCAGCGCCGCGTTGACATCGGAGATCGCGGGCGCCGTGCGCGCCAGCAACAGTTCGCCGGCTTCCGTGAGCGCGACGCTGCGGGTGGTGCGGTTCAAGAGCCGCACGCCAAGCCGCTCCTCCATGTCGCGCAGGCGCTGACTGAAACTCGACACGGAGACGCCCTTCTCGCGTGCAGCCCGGCGAAAATTCTTCGTGCGCGCAATCGCCACGAAGGCATCGAGGTCGCGGAGGTCGAGGCTCATTGTTCGATATGATGAACAATCTTTTCATGATTGTCTATCTTCTTGTTCCAATAAAAAGGGCTCATATCAGTGCCGTCATCGCGGCGCAGAACAATCTCGCCGTACTATCGAGGAGAGCACCATGAACGCACGACAGCTCGGCAAAACCGGTCCCTTAGTCTCGGCCCTCGGCCTCGGCTGCATGGGCATGTCGGACTTTTATGGCCCGTCCGACCGCAGCGAGAGCATCGCCACCATCCATGGCGCGCTCGATGCCGGCATCAACCTGCTCGACACCGGCGATTTCTACGGCATGGGCCATAACGAGATGCTGATCCGCGAGGCGCTGGTTGGGCGCAATCGCGACAGCTATCACCTCTCGGTCAAGTTCGGCGCGCTGCGCGATCCCGAGAAGAACTGGTCCGGCTATGACAGCCGTCCGGCGGCGGTCAAGAATTTTCTTAGCTATTCGCTGCAGCGGCTCGGCGTCGATGCGATCGACATCTATCGCCCGGCGCGGCTCGATCCGTCCGTGCCGATCGAGGAGACCGTCGGCGCAATGGCCGAACTCGTGAAGAAAGGCTACATCAAGCACATCGGTCTTTCCGAGGTCGGCTCGGAGACGATCCGCCGCGCGCATAAAACTCATCCGATCTCCGATCTGCAGATCGAATATTCGCTGATCTCGCGCGGCATCGAGAGCGACATCCTGAAAACCTGTCGCGAGCTGGGCATCGGCATCACCGCCTATGGCGTGCTGTCGCGCGGCCTGATCAGCGGCCATTGGTCGAAGGAGGCCGGCAAGGCGGACTTCCGCGGCCGCAGCCCGCGCTTCTCGCCCGACAACCTCGACCATAACCTCGCGCTGGTCGAGAAGCTTCGTGCGATCGCTGCTGAGATCGGCGCCTCGCCGGCGCAGGTCGCGATCGCCTGGGTGGCGGCGCAAGGTAACGATGTCGTGCCGCTGGTCGGCGCGCGGCGACGCGACCGTCTGACCGAGGCGTTGGGCGCGCTCGACGTCAAATTGACGCCGAAGCACCTTGCGGCATTGGCCGAAGCTTTTCCGCCCGGCGTCGCCTCAGGCGAGCGCTATCCGGAATCCCAGCTTGCGCATATGGACAGCGAGCGAAGGCTGACGGCGTAGGGTGATTGCTGCCTCCCCTCCAGGGGAGGGTGAAGCAAGCGCTACTTGTGCCCACTGAGATCCGTAATCGTCAGTGCGTCGCCGTTCAGGATGTTGAGCCGATCGCGGCGATAGCTCAGCGTCTCGAACCGCATGGTCCGCGCATCGATCATCAGGAGCTTGCCGACCAGCCCCTCGCCGAAGCCGACGATCTCGCGGATCGCCTCCAACGCCATCATCGAGCCCAGCACGCCGGCGAGCGCGCCCAGGATGCCCGCCTCGGCGCAGGTCGGGATCGAGCCCGGCGGCGGCGGTTCGGGAAACAGACAGCGGTAGGTCGGGTTGAATTCGCCTTGCGCGTTCTTCTCATGGGCGCGGATCGTGGTCAGCGAACCGTCGAAGGTCCCCAGCGACGCCGTGATCAGCACCCGTGCGGCGAGGAAGCAGGCATCCGAGACCAAATAGCGCGTCTCGAAATTGTCGGAGCCATCGAGCACGATGTCGTAGCCGCCGATCAGCTCCATCGCGTTGTCCGCATTCAGGCGCGTCGCATGCGCGGCGAAGCGGACGTGCGGATTGAGCGCGTAGATGCGCTCGGCCGCGGTATCCACCTTGCGGCGTCCGATATCGGGTGTGGTGTGGATGATCTGGCGCTGCAAATTGGACAGCGACACAACGTCGTCATCGACGACGCCGAGCTCGCCGACGCCGGCGGCCGCGAGATACATCAAGGCCGGCGCGCCCAGGCCGCCCGCACCGATCACCAGCACGGACGCTTCCTTCAGCGCCTGCTGTCCCGGCCCGCCCACCTCGCGCAGTACGATGTGGCGGGCATAACGTTCGAGTTCGTCGGCGTTCAGCATGATCACTCTATTTTACCTGTGCTGCGGCAAAACCGCCACGCCTGAAGTCCTTCGTCGATGGCTGAACCGCGATGCCATTGTTGCCGACCAAACAGATGTGCTTAATTTCGTGCGTAATCAAGCACGGCTGGGGTTCGTCATGAGATCGGTGCTGTCAGCAACATTGATGGTCGTGGCTTCGATTGCGTGGGTCGCACCCGCCCAGACCCAGACGACTGCGCCCACCAGTGGCGGCATCAAGCCGAAAGCGGTTGCAACGGTCCCCCTTCGCCCGGCGCTGCAAAAGCCTGCTGACACAGCCAACGCCATGGCCCAGGCCGAGCGGCTCGCGCTGCAGTCGGATCTTGCCTGGGTCGGCGAATATAATGGCGCGATATCGGGCGACGTCAGTGAACGCATGGTCGCCGCCATCAAGGATTACCAGAAGACCAAAGGCGGACGGCCGACCGGCGTGCTCAATCCGCAGGAGCGCAGCGTGCTGGCGGAGACGGCGCGTCGGCGCCAGGAAAATGTCGGCTGGAAGCTCGTCACCGATGCCGCCACCGGCGTCCGGCTCGGCATCCCGATAAAACTGGTGCCACAGCAGACGAGCGACGCCAGCGGCGTCAAATGGAGTTCGCCGACCGGCACCGTGCAGGTGCTGTTGACCCGCCGCAAGGAAGCGAATCCCACCACCGCAAAGCTCGCCGACCAGGAAAAGAAGGATCCTCCCGGGCGTGCGGTCGACTACACCGTGGTGAAGCCGGATTTCTTCGTGCTGTCGGGGCTACAGGGGCTGAAGAAATTTTATGTGCGTGGCACCTTCAGGGGCGACGAGGTCCGCATCCTCACCATCCTCTATGACCAGGCGACCGAAAACATTGTCGAGCCCGTGGTGATCGCGATGTCGAGCGCGTTCGATGCCTTCCCGAGCGGTGCAGGCGGACCGCCGCCGCGCAGGACCGTCGATTACGGCACCGGCGTCGTCGTCACCGACGACGGCGCCATTCTCGCCGACCGCGAGGTGACCGATGGCTGCCTTGCGATCACGATCGGCGGCCTGGGCCATGCCGACCGGCTTGCCGATGACAAGGATCACAATCTCGCTCTGCTGCATGTCTATGGCGCGCGTGGGTTGAAGGCGTTCAGCCTTGCAACCGGCGCGGCCAAATCCTTTGTCGAGATCACCGGCATCGCCGATCCGCAGAACCAGGCCGGCGGTTCGACGGTCACCAGCGTCAGGGCACAGATCGCGCAAGTCGGCACCGAGGGCGATCTTGCCTTGTCGCCGCCGCCGGGACTCGGATTTTCCGGAGCGCCGGCGCTCGAGGGCGACGGCAAGTTTGCTGGGCTAGCGCTGTTGAAACCGCTGGTGGTCGCGACCGTTGCGGCTGCCAATGCGCCGCCGGCCGCGCAGGCCGTGCTTGTTCAGCCCGATATCGTCGCGGCGTTCCTCAAGGCCAATGGCGTGAGCGCCGGCGGCACATCGACCGATGCAAAAGCCTCCGTTGTGCGGGTGATCTGCGTGAGGAAATAGCATCTTCCTTGACCTCTCCCCGCTTGCGGGGAGAGGTCGAATTGCGAAGCAATTCGGGTGAGGGGGTGTCACGGCACACTCGGCGCTGATCGTGGATCGAAGGGCCCCTCACCCCAACCCTCTCCCCGTAAGAACGGGGAGAGGGAGCCTACTCAGCGTACCTCACCGCAGGCCGAAGCGCACGCCGGCTTTCGCAAGCCCCCCGGACAGTCCGATCGGCGTTCCGTCGGCGCGCCAGCAGGCCGCGCCGGAGAGCATGCCGTCATCGTGGAACTGGATC
>Ga0209060_10004963_pt1 | contig 9928 bp, 6 predicted proteins | sample Coa_R1_8_FD_187155 | JGI IMG/M metagenome (GOLD analysis project Ga0209060, IMG submission 187155) | Surface soil microbial communities from Centralia Pennsylvania, which are recovering from an underground coalmine fire - Coalmine... | ecosystem: Environmental > Terrestrial > Soil > Unclassified ... | reverse complement strand
GACAGCACCGCCAACGAGCCTGCGCAGGGCACATCGGCGGTGCTGTCTTATAAGGACTGGCAGGTGCGCGTGCCGGACCAGGGCGTCTATCGTATCGATGCCGAGCCGTCCCGAGTGCAAGTGTATAAGGGCCAGGTCACGGTTTCCACGGGCAGCGGCCCCGAGGATGTAAAGGTTAACGACGGCCAGTTTCTACCCTTGGCTGCGGTGCTAGTACCGGAGCCATCGCCCATCATCCGCAAAGAGGACGCGTTCACGACATGGGCCATGAATCGCAGCCAAGCCGTTTCCGCGGATAATGCGACAGCGGCCGAGATCGTAGATGATCCCTCAGCGCTCGACAACTCCCAACTGGCTCTCGGAGGCGTTGTAGACCCCGGGCTGGGACTGACCCCATATGGCAGCCTGAACGGATACGGGAATCTGAGCGGCTTCACCTACTTCCCCATGACGCTCCTCGGCACCCCCTACGGGCTTAGCTTCTGGAGCCCGTTCCAGCCGCGGCTGACCTCCATCTATATCACCCCATACGTGGGTGGGACGCTGTTCCGCACGGGATGGCCCGCGGGCATCCGGTATCCCAGCGGCATTCTCCGAAACCCCGTGCCCCATCCAATCGGCGGCAATGTCGGCTCTGGATTCAGCCGCCCCGGAGGGGTTACGAATCGCGTGCCCTTCACGCCCGCGCCCGCCCCCCGACCCGTCGCCATTCCGCGTCCCGCAGTGGCGCCGCGCGCCGGCGGACATGTGGGCGGGCATCGCTAGACAGCTTAAACAGCTTAAATTGGATCATCGAATCGGAGCGTTCCCCAACCCCTTGAGTTGGCCTGCGCCGCTTTCGGCAGCACCCAAAGCAACTGCATACTTCGCGTGAAGTCTCGATTGGGGCAGGGTGGAATGACAACTTCACGCCTAAACCGTTAGAATCGGCTGCGAGAACCGCTATGGCTAATCCCGAGCACCTCCAACGGTTCCAGGCGAAGGACTGGAACAAGTGGCGGGCGGAACATCCCAAAATCGTGCCTGATCTCAGTGGCGCACGCCTCCGGAAGGCCAATCTTAACGGGGCCAACCTCAAGGGAGTCAACCTCAAAAAAGCGGACCTCCCCGAGGCCGGGTTCCGCAAGGCCGACCTCAGTGGCGCCAACCTCAGTGGCGCCAACCTGAAAGGGGCGGACTTGGGAGGGGCTACGGTTCGTAAGGCTGTACTCGACGGAGCCGACCTTAGCAGGGCGCGGCTCATTGGGGCCAGCTTCAGCGAGGCGGAACTCACCGGTGTCCAACTCGCCGGGGCTATGCTGAACGGGGCTAAATTCCGTCGCGCGAACCTCAGCCGGGCCAATCTCGGCGGAGCTAGCCTCCATGGGACGGTGTTGGGCTGGGCAAACCTTCGCGGAGCCGACCTCACTGGGGCGATACTTGGCTACACGATTTTTGGAGCAGCGAATTTACGGGATCCTAAAGGGCTTGCCGAATGCCGATTCCTCGGGCCTTGCATTCTGGACCATCGAGCTATTCAAAAATCCGGGAGTCTGCCATTGCCCTTTCTCCGCGGGTGCGGGTTGCCAGACTCACTCATTCAGTATCTCCCGTCGCTCCTCAACGAACGCACCCAGTTCTTTTCGTGCTTCATCAGCTATTCGACCAAAGACCAGGGAATAGCAGAACGCCTCCACGCCGACTTGCAAAACCGCGGTGTCCGGTGCTGGTTTGCGCCCCACGACATCCGGGGTGGGCGGAAGATACACGATCAAATTGAGGAGGCGATTCGCCTGCACGACAAGCTTCTGCTTATTCTGTCCGACGCCAGCATGAACAGCACTTGGGTAAAAAATGAAATCGCCAATGCCCGAGCGAGGGAGGACCAGCAGCATCGTAAGATGCTCTTTCCCATCACCGTTGTGCCGTTCGACCGGATTAAGAACTGGAAGTTTGACAGCGCCCGCGAGATCCGCGAGTACTTCATCCCCGACTTTTCCAACTGGAGGGATCACGACTCCTACCAGAAGGCTTTCGACCGCTTGCTTCGCGATTTGAAGGCCGAAGGGCAGGGCAAGACGCCGGTTTAAAGCAAAACACTCCACATCACCCAGGGTGGGATCCATCAGAACGAGCTAATCCTCTACCGGGTTCCAGCCGAATCGGCGCCTGACTCATCGGGCCGCATCTGCCGGCGCTATTCCGAAGGGGCATAGTAGCCCAGCCGCCATCGAGTTTTGAGCGCGGGCAAGCCGGGCGGTTGCGTTACCTTTACCTCTACCTTGCGATACTTGCCGTCTTTCGTTTGGTTCTTGGGTGAATAGGCCAGAACGTATTGGTTCCGGAGCTCCACGGCAATCCGCGCCGCCACGCTGGGCAGATCGTCGGCGTCGGAGGCGGCGAACACGCGGCCGCCGGTCTGCTCCGCGATCTCGGAGAGCAGGCGCGGCCCCGAGATCTCCTCCTTGCTCAGGCCGAACGAGAATGTCGGTTCGAAGACGCCCATCGCATAGATCTGCACGTCGGCTTCGCGCACCAGCGATTCGATTTGGGCAGACGTGTAGGTGCTGTGATTGTCGCCGCCATCGGAAATGATGAGGAGTGCCTTGCGCGTGTTCTTGGCATTCTTCATCTGGCGTAAACCCAGTTCGGCGGCGTCCAGCATGGCAGTGAGCCCCCCCGGGTTCAACGATGCCAGCTTGCTTTCGATCTGGTCCATGCGGCTGCTAAACGGCACGGTGAGTTCCGCTTGATCCCCGAACTCGATCAGAAACGCCTCGTCTCGCGGGTTCATGGTTTTGAGAAACTGCGAGGCGGCGTCGCGCGCGCGCTCGAGCTTGAAATCCATGCTACCGCTGACATCCAGAAGCAAACCAATAGAGAGCGGCGCATCTTCACCGGAAAAATGGGAGATGGTCTGGGCCACGCCGTCCTCCAATACCTGGAAATCGTCTTTTTGAAGGCCCAAGACATAGCGATTCGAGGGATCCACTACGGTGGCCGGAATCTGTACCAGGGTTGTCTCCACGTTGAAGTGCGGTGTGGGTTCATCCGCCGGAGGCCTCTGCTCCCGGTTTTCCTGCGCTAAGCCCGGAATACCGGAAAGGGGCAGCAACAAACAGGCCCAAACGGCAGCACTTTTCACCAGGCGATGCACCACAGTGGAACTCCCGACTGGTAGAAGTTTAGCAACTGCGGCCGGAGAGGGAAAGCGCATCCGGTCAGCTTCGCAGCACCTCGCGGATCTTGTGATGCAGCGCTTCGGGGGCGAACGGCTTTTGAATAAACGCGGCATCCGCCTGCAATTCGCCGTGCCGCACAATCGCCTTATCGGCATAACCCGACATGTACAGCACTTTCATTTCGGGGCGCGGCCCACAGAGTTGTTCCGCCAGTTCCGGGCCGCCCGTCTCGGGCATGACAACATCGGTCAGCAAGAGATGAATCGGCCCATCGTGTGCCTGGGAGATTCGGATGGCATCCTGCCCACTTTGGCTCTCCAGGACGGTGTAGCCCTGCTTCTTCAGGATGGAGCTAACCAGCTTGCGCACGCGCTCTTCATCTTCCACGAGCAGGACTGTTTCGGTTCCCCGCTGGGACTCGGCTTCGGCGTTTTTGCCGGGCTGGGCCATTGAGCCTGGCCTGGCCAGCGGAAGATAGATCTTGAAGGTCGTGCCCTTTCCCTCCTGGCTGTAGACCCATATATCTCCGCCGTTCTGCTTCACGATGCCGTATACAATCGAAAGCCCCAGCCCGGTGCCCTTTCCCGTTTCTTTGGTGGTGAAAAAGGGTTCGAAGATGCGGCTCCTCACCGATTCGCTAATTCCCTCACCGGTATCGCTGATGGCCAACTGAACATACTGCCCCGGGACCACGCCGGCGTGCCCCGAGGCGTAAGCTTCATCGAGATCCACGTTAGCGGTTTCGATCGTCAGCTTGCCTCCATGGGGCATTGCGTCTCTGGCATTCACCACCAGATTCATGATGAGCTGGTCGAGATGGTTCGGGTCGGCGTAGACAACGCCCAGTTCCGGCGCAAGGTGCGTTTCGAGGTCGATGTCTTCGCCGATGACGCGCCGCAGGAGCTTCTCCATTTGGCTTACGGTCTCGTTCAGATTCAACAGCCGCGGCTGTGCAATCTGGCGGCGGCTGAAAGCCAGCAACTGGCTGGTGAGGCTGGCAGCGCGCTGGGACGCGTTTTGGACCTCGCCGGCCCATTCCAAAACGTCCGCATGATTTCCGGGCTCTTCCAGAATCATGCGGTTATAGCCTGAGATGACGGTCAGCAGATTGTTGAAATCGTGGGCGACTCCCCCGGCCAGCCGGCCGACGGCCTCCATCTTCTGAGCTTGCAGCAGTTGGTCCTCCAGGCGTCGGGTGCGTTCGATCTGCTCGCGCAGTTCGCGGTTGCTTTGCTCCAGCGAACCCGCACTCTCCTGTAACTCGGCGGTGCGCTCCTGCACGCGCTGCTCCAACTGCTCATTCACTTCGTGGAGCGCCTCCGCCATGCGCTTGCGTTCCTCGATTTCGCCCTGCAATTGGCGGTTCAGCTTCTGCAGAACGGTAGGGCTGGGTAAGTTCACCAGTATCGGCATCAACGGTAGCAGGAGCACTCCGCTGGCTACCGATGCTACGGCCGTAAGGGCTTTAACCATGCCATCGAGGCGGTAGGTTCCATGCCACACCGTCCAAACGCCCATCAGGTGGGTGGTGCCGCAAGCCAGAATGAATCCGGCGAAAGCTACGAACACCCAGCGAAAAGTAATGTCCTTGCGTTTTCGAAAGAAGGCGAACAGCAGAAACGGGATTCCGTAGTAGGCGAGTGTGATAAAGCCGTCGGAAATCACGTTCAACCAGAGAACTGCCGGATTCCATAGATAACACATGCCGTGCGGCATGAAATCGCTGGAAAACAATCGCTGGAAAAAATCTCCCATGCGCCCGCCTTTTCCACGTCCTCGTCACTATGCTACGGATCAGGCCGATTAGTGGAGGTTTGATTTCGATATTGATTGTACCTTTTCTTGCATGATTTCTATTCGCGGCTCCTCAAATTGGGGCGCGAACCCAGCGCGGCCAAAAAACGCTTGCTCACGCGCGCGGCTCGGAATGGCGCCTCTGTGTTCACCGCAACTTACCGAGCCGCGACCGTCACGGAGTGGTCTGCGGCAGGCCTTTTTCCGCAACCCTTAGCCAGCCTTCCGCTTGGTGCGACCGGCGATTCGTTGCGCCAGGGCGACCGCTCTCTCCCTCTCTCGAGGAGCGGGCTGGCCGACCTGTGCCGCAAGCTCTGCCGTGTAACGCCGGCTGGCATCGGTAGGCTACCCATTCCGCCAGATGGCGACTTTTACAGCCATGTGAATTTAAGAAAATCACGTCCCATCGGATATGTTGCTGAGCCGGTCGAACGTCCGCACAGCAAATCTGAGCCGGCAGCACGAGGCCGGTCATCTAATCGACCTTCGCCAAAAGCGCCGTACGCCTTGACGTTCCGTACAAGGGAACCGTACAATACATCGAAGGTTGAGGCAAGTGCCTTCCGCCCGCTTTCCCATCCCGCAAGGGACGCTCGACATGTTGGTCCTACAGATTGTCTCCCTCGAACCCGCTCACGGGTACGCAATAGCGCAGCGGCTTCAGCAGTTGTCTCGTGAGGCCGTCCAGCCCAACCAAGGGTCTCTATATCCCGCGGTGCACCGCCTGGAGCAGAAGGGTTGGCTGCGCTCCGAATGGCGCGAATCCGAGACGGGCCGCGAAGCCAAGTTCTATTCCCTGACGCGCGCCGGCGAAAAACAGCTTGCCGTCGAAAAGGCGAGTTGGGACCGGCTGACGGAAGCGGTCCGCCTGATCTTCAACGAGGCGGGATAGGCCATGCGGAAGCTAATCAATCTGATGCGGCCCAGGCGCCGGCGGCTGGAACAAGGGCTGGAACGCGAACTACGATACCACTTGGATCGCCGTGTGACCGGCTTGATGATGGCTGGTCTGAATGAGAGTGAGGCGAGACGGCAGGCCATGATCGAACTAGGGGGCATCGCACAGGTCCAGGAGGAAGTGCGGGATACATGGTGGTGGCGGTGGCTCCGGGACCTCGGCCGCGATCTCCGCTATTCAGCCCGTACGCTATTAAGCAGTCCGGGATTCACGATCACGGCCGTGCTGTCGCTCGCGCTCGGCATCGGCGCAAATACTGCAGTCTTCACCCTCATTGACGCTGTGCTTCTAAAGAGTCTTCCAGTGCGACATCCGCAAGAACTCGTGCTGTTGCGGTGGGTTGTACCCGAGGGACGATTCCCGTTGGGTCAGCCTTGGGGCAATAGCTGGGAGGAACACGGACGCCGCGTCGGCACGTCATTTTACTATCGGACGTACCAGAAGATCCGGAATCAAGCCACAGGCAGGGGTCGCCCTCTCTCAACCGCCATCGCGTTCACGGACATTCGAGATTACAACGTGCTGATCAACGGAGAGGCGGCGCTGGCGGCAGCGCACCTGGTCTCGTCCGATTACTTCCAGGCGCTTGGCATACAGCCGGCCGTAGGACGGACGTTCTTCGAGAGCGACGATCAACTGGCCGCGCCACAAGTCTGCGTGATCTCTGATCGCTATTGGAAAAAGAGGTTTGGCGGCGACCCATCCGCGGTGGGCAAAACCATCGTGGTGAACGGCGCACCGGCCACTATCATCGGGGTGACGCCGCCGGAATTCTTTGGTGTCCAGCCAGGCAAGGCTTTCGACCTCGCGCTGCCTCTCTCCGCCGAGCCCGTTGTTATGCACTTGGACCCGCAGATTTCGCCTTTCTCACCGGAAGACCCATATTGGGTGCTGATCATGGGCCGCTTGAATGTGCATGGCTCCAAGCGGCAGGCCCGGGCAGTTCTGGATGGAATCTTCAAACAGGCTGCCGGCGAATTCGAACTCCCGCCGAAAGCGCGGGCGCCGGTAACGCTCGCCTCGCTGGAACTCGAACCGGGAGGGCTGGGGATTAGCGATCTGCGGCGGGACTTCTCGCGCCCGCTCCTCATCCTGATGGCGATGGTCGGATTGGTGCTTCTGATCGCTTGCGTGAATGTCGCCAACCTGCTCCTTTCGCGGGCGGCGGCGCGGCAGCGTGAGATCGGAATCCGGCTTTCGATAGGCGCTTCGCGGGGGCGCCTGATCCGGCAGTTGCTAACGGAGAGCGTGCTCCTCGCCTGTATGGGAGGTGCCGTGGGTTGCGCCATGGCCTGGTGGGGCAGCCGCCTGCTGGTGACGATGATGTCGCGTTCAGGCAATCCGATCTTACTAAATCTCAACCCCGACCTTCGTCTGCTCGGCTTTACTGGCGCAACCTGCCTCATTACCGGCCTGTTATTTGGCTTGGCGCCCGCCTTTCGCGCCACTCGTGCGGACGTGACCCCCACCCTGAAGGGCAACACACCCGTAGGCCTACGCCACGGAGGGCGGCCGGTGAGCCTGGCTCAAACGCTCATCATTGCTCAGGCTGCACTATCCGTCGTGCTGATGTTTGGCGCCGCCCTGTTTGTGCGAACCCTCGGGAACCTCCATAACGTGAACACCGGGTTCGCTCACAGCCTGCTGCTTTTCGGCGTCGATGCATATTCGGCCGGCTACAAAGGGCGCGCGTTAAATGATTTCTATAGCCGCGTGCAGGAGCGGGTGGCCGCTTTGCCCGGTGTGGTCTCGGCTACTGCATCCTTTCACCTTCTTCTGAGTGGCGCTTGGCGCCGCGACGGCATCACCGTGGCTGGCTACAACCCGCAGCCGGGCGAGCGGATGAAGGTCTACGTGATGCCTGCCGGGCCGGAATTCTTCAAAACCATGGAAATTCCTCTACTCCTTGGACGCGACTTCACCAAACGGGACAATGAAGACGCACCCAAAGCTGCCGTGGTCAACGATACCTTTGTCAAGCGATATTTCGGGAACAGGAACCCGATAGGCCAGCGGATCGGCTTTGGCGAGAATCCTTTCGATATGGAAATCGTGGGCGTTGCCGCGGATGCCAAATACGCCTCATTACGAGACGGGACTCCTGCCACCGTCTACCAACCGTTCCGTCAGGCCAATCTGATCCGTGGGATGCACTTCGAGTTGCGCACCGCAGGCAACCCCAAATCGCTGATTCGCGATGTGCGGCAGGTTGTGGCCTCCCTAGACCGAAATGTTCCGCTCTACGACGTCAAGACACAAGACGAGCAGATCGGAGAATTGTTGCTGCAGGAGCGCTTGTTCGCAAAGCTGTCAGCCTTCTTCGGTCTCCTCTCGCTGGCATTGGTCTGCGTGGGGCTGTTCGGTGTCCTGGCGTACGCGGTAGCCCGGCGCACAAGAGAGATCGGGATCCGCATGGCCCTTGGTGCGAAACGCGAGGCCATTGTAAGTATGGTTCTGAAGGAAACAATGTTCGTAGTGGGAGCCGGGCTGCTGCTGGGAATTTCAGCCTCGTTCGCGGCCGCGCGTTTCGCGGCCAGCGTAATTTCAGACCTGTTGTATGGTATCGAGCCGAACGACGCGATTTCGCTTCTAGCCGCCACCGCGGCACTGGTTGCTGCGGCAGCTTTTGCCAGTTTTGTGCCGGCACGCCGAGCGTCCCGCGTGGATCCCATGACTGCGATCCGCCATGAGTGACGCGCCGAACTCCGAGGTTTGCTTCAGGGCCATGCCCTCGTCAGCGGAGAGTTGGAATAAACCTCGATGCATCGTCATCCCCTTTGTCCGCGGCGCGCGAGCGACCGGGCCGTGACCATCGGGCAGGATTGTGTCTGATTGTGCAAGCTGCCGGGCTCGGGTGACACATCGCAAAATCGAGTAGGGATTAGTGGCTGGAAAACGCCCAGGTCCCGGAACGCCAGAAGCCCCCGTTTCCGATTTCAAACTGATACACCACCGATCCTCAGATGGATCCCATCTGAGCATCAAACTCACTTTTGCAACTCTTGTTTGAACAAAAGAATAACCTTGAGAGGTTGGTCCCCAGTGAGCGGGGTAAATTCCGCGTTGACGAGGACCGCGGCACTTGCAGAGCACGGAACCGTCACTTCGTAGTATGTCGAGGCATAGCCGGCGGCCTGCGGGGGAGCATCCTTCGGAATGTTGGGCAGCGTGATGCGAGCACGTGTGCCGGCAGCATCCGGAGCCGTACACGACAGTTTAAATCCGTCCTGAACATTCTTGAGAAAGGAGACGACCCGCGCGTCTTTGAAGGTTGCTGCGGCCCTCGCGGGGGGCATCGTGCTGTCAGATGCATTCGAGGGCGCTTGTTTGGTTTGAGCAGTAGCGATCCATGCACCGGCAATCAGCAGAAGGAAGAAACTCTTGAGCATGAACTCTCCTTTTCGTACGCAGCCGTTCTAATCCCCGGTTGTTCATCGGACAGAATATCAAATCATCCTCCGTGGCGGCCGTCGCCACGGAGATTCACGGCACATGGCCGGAATTCGTCTCCTTGGAATCAAGCACTTCCATGTCGCCAGCGGTTCGACGCCCATTCCAGCATGTTACAACGAAATCAGGGAAGAAGGTTCTTTCCTCCAAAAACGCGGCGCTCGCCGCGTTTTTTCATTTGAAAGGTGTCTTATGACCGAACAAGTTTCCCCTGAAATCCAATCCGCCGCAGCCAATCCTCCGCGCCACGGCGGAGGACCTCGTACTCCAGCGGGCCGCGCCCGTTCCTCCCTAAATGGTTTAAAACACGGGCTTTGTGCCCGCACCGTGCTCTTGCCGAACGACGATCCGCAGGTCTACGTCCGCTTTTGCAAACAGATTCTGGACTACTGGAAACCCGCGAATGCCATGGAGCAGTCCATCGCTCAACTGATCGCCAACGATTGCTGGCGCCTCGAGCGCAGCAAAACCCATGAACAAGGCTTCATGGCTCTCGGCCACGGCGGACAACCCGGCGAAGTGATCTGCCAGGATGCCGTGATCCATGCAGCCATCACCGAAGCCG
>Ga0209060_10004956_pt1 | contig 9937 bp, 7 predicted proteins | sample Coa_R1_8_FD_187155 | JGI IMG/M metagenome (GOLD analysis project Ga0209060, IMG submission 187155) | Surface soil microbial communities from Centralia Pennsylvania, which are recovering from an underground coalmine fire - Coalmine... | ecosystem: Environmental > Terrestrial > Soil > Unclassified ... | reverse complement strand
AACAGGAAGTAGCGCAGGGCATCGTTGCCCATCGTTTCCATAACCGTCTCTGCCCGCACGATGTTGCCGCGCGATTTCGACATCTTGCTCTGTTCGAACAGGAGCCATCCGTGGGCGATGACCGATTTCGGCAGCGGCATCTCGGCGGCCAGCAAAAAAGCCGGCCAGTACACGCAGTGGAAGCGGATGATCTCCTTGCCGATCATGTGGACATCCGCCGGCCAATAGGTGTCGAATTTCTTGCGGTCTTCCGGCGCTTGCGAACCGAATCCCAGGGCCGTGCAGTAATTGCTCAGGGCATCCAGCCACACATAGACCACGTGCTTCGGGTCGTCGGGAACGGGAATGCCCCATTGAAACGTGCTGCGGCTAATGGAAAGATCGCGCAGGCCGCTGCGCACAAAGGCCATGATCTCGTTGCGGCGTGTTTCCGGGCGGATAAACTCGGGGTGCTCCTGATAGTACTCCAGCAGGCGATCGGCAAAGGCCGAGAGCTTAAAGTAGTAATTCTCCTCGCTCACGGTTTCCGTCGGACGCGAGCACTCGGGACACGGCGCGCCCGGCCCGGCGGCATCCACGTAAAGCTCGTCAAAGACGCAATATTGCCCGGTATAGGTGCCTTTATAGATGAAGCCTTTTTCCTGAATGCGCCGCCATAGCTCCTGCACGCCGCGCTTGTGCCGCTCGTCGGTGGTGCGAATAAAGTCGTCGTAGGTAATGCCCAGGCGTTCGAACAGCTTGCGGAACTCTCCCGAAACCTGGTCGGCCCATTTCTTCGGAGGCGTGTTGGCCGCAGTCGCCGATCTCTCCACGTGGACTCCATGCTCGTCCGTTCCCGTGAGAAAAAACGTGTCGTATCCAAGCATGCGCTTGCGGCGGGCGATGGCATCGCACACGAGGGTGGTGTATGCATGGCCAATGTGCGGCCGGGCATTCACATAGTAGATGGGCGTAGTGATGTAGAACTTCTTGCCCTTATCCATTTTCCCTTTCCAAGTAGGACTTAACCGCTTCCTGCATGACGGCTTTTAGGGGAACATGCTCCCGTTCTGCGATCTGCCTGCAATCTTCATATTCGGGCGCATAGTTGCTTACGCTGCCATTCAAGTTGGCCAGCTTCATCCTCACGTCGCCCCATTTCGTCGCGATGGTTACGTGCCGCCGCGCCAGGGCGGTTCGCACCTCTTGCCGGGTGCGCACGCCCAGCGTAGTTGTTTCAGCCAGGATCAGGCGGCTCAGCTTTCCTGTATCTTCCGGCCTGCACAGCACCGTCAACATCATGCCGGGCCGATTTTTCTTCATTTGCACCGAGGTGCCGAAAACATCCAGCGCGCCTTCTTGCAGCGCCCGCTCCATGACGTAGCCGAATATCTGCGGCGTCATGTCATCTATATTAGCTTCCAGAATCGAAACTGACTCCGGCGAGGGCAGGGAAGCCGATTCCTCCGCTGTATCTCCGATGGTGATCCGCAAAACGTTGGGAAAGTTTTTGAAATCCCTCGTGCCCGCCCCATATCCGATGCTGGCCGGCTTCATGCGGGGAAAGGAAACAAACCTCGTCGCGAGCGTGCTCACAATCGCGGCTCCGGTGGGCGTTACCAGTTCCTTTTGTATCTCGCCGGAATAGACGGGAGCATCGCGCAGCATCTCCAGGGTGGCCGGCGCGGGAATGGGAAACGTTCCGTGTGCGCACTTCACCATTCCGCCGCCTACGTTGAGCGGGGAACAAACAATCTCTTCCACACCCAGGGCTTCGGCTCCCACGGCGGCGCAGGTAATATCCACAATCGCATCGATGGCGCCGACTTCGTGAAAATGAATCTTTTCTATGTCGGTATTGTGTATCTTGGCCTCGGCGGCGCCCAGTCTTTCAAAAATCCGGATGGCGGTCCGCTTGACCGCGTCGCTCAAAGAGGTTTTTTGAATGATCTCGCGAATCTCTTTGAGTCCACGATGATGGTGTTCGTGGTGATGACCGTGGTCGTGCTCATGGTGGTGATGTTCGTGTCCGTGATCGTGCGTATGGCCGTGAGCGGTATGGGTATGGTGATCGTGCCCGTGATGCTCCTCGGCGCTATGTTTTTTTTCGAGAAATTCTTCCCTGGGCAGCTCTTTCTCCCCGGCTGCCAATACATCCACCTTAATGGCGCTAATGCCACTGCGCTGAACCCGAGAGATTTGCAGGTGCGCATCCACGCCCAGGGCAGCCACCGCTTGAGTAAAAAGCTCCGGCGACACTCCGGCGTCCACCAGGGCGCCGAGAAACATATCGCCGCTGATGCCGGAAAAGCATTCTAAATAGGCTATTCTCACTCGAATATCACCGAGTTTTCATCATAGGGTTGATGAGGCGTGGCGTCAAACGACAGCCCTTCAGCCTGCTCTCCCGCTGACTACGTCGGGGCGTGCCATTTGGCCTTTGCTCATTAGACTCGCCTCGTACGGGCTAACCGGTCGCTCGGGTTCTTCGGTTGATTGGCCTCTTCAAGAGATCGAGACTGCCGGCTCAACCCGGCCAAGTCACAAGTAGATGATCTTTTCGGCGATTCTCTCGGCGGCAGTGTGGTTTTTCTTAACAGAACCCATGTCAATCTTGACCATACATTTACCACTCTTGATGGGCGTTTACACGTTCCGGCTTTACGATGCAAACCGAACGGCAGCCCCCTAAATTTAGAGATAGTTTGATTTGAGGCCCCTTGGAGGTTGTCGCAAAACTTTTCAACTAGAGGTAACCACGATGGCGGAAGCAAGTGGCGTTCGTCAAACTGTTCCGGCCCGGGCCTGCTCTTTTTTTATGGTCGGAGCAACAACCAAGCAATACCTCGCTCTGTTAGCTATGTTGCTCACCTTCAATTTTGAGGTTCAGAAATGTACTGCGCAGGAAGATGCCTCTTCGCAGCCGCAGCCTTCCTTGCAAGCAAGGGAAGCCGACAAGACTAAGGAAGCCGATAAGAGTGGGGAAGCAGAAAATCCTGGTGGGCTGGATGTAGTTCAATCGCAGGCCCAGGCGCAGCCATCCGTGACGATTCCGATTGGAACCCAGTTTCCTCTGATTTCGACCAAGTCGATTTCGAACTCCTCCGCTCATCCGGGGGATCTGGTCCGTGCGCAATTAACCGCGCCAGTGCTCGTCGAAAACACCGTTGCGGTCCCAGCGGGCAGTTTCTTGCAAGGTAAGATCTTGAAGCTAACGCGCAACGGAACGCGCGCTCAAATCCAGATTGGGTCCGCTTCCCTGATTCTCCCGGGTGGATCGGTGGCTGCCGTCTCCGAGCCAACCACGATAGTGAGCGATGAGAACACAGCCTGGCGCGTGCCTTCGGGGGGAAATCGGGCCGCTGCCTTCATCGCGCCGACAGCAGGTTTGGCGTTGGGAGCCTTGATTGGTCATGCTGCCTCCAGTTCTCAAGGAACCACAGTGAATGGATTGACCATCAACCCCAGCCGGCTCAAAAGTACTGCCATTGGCGGCTTCGTTGGCCTAAGTATCGGCGGTGGCGTCGCGCTGGCGCTGCTCTTGCGCAGCCCAGGATTCTTCTTGGATTCTGGATCGCCGATGGAACTGACCCTCCGGCAACCGCTGACTCTCACGCAAGACCAAATCGCAGAGGCCGTTCAGAAGGCCCCGCTGCAACCTCCATTGCCGAAACCGGCGCGTACTTGCTACACACCGGATAGTCCGCCAACAGTCATTCCAGGAGCGGATGGAGCGCCTGGCACGGTGATTCCCGGTACACCGGGAACGGCCTACCCGTGTCATTGAGTCGGAACATGAAACACTTGATTGTTTGTGGAGTTGAGTAGAAGCAGAGAACTCGCGGCACATTCAGGAATTGGTGGCCTCTTGCATCACGCTCTCCGGCGTCCACTCCTCAATGGGGCGGGCGGCGGAGAGCTTTCCACGATTCATCACCGCCAGACGGTCGCAAACTCCGAAAAGTTCCGGCAGATACGAACTAACCATCAGCACTGCCTTTCCCGAACGCGCCAGGGCCAGGATCAGGTCGTAGATCTGGGCTTTGCTGCCGATGTCGACGCCCCGCGTGGGTTCGTCCAGAAGAAAGACTTCGCAGTCCTGGTGCAGTAGCCGTGCCAGCGCCGCCTTTTGTTGATTTCCTCCGGAAAGGCTGCCAACCGGAGCGCCCGTTCCCGAGGTTTTAACCTTTACGGTGTTCGCCGAAGCCTGCGCCTGCTCTCTTTGCTTGGTGAGATCGATCCATCCCCAGTGCGAACATGCGGCGAGATTGGTGAGTGTGACGTTGTCGGTCACGGAAAGATTCAAGGCCAGCCCTTCCCCTTTACGATCTTCGCTCAAGTAGCCGAGTCTTTTGGAGATAGCTCCGCTGGGGCTGTGGTTTCGCGGTAGCGCTTCACCAAGCACGTGGATCGTTCCTGCTGAAATCTTGTCCAGTCCAAAGAGTGCACGGACCAGTTCCGTTCGGCCGGAGCCAATCAATCCCGCAATGCCCAGGATCTCTCCTCGCCGCAGTTCAAAGGCGGCCTCCCGAACTCCTGAGGGTGTGGCGAGCGACTCAACCTTAAGGGCGCATTCCCATGGGGCGGCGGGCACGCGTGGAGGAAAAAGATCCTGCATCGGGCGGCCCACCATGGCTGAGATCAATGCCGTGTTGGACGTTTCTTCCATTATGCCGGTCAACACCGACTTGCCATCGCGCAGCACCGTAGCCCGGTCGGCAATGGCGCGCACCTCTTCAAGAAAATGGCTGATGTAGATCACACTGATTCCGGAATTGCGAAGCTGTGTGATGAACTCAAAGAGTTGCTCCACGTCGTCTCTCTGGAGGCTGCTGGTCGGTTCGTCCATCAGGATGAGTGACGCCCTCTGCGCAAGGGCACGGCAGATTTCGACAATCTGCTGCGCGGCAATCGGAAGATCAGCGACCCGTTTTTCGGGTCGGATAGAAGGATGATGAAACTGCTTCAGAATTTCCCCGGCGGCTTGATGCAATTTGTTGCGATCGATCCAGCCGCCCTGGCTGAATCCATGTTCGGTCCCTAGAAAGATGTTTTCCGCAACCGAAAGATGCGGACACAGCGAGAGCTCCTGATGGATGTGCGCAATTCCCAAACGCCGCGCTTCCAGTGGATTCGAAGGGCGATAGGGCACTCCTTGCAATTGAATCGTGCCGGAGTCCGCCTGAACTATCGCCGAGAGAACGTTCATCAGCGTGCTTTTGCCGGCTCCGTTCTCGCCGACCAGAGCATGAATCTCGCCTTGGTAGACCTCCAGGTCCACGCCGTTCAAGGCCATCGTCGCTCCATAGCGCTTGGTGATTCCCTGAATGTGTAGCAACGGCGACGGCATCGTGGTTTATTCGCCCAGATATTTGCTCAATGGCGGATAGAGTAGCTGGCGCGCCTCGGGCGTCTCCAGGTTATCGGGCGTCACCAGCATGACCCCGGTATCGATGCGCGCCTCCACCTGCTTGCCCCGAATGTGGTCCACGATGGTGTGTACCCCGATTTGCCCCATCCGAAACGGGTTCTGGACAACGATACCCTGAAGCTGCTTGGCTTTCATGGCGTCGATGAATGTCTGGCTTGCGTCGAAGCCAAGAAAGGCGATCTTTCCTGCCTTTTGGATGTCTTGCAGTGCCAGGAGCATGCCCGCCGTGGACGATTCATTGGGCGTAAATACTCCCTGGATCTGGCCGGCATAACGTGTCAGCAGGTTTTCTGAAGCCTGTTTGGCGGTCTCGCGCGTAGGACCGGCAAACTGGTTGGAAGAAATCAGTTCAATGCCTGGATAGGTCTTGATTTGCTCGGTAAACCCTTCCTCGCGTGCGTGAGTGCTGGCTACTCCTTCCTGATAGCGCAGCAAGAGAACCTTGCCCTTGCCGTTCAAAAGCTTTGCCATCTGATCGGCGGCCAGCGCTCCACCCTTGTGGTTGTCGGTGGCTACAAAGCTCACCACTTTAGGAGTTTCCAGCGCCGAATCGACAATGACCGTGGGAATTCCAGCCTGGGCCGCTTCTTCCACGGGACGCACAAGCGCGTGGCTGTCGAAAGGAGCGAGCACGATTCCACTCACGTTCTGGCTGATAAACCCTTCGACCACCTGTGTCTGCTGCTCGCGATCGTCTTCGCGGAGCGGGGCCTTCCAAACTATGTTGACCTTGGTCCCTTCTCCTTCGAGGCTCTGCGCAGCCTCCAATGCGCCGGCGTGAATGCTCTTCCAATACTCATGCGTCGCGCCTTGGGGAATCACGGCGATGGTATAGCTTGTGGCTCCGTTGCCGCCTTTCTTGCAGGCGGAAAGCAGGGCCAAACATAGGCTAAGAACCAGGATGGGCCCACGGCCAAGCTTCAGATGAAACATCCCACGAAATATTGGACGAAACTTCGGACGAAACAATGGAATTCTCCCCCTCTGCCGCAGTCTTTGTATTTTGCAGTCTTTGCGCGCAGTCTGCTGGTGAAATTTGTTGGACTCATTCCTCTTCTTGCGCCTGTTGCGTTTGCTCTTGCGCTTTGCGCCGGGACTGGAAGAATGTCTTCAGGATATCGGAGCACTTCTCCGCCAGCACGCCCGGCCTGACTTCCAGCGTATGGTTCAGCTTAGGATGATTCAAAATCTGCAGCACCGATCCAGCCGCGCCCGCCTTGGGATCGCCTGCGCCATAGATCACGCGATCCAGTCGCGCGTGCATCACCGCTCCGGCACACATGGAGCACGGCTCAATCGTTACGAACAGCTCGCATCCGCCCAGGCGGTAGTTGCCGATCTTGGCCGCCGCTTCCCGCAATACCACAATTTCTGCGTGAGCTGTAGGATCGCTATCGAGTAGATTGCGATTGTGTCCTTTGGCCAGCAGCATTCCATCTTTAATTAATACCGCGCCAACGGGGACTTCGCCGGATTTCTCTGCTAATCGCGCTTGCTCGATCGCGAGTTCCATCCAGAGATCGTCCTGGTTCTGCTCCAATTGGCTCCGTTCCGGATCTCGGCTCTCCTCGTGTGCATGCGTCATGAGCTACTCTGCTCATCGAATGTACGTGAAATGCTGTAGAGCAGCAACTCTCCTTTATTTCCCCGCAAGGTCAACCTCCCGGCTGTGAACCGATCTCTAAATAGGTATTGGCGTCTGTTCCCCCGTGTATTTCGCGAGGGACTCTGCTAGCCCGAATGGGTAGCGAAACTTCGAAGGAGTAACAAATGACCAAGAAACTGTTGATGACACTCTTGCTGGCCACAGGCGTGGCGATCGCTCAAGGGGGGAGCGGTAGCACCGGTGGAAGCCAGGGAAGTCCAGGAAGTTCAGACCAGGACACACAGCAACAACAGCCGAGCGTCCCGAGCGGGAATCAAAACGCAACAACTCCAACCAGCAACCCCAGCAACCAGGATATTGTCCTGCGCGGCTGTTTGAAACAGACGGGCGGCAACTGGGTCCTTTCACAATCCGGCGGTCAGGACGTGATCCTTACCGGCGATAACACAATGCTGAAGCCGCATGATGGACATCAGGTTGAAATTCACGGCACGAAGTCCGCAACGTCGACTGGTGCATCGATGGCGGTCAGTTCGGTGAACATGGTCTCCGAAACCTGCTCGAGTGGGCCGGGCTCGGATATGAGCAGCGCAGCCACCGGAGCGGCCGCTGGAGCAGCGGGTGCTGTGGCCGGTGGAGCCGTCGCCGCTGGCGATCAGGCTAAAAGTACCGCCGATGCCGCTGGGCAATCGGCCACGGATGCCGGAAAGAGTGCGGCAGGCGCCGTGACCGACCAAACCCTGAGTGGCCAAACGAAGAGCGCAACCGATGCAGCCGCCGATCAGGCGAAAAGCGCGGCAGACGCGGCAACTGATAAGACCAAAAGCGCTGCAGACGCGGTTGGCGATCAAACCAAGAGCGCCGCAGGTGCTGTCACCGATCAAACCAAGAGCGCCGCAGGCGCGGTCAGTGATCAAACCAAGTCTGCTGCCGGCGCAGTAGCCGACCATGCCGATCAAACCGCCGGAGCCGCCGCCGATCAGGCTGGCCATGCTGCTGGCGCGGTAACCGGCGATCAAACGGCCGCTACCACCACCACTCATGACCAGGAAAGTCATCACGGCTTGCCCCAGACGGCTTCTCCTTTGCCGTTGTTGGGATTGGTGGGCCTTGGCTCGCTAGTCTCTGGCCTCATTGCACGCAGGAAATAATTACTGCGAACATAAAAATGCAAGAACCAATCTGCCCGGCGCGCCGTTGAGGTGCCCGGGCAGCACCTATTTGTTGCCTGCCCCACAGACGATCCTCGCTTCGATGCCTCATCCCGCCGTTCTCAGTGAGTCGCCCCTATCGACTCGTCGGTCCATCAGTCCGACTATGATGAGAACCTTCCAACTTTCCCGGCGTCTTCTTTGGATCGATGCGTGGATGTTCGTTCGGGTAAGCGGCAAGTTTGGCAATGCGTAGACGACGCAAAGCGGAGATGAATAGATGACGTTGCCGCCCTATCGCGAAAATGAAGGTGCCGCGCAATGTGTCTCGCGATGCGGAATGAAGGTTGTTGTGGGTGCCATATAAAAAGCGAAATTCTTCCTGTTACTCTCGCATAAATCTAAAAATGGCCTAGAGGGAATATAGATCCATGAGCGCTTTTTAAGAGTATTGGAATATAACTGGCTTGTTCTGGTGATCATGTAAATAAGTAAAATTTAGTTTTGTTGCCTGGAAAATAGCTATAGAGATTTGCAATATAATTCCGGCGCTACAGCGTTGTCAGCGTAAGTATAGACCAGGAATCAAGGTCACTGCGCGGCTTTTCCGTCTGGTTTTCGATTAAAGAAAAGCCGCACGGAGAGCGCGTAAACAGGATTCAGTAACGCTGAAAACGCTATAGACAAATCTAACGCAAGGAGTTCGTATTATGGCGGTCGCTTATTTCGCGTTTATGCAGAGGCAAGACATGGAATTCATCTTCCAGTTGACGGACGATGCGAAGATTGCCCAAGCGCGGGACATACTGTCCGGAAAAGAGAAAGATAAAACTCACGTTCACGGTAGAATCGTAAAGAGGACGCAGCCTTACAACCCAAAATGGAGTTTTTATCTCGACCCAAATACCATCAATTTCTTTGAGATGGCCATCGAGGTCTGCGACGCCAATATGCAATATGTTGAGGACCATCTGGACGAGGCATGCGGCGCATTTCTTCCCGGCTGCCACTGGTGCCCGTGGGATTCAAGGCTTACTCGCGAGGTGACGGGCATTGGCGACACGGTTGCGCTTCCGGTTCAGACAACATCTACGGCCAAAGTCCAGATCTTCGCCGATACCAATTTTAAGGGAAAGGTGCTGACGCTTACAGATGCAACGCCGGACCTGAGAACCTATTATTTTAACGATACGGTCAGCTCGGTGAAGGTGATCTCGGGGACGTGGACGTTCTATCCTCACATCAACTACGAATCGACGGGCTCGTTCACGCCATTCACGCTTAAGCCCGGTGACTATGCGACTCTTCCAGGCGGGACCAACGATGAAATTTCCTCGCTGAAGCCTGCTTAATTGGCAATTCCCGAAAATCTAGTTCTCACGTGAAAGTGGGTGCCCCATCCTTTGTGGAGAGCGCGCTCTTGGTTTTTGCGCTCGGAGCAAAGGGTGGGTTTTGTTAAATCCGAGCAGGCGCCCTACGTTTCATATTCTCAAGCAGACTCTTAGGGCCTCGTAAAGCACGCATAAATTTATGCCTTGCAGAAAATGGATTTTATCCTTGGGCAAAAAACCGCGCTTTGGATTTTTCGCTTTATAAACGCTTTGGAAGCGTGGAGTTGGGCGTTCGAGTGTCCTTATAAAAGCTTCAAGCGCTGGAGGCGCGACAACAGTGGAGCCCATCTATGAGGAAGTCGGCTATGTCAAGAATATTTGCATAACATTTTCCTGCATTTAAACGTCTTTGGGGCACACGAATCCTGTGGAGCCAAGA
>Ga0209060_10004955_pt1 | contig 9937 bp, 6 predicted proteins | sample Coa_R1_8_FD_187155 | JGI IMG/M metagenome (GOLD analysis project Ga0209060, IMG submission 187155) | Surface soil microbial communities from Centralia Pennsylvania, which are recovering from an underground coalmine fire - Coalmine... | ecosystem: Environmental > Terrestrial > Soil > Unclassified ... | reverse complement strand
AAAACATCGGCGGCAGACCGCGTAGCCGTCGCCACGATGACACCTGCCCCAGGTGCACGCCCATATGGCCGGTTAATATGAAGGCGACCATTTCTCGGGAGGTAGGCAATATCTCTTTCACCCGCGGGTTGGTTGTGGGTTGAGAGAGTTGCTCCGGGCTAGCCGACGCCGCCTTCTCTCGCGCTTGCCGATACCCTTCCTCGACCACGTGCAGCAGCTCCTCCTTGGAGGGATACGTGGGGCGTGAGGACGAGGGCTTCGAGCCGGAGCCAAAGAGCGTCTTCCACTCAATCGGCAGCAGTTTCGGGGCGCCGAGCATTGCCAGGGCGCCGTCCGCTGTCCACGCCAAATGACCGAGAACCCAGGCAGGATGATTGATGCCTGCATGAGGTTGCTCCGCCAAGTGCTCGTCGGGAATGTCCGCGACGAGCATGTGACAGTACCGCATGAGAAACAAATTGACCTGGATGGCATTGTCGAGCATGGAAAAACCCCCGAATGCAAAGGAACCATTTGTCGCCACAGCGATTTAGACCTAGCCCAGATCTCTGACAATCAACCGGGCTACCATACCGACCGGTTGGTATCCCTGGAACAAAAAAACTACGGCTGCAAGCTTTCCAGGTAGTCGAGTAGAGCGGCGCCGGCGTCCCGGAGCAGCTGCCTGTCCTGAGCGTTTTTGGCCGTGCCAATAATGCCGGTCAATGCGGCCACAATAAACGCTGCCACTTTCGTAGGAGAAATATCCTTTCGCACGCTTCCCACCTTGATGCACTTGGCAAGGGCGGTCTCGAAGGCCCCCCGCCAGGCCACATAAATCCTCTCCAGCCGCTGGCGAAATTCTTCGTCGAGGGGAGACATTTCCTGGGCCAAGTTGTTCACGGGGCAGCCTTGCAGCAGACTCCCGCTGGGCCCACATTTCTCCGTCATATGCAGCAATAAGCGTTTCGTATCTTTGATCGGGTCCTGCGATTGCTCCAGCGGATCGATCCACGTCGCCTTGAACCAAGGCCAGATGACCTCGTCCACGACAGCGTAACCCAGGTCCTGCTTGCTGGCAAAATGATAAAAGAGGGCCCCCTTGGTCAAACCCGTCTCCTCGACGATACGGTTCAGGCTGCCGGCCTGGAAGCCGTAGCGGTAGAATTCGCCGAAGGCGGTCCGGAGAATCCGCTGCCGTGTTGTTTCGCCAGGGTGCGACTCTTTCATGCCCGAACAATCGTACCGACCAGTTGGTATGTTGTCAAGAACTTTTCGACTACGCGATTCGTCCATTCGCCCCTATCATTCGCCTGGTCGATTGACCGTTCTGATCCATGGTCCGGTTGGTTGTGTTCGTTTCGCGGCGGTGCGCAGAACGGCGCGGGGCGCATCCGCACGCGGTTCTGCGCACCGCCGCTAAACAAAAAGGGACACATCCAGATGGACTGGGTATGAGACGATCCGGTATACTGGCCTCTTTCCTAAGGTTTCTGAAGGTACGAACAGCATGCTGCAACGACGCAACACGCTCGCTCTGGACGATTACCTCACGATTGGCGAAGCCGCCACACTCCTGGGTGTGACCCACTGGACGCTGCGCAATTGGGACCGCGCAGGCAAACTGAAAGCCTGCCGCCATCCCATGAACGGCTACCGGCTCTATGTCCGGGAAGCTCTGGAGGAGCTTTTAGCGCAGCTCGCCGCCCGGGCTGAACGGCCGCCCCGTGTGCGGAGAAGAAAGGAACCGGCTGGATGAGCCGCGTAGCCCAATCGACACCCGTTCACGATTCCCTTGCCTTCCTCGCCAGCGGCGGAGAGATGGCGGAGTGTATCCGCGCTTTCGACCGGTCCAAGCCTCCCCTTGGCCCTGCTCCATTCTGGTCTCCTGTCATACACGCTTCCTTGCTGAAGGTGTCCGTTATCGTTTCGTGGCGATTTGCAGAACTGCGCGGCGATGTGCCCCGTGCGGCTCGGCGAATCGCCACGAAACGGGCACAACCAACCGGACCATGAATTAGGCACGGGAAGAACATGGCAACGCATGATGACAAGAAGAAATCCTCCAACAAGGCGAACATCCTGCTCGTGGATGACAAGCCGGCCAATCTCCTTGCACTTCGGGCGCTCCTTGAAGGACTGGGTGAGAACATTATTGAAGTCGGCTCCGGTGCCGAGGCTGTCCAGAGAGTGCAAGTCGACGATTTTGCCGTTATCCTTCTCGATGTGCGGATGCCCGGTCTGAGCGGCTTCGACACGGCCACGCTGATCCGTGGCCAGCATCGCTCCCGACATACGCCTATTATCTTCCTGACTGCCGCGGACATCGACGGCCCCCAGTTGGAGGAAGGGTACGCACTTGGCGCGGTGGACTTCCTGGTGAAGCCGTTCTTGCCGCTCGCCGTCCAGGCCAAGGTCCGGCAATTCATCGAGCTCTTCCAAGAGAAGCAGCGGGCCAAGTTGGAAGCCGAGCAGCTTCGGCTGCTGGTCCACGGGACGACGGATTACGCCATTTTCAGGCTGGACCCAGCGGGATTTATCGTTACCTGGAATCCCGGTGCAGAACGTCTGAAAGGATACAAGGCCGATGAGATTATCGGCCAGCATTTCTCCTGTTTCTACCCACAAGAAGCCAACGATCGAGGCTGGCCTGCGCATGAGCTAAAAGTGGCTCAGGCCGAAGGGCGCTTCGAGGATGAAGGTTGGCGAGTTCGTAAGGATGGGTCGCAGTTTTGGGCCAACGTCGTTATCACGGCGCTGCGGGATGAAGCTGGGAACTTGCTCGGATTTTCGAAAATCACCCGGGACATGTCCGAACGGAAGAAGGCGGAGGAGAATGCACGCCGGCTTGTGGAAGAGACAACGGCGCGACGCCTGGCCGAAGAGAACGCTCGGCTGATTCAGGAGGAGCGGGAGCGGCTGCATGTCACGCTGGCCAGCATCGGCGATGCCGTCATCAGCACGGACGCCGAAGGACTGGTCGATTTCCTTAACCCCGTGGCCGAGGAATTGGTGGGCTGGAAGAACAACGAAGCCACCGGCCGCGCCTTGATCGACGTCTTCCACATCGTCAACGAGACCACACGCCAGCCTGTTGACAATCCAGCGCTGCGAGCACTTCGCGAGGGTAGGATCGTGGGACTGGCAAACCACAGCATCCTCATCTCCAGGAATGGGACGGAGCGACCGATCGATGATTCCGCCGCACCCATCCGAGACACCCATGGCACGCTCGTCGGCAGCGTGCTGGTGTTTCGTGATATTACGGAGCGGAAGCAGGCAGAAGCAGCGCTGCGGGAAAGCGACGCGCGAATTGCGGCCGAACTGGAGGCGATGACACGGCTGCATGCCCTGAGCACACGATTGCTTGCTGCCGCAGACGTCCGGGCGGGGTTGGAGGACGTGCTGCACGAAGCCATCCGGGTGAGCCGGGCAGATTTTGGGAATATCCAACTGTACAACCCGCACAGTCAGGCCTTGGAGATCTTTGTCCAGAGCGGCCTCTCGAAAGACTTCCTCGAATATTTCCGCGCGGTGCGGATTGACGAAGGTTCGGCGTGCGCTCAGGCAATGGAGAGCGGCGAGCGCATGATCATCGAAGATGTGAACCTGGACCCGTCCTACGAGCCCCATCGGCCGATCGTGGCTTCCACTGGCTATCGGGCAGTACAATCTACGCCGTTGAAGGACCGAAAAGGGACGGTCATCGGCATGTTGTCCACCCACTTCCGCCAGCCGCACCGACCCTCCGAGCGTGATCAGCGTCTCCTTGATTTACACGCCCTCCATGCCGCCGACTTAATTGTGCGATTCAACTTTGAGGACGCACTACGTCGGAGCGAAGCGGAGTTCCGGCAACTTGCCGACGCCATGCCGCAAATCGTCTGGACGGCCGGTGCAGACGGGATCATCGACTACGCTAACCGGCGCTGGTACGAGTTCACCGGTTTGCCGAAGGGCGCAGGCAACGACGGCTGGGAGGCGACTATTCACACCGAAGACATGTCCGTCGCTTCCGCTCGATGGGCCGAGTGCTTGCGCTCGGGCGTACCGTTCGAGATGGAGCTACGGCTGCTGGACCGCCGCAACGGTGGCTACCGCTGGCATCTCATGCGCACCGTGCCGGTTTGCAACGATGCCGGGATGGCGATCCGCTGGTACGGCACCGCCACCGACATCAACGAACAGAAGCAAGCCGCCGACGCTGCCCAATTCCTCGCCGAGGCCAGTGCCGCCCTGGCAAGCCTGGTAGACTTCGAGAGCACGTTGCAAAACGTAGCCAATCTGGCGGTCCCTTACTTTGCCGACTGGTCCGCTGTGGACGTGGCGGGGAAGGATGGCGTCCTGCGGCGGCTGGCGGTCGCCCACAAGGAGCCCACAAAGCTCCAGCTGGCCCAGGAGCTCTTGCACCGCTATCCGCCTGACCCCGATGCTCCAACGGGCATTCACCAGGTCATTCGCACGGGCCAGCCGGTGATCGTGGAAGCGGTGACCGACGAGATGCTGCTCAAGGCTGCGCGCGATGAGGAGCACCTGCGGCTCATTAAGTCGTTGGGCTTGCGGTCGTACATCTGTGTGCCGCTCATCGTGTCTGGGAAACCGCTCGGTGCTCTCACGTTTGCGACGGCGCAGTCGGGCCGCACCTATTCCCGGTCGGATTTATCCTTGGCAGAAGACCTGTCGCGCCGCGCCGCCATCGCCATCGAGAACGCCCAGCTATATCGAGAGCTACGGGAGGAGGATACGCGCAAAAGCGAGTTTTTGGCGACGCTGGCCCACGAACTGCGCAATCCGTTGGCTCCGCTGCGCACCGGTTTGCAGGTAATGAAACTGGCCACGCACAGCCCCGAGGCCGTCGAGCAGGCGCGCACCATGATGGAGCGGCAACTCAGCCACTTGGTTCGACTCGTGGATGACTTGCTCGATGTGAGCCGCATCAGCCGGGGCAAGCTCGATCTGCGCAAGGAGCGGATCGATCTGGCAATGGGGGTGACCGATGCCATGGAGACGTGCGCGCCGATACTTGAGCAGTATGACCACGAGCTCGTGTTGAGGTGGCCGGACACGCCGATCTATGTGGACGCTGACAAAACCAGGTTGGCGCAGGCAATCTGCAACCTGATGCATAATGCTGCCAAGTACAGTCATCGGGGAAACCGGATTTGGGTTACGGTCGAGCGCGACGCGAACGAGGCCGTCATTCGCGTGAAGGACAATGGCGTCGGCATTCCGGGCGACATGCTGCCCAGAGTGTTCGATATGTTCATGCAGGTGGATCACTCGCTGGAGAAATCGCATGGCGGCCTGGGCATCGGCTTGACCATCGTGAAGCGGTTGGTGGAATTGCACGGTGGGAGCATCGAGGCCAAAAGCGAAGGTCATGGCATGGGCAGCGAGTTCATTATGCGCTTGCCGATCGTCCTGTCGCTTGTCCATGAGCAGCAAGAAGAGGGAAGCGTTGGCCCGGCGAGGCCAACGGCCCGACACCGTATTCTCGTGGCGGATGATAATATGGACGCTGCCGGGAGCCTGGCAATGATGCTCAAACTCATGGGCTACGAGGTTCGCACCGCCCATGATGGCCTGAATGCGGTGGAAACAGCCGCAGCGTTCCGCCCCGACTTGATCCTTCTCGATATTGGGATGCCGAAGCTCAACGGTTATGACGCCTGCCGGCGCATCCGCGAGCAGCCTTGGGGCCAGAGCGTGACCATTGTCGCCTTGACCGGCTGGGGTCAAGACGAGGATAAACGCCGCTCCGAGCACGCGGGCTTCGACAGCCATCTCGTCAAGCCGGTCGAACTCGCCGCCCTGGAGAGGCTGCTTACGGGATTGCAGCTCAAGACGGGGTGAACGCGAGCCAGACGGGGACGCGGTCGTCATTGCCGGAACGCTGACGGCCGACAGGGACATTGGCACGTCGGTTCGTGGCTTGTTAGAATGTGCCCGTCCCAAAGTCCTTTACTTGGAAATCGAGGGACGCATGCCGGCCGATCGCAAAGTGTAAGTCTGGGGTCGAGCGCATGGGGGGAGATTGTCATGGTCGCACCGAAGCTGGATGAAGCAGCTCTCTTCAACGCCGCCCGATTGATTGAGTCGCCGACGGCACGCCGCCAGTACCTCCAGGAAGCGTGCGGCAACGACACGGAACTGCGCGGGCGCGTGGAAGCCTTGCTCCGCGTCCATGATGAGAACCCGACCTTTTTGGGCTCGCCGACCGAGGACCTGCACACCCTCCTTGGTGAGGGGGTCGGCGCGGAGCTCGGCACGCAGCTCGGCCCTTACAAGCTGTTGCAGCAACTCGGCGAGGGCGGCATGGGCACCGTCTTGCTGGCCGAACAGACCGAGCCCGTGCACCGCCAGGTCGCCGTCAAGGTCATCCGGCCCGGGATGGATTCGCGCCAAATTCTGGCCCGCTTCGAGGCGGAGCGGCAAGCGTTGGCGCTGATGGACCACCCCCATATCGCCAAAGTCCTCGACGCCGGGACAACGCGGACGAGCCGGCCCTACTTCGTGATGGAGCTGATCCGTGGCGTGCCGATCACCCAGTACTGCGACGAAAACAAGCAAACGCTGCGGCAGCGGCTGGAGCTGTTCGTGCCGGTCTGCCAGGCGGTGCAGCACGCCCACCAGAAGGGGGTGATCCACCGCGACCTCAAGCCCTCCAACGTCCTGGTCACGCGGTACGACGGCCAAGCCGTGCCCAAGGTGATCGACTTCGGCATCGCCAAGGCCACCGGCCAGAAGTTGACCGGGCGAACCCTGGAAACCCAGGTCGGCGCCGTGGTCGGCACCCTTGAGTACATGAGTCCGGAGCAAGCGGAGCCGGGCCAGCTCGATATCGATACCCGCACCGATCTATACTCCCTGGGCGTCCTGCTCTACGAGCTGCTGACGGGCACAACGCCACTGGGGCCCACACGGCGGCAGGGAGCGACCTTGCTCGACCTGCTGCGGAAGATCCGCGAAGAAGAGCCGCCCAAGCCGAGCACACGCCTGGATACGACACTGGAACTGCCCGTGATTGCGGCCAAGCGCGGGGTCGAGGCGAAGAAGCTCCGGGGGCTGGTCCAGGGCGATCTCGATTGGATCGTGATGAAGTGCCTGGAGAAGGACCGCAACCGCCGCTACGAAACGGCCAGTGCGCTGGCGCGCGACCTGGAGCGGTACCTGAACGAGGAGCCAGTGGAAGCGTGTCCGCCGTCGGCCGGCTACCGGCTGCGCAAGTTCCTCAAACGCCACAAGGGCCCGGTGCTGGCGGTGTCGATGCTATTTCTGGTACTGCTGGCCGGCATTGTCGGCACTACCTGGGGTCTGGTGCTTGCCGACGAGGCCCGTAATGATGCTGTCGCGGCGCAGCGCGCGGAGCAGCAACGGGCCGAAGGCGAACGGCTGGCCAGGCAACAGGCCGAGGCCGCCGAGAAACAGGCCCAGGATGAAAAGCAACGGGCCGTGGAGGAGAAGCAGCTTGCCGACGCCGTACGGGAGTTCCTGCAGAAGAAGCTCCTAGGTCAGGCGGACACGCGAGTCCAGGCCGATGCCTTGTTGAAAGAGGGCGCACCGGCAGAGGGGGCAGCTCGCAACGTAACCGTGCGCGAACTGCTGGATCGAGCCGCGGCCGAACTGGCGCCGGAAAGAATTGAGGCCAATTTTCGCGGCCAACCCTTGCTTCAAGGGGAACTCCTACGAACGGTGGGGAGAACGTATCGCGCCGTGGGCGAATACGACGCAGCGATTGCTTTTCTCCAGCGTGCCGTGGCAGTGTGCCGGCAGTCCCTGGATGCGCATTCTTCCCAGTCTCTTGCCACGCTCGATGACCTCGCCGAGGCTTACCAAGATGCCGGGAACCTGCAAGAGGCTATTCAATTATTTGAGGAAGTCCGCGCTGCTCGAGAGAAGATCTTCGGGCCCAATCATTTGGATACCTTGGTCACGCTCGACCACCTCGCGATGGCCTACCAACGCGCCGGGAAACTACAGAAGTCTATTCAGCTCTATGAGCAGGTGCGGGATGCTCGGCAAAAGCAGGTTGGTCCTGACCATCCCACTCTTTTGCCAACCCTCAATAACCTTGCCGTAGCATACCGGGCCGCCGGCAAGTTGCCCGAGGCGATCCAGCTGCTTGAGCGGATCCGGGACATTGAGCTAAAAAAGCTCGGACCCGATCACCCGGAAACCCTAGTTAGTCTTGATGACCTCGCCCTCGCATACCATATGTCCGGACGATTGCAGGACGCGATCCCACTATTCGAGCAGGTCTGCGTCGCCGTCGAAAAAAAGCTTGGTCCGGACGATCCGGAAACCCTGGCAGCGATTGGCAACCTTGCTCGAGCCTACCGAGATGCTGGCCGGCTGCCGAAGGCAATCCAGTTGTTCGAGCAAGTTTGCGCGGCTCAGGCGAAGAAGCTTCCTGCCGATCACCCGCAGGCCCTGATCACGCTCAATAACCTCGCCGTGTGCTACTGTGATGATGGCAAACTATCTGAGGCAACCCGTTTGCTCGAGCAGGTTCGCGATCGGCAAGTAAAAAAGCTGGGGCCCACCCATTTAGACACCCTGACTACGTACAACAACCTTGCCGCGATGTATTGGAAAGCCAAGCAACTGAACAAAGCGATTCCTCTCTACGAGTACGCGCTCAAGTACCAGGATGAGGAGCTTGGCCGGACTCATCCCAGCACGCTGAATACGTTGGCAAACCTGGGTGTCGCCTACCGCGACGCCGGCCGGCTAGAAAAGGCAATCCCCTTGCTGGAAGAGGCCTACCACAAGTCCGAACCCCAGGCCGCCCTGAAAGTCGGTGACGACCTGCAGATCGCCTACAGCAAAGCCGGCAAGACCATGGAAGCGACCAAACTGATCGAGGAATGCCTGGCCGCGGCACGGCAACAGTTTCAGCCGAACACCCCTCAACTTTCCAGCGCACTGGCCTTCGTGGGCAAGGGTTGGCTCGATCTGAAACAATACTCGTCGGCGGAATCGGTCTTGCGCGAATGCCTGGTGCTGCGCGAAAAGCTGGCGAAGGATAAGCAAGTTCGCCCCTGGCAAGTTGCCAATGTCCGAAGCTTGCTGGGCGGCGCGCTCTTGGGCCAAGCGAAGTATGCCGAGGCCGCTCCCCTTCTCGAGGCAGGCTATGAGGTTCTCAAACAGGATGAGAAGGCCATCCCACTGCAAAGTCGAAGCCTGCTCGCCGATGCCCTGAGTAGGCTCGTCGAGGTATGCCAGGCGACCGGCAAGAAGGAAGATGTGGCCAAGTGGGAGCTGGAATTAAAGAATTTCGGCGCTGCCGAGACAATCAGGGATCACTGACCGCCAAGACCGGCGTGCGGCTGCTCAAATGCCTCTGCCAGAACGAGGAGGTCAAGACGGTGGCTTGGCATACCGATGCCCGCAGGCTCGAATAGCACGGCGTGCCGCGCGAGCTCACGACCAAGAGCCGGGTCGTCATCGCGCGATCATCCCGTCCACCCCATAAGCCAGTTCCTGCTCCCAGGCATCGGCCGGCTGATAGGTCCAAAGCGTACCTTTCCCTAACGCCGCCAACTCGGCCACGACCGCGGCATCTTTGCCATCGTGTTGGCTGGGCACACCATCAAAGACCTCCGCATAGGTCCTGGATGGCCTTGGTTCCGACACGCTGATGTTCCCGACCCGCATCCGCCACCCCCTGGCGCAACGCATTCACGGATTTGCGACCCCAAGTCCCTGTCTGAAACACCGCGCGCATGGCCACGACTGTCCCTCAACCTCCCTGTCGCGCGTGAAACGGCCCTGGACGAGGATTTAGCCTGCGTATCTCCTCATTCGTACAGCCACGTCATCCCAAATGAGACCTACCATGAGGTGTAGGGGCGTTTGCCTCGTTCAGACCGAGGATGCCGTGCTGGCGGAAGAGCTCTTGGCCCGCAAGAAATTGGCTCCCGACATCGCCGGACGCTTGACCGATCGTGTCCTCCTG
>Ga0209060_10004949_pt1 | contig 9953 bp, 8 predicted proteins | sample Coa_R1_8_FD_187155 | JGI IMG/M metagenome (GOLD analysis project Ga0209060, IMG submission 187155) | Surface soil microbial communities from Centralia Pennsylvania, which are recovering from an underground coalmine fire - Coalmine... | ecosystem: Environmental > Terrestrial > Soil > Unclassified ... | reverse complement strand
GCAAGCGTCCAATCAAGTCTTCCGCGCGGTGCGCCACGCTGGATATCCGGTGCAGACCAACCTGCGCTGCCGATCCTTTCACCGTGTGCATGGCGCGCAATAGTCGGTGAATCTGCTCAGAGCTGGGATTGGTTTCCAGCGAGAGGAGGCAGTGCGTAACAATCTGCAAATGCTCTTCCGCTTCGGGTACAAAGAATTCCAAGACTTCTGCAGGAACTTCACCATCGGGCGGCAGCGGCTCGTAAGGAATTTCTGCCACGGGCGCGGGCGATGCTTCCAGAATTGAATCGGATTTCTCCGCAGCCGCAGTGATAGTGTTTCCGGCAGATGTAGGCTGAGGCCTTTCTTCTTGCTGCGCCACCGCCGAGGTTTGGAATGCAAATGGATATCGCTGTTTGAAGACGCCGATATCCTCGCCCGACTCCACCCCGTTGGTGCTGATCATGATGAGGTCGGATTCAAGCAGCGCCACGGCTTCAGAGATAAATTCAACCAGTGGGCCTGCCGCATCGGCGGCAATGCTGGCGTTCAGAGCATATTGAAAGATATGCGCGAGTTTGCCGGAAATTTCAGCAAAGAGCGGGAAACCATAGGAGGCCGAAGTACCGGCAAGCGTGTGCGCAGCAATGTGCAGCCGCTCCACATCCTCCTGGCGTGGGTACGCGTCCTGCAGGATGCCCGAGTATTCCCGCAAAAACTGCAGGCGCTCAGACGCTTCCTGTAGGAAGATCTCCACGAATTCTGCCCCTTGCTGGTTCAAGCTTTCTCCTGCGTTGTGGCGGCGCGCGCCAGATTCGCCGGCTTCTGGTAAATCCGCGCATCGCGATAGATGTGCGTTTCAAACTTCACGTCGGCCTTGCTGATAGACTCCGCATGGCCTAGAAACAAATATCCGCCCGGTTCCAGATATTCATAAAACCGCTGGATCAACTGCGCCCGCCGCTCTTCAGAAAAATAAATCAGCACGTTCATGCAGAAGATGCAGTCAAACTTGCCCATATAGACGACCTGGGCAAGATTCATTGGTGCGAATGTAACTAAATTGCGAATGCGCGGACGGACCAGATAATGGTCGCCGGCACGGGAAAAATATTGTTCACGCTGGCGTGGCGCAACCGTTTCCAGGTCGCGCGGCTCGTACAGGCCGTGGTCGGCATGTTCAAGCGCATCGCGGCTCACGTCAGTAGCCAGAATGTGAATGTTCCACGCATCGGCAAACTCAATGGCATCGGCCACAGTCATGGCGATGCTGTAAGCTTCTTCTCCGGTGGCGCATCCGGCGCTCCAGATACGCAATGAGCGCGGGCTCTCCCAGAACTTTTTCATGTGCAGATCCGGCAGGACCTTTTTCTCCAGCGCTTCAAATAGCGATGGGTAGCGGAAAAACGAGGTCTCCTGCGTCAACAGACGCTGCAGCAAAGAGTCATATTCAACGTTGGAATTCTTGATCAGGCGGATCAGGTCAGTACCATGCGTCAGCTTCCTGGACTCAACGTGCTCAACCACGCGAGTAGAGAAGAAGCGTTCGCGCGAATCGTCAAAATGGATTCCTGAGCGCGTTTCAATCAAGCCGCGTATCTCGCTCAACTCGTGTTCGCTAACGGTCACTACGCCTGCCATGTCTCCCTCACCCTGGATCTAACAAAGTTAACGACGTGACATTGCCGCTGCCGCGCTTACCAGTTCCGGGCGCGCCTCGCTGGGCAACGCGTTCTGGTTGGTGGCGACTACGCGGAATTGCGATAGCGCTTCATTGAGCTGTTCTGACATGTGCACCAGCTGTTCCACCGTGCGCGAAGTCTGCCGCGCGCCTTGTGAAGTCTGGCGGGTGATGTTCGAGATAATCTGCATTGCGTTGGCCACGCCTTCCGTACCACGCACCTGCTGTTTAGAGGCCAGAGAAATTTCCTGCACCAGCTCAGCCGACTGGCGCACGACGGTTGAAATTGCGTCCAGCGCTCGCCCGGCCTGGTCAGCCAGCTTGGCGCCGATTTCCACTTCCTTGGTGCCCTCTTCCATCACGATTACGGCGTCGTTCGTTTCGGCCTGGATGGCTTTGATCAGCGCGGCAATATCTTTCGTCGCGGCGCGTGAGTGTTCGGCCAGCTTGCGGACTTCGTCGGCGACCACGGCAAATCCACGGCCTGCCTCGCCAGCGCGCGCCGCTTCGATAGCGGCGTTCAACGCCAGCAGATTGGTCTGCTCTGTAATGTCATTGATCACATTGACGATCTCAGAAATTTCCAGTGAGCGGTCACCCAGCGCCTTGATGCGTTTGGCCGTCGCCTGCACTGAAGAACGAATGCGCTGCATGCCTTCCAGCGTGTCACGCACGGAGCGGTTGCCCTGCTCGGCGGCATCCAACGCGCGGCGTGCCGCTTCAGCGCTGGCTTCTGCGTTGTTAGATACCTGCTTCATCGAAACCGTAAGCTGCTCCACGGCGGATGAAGTGTTTGTAATTTCCTGATCCTGCTGGATGGCGCCGGTGGACATTTCTTCCGACGCGATCAGAATTTCATTCGCGCTCGACTGCACGTCAATGGCGGCCTTGCGGACGCGTTCCAGCACCTTGGCGAAGTTATCGAGCATGTAGTTGACGGAGTCAACAACGTTGCCCAGCGCGTCATTGCTCACGCGGCCGCGCAACGTCAGATCACCGCGGGCAATCTGGCTTACGATGGTCAGGAACTCCGTTACGCTCTTCTGCAGATTCTCCTGCGCTTCCTGGTTGAAGACGGCGCGCGACGAATTCTCAGCGGCGCGGTTTAATTGTTCGGCGATAAAGCCGAAGTCGTCCGCCGAATCAACCGTGGCGCGCGAGCGGTAGTCACCCTGGGCAAAGCGCTCGGCGAAATCCGAAAGCCGCTTCACTGGGATCAGCACGCGGTTGCCGATCGTGATAAAGGTCAACAGGCCGGCGCCGGCGGCGATGACGAACGCAAACAACAGCTTCAGACCGGAGCCCTGCCCCAGACCGCCAAAGTCGGTGATCGGGAGTTTGCCTTGCTCGCCGGCGCTGTATGCCAGCCACAAGACCACAAACAGCGCGACCACGTCGCCAATCACCATCGCCCATAGGGCCGAATTCAAACGACCTTTCATAACCATTGCTCCTGTACTCCGCTCAAAACCGCAGAGCTTCAAAAAACGAATCTCTTGCAATCTCAAATCACTGGGACGGGGAACGTCTCAGTCAACTTCTTCAAATTCAGTGCCAGCGCCATACGGTCTTCATGCCGCAACATGCCGCAGCAGTGCGGCATTTCGGTGGGCGCTTCCTCCACCAGCAGCGGCTCAGAGGTGCTGCAAGTACCAATCACTTCGTCTGCCGCGATTCCAATCCGCAGATCATCGTTGTCGCCTTCGCCTTTGAGACTGGCCACCACCACATGTTTGGGGTGTAGGTCCGGACGACGGCCTTCCGTCAACGCGATGTCCACAACCGGCACAATCGAACCACGGAGGTTGAAGATGCCCATCAAGAATGCCGGCGCCAGCGGGACTTTGGTCAGATTGGGCCATTCCACAACTTCTTCCACATCGAGTACGGAAAAGCAGAAGCGCTCGCGCCCGGCGCGGAACAGGCAATACTGCCGTTCCGGCTCCGCCTGGGGCAACAGTTCAAGCTGCTCGGCTTCCGGAGAGAGTGGTTCGAGTTGTTGCTGTTCTTCTGCCATTGTCTTTTCTGAAATCCCAAACCCGCGCTGTTGCGGGGAGGGACCACTATTGCCTTACAATCTGCCTTACGTTTATCAATTCCCTGTTTCGACCCTACGTTCCTTCTTGGCTATAGGGTTCCCTCGCTTCGCTTGGGATTTCACTAACTTTTTCCCACCAGATTGCGCACAGTCCCCAAAAGTTCTTCATTCGTGAACGGCTTCACCACGTAGCCATCCGCGCCCTGCTGCTTGGCCCAGAACTTGTCACTCTCAGTGTTCTTGGAACTCACCATGATCACCGGAATGCGCGCATAGTCGGCGTTGCCTTTCAGTTCGCGGCACGCCTGGAAGCCATTGCGCTGCGGCATGACCACGTCCATCAAGATCAAGTTGGGGCGTTCGATGTCGATCATCTGTTCCAGGCGCATAGGATCATGAACTGAAACCGACATGTATCCGGCTCGATCCAGGACGGACTGCATGAGCCTGACCTCGGCCGGTGAATCATCGACTATCAGAATCTTGGTCAAAACGAACGAACCCCTGCCCTTGGTATCCATTAAAAGTATTGCAATTGCGCAGCCAAGTTGCGGCGGTAGGAAAGGAATCCCAGAACGACATCAAGCTGCTTATTATCAATAGCTTGAAAAGAACCACGGCCAGTGGTGGTGGATGGCGGTAAGTCCCTGAGACAGCGGTTTTTGTCTCATGGTGAGACGAAATCTCAGTGATGCCGCAATAAAAAGCGTGGCTGCTACCCCGCCTTTTCGCATTCGGCGATCAATGACAAAAGGCGTTTGCTGGTCGCGGCCAGGTTCACGGCCGCGTCAATGTTCTTGGCTTCTTTTGCGGCTTCAACGTGTTGCTTCATTTCTTCAACCTGGGCGCGGGCAATATCCATGGCAGCGGCGAGGTCTGTGGGCTCGTTCTTTTTGTGGCGATCTACACAGACATGGAGAATGGTGCGTGCCGCCACAGTGCGCTGCAATGCCTTAGAGGTCTCGTCTTCATGCACAAAGGCCTGCGCTTCCCATGTGGCGATTAACAGCTTGCATCCTCCCAGGACAATTGGCGAAACGGCAGGGACATTTTTTGCCGGTACTGACTTTAACTGCTCCGCGATATCAGTAACGCAGCGGGTTAGGTAATTTTCTTCATCGCTAAGCTCTTCCGGACTGGCAGAAGTTTCAGCACTGCTGTGCGCGGGCCGGGATATCAAATCCAGAGGATCAGCTTCAGCGGCAGCAACCGGCTGCTTCTCTTGAGCGATCGCCGCTGCTACAGGCTGTTTCGCAGGCGCAGACGCCGCCACAGCAGGCTCTTGGATCTGCACAGTCGGTTGGGATGCGTTGGACGACGCTTCAGGCACAGAGACTGGCGCTTTGATCGCTGTTTCCAGAGTATGTTGCAAACAGTGGCGCAGCAGAATCAGTTGCAGAAATGACGATCCACCGGAATATGGCGCACGGAAAGGCGTCTTCCATTGGTGGACAACGTGCCGGACCTGCTCCAGCGATTCACTTTCCGTCAAGCCGGCATCGCGGCAATCCACGCTGGCGAATCCCAGGCGTTCCAGTTCGTTGACTGACTCACGAATCGCGTGGAGATCAAGATGCATGGCGCGGAAGAAAGCGCGTCGAGCCAGGAAATTGAAGCGCGTGAAAGCCACCAGAAAACCGGGCTCAAAATAGTCGTCGCCCACGGCGAGCTTCAACTCGCGAACTTCCTGCAGCGCGCCGGAATTCTGCAGCTCTTCCAGGCTGTTGGACTCGTTCAGCTTGCGCAGCTTGGAGTCAAGACTGGAAGCCCATTCAGGAAAAGCTTGAGGCGTTTTCCCCATGGCTGGCTCCAACACTCGAGCCACTTCCTCCAGCGCAGTCTCGGCCAGGCCATGCGGTGCGCAATGCGCGAAGTACTGCACCAGCAAGAAATCAACCTTGTCTTTGTCCGCTTCAGTTTTCTGTTTCTTGTCCAGATGGCGGGCGATCAGGTAGCGCAGGTTCTCTTCATTCTGCAGGCTGGTGCTTTGCAGCAGTTGCCGTAACTGCCAGACTTGCACATGGCCGTCAACCTGGTCGAACCATCGCAGCACACGCTCACGCGCTTCCGCGTCAGAGCTGTCGGCGGCATCTTCCAGTTCAGGACAGGTCGGGATGTCGAGCTCAAAGGTGCGGTCCAGTTCAATATAAACAGCGTACAGCCGGCGCGCGATGCGCCAGAATTCCGCGACTTCATCCACATTGAGCGTAGCTGTTGTTGTCATCATTTTTGTTAAACGGCTGCACTTTTCGTTTTCATCGAGCGATCTTCCGCTCCTGAATGACCTTCCGGCGTGCCTTGGCCACCAGACTTAATGATCCAATTTGGAACGTCTTCTAAAAATTTGGCGGCGATGGCCATCTTGTCATGGTAGAGATGCATAGCGATGACCTTGGCCACAATGTCGAGCGAACTATCCGCGCTTCTTACTCGCACAATATCTTCAAAATCCAGGGGCAGACTGGAAACAAAAAGGACTTCGTCCGCGGTACCAAACTCGATCATGGTCTGTTCGGAAGATGTAGCCTTGCCCGAACGTCCCTTGCAAACTCTTACAGGAATTTGGACCTTTATTGCTCCAGGGAAAAATCTTGCCAGCTCTTCCACACACTCCGTGGGCTCAATTGGCTCCTGACACTCTGATACTGCCTTTCCCATGAACTGGAACTCTTTTCCCTTGGCAAAACCTAGCTAAAACACTTAGAGCAAGGCCTCGGCCAAACCTTAGCCGCACTAACTTATTGATTCCAAGATGCAAAATGTTTCATTCTCTGAGCCAATGAGGAAAACTGTCTCAGGATGAAACAACGTCTCACACTTTTTGTCTCATGACGACGCCGATGCCGCCTTAACGCCCGGACCAATGTTGTAGCGCTTGAGCTTCCTATATAAAGTGGCGCGGCTGATCCCGAGCATCTTTCTGGCACGCGCTTTATCGCCATTCACTTGCTCAAAGACCCGTTGAATCGTTTCGCGCTCCAGTTCCTCCAGATCAGTATTTGAAGATGCAGCCGGTTCATATTCGAGATCCATTTCGTCCCCGGAAGAGATCCATTCCTTTTGCTTGCGCACCGCTGGAGGCAGATCGGATACCTCGATCATTTCCTGATCGCCCAAAGCCACGGCGCGTTCAATGCAGTTTTCCAGTTCGCGCACATTGCCTGGCCAGTCATACTGAAACATCGCCTCCATGGCCGCGGGAGAAATCGTGATGGTTTTGCCGGGAGCAAAGCGGTCCAAAAAATAGTGGACCAGGGGCGCAACGTCAGACCTTCTTTCCCGCAAAGGTGGCAGGTTTAGTGTGACCACGTTTAAGCGGAAATAGAGGTCCTTGCGGAAGGTGCCCTCTTTTTGGGCAGCTTCCAGATCGCGATTGGTGGCTGCAATTACACGCACATCGACTTTGAATTTCTGGTTGCTGCCCACCGGACGAACTTCTTTTTCCTGCAGCACGCGCAGCAATTTGGCCTGTAATTCGGAGGAAAGTTCGCCAATCTCATCCAGAAAGATAGTCCCGCCATTGGCCGTTTGAAACAGCCCTTCCTTGGATCGCATGGCCCCGGTAAACGCGCCTTTCTCATAGCCGAATAGCTCGCTTTCGATCAGCGTTGGCACCAGAGAACCGCAATCCACGGCCACAAAAGGCTTCTTTGAAAGCAATCCGCGATAATGAATGGCCCGCGCTACCAACTCTTTGCCGGTACCGCTTTCACCTGTGATCAATACAGGCGTGCGCGTATCTTTCAGGCGGGCAATCATTCGCAGCACTTCCTGGATTTTGTATGAAGAGCCGACAATGCCGCTGAGCTCCATTTCCGCATTCACGCGGTCGCGCAGGAACTGGTTTTCCGCAACCAGGTTCACTTTTTCCGCCATGCGTTGCAGCAGCAGCTTGAGTTCTTCAACGCGGAAGGGCTTGGTGATGTAGTCATACGCCCCAAGCTTCATGGCCTGCACCGCGGTCTCAATGGAGCCATGACCGGTCATGATGGCAATTTCAGTTCGCGGCAGCAACTGCTTTACGCGCGGCAGAAACTCCAGGCCGCTCATGTTCGGCATCATCAGGTCGGTAAGAATGATATCGGGGGAGCCGTTTTCCAGTTGAGACAGGGCAGCTTCCGCGCTTTCGGCCTCAACGCAACTGAAACCCACAGACGCGCCCACCGTCATGCAGAGCTTGCGAATGCTCGGATGATCATCCACGATCATGAACCGGACTTTGGCGTCACTGGTCATTCCGCTTTGCCGAAAATCCTTTCCACAATATTGATCAGTTCCTGTACCCGGAAAGGTTTCTCGATATAAGGCACGCCGGTGCTCTGCAAGGCCTTCATCGTATTTTCATTCACGGTATCGCCGGTAATAAACAACATGCGATCTTTCAACTCCGGGCGGTGCAGCACGATCCAGGAATGGACGTCTGCGCCGCTCGCTCCGCCGGGAGTGCGCATGTCGGAAATAATTCCTCCAAAGCGTCCCGTTTCAAGGGTGCGAATGCCTTCCGCCGCGGAGTTGGCTGTACTGCACGCATAACCATTTCGTTCCAGCGCTGTGCGTATGAACTCCATCACTGAGCGCTCATCTTCAATGAGCAACAGAGGCAAGCGTGCGAGCGTTGCAGCGCCGGAGTTCATTGTTTCGCTCCTGCGGTAACGACCAGCTTCAAGTCTGTCCTGGTGCGGACAGGCAGACGCACGCTGAAGGTCGCGCCTTGCGTCTCTTGATTGTTGGCGCACAGAATCTCGCCTTCATGCTCGCGCACGATTCCATAGCAGATGCTCAGGCCCAGGCCGGTTCCTTGTCCAACTTCTTTGGTAGTAAAAAACGGATCAAAGATGCGCTCAGGGTGCTGTATGCCTTCCCCATTATCGCGGAATAGGACTTCGACCCAGCCGCCATCCTGAATGGTCTCGATCTCGATCAGGCCGGGCCGACCCGCGGACTGCACGGCGTCATAAGCGTTGTTCAGGATATTGAGAAATACCTGCTGCAACTGATGGGAATCGCCGACCAAGTCGGGCAGGCGCGAATCAAACTTCTCCACGATCTGCACGCCGTGATTGGCGAAGTCATAAGAACGCAGCGCAATGGTCTTGCGAAGAATGTTGTTGATCTGCAGCGGCTGGCGTTGCGGCGGACGCTGGCGAGCAAAGCTCAGCAGGTTCTGCACAATCTCTTTGGTGCGCTGCGCTTCTTCCAGAATCACTTGCAGGTCTTTGCGAGCGCTGCCCGGAACATCGGGGTTCTCCATCAACAAATCAGAGAATCCCATGATGGCCGTAAGCGGGTTGTTGACCTCATGCGCCACGCCGGAAACCAACTGTCCTACGGCCGCCATTTTTTCCGTGTGCATCAGCTTGGCCTGGATCATCGACGTGTCAGTAATATCGGTCATCAAGACGACAACGCTGCTGACTTCGCCACGATCGTCGCGCATGGGGCTCAGGTTCACGGAAAACTTGCCTTGCGTGCCGTTGCCGCGCGTGATCATCAGTTCCAGGTTGTCGGATTGCAGGCCGTGCAGGCTGGCGTCAAAGGCTTCAGCAAAAGCCTTTTTGTGAGAATGCGAGATGATGCGGTCCAGCCGGTGACCGACCAATTCATTCTGGTCAAAGCCGCCGCCTTCATAAACGCGCTGGTTGGCGTAGCTGATTAAACCGGCAGTATCAGCCACCATGATCATGGTTTGCGTGTTGTTCAGGATCTTGCTGGTAAAGTCGCGCTCACGCTGCAATTGCGCCTGGAAGTTCTTGACCTCGGTGATATCCAGGAAGACCCCGCGATATTGCATGATCTTGCCCTGGCCGTCTTTTACGACGAAAGCATTTTCCAGCGCGTGAATCATGCTGCCGTCACGGCGGGTTAGCGTCACTTCAAAGTTGCGAATCGCGCCTTGCTGGTGGAGTTGGCGAGTGATTTCGTCACGCTGCTCGGCTGAGACATATACCTGGCTCTGGAGATCGAGCTTCAGCACTTCTTCACGCGTCTGGTAGCCCAGCATGCGGACCAGCGCGTCATTTACCTCAATGAAATGGCCTTCCGGCGAGGCAAAGAAGACGCCTTCCTGCACGTTATCGAATAACTCGCGATAGCGCTGCTCGGCTTCGCGGCGGTCAGTAATGTCCTTGAGCACATGAACGGTTTGCAGGCCTTCATCGAGCGCGCCGTGGATGCGCGAACTGGAGACCAGATACGTGCGCTCCAGGACAGGATGCAGGTATTCATCTGACTCGTTTTCCGCGCGGCAGAAAGGAC
>Ga0209060_10004945_pt1 | contig 9966 bp, 8 predicted proteins | sample Coa_R1_8_FD_187155 | JGI IMG/M metagenome (GOLD analysis project Ga0209060, IMG submission 187155) | Surface soil microbial communities from Centralia Pennsylvania, which are recovering from an underground coalmine fire - Coalmine... | ecosystem: Environmental > Terrestrial > Soil > Unclassified ... | reverse complement strand
CCATAACTTATTTCATTACCAATCAGCACTAATTAAGCACTTGACATGGCGCTATAACTCTCTCAAAATCAGCTTATGAGCAACACATATTTTGATCGGGTATCGGCTACATTGAGCACTTTGGTCAATGATCAATACAAAACGTACAATATTCTCCTCGATCTCGAAGTGAAACAATTATGGGGGCGTGGCGGAATAGAAGACGAAGCCATTGCTAAAGCGCAAATAGCGGCAGGCAGTGCGATACCTGATGGCGGACCGTACACTCTGCGGTACAGCTACCACGGCAAACCTTACGAATTGATCGGATTGAGGATGCAGTTTGGTCATCTTTTGCAGGGCTGAGACAGTCTTTCTAGTCGGCACTAACGGTTCGACCTGCGCTATAGAACCCAGTTATTCCCTTCCTGAAAACTCCCATCGGCCGGCCCGCACTTCATTTGCTCAACCTCTCCGCCATGTCAAACAGCGGACGGTACAGCGCCCTGACGATGCCCTCGCTGATCAAGCTTACTGCGACGGTGGCTGCCAGAGTGACACTCACGCTCATCCACTTGTTTCGCACAAAGAACTGCTTTGTAATCACCAGTGCAGCCATACCCCCAAACAGGATGGGATACATCAAGCGGTAGAACCCAATTAAGATTTTGGTGGATAGGGATAGATCCACACCCATACTCACATACATGTTGATAAAAATCGGCGTTGAATAATAGAGCGAGACTCCAATCCAACCAATGTAGGCACAAGCCAGGATCGTTACAGTCCAGGTGAAAATGTGTCCTGGCCGCTGATTGTCGGTAGCTTTGAGGAAGCCAGCATCGGTGGTGGCCATGCACTCGGCTTTCTTTTGTCGCATAGCAGCGGCAGATTTAGAAATCAACAGATTATAGCCTGCTGATCCAACCTGGCGCTTTGGGCGTCTGACCTACGAAGCGAAATCCTGAGCGCGGCTTGTGCCACACAGTGACGCGGGTCACAGATTGTCACCGTCGCGCGGCCTGAAAATAATCATAGGTGTAGGTTAGAGGCGAATCGCGAAACGTGCTCCGACTAGTGCTGCGCCTCTGGCCGGCTTGGAGTCATTATGAAACAGTCGCTTTTCACTCTTCTTGTGTTTTGCGCATTCCTTCCTCAAGTCTTCATGGGACAGGACGTCAAGGTTGTCGTTGGGAACACGGTCGAGTATGGCCAGCGTCAGCCGATTCTCGCGCCGGGAACCGGAGCGCCGGCAACACCACTGACTGGTTTTCCCTCGCCGATGCCCACTGCCGGAATTTCCAACCAGGGAAGGGCGGGCGCCAGCAGCTACGTTGAAAGTCCAGAGGGCGTCGTGAACGCGACTTATCCTGTGACACCGGTTGACCAGAACGCCCCGGTATCGAGCGTTCCTGAATCGGCCGCAGCGGTGCAGAACCCGCAGGAAGAAACGCAGGAAGAAATTAGGCCGATTGATCTGGGACCATCATCTTTTGTTGGCGCGCAGTCATCGCAGAAAACCATAAGCCTGGGTGAAGTGGCAGCCAGCTACAAAGCCATGGGTCGATCAAAGAACGTTCGTCTTTATACGAACACAGATTGAAGATCTGCTGCGCAACGCGTTGTGGTTCCACCACGCGCTGCGGCTCGGCGTGCCTGGTTTGGCTAATTGCTAATTGCTGATTGCTGATTGCTGTTTGCTAATTGTTGAATTTAGTGGCGTTCACGCAAATAAGGTTACTTATTTCCGATGTATATTTGGAGAGCCATGGAGTCCGCTCCAAAAGCTTTATAAAGTAACTGGGGTCACTTAAACAAGGTCCAGGTGAACAAGGTCCAGCAAACACGGATACCGGCGATGGAACCAGCAGAAGAGTTGGAACATCTGGCCCTGGCCGCCAAAATCTCCGGCGTTGAGGCGGAGGTCGTCTTACCCCAGAGGCGTGAAATTACAACACCGCAAATGCAAATCCATTATCTGGATTGGGGCACGGACGGTCGCCCGCCTATTGTCTTTCTCCACGGCGCCGCTCTCAATGCGCACACCTGGGACGTTGTGTGCCTGGCGCTGCGGCAGCAGTATCATTGCCACGCAATGGACCAGCGCGGGCATGGTGAAAGCGCGTGGGCTGAGGACGGTGATTATAGCGGCGATGCTCACCGTGGCGATATTGAAGCCTTTGTTGATCAACTGGGCTTTGCTCGTTTTGTTCTGGTGGGCCACTCGATGGGTGGATTCAATGCCTTTAACTATGCCTATCACCACAGCCACCGGCTTGCCGCGCTGGTGCTGGTGGATGCCGGACCCAGCATGCTGGCAAAAGGCGCGAAAAGAATTTTTGACTTTGTATCGCAAACCGCAGAGTTGGATTCGCTCGATGAGGTGATTCAGAAAGCCATTGAGTTCAATCCTCGCCGTGATCCCCGGCTTTTGCGGCGCAGCCTGCTGCACAATTTTCGCCAGAACGCCAGCGGTAAATGGACGAGGAAAACTGATCTCCGGATGTGGCACGGCAACAGAAACCGGGAAGCGGAACGAAAGCAGCTGGAAGAACGCTTCCAGCAAGCTGCGCGGATCAACTGTCCGACGCTCATCGTGCAGGGCAGTTTGAGCGACGTCTTCAGCAGCGAGGACGCACAAAAGCTGGCCAATGAATTTCGCGATGGACATTACGCGCAAGTCGGAGAGGCCGGTCACACGGTGCAGGGCGACAATCCTCGGGCCTTTGCGCATGTGTTGGGAGAATTTTTACGCAGAGTCCTGCCGGAATAAGCCAACGAACTTGACCCGGTTTTGCGGCGTCCGAGCCGCGAGGCGAAATCCTGAGCGCGAAGCGCGAAGGACCTCTATAGCGATAATCTTGATAGTGACTGGTGGGCCCGGTAGGATTCGAACCTACAACCAACAGATTATGAGTCTGCTGCTCTAACCGTTGAGCTACAGGCCCCCGCGTTCAAGTTTCGCACACGCTCGCCAAGCTTGCCAATTCCGCTTTACGGCTGGGGATTGCTCTCGGAACCGGCAAAGCCGTTTCAGGGCTGAATGCTGACTGCTGAGTGCTGAATGCTACTCTTTCCGTATCTCTTTCAAATCAATCCCCAGCTGCTGGCACTTCTTATAAAGATGGCTTCGCTCCAGCCCCAGCGCCTTCGCCGTGTTGGTAATGTTCTGATTGTGGCGCTTGATCTCTTCCACGATCATCTGCCGTTCCACCTGCTCCACGCGCTCAGCCAGCGTGCCAGTCCCGGAGAAAGCTACGCCTCCACCTCCGACGGCCTGCGATGGTAGCGCGGCCTGCACCGTGGCGTGCGTTACCGTATCGCCTTCAGCAAACAGCAGCAGTCGTTCCACCACATTGCGCAGCTCGCGGATATTCCCCGGCCATGAATGCGCCTGCAGGGCCTGCAACGCTTCCGGGCTGAACGTAATCTCTTTCCAGTTATTTTGTTTCACAATCTGTGCGGCAAAATGCGCGGCCAGCGCGGGAATATCTTCCGGACGCTCTCGCAGCGGCGGCAGCACAATGGGAAAAACAAAAATGCGATGAAAAAGGTCCTGCCGAAAATTCCCCTGCTTAACCTGCTCTTCCAGTTGCCGATGCGTGGCCACCACCACGCGGACATTCACCTTGGTCGGCTTATCGCCGCCAATGCGTTCCACTTCGCCCTGTTCCAGAACTCGCAGCAACTTGGCTTGCATGGCCAGCGGCATGTCGCCGATTTCATCCAGAAACAGCGTGCCGTCCGTGGCCTGCTCAAACTTGCCAATGTGCCGCGATGCTGCACCGGTAAACGAGCCTTTCTCATGCCCAAACAACTCAGACTCAATCAGCTCCGCCGGCACCGCCGCGCAATTCAGCGTGACGTACGGTCCGGCGTGGCGTGGGCTTTTATCATGGATCGTCCGCGCGATCAGCTCTTTGCCTGTGCCGGTCTCGCCCAGGATGCACACACGCGTCTCGCTGGCCGCCACGCGCTCCACCTGCGCCATTAGCTTGCGCATCTTCTCGCCCGTATAAACAATGCCGCCGCTGCCCAGTTGCTGCCGCAGTTGCTGGTTTTCCTGCTTCAGGCGTTCCAGTTGCAGCGCGTTCTGTACCGTGAGCAGAAGCTTGTCCGTAGAGATGGGTTTTTCCAGGAAGTCGAGCGCGCCTAGCCGCGTGGCCTTTACGGCCATTTCAATATGCGCCTGGCCTGACATCATTACCACCGGTGTTGCTACGCCCGCCGCTTTGATCTTCTCCAGCAGCTCAAGGCCGTTCATCGCGGGCATCACAACGTCGGAAAAGATCACGTCATACTTTTCCGCTTTGATCATCTCCAGCGCTTTGATCGGATTGTCACACACCGTGGCCTCATGTCCCGCCAGCCGGAACGCGCGCGAAAGCGACGCCAGCGTGTTGGCGTCATCATCGACGATAAAGAGTTGGGCTTTCATAAATCAGCAATTAGCAGATAGCAATTGGCAATTAGCTCCTGAATATAGCGGCTTTCGTTTTTTCCATGACGCCCATCGCCGTCTGCCTCCAGCAGCTTCCTTTATTATGCTTCTTCATCCTTACACGATCTCTGCGTTTTTCCCGGTTTGGCTAATTGCCATTTGCTAATTGCTAACTGCCTTCTAAAAACATTGTCCCGCCTCCTAACCCTTGCCGCTTCCAAATTCTACAGTGGTTGCACCTGCCCACACTGGCAGCTCCACATGAAACGTCGTCCCTTGCTCCTTTTTGCTGCTTACCGTGATTCGCCCGTGATGATCGCTGATTACTGATTGCGCTATCGCCAGCCCCAGACCAGTGCCATGCTGTTTCGTCGTGTAATAAGGAGTGAACAGGCGTTCGCACTCTTCCGCCGTCAATCCCGCGCCGGTATCGGCCAGTTCAAAAATCGCGAATCGATCGTCAGAGTTGATCATCGTGCGGAAAGTCAATGTGCCGCCCTGCGGCATCGCGTCAATTGCGTTCAGCACAAGATTTTCTATCACTCGACGAAGCAATACCGGATCGGCGCTTACCTGCGGCACGTCGCCCAATTGCAATTTGGGTTGAATGCGTCCAAGATCGCGATTGAGCTGGCCCTGAAACAGTTGCGCCACGCTACGCACCAGTTCATTCAAGTCGACGGCCTGAATCTGCGGCGCGGGCATCTTGGAAAAATCACTGAATCGCCCAATGATTGTTTTCAGGTTGGCAATTTCCGCCAGCAGGGTCGCGGTGCTTTCCTGAAATACTTCATCAAACTCCTGCGGCGTGTTCTGCCGCGCGCGCAGCAGGTTCTCCACCGTGATCTGCAAAGGGAAGAGCGGGTTCTTCAGCTCATGCGCAAGTCGCCGAGCCAGTTCACGCCATGCCGCAACGCGCTCGCTCTGCACCAGGCGCTCGCGCTGTCCTATCAGCTCTTGCGTCATCTGGTTAAACGCCACAGCCAGCTTGCCGATCTCATCTTTACCGGAAGTTTCCACCCGCACGTCCCAATTGCCATGCCCGATTTCGGTTGCCGCCTGCGCCAGCGTCTTGATCGGCCGGCTGAATCTCGCGGTCACAATCCCGCTCACCACCACGCCAATAAAAACGCCCACTCCGGCAATGATCAGGCTGATGTTGCGAATGCGCTTTTCCAGCAGAAGCTCCTGCTCCAGTGAGTTGCCCACCAGAAGCACCGCAGGAACGCGATCGGTATAGCCGGGCAGGGGAATTGCATGCACGATCTCTTCGCTTCCCAGCGCCGGTCCCAGATCGACCGTGGCAGAGCCTTCAGCGCGTTTATCAAGAACTCTTTGGATCAGAGACGTCAGCCTTGCGGGATCAAAACTGTCTTTGCCCGGCCCAATCATTTCTCCCGATCCCTGCTCCGGTACGCTGAAAACTGCCACGCGCAAGCCTTCCGGCGGAGAGAGTGATTGCACTACCGTATCGAGCTTGCGCCCGCCAATCAGGTAATAATTCAGGCCATGGACCGGCACAGCGCGAAAGCAGAGCATGGCCAGCACGCTGCCTTGCGGCGTTTCAATGTGTTTTAAAAAGGCCTGGCGGGGCAGAGGCGACGGAAGGTCGAGAAACCATCGCTGCTTGTATCCAAACCGCGCCGGCCAATGCGCGGAAGAAATAATTGCGCCGTCGGGCGCGATCAGGTCAAGAAAATCCAGCCGCTGCGCGGACGCGTTAGAGGCTGCTTCATTCACGTAGTTCGCATACTCGGCGCCATTGGCCAGTTCCGTCAACGTGCGCTGCATCGCATCAGAACCGGCAATTGAATCCACACCGTGCATTATCTCGTCGCCCGCATGCTCAAACTCGCGCCGGAACTGGTTCACCAGCGCCGACGTGCGCTCCTGCTCCACCAGGCGGAACGCTTCATGCGCGCGCTCTTCAATCAGCCACGCCACCGCGCCCACGCTGGCGGTAATGCTGATCGTCACCAGAAGAAGCAGCTTGGTTTTTAAGGACAATGCCTATCGCGCTCCTTCCATCCATAGCTGGTTAAGGTCCCACGCGCCGTTCAATTCCTGTTGCCAGTTGTGCGCCGTGCTGTTGAGCCATAGCACCTGCGGGACGTGCGCCACCGGCAACACACGGTTTGTCTCCAGCAATTTGCGTTCGATCTCCAGCAGGTCTTCCGGGCGCGTTGCTCCAAAAATTGCCGGAACGGTTTCCTGCGGAAGTCCCAAATCTTCAATTCGCGTCGCCAACGCAACTGATGGATCGAGCGATTGTAATGGCACGCGCAACAAGACGGCGTCTGCATTCATGGAACCTCGCGCCGCTTTGCTGTAGAGATGCGATTCAGCATAGGGCTGCACCACGATTCCGGCCTCACGCGCGTCAACTGCAATGCGCTCCGCCGCCAGCCGCGCCAGCGGATCGGCAAAATCATATGCGAGCGCAATGGGACTGATCACAACAAACGCCGCTGCGTCAGCGCGCAGCTCCTTTGCCCGATTGATATCTGTTGCGCCGCTAAACATGAATTCGTATCCCGTAAGCCATTGCGGCAATAATCCTGAAGCGGGAATCGCCCTGCGCTGAAAGATTACATTGCTGATGGCCGCGCGATTGATCGTCAGTCCCAGCGCCTGCCGCACGCGCGCATCGACGGGCTTCCTGCCCGGCCTTCCGCCAGAATCTGGCTGAAGAAAAACTAGAGCCAACAGGTCGGCCGGACGTGAGAGAGTTATCGTCTGGTTGTTCTGCTCCACGTTGCGGATCTGGTCAATGCTCAACTCTGTTGCCGCATAGGAGCCAAGCTGGCGGTCCATGAGCTGGTCACGAAGAGATGAGCCCATCTGGAATTCAATTGAGTCGGCAAACGGTCGTCCACCCCAGTAATCTTCATTGGCGGTAAACTGCGCGTGTTCGCCGGCTTGCCATTGGTTGAGTTTGTAACTTCCCGTGCCTATCAGGATTGGCGGATTGTTGGCATCGGCCTGCCGTTTCACGATTGCATAGCGCGGAAGCGCCAGCACCTCAGGCATCTGCTGGACGGCGTAAGGCGCCTCGATCGATACAGTCTGTCTGTCAATAGCAGAATATTTCCATGCCGGATTACTCTTCGCCAGACTCGCGGCAACATCAGCGGCGGTAAGGACTGTTCCATCATGGAAATTCGCCAGCCTGAGTCGAAACTGCCATGCTCGTTTTGCCTGGTCAGAATGCCATGAAACAGCAAGCCCCGGACGCAAACGGCCTTGCGCGTCAACTGCCGTCAGGTTCTCAAACGCCAGCGCGGCCATGCGGTCGCGTGCGGCGGGGCGGTCCTCATCGCTCAGGGGATCAATGGAGAGCACACGATCATGAAGCAGTATGCGCACAGTTCCGCCGTAGCGCGGACGCGATCCGCCATAAGCGCCGGCTGCCAGCAGCACAAAGCTACTGATTGCAAATAACTGTAAGAGTAAACGCTTCATACTTTCCCTGCTGCGAATGCAACACTCCGTTCACTACCTGGCCGTAATTGCCCGCGGTCCACAATGCTTCTACTGTCCCGGCTAAATCCACTGGCGCGCTCACCGGCAAAGCCTCGCGACCGGAAATCTCAACTGCCTGCACGCTGTCTGGGCGCGTAGTGTCTGCTGGCGAACTCGTCAGCACTTGCCATCCCGAACCGCAAACTGAATGCACCGGAGCCAGCGTGCTTCCCCATCCGTTGAACGTTGCCGTGGCAGTGCCAAGATCGTTTTGAAAAAGCCGCGTATGTCCGTCTGTGCCGGTAAAGAGCCAAACATGCTGGTCGCCGCTTTGCCATGTTGCTCCAGAAAAAAACGGAGCCACGGACGCACCTGCGCTTGATCCGGCCAGCAGACCGTTAAAGAAATTCCTGCGTGGACTGAAGAACGCAACCAGCCCTTCACCGATGGGCCATGGATCGTCGCTACCACGACAGTCGAGCGACGGAGGAGAAATTTTTCCGCTGCAGCGCACGCCAGGAAGAAAGACGTTGATCTCTCCGCCACGGACTTCGAGCCGTCCGCGCAGATCACGCGGCCACGGATTCTGATGCGGAATGCCCAGCGTTTGCCGCTGACGCCATTGTCCTGAGTCCATTGAATACAGCGCAACCTGGCTTGGTTCCAGCACCAGCAGGTTTTGGTTGTCCTGATAAAAATCCAAGACCGGTGTTTCCTGCTGCCATACCGATATTTTGCGAATAGTGAGCGTGGTGGCGTGCGCTGCCTGCGCCTGCTGCTGGCGCGGCAATTTCTTGAGCACTGTCTGGCTGCTCGATCCCTGCTGAATGCTCGCGATCAGCAGATAGCCCTGCCAGTCTTCAGAAAAAGTGATGTGCATTTCCGCCACTGCCTGTTCCGGTTTCACCACCCTGACATTGGCGTTGCGGAAGGCATTGAAGATCGCGTTTTGCAAGGCTTCCTGTTTCTCCGGAGAAAACGAAGACAGGTTCTGGAAAGTCACAGCGACTGTTGAAGGCGACCCCACGCGCGACTGTATCAATTGGACGAATTCTGTAGCCGTCGAGGAAAGGGAAGACGCGTCCTGCGTGACGCCTGAAGAGGCCGCCACTACCCAGAATAAAAACCCACACAGCCATCGTTGATTGGCGGTCTTAAGCATTGAATGAAAGCTTGGTGTAGCTCCTCATTTGACTGGAAAACATCGCAATTAGCAATCGGGGAAATGAACTAGTCAAGAGCAAGTCCACCACGGAGGCAATGAGGCAACAAAGAGAACGCCTGATCGCCCGAGCTACCGCGGATTTGCGCGGATGATCGCGGATCAGAAAGACCAAGCCCTGAACTTCCTGCTCTGGGTCTTTAATCCGCGTGAATCAGCGTTGATCCGCGGTAGGAATCCTTAGCTCTTCTCTGTGTCTCCGTGGTGAAAATTCTTAAAGCATTCCGCCGGCCCGGGCCGCCTGTTCCGGCGGGGACATAGCAGCCCGGAGAGCTACCGGCAGAAACTTATCTTGCTTTCCAGGTCTTGTTTCTGGTTGACTGCTGGGCCGGCGCAGGTTGCTCGTCCTGCTCCCCCTGATCAGTTGCTTCACCTTCCTCTGCCGCGGCCTGCGCCGCTTTGGCGTTGGTGAACGCCTCCGGCGTCACGCCGCTCTTCATTATGTCGTTGAAAAATATCTTGGCGTCAGATGGGACCATCATGATCTGCAGCTTGTCAGACATGCGCTCGGCCACAATCTTGTTGATCAACAACGGGCTCTCTTTGAGCAGCGCGGCTTCTGACTTCATGCGCTCGCCGTCCGCCACGGCAACAATGCGTATACGGTTGGCTTCAGCCTCGGCCAGCATGCCTCGGCGTTCCATTTCAGCCTTGCTGTCGATGACTTTGGCCTGCGCCTGCGCTTCAGCATTTTTCACCGTGGTTTCTTTCTGCGCTTCCGCTTCAAGGCGCGACTGCTCAATCTGCTTCTGTTTCAGCGGCAGCGTGAACTGCATTGCATCTGCCTCTGACTTGGCCTGCAACACTCGCACTTCGCCTGCGCCCTGTGCCTGTTTTACCTGCTGCACGCGAGCAGCCTCGG
>Ga0209060_10004943_pt1 | contig 9972 bp, 8 predicted proteins | sample Coa_R1_8_FD_187155 | JGI IMG/M metagenome (GOLD analysis project Ga0209060, IMG submission 187155) | Surface soil microbial communities from Centralia Pennsylvania, which are recovering from an underground coalmine fire - Coalmine... | ecosystem: Environmental > Terrestrial > Soil > Unclassified ... | reverse complement strand
TTCCTTCCTGCTGGTCAGCACTTACCGCTATCACGGCCACCACGTCGGCGACATCAGCCGCGATTACTATCGCGCCAAGCAAGAGGAGCAGCGCTGGCGCGCCGAGCGCGATCCTATCAAGATTTTGGGAGATTGGCTGGTGGGCGAAAAAATTGCCACGCAAGCGCAGCTCGATGAGATCCAGTCCAAGGCCAAATTAGAAATTGTCAGCGCCGTCGACTTCGCGCTGAAGGCACCCTATCCCGCCGTGGGCGAAGTCGGGGAGGACGTCTATGCCTGAAGCCGTCGCAGTCCGCGAATTGACGATGGCCGAAGCGGTGCGCGAAGCCATCTCCGAGGAAATGCGCCGCGACCCGACGGTCTTCGTCATGGGCGAGGACGTCGCCGAAGCGGGCACGCCGTTCAAGGTTCTCTCCGGCATGGTGGAGGAGTTCGGCAAATCGCGCATCATCGACACGCCGATTTCGGAGCCGGGCTTTACCGGCATTGGCGTGGGGGCGGCGATGACCGGCTTGCGCCCGGTGATCGACATCATGTTCGGAGATTTCCTGACGTTGGTGATGGATCAACTCGTGAACCAGGCTGCCAAGGTGCACTACATGTCCGGCGGCGCGTGGAAAGTGCCGATGGTCCTGCGCACCACGCTGGGCGCGTCGCGCCGCTCGGCCGCGCAGCATTCCCAGTCTCTGCAAGCGTGGCTGAGCCATGTGCCCGGGCTGAAGGTGGCGCTGCCGTCCACTCCCTACGATGCCAAGGGCCTGATGAAGACGGCCATTCGCGACGATAATCCGGTCATCTTCATGGAAGACAAAATGATGTTTCGCTTGAAGGGCCCCGTACCAGTCGAGGACTACGCGATTCCGTTTGGCTCGGCAGACGTAAAGCGCGAAGGCGAGGACATCACCATCGTGGCGACAAGCAGCATGGTGCAGGTGGCGCTGGGCGCCGCAAAGCAGCTCGAGGAAGCCGGCATCAGCGCGGAAGTCGTCGATCCGCGCACGACCTCGCCGCTCGATGAAAAGACGCTCATCGAATCGGCCAAGAAAACTTCGCGCGTGATCGTAATGGACGAGGGCTACGAACGTTACGGCGTCACCGCGGAAATTGCTTCCGTGATCGCAACAGGGGCATTCTACGATCTGGACGCGCCGGTCCGGCGCATCGCCGCGATGCATGTGCCGATTCCATTTTCCCCTCCGCTCGAGGATGCTACGATTCCCACGGAGAAAATGGTGGTGGACGCGGCACGCGCCATGTGCAAGCGGTAGGCCGCAACAGTTGTAGGACGTTTATGGCGCGCTTGGTTCAGGTTTGTAGGGCACGGCTTCGGCCGTGCCGTTCAGCCGCCCGATTGAGACGGCTTTAGCCGCTGGCGTTGGATGCTGATCGGTTTACGTTCCTGCGTTTGTGCCGGCGAGATGGAGATCCACAGACTGAAGTCTGTGCTACTTGCTCCGGGGGTGAATCATGGCTCTACCAACTTACGGTTCGATGGCGGTGGACTGGGAAAATCGTGTCGATTTTGACCGGTTGCGGCGCGAACGCCTGGCGCGCGTGAAATCGCTGCTCGCGAAATCGGAGATGGGCGCGCTCTTGTGCTTTGACATGAACAACGTGCGCTACATCACTGCCACGCACATCGGCACCTGGGCGCAGGACAAGAACAGCCGCTTCACCTTGCTTCCCCAGAATGACGAACCGCTGCTCTGGGATTTCGGCTCCGCCGCGAAGCACCATCGATTGAACTGCCCATGGCTCGGCGAGCGTTCGCAGGCCGGAATCCCGCTGTTGCGCGGCGCGATGTCTCCGGAGATGGGCCGCGCCGAAGACGTGGCCAAAAAAATCCGCATCGAGCTGGAAAAACGCGGCTTGCTCAAGGAGCCGCTCGGCGTCGACATCATCGAGCCGCCGATTCTCTTCGCGTTGCAGCGCGAAGGCATCACCATCGTCGACGGCCAGCAGATCATGTCCGATGCGCGCGTGATCAAGACGCGCGACGAAATCACCCTGCTCAATCAATCGGCCATGATGGTGGACGCCGCCTATCACGATTTGTACTGTGCGATGAAGCCCGGCATGAGCGAGAACGAAGCGGTCGGCCTGGTCAGTAAAGTCCTCTACGACTTGGGGTCGGAATACGTTGAAGCGGTAAACGCAATCTCCGGCGAGCGCTGCAACCCGCACCCGCACGTCTTCTCAGACCGCACGCTGCGCCCCGGCGATCCCGTCTACTACGACGTTCTGCATTCCTACATGGGCTACCGCACCTGCTACTACCGGTGCTTTACGATTGGTTACGCCTCGCACGTAATGGTGGACGCCTACAAGCGCTGCCGCGATTACCTGGATGCCGCGATCTCGTTGATTCGCCCCGGCCGCACCACGGCGGAGGTCGCTTCGGTGTGGCCGAAGGCGCAGGAGTTCGGATTCCCCAACGAAGAAGCCGCCTTCGCTCTGCAATTCGGACACGGCATCGGCCTGGCCATCTGGGAAAAGCCGGTGATCAGCCGCCTGGTTTCGATCGAGCACTCGCATGAGATCAAGCCGGGCATGGTGTTCGCGCTTGAAACCTTCTGGCCAGCCAAGGACGGGTGGAGCGCCGCTCGCATCGAGGAAGAAATCGTGGTCACCGAAACCGGCCACGAAGTCATCACTCGCTTCCCGGCCGAAAAACTTTTGGTCGCCGGCGCTTCTTACGTGACGGTCGATGGCCCGCTCGAGACCCTGCGCGAACATGACGGGCCGCCGAGCCGCGACGTCGTCGAAATGGTTGAAGCAAGCGCCCGCCGCGAAGGCGTCGGGGTGAGCAAGTAGGCGGGACCTCTCGCCCCTATACAACCGCCATGGCTCACAGCATCGTCATGCCCGCGCTCGAAATGGCCCAGGAGACCGGCAAGCTTCTTTCCTGGCGCAAAAAGGAAGGCGAAGCCATAAGCAAAGGCGAGCCCCTTCTCGACGTCGAAACGGATAAGGCCGTCGTGGAGGTCGAAGCGCAGGCGGACGGAGTTCTTGCGGGCCTGAAGGCGCACGAAGGCGACGTGATTCCCGTGGGGCAGACCATCGGGTGGATTGTCGCACCGGGAGAGAAGCCGCCTGCGGAAGAAGCTTCGGCGGCCTCCGGGCGGCGCATGGACAGCGCGCCGGCTGCTGCGCCCGCGGCAACGGCTAGCGCGGTTGCGGCGCCCGCCGCTGCACCTGCGGGTAACGTTCGAGTTTCTCCCAAGGCTCGGCGCCTGGCGAAGGAGCATGGTGTTGATTTGGGGCTGGTGCGCGGCTCGGGCGGCGACGGCGAGATTTCGGCGGAAGATGTGATGGCGTTTGTCGCCGCGGGCGGCGCGGCCGCGGCGGCTGCTCCGGCCAGGGCCGAAAACCTTCAGGCTAAAGGCCGAGCTACTGGTGGCCTCACCCAAATTGCTCGCCTAATGGCGGAGCGGACGGCGCAGAGCTGGACGTCGGCGCCCCACTTTTTCGTTACGCGTGATATCCAAGCGGCTGGGCTGCTGGCTGCGCGTGAAAAATTGGGTCCCGCGATCGAGAGAGCGCGCGACGTAAAATTGAGCCACACGGACCTGCTGATCGCGGCCGTTGCCCACGCGCTTGAAAAGCATCCCCTTGTCAACGCCAGCTGGACGGGGAGTGGGATTCAGCTTCACCCCGAGATCAACGTTGGCATCGCCATGGCCATCGATGACGGCGTCGTCGCGCCCGCGATTCCCGCCACGAACAAGAAGAAGCTTGGCGAAATCGCCGCGGCCCGCAGTGACCTCACCGCGCGCGCCCGCGCGAATAAACTGCGTCCCAGCGACCTTTCAGGCGCTACATTCACCATCAGCAATCTCGGCATGTACCAGGTGGACGCGTTCACCGCGATTATCGTCGCGCCGCAGGCCGCGATTCTGGCGGTCGGACGCATCGCCGACCGCGTTGTCGCCGTGGATGGCAAACCCGGAATTCGCCCGATCATGACCCTCACCCTCTCCTGCGACCACCGCGTGTTCGACGGCGCGCGGGCCGCCCTGTTCCTCAACGATCTCGCCGCCGCGCTAGTTGAACCCGACAAGCTGCTCTAGTAGACTCCACAGCGCCCGGGCAGACCTGCCACCAATGCATTACAGAAGTCAGAGCCGCGGTGCGGCCCTACGTAGGCGCTCGACTCAAGGAGAACCACAATGAGCGACACGCTCGCAACCAATCCGGCGCAAGCCCGGCCGCAACAGCCGCCGGTGCCGAAGAAAAAGAAGCCGTTCTACTTGACGCTGTGGGGGCAGGTGCTGATCGGAGTCGCGGTGGCGATTGTGTACGGCTGGCTGCGGCCGGAGTCCGCCGCCAAAATGAAGCCGCTCGGCGACGGCTTCATCAAGCTGATCACCATGGTGATCACCGTAATTATTTTTTGCACGGTGACCTCCGGCATCGCCGGCATGGAAAACCTCAAAAAGGTTGGCCGGATCGGCGGCAAGGCGCTCTTGTACTTTGAGATTGTCTCCACTCTGGCCCTCTTTGCGGGAATGCTCGTTGGGAACATCACCCATCCGGGCTCCGGATTTAACGTGAACGTCGCCACGCTGGATGCCAAATCCGTGGCGGCCTATGCGGGTGCGGCCAAGCAGCAAAGCGTGACCGACTTCCTGATGAACATCATTCCCACGACGATGGTGAACGCGTTTGCACAGGGAAACATTCTGCAAGTGCTGCTGGTGGCCATCTTGTTTGGGTTCGCGCTCTCGCTGATCGGAGAAAAAGGCAAGCCGGTGGTGCAGTTCTTCGATTCGTTGACGCAGGCGATCTTCAGCATTGTCAACATGTTGATGTGGCTCGCTCCCATCGGCGCTTTTGGCGCGATGGCCTTTACCGTCGGCAGGTACGGTATCGCCTCGCTGGGGCCCCTGGCCAAATTGATCGGCATCTTCTACATCACGAGCATTGCGTTCGTTTTGGTCGTGATGGGATTTGTCGCCTGGATCTCGGGCTTCAGCATTTTTAAGTTCCTTTCGTTCATTAAGGAAGAGATCGTGATCGTGCTGGCGACGAGCTCTTCCGATCCGGCGCTGCCGACGCTGATGGAGAAAATGGAAAAGCTGGGCTGCTCGAAATCGCTGGTGGGCCTGGTCGTGCCCACCGGGTACACGTTCAATACTGACGGCAGCAGCTTGTACATGACCATGGCGGCGCTCTTCGTGGCTCAGGCGACGAATATTCACTTATCGTTCGGCCAGCAACTGACGATCTTCGCGGTGGCCGTGCTCACCTCCAAGGGCGCGAGCGGCGTGACCGGCGCGGCTTTTATCGCATTGGTCGCGACGCTGATGGTGATTCCCGACGTCCCCGTCGCGGGCATGGCCCTGCTGATCGGGATCGACCGCTTTATGAGCATGTGCCGTGCGTGCGTGAACATGATCGGCAACGGCGTCGCCACGGTCGTGGTGGCGCGCTGGGAAAACGAACTGGACAAGAAAACGCTGCAACAGAATCTGACTCAGACATACACGCTCAGCGCGATGGCGCCCGAGTAGGACGAGTAGAGCCGCCTTCCACCAAGCACCCATTTTTTTGAATTAGGTCCAGGGCCGGATGAACAGCATCCTGGCCTTCAGGCACGCCAGGATCAGCCACTGCATGGCGAACAGGGCAGTCCGCCAGCGCCCGCGGAAGCGCGCCAGTTCCAAAGCCGCGGGCACGATCAGCAGCGGCTGCAGGAATAGCCAAACACGCGAAGCCTCGCCTCGCAATACTCCCGACAAATCCACAATGAGAATCGTGAAGAGTCCGATCACAGAGAGGGTGAAACCTTCTCCGGCCGCGCCGAGCTTTCGCGCCCCGCGATAAAAATAAAACACGATCAGCGGCAAGGAAAGGAAACCGGCTCCGAGCAGAAAATCGTAGGGGTCGCAAAAAATCGAGGCGACGTAGCTGCGGTCCCACATCGCCGCGTTCAGTCTTTGTGCGGCCAGCGCGCGCCGAAAAGCGCCGGCGGGATGATAACCGGCTCCCAGCCAGAGGAGCGCGTATCCCGCCGCGCAAATGCCGCACGCCGCTCCCGCGCTTTGTAAGACTGTGATTGCTGACGCGCGAGACCACGCTTTTTTCCGCAGCCAGTGCACGGCATATGCGGCCAGAAAAACGCCAACGGCCAGAAGGTTATAGGCGAAAAAAAGCGTCACGAGGAGAACGCACCCGAAGCCAACGGCCGCTCGCAAGCCCGCTCTTCCCGATTCCAGCGACCTGCACCAGTAAAAAATCAGCAGCATCGAAAGGATCGGATATGCCTGGTCGAACTCCGGAAAGAACACGGTAATGGCCGGAAGCAGGGCGTACAGCGCGCAGACCGTGAGCTTTTCGCGCTCATCACCGGTCCAGAGTCCGGCAAAGGCATAAGCGACCGCGACTCCCAAGCTGCCCAGGAGCCCCACTGTGCACCCACCAATCACGGCGGCGAGCGGGGCCCCGAACAGCCTGAAAAACAAATAGTAGAAAAGTACCGGGCCGGGCGGATGGGTGGCCGAGTGAAAAGCCAGCGTCGCGTGATCGAAATTGCGCAGCCACGTAGCTACGGCGGCGATGCGGGTGGCATCGCTGTAATAGCTGGTGGCCAGGGGCGATTCGACGATCCGGCGCAGGAGCCCAAAACCATCGGGCTCGGCGAACATGGCCATGATCTGCAGCAGGAAATTCGCGCCGGTCAGGACGGCTATGGACATCCAGGGGCGGGTGGGCGCGCGTTCTTCGGCCTTTCGCAGCACAATCTCAATCATGAGAAAGGGAACGAAGAGGAAAGCGATGCTTCGCAGCAGTTCGATATCGTTCCGCCACGGCCATTTCCAGCTGGTCAGATCTACCGAGCCGTTCAGCGGGCTCACTTCAAACGCAACGCCCAGAAAAAACACGATTCCGACCGCCAGCACCGCGGCCGCTTCCCACTTCAAGGCCAGTCGGTCGGATGCGAGCGCATTGGGCTGCTCGCGCGAAGCATTCCCCGCGGGGGCTTCGCCAATTTCAGGAAGCGGAGTGGTCTCTGTCTCGAGTGGCATGAATCGGGAATCGCAGTCTCGATTTTCCTGGAAGCCTACGATCGATTGTACGATTGGCGATTCCTGGGGATGCGTGGAGACTGTCCCGGGAGTTCGTAATCAGCACACGCGAAGAACGCATTTAAGAGGCGCGATCCGCATTTCAAGCTCTCGAGCGAGGCCGTTTCTTGCCGGACTTCGAACTCTTGCGTGGCCAAAGTTCCTTGCTCGCGATGTCGGCTCCCTCTCGCATGGCCTTGAATTTTGCCCACACCACGGTGGGATGCACTTCCGTTTTGTAGGTCGCCTGCGAGGAGAATCCACAGTCCGATCCGGCCATGACGTTCTCACGACCCACGAGCTTCGCGAATCGCAAGATGCGTTCCGCGATCCACTGCGGATGCTCGACGATGTTGCTGGCATGCGCGACGACGCCGGGGCAAATCACCTTCCCCTCGGGAAGCTTGATCCGCTCGAACAAGTGATATTCGTGCTCGTGCCGAGGGTTCGCGGACTCAAAGCTGTACTGGCCGGCATGAATTTTGACCACGTACGGGAGAACTTCCGCCAACGCCGCCTCATGGATGCGCGGCCCTTCGTTGATGCCGTAGCAGGTGTGGAAGCGCACTCTTTCAAACGGAATGCCGTTGAGCGCGGCGTTCACCGCCCCCACGTAAATTTCCGCGCGCCGTTTTTTCTGCCGGGCGTCAAAGCGCGGATCAACAAAAATATCCGAAAGAAACGGATCGTCTACCTGCAGCAAAATGCCCCCAGCCACGATGGTTCGGTATTCCTTGCCGAGCTCGGCGGCCAGCGCGTGAAAGTATTCTTCCTCGCTTTTGTAGTACTCATTCGATCCGACGCCCGATGGCGCCGTGGCCGGCAGGAAAACGTGCTCCTCCTTCACGCCGGCTGCCTTGGAGGCATTCTTTACATTCGCGATGTCTCGCTTGAGAAATTCTTCACCCCGGTATTTCAGCGGCCCCGTGCAAACCACCGGAACGGCGGGCAGTACCGCTCCGCCCATCATCGCTTGCTGAAAGTACTGCGTGTAATACTCGGGGAAAGCGGCAACTTCCTTCGCAAATGAAACCTGTTTTTCGCCGGGACGCGATTCAAAGCCCTCCAGACGCTCTCGAATGTAGGTGAAGAATCCGGACTTGGAAAATTCGCCGTCCGTGACCGTGTCAATGCCGCATTCCACCTGCTGGCGCACGCAATCCGCCACCGCTTTGGAAAGAGCCTCGTTCCACGCGGCCTCGTCGAACGTTTTGCCCCCAAACTTCGCTTTCAGCATATCGAGGAGATGGTGTGGGCGAGGCAGGCTCCCGGTGTGCGTCGTCTGGATGTGATCGATGTTCTGCTGGATTGCCACGCGGCCCTCCTCTCCGCGCCTGTCTAGCTCCGCGCTTTTACGATGGCCAGGCGTCTTGCCCCGAGCGTCACTTCAGTTGATCCGCGACTTTGGCGATGCCGGCCTTGGCACAGGCTTCCTCCTGCGCGCCTCCCATGGGGGCACCGCTCAGACCCACGCCGCCGATCGTGTCCTCGCCGGCTTTGATGGGAACGCCGCCTTGGAGGGGAATGACGTCCGCCAGCATGCGCTGTCCGGCCAGCGGCGTTTCCGAAGTCGTGCGCCCCGCCCACTCGGCCGTCGTCCGCCGGAAGGTCAGGGCCGTGTAAGCCTTGCGGCGGGCGAGTTCAAGATTGTGCGGCGAGGCCCCATCGCCCTGGAGAAGAACGCGAACCCGGCCCGCGCGATCGACGACGGCGACCGAAGTGTTGACGCCGCATTGCGCCAGCGCCGTCTCCGCGATCGTCAAGGCCATGTGAAGCGAAACGTCGCGCTCCGTCAGAACCTGGGCGTTTCCCGCAGCGGGAAAAAGCAGGAGCACTGCAAACGCGAATGCGGTGGCGAATCGAACCGGCATGAAAGCCTCCGTTTCTTTGGTTTGTGCGGCATTTCGTCGCCGCAGGCGTCCGACGCAACTGCGATGGCCCGAAGCATATCAAAGCCGCCACGCGAAGCGTTGCAAAAGCGCTGGCGCCGTTTATTCAACCGATCTGTCCGGGCCGACAATCCACTGAGAGATCGCAGACTCTGGATTTGTAAGTGAAATGGTTTTTTTTTCGACCGTTACGGAAATTTACGCGAAGTGCGCGGGAGCCCCGAATCCGCGCTCCAATTGAAGATCGTGTTGGTGCCCGGAGTGGGAGTCGAACCCACACGCCCCGAAGGGCAAGGGATTTTAAGTCCCCCGCGTATGCCATTCCGCCACCCGGGCACGGCTGGCGCAACTCTAACTTGTTGAAACACTTGCTGCAAGTTCGGTTCTTTTTTCGCAGCAAAACGCAAGAGGCGACGCTAGGTAAAAGACCTGATATCGACCAAAGACTAGACACAGCTAACAGTACTTTCAGCCCGTGTTCAGTAGGATTCGGTATCCCTTTCGGCCGCATTGCATGCGTGAATTTGTGCAGGCCCTGTCGGTTGCCGCGAAACGAGAGTGCAACTCGCGGAGCGGCATCATCTGTCAGGGATTGTGTTCGCGTAAGCACGTGAGCCTAGAGAGTTCGACAAAGGCTTACTGGCTCATTGTCGAAGGGAGAACTACTCATGCTTTACTGGACGGTCGTATTTCTGGTTATTGCGATCATCGCCGCCATATTCGGATTTGCCGGGATAGCGGCTGCTTCCGCGGGAATCGCGAAGATCATATTTTTTATCTTCCTGGTTCTGTTTATAGTGAGCCTGTTTTTCGGGCGTCGCGGGACAAGCGTTTAATAATCTGCGTCCTGCTGGGACCTGAAGACGCCGCAGACCATGTCGGCGGTGGTTTTGTGCGCCGTTAGTGACTGCGGGCTTCGCGAATCCTGCCAGTTCGCCTGCTACTTCTGCCAGGTCGGGCGAATTGGCTGGCCGATCAGCAGCGCCGGGTCGGCGTCCTTGCGCGGGACGAATTTT
>Ga0209060_10004937_pt1 | contig 9982 bp, 9 predicted proteins | sample Coa_R1_8_FD_187155 | JGI IMG/M metagenome (GOLD analysis project Ga0209060, IMG submission 187155) | Surface soil microbial communities from Centralia Pennsylvania, which are recovering from an underground coalmine fire - Coalmine... | ecosystem: Environmental > Terrestrial > Soil > Unclassified ... | reverse complement strand
CTGATACGGACCGCCAGGAGGATAGGGAATCGATCCGACGCCGTTCCCGGCGTGGGGACACTGGGCGAGCGATATGGGAGAGAGCGCGGAAATGAGTAGTACAGGAAGAAAGAACTTAGACACAAATCGAGCCGGAGTTCGCATCGTCTAGCCGTATCCTGGGTTTGAGTGGAGGGAGGGGGACAGCGCAAATCATTTTACATCATGGAAGGTCTGCGGCCGCAGGGGCCTTTGCTCCACATTCTCTAGTTGAGTCTGAATATTCCTGTATAGGTGTCGCAAATGGAAAGCTAGTGATTGTCAAGGGGCGAATACGAAATTTTTTGACATTTAACCTGAAGCCTTCGGGTAGGGTAAGAGCATCCCAATGTCATTATGAATGTCAATCATGGGGAACTCTTTGACGAAGAATACCGGGTAGTGGCGGTGGAAGGTCAAAGCCTGACCATCCAAGGGGTTCGAAGCGGACAGGTGTTGACGATCGTGACGCAGAATCCAGACGCACCGTTGACGCCGGCAGAGTATCCGCCGGGACAGTTGATTGCGCTAAGCGATCCCTCGAGACGGCCGGTGAATTAAGGGCTGCAGGAGCCGTTTCCCTTTCTCACCCCACTACGGCGCGCACTCTTTCGCCGCTTTCGCAGTTCAATCCGGGACCAACTAGGGTCTTTGCCCGAGTGGTGGTGCCGTTCTCAGTGTAGGGCCTCGGGCCACCCAATCTGACTTGCCAATCATTTAGAAGTCAGGATACCCACTTCTCCTAGAGCAGGAGAAGTGGGTGCTGGGACAACTAGTTAATGGTGAAGGTCAGCGGCGTTGATGTTCCGCCCCCTGGCGCTGGGTTGGTAACAACGACACTAGCCGTTCCGGCTGCGGATAGCTTGGCGGCTGGCACGTATAGGTTGAGTTGGGACGAGCTCACATAATCAGCAAACAGAAGCGAACCGTTCCAGGTGACCTGTGAATTAGGGACGAAGTTCGTGCCCGTGATACTGACGAGCAGGTTGCCTGAGCCATGGGTTACGCTGAAGGGGCTAAGTGAGAGTGCGTTCGGAATCGGATCCTTCGAGCCGGTGGCGAACATTGCTGGACTTTGGACGATGACGACTTGCGACGGGTTGCTGCCACAGCAACCTGCGGTCAAAGCAAAGGCCAATCCATTGTTGCCCCAGTGCACAAAGGACTGAGTCGCAGTTGAACCGTAGAACTGAGACAGGTCCATAGCAGCGATAGGAGTGAATTTTTGAAGATCATAAGCCGTGATCCCAAAAGAGCTGAAGAACGGTGTGTTCCCAACCGCAAAGAAGCGGTCGACCGGAGGGTCGGGAACTATCTGCACGGTGTTGTAACAGCAACCACCAATCACGTCATAGGTACCGACCAGGAGACCCGTGGAAGGGTTCATCACCTGGCCACCGTTCCCATAGATCAGGCTGCCGGCATAAGCGATGGCAGTGCCTTGCACTAGTCCGCTCCACTGTTCACTCAGAGTTCCCCCATTCGAATCCACCGCGATATCACTGACGGTTCCCGAGGAATATCCATACAACGTTGAGCCAGTCGCGAAGATCAGATCGTTAATCTGCGGATACGTGATGGAGTTTGCAAGTTCAGTGGAATCTTTGTAGAAGTACAAGCCCGTACTGCAGCAGCCAACGGCACTTTCAGCAACTGCAAAGGTGTGATCATCGGACGGCGAAACTCCAAGGCTGACTGCGACCGACTCACCGAATCCGTTGCCAGTGAGGGGTACATCAATGTCGGGGGTAAAGCCGGGAAGGATCAACCGCTGCACGGAACCATTGCCGTTGAGTCCAACATACAGGTACTTGGAATCGTTGGAGAGAGCTAACTGATTGGGCTCGCTTCCAGCAAAGTAGTACTTCAGGACCTTGCCCGTATATGGATTCACGACGGCGATGGTATTGCCATTGCTGCCGTAGCTGCTGGGAAGAGACGCGTAGATGCGCTGCGCGTAGGGATCCCAGACAATATCGTTTGCCGGCAAGTCGAGCGTGGTGATCTTCGCAGGATAGGTGATATCGAAATCCATCGTTGAAGAGACTCCACCCGGGGCTGGGTTGGATACTGCCAACTGTACAATGCGGGCGGCACCGAGTTGAGCCTTGGTCGGCGTAAATTGTAGTTCGCTGGGATTCACGAAGGTGGTGCTCGTTGGCGCCCCGTTCCACAGGATGCTGGCGCCGGCGGCAAAATTATTCCCGTTGACGGTGATCACTCCAGGTTGACTGCCCGCGACCGCGTCGAATGGAGAGACAGAACTGATAGTGGGGTCAAGGCCAATCACATAAAAGCTGACACTGTTCGACGTCAGATTGGGGGGATTCGTGACGTAGACGCTGTAAGTATAGGTGGAGGTGAGAAAGGAGGCTGGCACTTCGGCTGTGAGTTTGGTAGAACTCACAAACGTTGTGGTAAGCGGTGTGCCGTTGTATCCCACGTATACCACCGCGCCCGAAACGAAGTTGGTTCCGATGACCGCGAGTGTCAAGCTGGTGCTGTTCACGTAAGCAGTGGGCGGAGAGATTGTGGTAATCGTCGGTGTGGAAGTAGGTGCAGCTGCACGAGTGTCGCCAGGCAGCACTAAAGTGGCGGCTGCGAAAAACGCTACTGCGACACAGAGACGAAGTTTGCCGATCATTCGTGATACTCCTGCAAAGTGGATTCCCCCTCAAGCTAGTGCGCGCGCCATTCTAGCGGGATTTGCTCCGAACGTCTGTTTTTTTCTGATGAATGAAGGTGCAATGTTTTGCAGCTTGAACCGCGATGGTCGGTCCGTTTATTCTGACATTACTGAAAGGATCGTTATGGCGGAACTTACCGGATTACAGAAGCAGTACATCCTTCATTGGGGAGAGATGGGGACAAAGTGGGGGATCAACCGGACCGTGGCGCAGATCCACGCGCTGCTGTATCTGTCTCCGAAGGCGTTGCCGGCCGAGGAGATCGCCGAGACGTTGAGTGTGGCGCGCTCGAATGTGAGCACGTCGATTCGCGAACTGGAGACCTGGGGTATTGTGCGAGCGGTGCATGTGCTGGGTGACCGTCGCGAGCATTATGAGTCGATGAAGGATGTGTGGGAGATGTTCCGGCTCGTCATTGAGCAACGAAAGCGGAGAGAGATCGATCCGACGCGGGAGATGTTAAGGAGATGTCTGGCAGACCTCGATCCGAAAGAGCCCGGGGCGGATTACACGCGAGAGCGGCTGGAGGCGATGGCCGGCTTCTTCGAAGCTGTGACTGAGTTGCACGATCATATGAAACGGCTGCCCACCGGGACCGTGCGGAAGTTGTTGCGGATGGGGACGAAGATGCGGAAGAAGAGCGCGTGAATCGTGCGCAGTCGCTCGTCCCGGTCTAGCCTGGACAGCGCGCTGGAGATTCGGGTCGGGATGCTTCGACGATGGGACCGGATCGCAGCGCTCTCCCGGTTGCTTCGCTGAGCATGAAATCACTCTTAAAGCGCTCGTGCTCACCGATCAATGTGTCGGCGCAGCGTCACACTGATTCTGGACGTCGCTGACGTCACCATTCACTCCAAGATTTTTTTCCTCCGTACGATTTTTCTGGACAAATTATTTTTTCTGTAAGTGAGTTTCGTGCGAGAGTGCACATTCCGCGCGGCATTAACTCGCGCGGTACTTGACAACGAATGCGTTGAAGTTCTGAATAGAGACTCGCGGAAAAATTCCAGCCGAACTTTTCTACACGACGAAAAATTTTGTGCTAGTATGCACGACTGGTCTGCTTGAGAGCTTCATTATTTTTTGTAGCGCGACGAAAAAACGGGCGCATTCCGCAGTAAAATTAACGGTTTCACCTATTCCATAACGGCAGTTTTGAACAGGCGCTCTTACCCAGCCGCCGGGGCGCCGCAGTGGTGACAATTTCATTTATGTCAGTGACAGGCACAACGACCCTCTCCCCGAACCCATGGGCGCGCATTCTCGATGCGCTGGAAAAGAAGATTAATCGGCATTCCTACGACACTTGGCTCAAGCCCACACGCTACAGCCACTCCAGCGGTGGTGTTCTCTTCGTGCGTGTACCAACGGTTGAATTTCGTCACGCCGGCGACAAATACGCGGATCTGATTCAGGAAGCCATCGACGTTCTGGGACTCGGCTTCAACGATGTCCGATTCGTGACGCCCGAGGATGATCCGGCGGCAACTCCCGTGCGGCATGACGGCGGGCTGAGCTCGACTGCGGCGCCGGTAGTCGCGGGTCCGTCACAGTCGCGCTTCGATTGGGACGGCGCGGCGCAGTTGAATCCGCGCTACACGTTTGACGCGTTCGTGATCGGCAGCGGCAACCAGTTTGCTCATGCGGCGTGTCAGGCGGTGGCGGAGCGTCCCTCGAAGGCGTATAACCCGCTCTTCCTGTATGGCGGCGTCGGCATGGGCAAGACGCACCTGATGCAGGCGATCGGTCATGAGATCAAGCGGCGGATGCCGCATGCGGCGATCTGCTACGTGTCGAGCGAGAAGTTCACCAACGACATGATCAACTCACTGCGCTACGACAAGATGACGTCGTTCCGCGACAAGTTCCGGGGCGTCGATGTGTTGTTGATCGACGACATCCAGTTTCTGGCGCAGAAAGAGCGGACGCAGGAAGAGTTCTTCCATACGTTCAACGCGCTGCATGAGTCGATGAAGCAGATCGTGATTGCTAGCGACCGCTCGCCAAAGGAACTGGCAGAGATCGAGGACCGGCTGCGCAGCCGCTTCGAGTGGGGATTGATTGCCGACATTCAGCCGCCGGATCTCGAAACCAAGGTTGCGATTCTGCAGAAGAAGGCAGAGCAGGAGAAGGTCACGCTGCCAACGGATGTGGCCCTGTACGTCGCGTCGAACATTCGGTCGAACGTGAGAGAGTTGGAAGGCGCGCTGATCCGGTTGGTCGCGCACTCCTCCCTGATCGGTGCGGAGATCACACTTCCCTACGCGCAGCAGGTGCTGAAGAACTTCATCGACTCGCAGGCGCGTAAGGTCACGATCGAATCCATTCAGAAGATGGTCGCCGAGCAATTCGGACTACGCCTGGTGGAGATCAAAGCAAAGAACAATTCGCGGGCGATTGTGTATCCGCGGCAGATTGCCATGTACCTTGCGAAGCATCTGACGGAAGCGTCTCTGCCGGAGATTGGAAGACAGTTTGGCGGCAAGCACCACACGACGGTGCTACATTCGGTCGAAAAGATCGAAGAGGTCCGCAAGAACGATAAAGATTTGAACAGGCTGATCAATAAATTGACTGAGCAATTAGGCGGATAAATCGCGGGGTCGCGAGAGATTTCCACTTTGCAATCGGGTCTTCCTCGTAGGGCGCTGTGAAAGCGATGTGGAAGTTGTGAATGGATTGTAAGAAATCGGGATCAGGGGCAAATTACAGTAGCGGCTCCGAAGCAAAGCGGTACGATTTATAACATCAAGGGTAGCGCGGGAAGTTGATGGAAATGGGAGGGTTGAGAAAGTTTTCCACGTTTCCAGAGGGCCTACTGTTACTGCTGGTTTAATAGCTTTTGCATTTGATATAAGGAAGTAATAGAAGTAGCGGGATTTTCCACCTCTCGCAAAGGCGGCGGGAAGTGGGACACCCGGTGAGTTTCGGGGAGACTGACTTATGCCGGTGGAGGCCGCCGTTGCCGCGGGTACCATGGAGATCACGGTCAGCAAGTTCGAATTGCTGCGGGAATTAACTGCCACCCAGGGAGTGGTCGAGCGCAAGACCACAATTCCGATCCTATCCAATTATTTGTTTGAAGCAGCGGGAGACCGTTTGTCGCTGACGGCGACCGACCTCGATCTAAGCCTGCGCACCTCGTGCAATGCCAAGGTCAAGAAGGAAGGGTCGTGCACGATTCCGGCGCGCAAGCTTCATGACTACGTGAAGTTGCTACCGGATGCCGACATCACGATCAAGCTTCTTGAGAATCACTGGGTCAGTATTCGTTGCGGGCGGTCGAACACGAAGATGGTCGGCATGGCGAAGTCGAACTTCCCCAGCCTGCCGGTGTTTCCGACCTCGGGAGTGATTTCGATTCCAGCGCAGGTTTTGCGCGGTTTGATCGCGCGGACGGGGTTTGCCATTTCAAACGAAGAGTCCCGTTACACGCTGAATGGCGCCCTGATGATGCTAAAGCCGGAGTCCATCACGATGGTGGCGACCGACGGACATCGCCTGGCGCATTGTGAGCGTGCCGGCGAGAAATTCGATGGCGTCTCGGGCGAGATGAAGACCCTGGTGCCGAAAAAGGCGATGGACGAGTTGAAGTCGCTGCTCGATTCGACCGACGCCGATACGATTGAGTTTGCGAAAGATGAATCGACGCTGTTCTTCCGGATTGGATCCCGTCTGCTCACTTCCCGCCAGTTGACAGGTCAATTCCCCAACTTTGAAGCCGTCCTTCCAAAGGACAATAGCAAGATCGTTCCGCTGAATGCGGATGAACTGAACGCCGCAATTCTGCGCGTCGCGCAGTTTGCGGATGAGCGATCGCGCGCCGTCCGGATGCGCTTGGAGAAGGGCGAGGTCAAGATTTCGGCTTCGTCGACGGAGGCGGGCGAATCAGAAGATTCGATGGAGGCACCTTACACCGGCGAGCCCCTGACGATTGGGTTCAACGCGGCGTACCTTGTCGAGTTTTTGAAAGCTGCGGGAACAGCCGAGGTCAGGCTCGAGTTGAAGGATCCGCAGTCGGCCGGGCAGCTACGGCCGGCTGAGGGCGATGATTATAAGTACCGGTACATCGTGATGCCGATGCGGATCTGAGAGACTGCTAAGCGGCCTTTGCTAATACGATTGGTTGGTAGAATCCGCTCTCCGTGGCAAAAATCCAGCGGCAATTCGCGAATCCCGCCGCTTGGAGAATGGCACTCAGCTCCTCTCGCAGGACCGCTCGATAACTCGAGGCGTAGTGTTGGGTGTCCCAACCGCTTTCGTTTTCCTTCGTTATGTAGAGGTGGAATACGTAACGACGCTCACTGGTCCAATCCCACACCTGGTGAACGATGCGTCGCCTTCCTTGATCGGAGTAAAAAGAAGGTCCCTGAATAACCGGTCTTTCCTGGACCAGTCTGTCGTAATCCCTGATGCTGGCCATAAAGGTCCCACCGACGCCGAGTTTTCGCCGAATCTGGGTTGCCGCTGCCAGTATCGCTTCGTCACTCTCAAGATGTGGGAGGCCGTTGTCCATACAGATGACGGTGTCGAAATCCCGCTCGGGAATTACAGTCAAATCCAGCATATCGGCGACGAACAGCTGAACATCCAGTTTTCTTTTCTTTGCTTCGATACGGGCACGTTCAATCGCGGGATGGCTGACGTCAGAGGCGGTAACCCTAAACCCACAACTGGCCAAACCAAGCGTTTGGGTTCCAGTTCCACAGGCACAATCCAGGAGTCGTGCGCTACTCGGCGCTCCGCACTCATTCTTGAGAATTGGTGCAAGTGCGGCGGCCTGGCGCTGTATGGAAACGTCCCAATCCTCGAAAATCAGGTGATAGTTGTCAGCGAGTCGGTCGTAAAAATCCTTCACTCCTTCAGTCATGTCACAATTCTAAGCATTTTGTTCGGAGGCAGTGGAAGGAGCCTCCGCTTGACCTTGATGCCCTCCTGACTTACAGTGGCGGCACTTCAAGTTTCGGAGGCCCTATGCTCGACGGGTTTAAGAAATTCATCCTGCGTGGAAATGTTGTGGATATGGCGGTCGGCGTTGTAATCGGGGCGGCGTTTGCGGGAGTCGTTAGCGGACTCACTTCAGCGTTCTTGACGCCATTGATCAAGCTGGCTACGGGCGGCGGCGAGAAGTTTTCGTCACTGCAATTTATGGTTCACGGCGTTGCATTTCCCCTCGATAATTTCATCAACGCTTGCATCTCATTCGTATTGATCGCGGCGGTCGTCTACTTCTTTGTGGTTGTGCCGGTGAATGCGCTGGTGGCGCGAATGCATCGCGCAGATAAACCCGCTGATCCGACGACGAAGAAGTGTCCGGAGTGCCTCAGCGAGATTCCGATCCAGGCGCGGCGATGCTCACACTGCGCGCAGCCGGTGACGGTAATGGCAGCGTAGGACTTCTGTCCCACCCTAGTCGCCAAAATTGCGGCTACGATGGGGCGCTCCGCGAACGCAGCCTTCCATTCATTCACGTAAGATTGTGAGATGAGGTTAGCCTTCGTCTTCCGATGGTGCTTCCTTTTAGTTGTGCTGTCTCTGGCCTTTCCTTGCCCGGCGCAGAATTCCAAGCCTGCGGATTCGTCCGGAACCAGTTCATCCAGGTCGAAGAAGACTCCGAAGGCGCCGGCGAGGGAATCCGGACTCGACGAGGGAGGCGTGGTCGGAGGCTTTTATCGCAACAAGTCGCTCGCGCTCTCGGTCAAAATTCCTCCAGGATGGGTATTTCGCACGGAGGAGATGAACGCACGGGATGAGCCAGATAGTCCGGCTGACAATTCAAAATCTTCACCACAGGGAACACAGAGGGCCACCGGGGAAGTCGGTGGGCGGGTTTTGCTGGCCGCGTTTTCACGGCCCCCGGAGGCAAAGGGCGCGGACGTAAATGCCTCGATTGTGATTGCAGCTGAACCGGTGTCGGCTTATCCGGGGCTGACCGAGGCCGCCCAATATCTGGGGCCGCTGAGGGAGGTCGCTGTGGCGCAGGGGTTCACCGAGGACGAGGATCCGTACGAGATCGCGATTGGTCCAAAAACAGTTGTGCGCACGGATTTCCATAAAGACGTGGGGTCGCGCGTGATGCGGCAGTCGACTTTGATTTTTCTGGCGAGGGGATATGCCGTATCAATTACGGTGATTGGCGGGACAGATGACGAGGTGGAAGACTTACTGGATGGGGTGGAGTTTTCAGGGAAATAAGATTGATCCGCGGACTTCCCGGATTCACGCGGATTCCTAGTGACAACGGTGTTGGGCATTCCTTTCGACTTCCCCGGCGCGCATTCTGTCGTACGGTCGCTCGCGTGGGCTGATCGCCTTGCAGGCGCTCTTGCGCACGCTCAGGATGACATCTTGCGTGATCGTTCATCCAACGTAATCACTGACGCGTAACCGCATGCTCCTTAATCTCTATGGCGATTTGGGGCGGGTGCAGGAGCGTGTTGTGGATGAGGCAGTGTTGGACAGCGCGTTCGACGCCGGCACGGTGCTGGTCCGTTAACTCCAACGGCGTCTCGATCTCGATGCGGAAGTTATCGATGCGGGCGACCGGGTCCTTCACCTTGTCTGCGATGACACGAACGCGGGTGCCTTCGGTGGCGAGTTTGAATTTACGCAGATATTGCGAAGCATAGAAGGCCGCGCACGAGCCGAGAGACGCGAGCAGGAGTTCGGGAGGAGTCATGCCTTCGTCGTAGCCACCGTTGTCGGCTGGCTGGTCGCTGGCAATGGTGTGTTGACGGGCCTTGATTTCGAATTGAACGGCGCAAATGTGTTCGATTGTGACTTCCATGATCGTCTCCGGGGCTAAAGCGCCATCTTGGCAGGGATGACGGGGGGAAGCTGTATCCAGGATCACTAAGGGTTTACCGCGGTTTCTGGCGCCGGAATGACTTCATTTCCTCGGATCTTGCGGATGGGCGCGGATTTTCTAGAGAATGGTATGGATCGTCCTCGTCGACTGATGGCTGCGGAAAGACTCGCAGTGAAGCCGGGCGAATGTCTCGTATTCGAAGACACAGACATGGGGATCGAGGCGGCGACCGCGGCAGGCATGGCGTCGGTGAAGGTTCCTCCGCCGTGGGAGCGCGGGGTCGTTACGCTCTAATCCTCGTACTTCAAATAATGCATACTTACGCCGCGGCGCGGATCGCCGTGGGCGGCACGACGATCTCAACAAGTCCGGTGGCGACGTCATAAACCAGGCCTGATATGAGCCAATCTCCCGGCAATGCGGGAATCGCCCGGAGCAGCGCGACGTCGGCAGCAACCGCCGCACGGGG
>Ga0209060_10004932_pt1 | contig 9988 bp, 7 predicted proteins | sample Coa_R1_8_FD_187155 | JGI IMG/M metagenome (GOLD analysis project Ga0209060, IMG submission 187155) | Surface soil microbial communities from Centralia Pennsylvania, which are recovering from an underground coalmine fire - Coalmine... | ecosystem: Environmental > Terrestrial > Soil > Unclassified ... | reverse complement strand
CGCCGGATCGCCTTGGCCTTCCGGAATCAGAAACGCATACGGCGGCTCATGCAAACCTTTTTGCCACGAGTTAAAACTCTTTCTATAGAAATTCCGCAACAACTCTTTGGAATTCTTCGCTGCGAAATCGAGCGAAGCCAGAATTCCCGTTTCGTTGTAATTCACATTGTCCCGCGCCGACCAGGCAAACTCCGTCGCAGGCGGCATCGGCCTCCACCATTCGCGCGTGGTCTCGCTCGCGCCGATCTGCCGCTTCATCGTCTCCGCGCTCGAATTTCCAAACGTCTCGTAGCCCCGCCCAATCGCGTTGTGGTTCATCGCCACCGAATCCAGATACAAATGGCTGAACGCTTCCCCAAAATTCCAGGTCGAAACTCCCGGCATCCCCAGCGCCGTCATCGCCTGCACGTCATGGAACCCCTGCTCCAGAAATTCCGTGTACGTGATCGGATCGATGTTCGGGTTATAGGGCCCCGTCCCGTTCCAGGACATCAGCAGCGGCACCGCTTCATGCAAATCGTGCACGACAGTCGGATGCCATTCGTAAAACATCCTATGAACGGCCTTTGTCGTTTCGTGGGTCTGTTGATGAGTGTCGCGATTGATGTCCACAAAGGCGTACTTCGACCAGTACGGCGGCGACTGCCGCGGCAAATTCGCGTATTCCGTCTTTCCTTTCAAATACGTGTAAAACCACTCTGTCACTTTGTCGCGCCCATCCGGATTGCAAACTGGATTGATGAGCACCACTAGCTTTTCCCGCATCTCGCGAATCATCGGCTGCTCAGACACCGCTAACCGGTACGCTAACTCCAGAACCGATTCCGTCGAGCCCGTTTCGTCCGAATGTAGTCCCGCATTCAGGTAATAAATCGGCCTCGCCATCGCGATCAGTTTCTCTGCCCCCGCCGCGTTCACTTTTCTTGGATCCGCCAGAGTCGCCGTCGCTGTTTTCAACTCCTCTAGATTCTTGATTCCCGTTTCATCCGCAATCGCTATCATCACGATGTCACGGCCTTCTTCGCTCTTCCCAATCGTGAAGAATTTCGCGCGCGGCGACGCTTCCGCCAACGCCCGCAAATAATCCTGTGCTTTTTCTGAATTCACCAGCTCACCCGGTGCGCCCATGATTCTTCCAAAATACTTTTCCGGCGAAGGCACTTTGCCCGACGCAGGTATGGACGCCACCCACGGTGATAAAAATCGCGCCTCGGTTGTCGCCTTCGCAATCGCCTCCGCCGATCCCGGCTCCGGCGTGTCGACCAGTGCATCCGGCTTTTGCGCCACAAGAATTGGCGCGAACAGAAAAAGCGCAATCGAGCAAATAATTTTCATCGAGATCTCCGAAGAGCGCGTGAAATTTACTATCTCTCGCGGCACTCGGCAACTTGTCCGCAGCCCGAATCTTGCCTTTTCGGAAACACAACAAAATCGGCCTTTGACGCCGTTCTTCCTTGAGACTAAACAAGAGGGTGCGGTAGTCTGAATTGGCCGTCTCGCGAGTGGTGTTTGGGGGAAGAGTGAATCGTAAATTTATTTTTGTTCTTGTCGCCGTGTGTCTTGCCGGCGCGGCCACGCTCGCCTACGCATTCGAACGCCGCCTGAAAACCACCGCCGACCTCGACCGCGAAATTCGCGATGCGCAGGAAGTTGCCAACACCATTCGCGAAAATACCGTCGTCCCGACGGACCAGCGCGTCCGCGCCGGCGAGAATTTTTCCGCGGTCCTGCAAAAATTTGGTCTCTCCGCGGAAGAAGCCGCCGGGGCTTCCGCCGCCGCGCAGCGCACATTTAATTTGCGCCAGGTTCGTGCCGGCAACACCATCACCGTTGGCCGCTCGGTCGAAGGGCGCCTCCGCGAAATCGACTACAAGATAGACACGGACCGGATGCTGAAGATTGTGCCGCAAAATGATGGATACACGGCGCAGATACGGGAGATACCGTCGAGAGTGGAAGTGGTGGCGGTTGCCGGGACGCTGGAGGATTCGCTGTTCAACGCGGTGGAAGATGCGGGGGAGTCGGCCGAACTGGCGATGCGGCTGGCGCAGATCTTCGGGTACGACCTGGACTTTTATACGGACCCGCGCAAGGGCGACACGTTCCGCGTGGTGATGGAAAAAAAGAAATACGTAGACGGGCAGACGGCTTCGTATGGAAGGATTTTTGCCGTGGAGTACAACAACGGCGGAAAAAAATATCAGGCGTTGTTGTTTCACGATCCGGCGGGCCAGCCCGGTTACTACACCGCGGACGGCAAATCTCTGCAAAAAGCGTTCCTGCGTTCGCCTTTGAAATTTGGCGCGGCCATCACGTCGCATTTCAGCAACGCGCGGTTCCATCCGATTTTGAAAACGGTGCGCGCGCACATGGGCACGGATTACGGCGCACCGATCGGAACGCCGGTACAAACGATCGGCAGCGGAAAAGTTGTGTTCGCGGGGCGCAGGGGCGGCGAAGGGAATATGGTGCAGGTCGCGCACGCGAACGGATACGAGACGATGTATCTGCATCTTTCTAAAATGTTCGTGCGCCCGGGGGAACACATCGAAATTGGAAAGACAATTGGCCTGGTGGGAAGCACGGGGCTTTCGACGGGACCGCATCTCGACTTCCGGATTTTGCAGCGGGGGCAGTACAAGAATTTTGAGAAACTGGGACTGCCGCCGTCCGACCCGGTGTCCAAGAGGAACTGGCCGGAGTTTGCGGAGTTGCGGGAGAAGTGGCTGCCGCTGCTGAAGAACCCGGAATTGCTGCAAGCGAACGCGGCGATGAATGGCGCTGCGACGGCCGCAGTCGCCGCGCACTGAAAAGAAAAAGCAGGTTCCCCACTTCGTTTGGAATGACAATCATTTTTGACATTGCGTTGGCTCAATAAATGACGGGCATGCGGGCATAGTCGGCAGGGGAGACTTCTTCGCGGACGCGGAGGACGAGAAGCGTGCGGTCGTCGTGAGCCGGGGCGGAGCCGCTGAATTCGTCGGTGGCGAGCAAGAGCGCTCCGGAGATGTCCTCGACGGAATCCTTCTGCGAGAATCGCGAAAGAAGTGCGGAGAGGCGTTCGTTGCCGAATTCCTCGTGCTGAGGATTTTCGGATTCGACGAAGCCGTCCGATGCGAAGACGAGCAGATCGCCGGGCAGCAAATTCACTTTTAAAATCTCGTATTCGATTTCCGGAAGCAGGCCGAGAGGCACACCTTCGATGATGAGCTCTTCGACCTTGCCGTCGCGAACGAGCCAGGGATGCGGCGCGCCGGCACTGGCAATGGTCATTTCGCGGGTTGCCGCGTCATAGAGCGCGAAAGACATAGCGACGAAGCGGGCATCGAGGCGCGCGGCGTACAGACGGCCATTGAGCATTTGCAGCATTTCAGCGGGCGGGCACGGATGATCGACGACGTGCTCGCGCAGAATGCCGATGGCGAGCGAGCCGTAGAGAGCAGCCGGCGTTCCTTTGCCGGACACATCGCCGAGAACGAAGGCGAGGCGGCCGTTGCCGTAGGGTAGGAAATCGTAAAAGTCGCCGCCGAGTTCGCGTGCGGGAACGTAGGACGCGGCGATGTCGAGGCCGGGGACCTCGCGCGCGCCGCGAGGCAGAAGCTGGCGTTGGATTTCCTTCGCGGTGTCGAGTTCTGCCAGAAGGCGCAATTCGTTTTGCCGGGCGTCCTGATAAAGCCGTGAATTTTCGAGCGCAATGGCGATAAACGCAGCGAGAGTGGAGAGCAGGCGTTCGTGCTCTTCGGTAAATGCGTGCGGTTCGGTCGATTCAAGATCGAGAACGCCGATGAGGCGGTCTTGCATGAGGAGTGGCACGACGAGCTCAGAACGGACGCCATCCGCAGTCTGACAGTGAATGTAGCGGGCATCGAGGCGGACATCGGGAATGCGAATCGGAACGCGCCCGGCGGCAGCGGAGCCCGTGATGCCTTCCCCGAGAGGAACGCGAAATCGCGAAGCGATGGTGTCCTCGTAATGCATGGCGAAGACACCTTCGAGAAGTTGGGTACGCTCGTTCCAAAGCATAACGGTGAAGACGTGGTAGTCGACGATTTTCTTGACGTGCTGGGCAATGCCGCGAAAAAGAGCTTCGCGGTCGAGGATCGAAGTGAGCTCGCGACTGATGTCGTAGAGAAGAGTGAGAGTTTTTGTCTGGTCGGGATTGGCGAGAAAAAGCGGCTGCGCCGTGGGATTGGCTGCAGTTCTAGCGGGAACGAGTTTTGCGGTTTCTTCCACTGGTCGGTAACTCTGTGACCTATTTTGACTTAGATGCGGCTGGATGCAAGAAGGAGACAGAGAGTGGCGGCTGATTGCGGGTGAACAGCGGGGAATGGGCGGCGAACTGCGCAGAGAGGCCAGCGAGAAGGGAAATTCGGCGATCGAATGGAGAATTGATGACTTGGAAAAGGGTGAAAGTCGGGGCGCGATTTGCCGGCAGGGATTCGCGCGCGGGGAGGGGGAGTAGGTATAGGTTTTTTTGTAACTGCTGATTCTGCGGGACTTTAAGTTCTTTGTTTTGCAAGTGCAGATTCCAAAGGGTTTAGAGTGCGGAATTTTGTAACTGCAGATTCTGAAGAAGTTAGACGCGACGCGAGGCAGACTGGCTCGCGTCGCGACGGGGGCGACAGTACCGCGTCGTAAATGGAATTCGGCCGGAGACATTATTTTTGATCCGGAGCGGGCGCTGCCAGAGTGGGTCGCGGAGGAAAGGCGCGTCGGAGCGTCCTTTTCCACTCTTCAAAGCCGGTCGTATCAACAGTTTCGAGATAAACGCGCGAGACGGTGGGAAGTAGTAAGGCGGCGATGTAGGCGAGAGTCGCCGCGCGTTTTCTGGGGATGCGGTCTTGCGCGAGCATGCCCCAGAGTTTGCCGAGGACGTGATTGATATCGGTGGTGGTGCGAAATTCGCCGGAGATGGATTTGAGTTCATTGCCGACGCGTTCGGAATCAAGGAGCAGACGCTCTTTGCGCGCATGGTAGGGGCAGAGAGTGGGATGAGAAGGATGGAGGAGCAAAGTGCAGCGGCGTTTGTCGGAAGTGCGGAAGTGGCAACGCGGAGGCTTTGTTTTTTTAGCTTCGTGGGTAGCGGGAATCTGTTCCGGAGCGGAAGAAATGCTGGCGCTCACGACCTGGGACTGGGCACTCATGGAGGTTTCCTTTCAAAACGAGCCCTCCTCTCGTTGTTACGTCACTCGGTGACGTTAGATTTTCAGGCGACGGTGTGGCGTGATTGGCGCCGACCGCCGCTTACAAGATCAGAGTAACGCGGGAGCGAGAAAATTCAACCGGAAAAAGGTACAGCGGAACGAGAGGACAGGGAAAGGGCGATGCGTTCGAACTCTGGAAGACTGGCACCTACAGCGCCGCGTCGTAGCCTCCAAAGGCGAAGGGGCTAAACTTTGCGGGCGTAGGTTGAGTCGAAGGCGAAGTTCAAGATGAAGGGTCACAAGCAAGATGAGGCGAGGAGGCTGCGTGAGAATGGTATAGTGCGGGGCGCGAGAGCGAATCCGGCAGGCGGGAGAGTTGCGTGAATCGAGCGAAGAAGAATGTTCGTGGGAAGAATTGGGCAGGGATGTGGGGATTGCTGGGAGCGGTGACGTTGTGCGGAGCGCTGGCGATGAATGCGCTGGGCACACCGGCGGGCGACTCAGCAGATGCGGCGATGGCCGGAATTCGGCCAGAGGCGATTCGGGCGCACATGCGGTTCCTTGCGGATGATTTGCTGGAGGGACGGGGAACGGCGACGCGCGGACACGAGATTGCGGCGAAATATATGGCTGCAGAATTTGAGAAATTGGGGCTGACGCCAGCCGGCGAGAACGGAAGCTATTTTCAAGTTGTGCCGCTGCGGCAGGGAAGACCGGATGAAGCGAAGTCGAGCGTGACGCTGGTGCGCGGAGGGAAAGAAGAGACGCTTGTGTACCGGAAAGATTTTATTACCAGCGCGGATCCGGGACGGGCGGATACATCCGTGGAAGCGGCAGTGGTTTTTGTGGGAGACGGAGTGACTGCGCCGGAGCAGAACTACGACGACTACAAAGGAGTGGATACGAAAGGAAAGATTGTGGCGATGATGCCGGAAGCGCCGAATTTTGAAACGACGCTGAAGGCGCATTATTCGTCGACGGAAGTGAAAGTGGCGAACGCGGCGGCGCACGGCGCCGTGGGGATTTTGTGGATCGACGATCCGGTGATGGAGCAGATTTATTCGTACAAGGAACAGGTGCGGGATTTGGCATTTCCGCAGCTGCGCTGGCTGGACAAGGCGGGGAGACCGAACGATTACCAGCCGGAAGTGAAGGCGAGCGCGTATTTGAACATGGAGGCTGCGCGAAAGTTTTTTGAAGGAAGCGGTCACACGGCGGAAGAAGTATACGCGGCGATGAAGGCGGGGAAGCCGCAATCGTTTGCGATGAACATGACGGCGAAGATTCACAACGTGGCGAAGCTGGAGGACGTGCACAGCCCAAACGTGGTGGCGAAGATCGAGGGAAGCGACCCCAAGTTGAAAAACGAATACGTGGTGTACAGCTCACACCTGGACCACGTAGGAATCGGGGAAGCAGAGAACGGGGACAACATTTATAACGGAGCGCTGGATAATGCGTCGGGGTCGGCAATTTTGCTGGAATTGGCGAAGGCGTTCCAGAACATGAATCCGAAACCGAAGCGGTCGATTCTGTTTGCGTCGGTGACGGGGGAAGAAGCGGGGCTGCTGGGTGCGGATTATTTTGCGCATTATCCGACGGTGGCGAAGGCTGCGATTGTGGCCAACGTGAATATGGATGAAGACCAAATGATGTGGCCGCTGGAGGACATCATTGCGTTTGGCGCGGAACATTCGAGCTTGCAAAAAGATTTGGAAGCAGCCGCAAAGCGGATGAATTTGAGTTTAAGTCCGGACCCAATGCCGGAAGAGGTGGTATTCATCCGCAGCGATCAGTATCCGTTCGTGAAGGAAGGAATTCCGGCGGTGTTTCCTGTGCCGGGATTCAAATCGAGCGATCCGAAGATCAACCCGATGGAGATTTTCAAGAATTGGGAAGCGACGCGGTATCACCACCCCGGTGACGACATGAACCAGCCGGGATTGCTATGGGATGAAGCGGCGAAATATGCGCGGTTCGTGTTCTTGTGCGGATATTTGATTGCGAATGATGCCGAACGACCGACTTGGAATAAAGGAGACTTTTTTGGCGAGCATTACGGGAAGCATTGAAGAAGATTTGCCACAGAGGCACAGAGAGCACAGAGGAAGAAAGAAGGAATAAAAAGAGAAGGAAAGATGAGCGGGAAATTTTCGTTGGGGCCGGTGGGGTACGTGCGGTCGGAATTGAAGAAGCGGAAGAATGCGCCGAGGCAGGGATATTTGGGAGCGCCGGAAGCATGGTTGGAGATTTTGCCGAGATTTGGGAAATGCCTGGAGCGAGTTGCGGCGGGCGATGAAGTGATTCTGCTGACGTGGCTGCACGAGGCGCGGCGAACTGTGATGAAAGTGCATCCGGGGCGAGACAAAAACAATCCGCTGACGGGAGTGTTTGGGACGAGGTCGCCGGACCGGCCGAATCCGATCGGGTTACATCGCGTGAAGATTCTGGAGAGAGATGGATTGCGATTGCGCGTGGGCCCGCTGGAAGCAATTGATGGAACGCCGGTGGTGGATATCAAGACGGTGCTGGCGAAAAGCAGCGATTCGTGAACAGCGTATGCACCGAGAAAGATTCCGTTTCGGCGAATTGCGCAATCGAAGAGGGGCACGATATTCCGGCGGCTGCCCGGAATCTTCGATATCGGGCCCCTACTGTCTTTCACGTGGAAGTACACACCGGGTAAAGAAAATGCCCGTTCGCGGCTTGGCGAACGAGTTCTTTATTTTTGTGAAGGATGCAATTCCATATCGTGGGCCGCCACGTTCGCGCGCGTGGTGGGGAGCGAGCCGGGATAATATTGCTGCAAGAAGGCGATAAGGCGCTCGCGGACCAGGCAACGGAGATCGAATGCCGCGGAGGCGTTGTTGGCGCTCATGATGGCGCGAAGTTGCATGGCGCGTTCGGTGAAATCGGTGACTTGCAGGGTGGCAGTGCGGCCGTTCCAGAGCTTGGTGTCCTTGAGAATGCGGTGAAATTCTTCACGGACGGGCGCGACTGGGAGAGAGTAATCCACGTAGAAGAAGACGGTGCCGATGATTTCGGCGGTGGTGCGGGTCCAGTTTTGAAAAGGGCGCTCGATGAAGTAAGTGAGCGGAACGATGAGTCGGCGGAGATCCCAGAGACGCACGACGACGTAGGTGGTTTCAATTTCTTCAATCCAGCCCCATTCGCCTTCGACGACGACGGAGTCGTCTATGCGGATAGGTTGCGTGAGTGCGACCTGCAGTCCGGCAATAATGCCGGCGAAAGTGGAACGCGCGGCCATGCCGACTACGAGGCCAGCGACGCCGGCGGAAGCAAAGATGCTAGTGCCGAGCTGGCGAGCGTTGGGAAAAGTCATGAGCATCGCCGCGAGGGTGACGACAATGACCATGACGATGGCGATGCGACGGATGACTTGAGTTTGCGTGTGAACGCGGCGAGCGTGGAGATTGTCTTCAACTTCCATGGAGTAACGGAAAGTGAGCAAGCTGGCGATGACTTGGATCGCGACGATGAAGGCCCAACCGACGGCGGCGATCAGGCAAATATTGAGAGTTCTTTCGATGAGCGCAGTGGCGCGCTCGGGGAGCGGAGTGAAGGGAACAGCGGCGGAAAGGGCCATGAGCGGAAGAATGTAACGAGCCGGAGTTTTTGTGTTCTCGAGGAGAAGACGAGACAGGCTGCCGCGCTCGCCGCGGACGAAGCGCTGCAAGAACCAAAAGAGCAAAAATTGCGCGAGCAAGCCGAGCGCGACGGCGCCGGTCAGCATGGCGGCGCTGAGGACGGCGACGCGAATATCCTGCCAGGCGTACGAAATAAAAGTGATGGCTAAAAGCATAGTTGGTGCACGAGGGAAAAAAGAGGTGGGCTAACCCAGCATACAGGAGTGCCCCGGAGGGATGTAAAGAGTCTAGTTATTCGATTGCGTAGAGATTGCCGTCGGTGGAGCCGAAAAGAACAGTGTCTCCGGCGATGGCGGGCGAGGACAGAACCGCGCCGTTAGCCATCATTTTGGAAACACCGCCGACCATGTCGTCGTAAAAGAAATCGAAGAAGGCAGCTTCGTAATTGGGGGAGCCGTCGTCTTTCGTGTAGGTGGCGCCGTTTTGTTTGCGGCCGTCGGTGTCGAAGGACCAGGCGAGTTTTTGGGATTTGAGATCGATGGCGAGGAGGCGGCCATCGTGCGAGCCGATGTAGGCGAACGCACCAGCGATGGCAGGAGAAGAAAACATCGGCCAGTGTTTGAAGTCGAGTGAAAAAACGGGAGCGCCGGTTTTTGCATCGAGCGAGTGGAAGAGGCCGGTGTCAGAGGTTGCGAAGAAAACCTTACCGTCGACGACGGCGGGAGAGGCGATGACCCAAGAGCCTCTGTTGGAGAAGGACCAGACTTTTTTGCCAGAGGCGGCGTCGAGCGCGTAGAAGTTCGAATCGCGGCAGCCGAAGTAGACGATGCCGCCAGCCACCGCGGCGGAGGATTGAATGCCTTGTTGATTATGCGTGTCGGGATCCTCACCGGTTTTGAAGCGCCATTTTTCCGCGCCGGTGGCGGCGTCGAGCGCGTAGAAGTAACTGTCCCAACTGCCGATGAAGAGAGAGCCGTTGGCGAGAGCGGGAGACGCATGGACGACGTCACCGGCTTTGAATTTCCATTTGAGTGAGCCGGCCGCCGCGTCCAGCGCGTAAACGTTCGTATCGCCGGAACCAAAGTAGACAAGGCCGTTTGCGATTACAGGAGAGGACAGAAAAAAGTCGAACGGATCGGGCATTTTTTCGGAGGCGGGTTCCGCGCCGTGGAGATGCGTGGCGGAGTAGCGGCGCTCACCTTCGGTTCTGAATTTCCACTTGAGCTTGCCGGTGGC
>Ga0209060_10004929_pt1 | contig 9994 bp, 9 predicted proteins | sample Coa_R1_8_FD_187155 | JGI IMG/M metagenome (GOLD analysis project Ga0209060, IMG submission 187155) | Surface soil microbial communities from Centralia Pennsylvania, which are recovering from an underground coalmine fire - Coalmine... | ecosystem: Environmental > Terrestrial > Soil > Unclassified ... | reverse complement strand
TTCTCTACGTCTCCTGCTGGGGGACGGGTGAAATGCGCCAGTACGACGTCCGCGATCCTCACAAACCGAAGCTCGCGGGCTCCGTGCACATCGGGGGCATCGCTCGCCGCACGCCACACGCCAACGGCCAGGTCTATGCGGGTGGCCCGCAGATGGTGGAGATCAGCCGCGACGGCAAGCGGGTCTACTGGACCAATTCGCTCTACTCGACATGGGATGCTCAGTTCTATCCGGACGGAATGCCGGGCGCATGCGTGATGGCCAATGCGGGTCAAAATGGCGGACTCGAACTCGCGAAGGATTATTGGGTCAATGTCCCCGACGGATATCGGCCGCACCAAATGCGGCTCGAGGGCGGCGACTGCTCGACGGATTCCTTCTGCTATCCGTCGGTCTGGAATTGAGCGGAACGCCTTGGACAACGGCCTGGCTCTGGCTGGCTGTCATTGCGAGCGGTCTGTTTCACGGGCTCAATCCAGGAATGGGCTGGCCGCTCGCGGTTTCCGCAGGGCTGATGGAAAGAAATCCGCGCGCCCTGTTGCTCGCCCTCTGGCCGCTGTCGGTCGGCCATCTGCTGGCGATGCTGCTGATGCTCTTGCCGTTCACGCTCCTCCTGGCGCTGACCGAATGGCAGCGCCAGATCCAGACGACGGCGGCGCTTCTCGTCATGAGCTTCGGACTGATTCGGCTGGTCTGGCGCCGCCACCCCCGGGTGCTGGCCAGAATACGGCCGACGCAACTGGGGCTCTGGTCATTCGCGATCGCGATCGCGCACGGCGCCGGCTTGATGCTGGTGCCGATCTATCTCGGTCTTTGCCGCACGGCTGATGTTGGCCACGAGGCGGCCGGGCCGCTCATTCAGGGGAGCCTCGGCATCGCCGCGCTGGTTGCCGGCGTCCATGTCGCGGTCATGATTGCCGCAGGCGGATGCATGGCGTGGCTCGTCTACCGCTATCTGGGTCTGAAATTTGTCTCGCAGAGCTGGTTCAATCTGGATACGAGCTGGGCGCTCACCTTTGTTCTGGTTGGCGCTGTCGCGCTCGCGTTCAACCTCGCGCAGTGATGCAAGCACCGCGGATTGGGACAATTGCAGGGTCTCGAGGGTGCGGTTGTCGCGGGAAGACGCGCGTGGCTCACGAGCTACTGCTGCGCAGGCTTTCGTGGCCGCCTTTTGCGAGGAGCGGATTTGACGGGCGCTTTGGCGTAATAGGGATTGACCACGCATTGGGCATTTCGCCCAGATGCCGACGCTTGGCATTGCGGCATCGATGTATAGGCGCACTCGAAGGTGTAGTGGACCATGTCGTCGTAGATCTGGAGGCAGATCGGGTAATTCGGATCGTAGGTCTGAGCTCGCGCGGGCGCGGCGACATTCGCCGCGCTGAGCGCCAAAATTACCAAAACCAGTCTGCGCATGAGAATCTCCACGACGGATCGTCGACGGTCATTGCCCTACACGATCGAGCAACAAAATCAACCAAGCCGGCTGTGATCAATCTAATCGACCGATACGCCGGCGAACGCGACGACTTTGCGCCATTTCTCGGTCTCGCCGGCGATGTATTTGCCGTAGGCCTCCGGTGTCATCGGTGTCGGCACGCCGCCGAGCTCGGCAAAGCGCGCAACGATCTTGGGGTCGGCGAGCACCTCATTGATCGCCTTGTTCAGGGCATTGACGATCTCCGCCGGCGTGCCCTTCGGCACCGACATGCCGTAGAACACGGTGGCCTCATAGCCCGGCACGGTCTCGGCGATCGCCGGGATATCGGGGACGCTCGGCCAGCGCTTGGCGGATGTGACGCCGAGCGCACGGACCCTGCCGCCCTTCGCCTGCGCCGCAGCCGTCGGCAAATTGTCGAAAATCAACTGTACCTTGTTCGAGATCACGTCGGGCATCGCCAGAGCGGAGCCGCGATAGGGCACGTGCTGCATGCTGCATTTGGTCATGGCCTTGAACAGCTCGGCGGACATATGCACGGTCGTGCCGTTGCCGGCGGATGCGAAGGATATCTTGTCGGGATTGGCCTTGCAGTAGTCGATGAATTCCTGGACGGTCTTCACCGGCATAGCGTTTGCCACGATCATCAGGTTCGGCACCTCGGTGAACATGCCGACCGGCAAGGTGTCGCGCATGAAATCGAAGGTAAGGTGCTTATAGAGCGAGGCCGAGATCGCGTTGTTGGAGCCGGAGAACAGCACGGTATATCCGTCGGGCGGCGAAGCGATGGCGACGGAGGTCGCGATATTGCCGCCGGCGCCGGGCCGGTTCTCCACCACGAATTGCTGGCCGAAATGGTCCGACAGCGCCTGCGCCATGATGCGCGCCACTGTGTCGACCGGTCCGCCCGGCGCGAAGCCGTTGATGAAACGCACCGGATGGTCCGGATAATCGCCGGCCTGCGATGGCGTGGTTGCCGCGGCAAGGCTGGCAGCCAAAGCCATGGTGAGCAGGGCTGCGCGCAAGAAGCGAGTCAAATCGGTCCTCCTGTCATTTTGTTTTCGTCCATGCTTTCATAAAATGCGCAATAGTGAACCTACTCGATCGATACGCCGGCAAGCGTGACCGCCGTTCGCCATTTCTCGGTCTCATCGGCCAGAAACTTGCCGAACTCAGCCGGCGTCATCGGTTTCGGGATGCCGCCCATCTGGGTAAGCCGGGCGACGAGCTTTGGATCCCGCAAAGCCTCAGCTACCGCCTTGTTGATGATATCGACGATTTCCGACGGCGTGCCCTTGGGTGCGCAGATGCCGTAGAAGACGATCGCTTCAAAACCAGACACGGTCTCCGCGATGGCGGGCACGTCGGGCACGCTCGGCCAGCGCTGCGGCGAGGAGACGCCGAGCGCGCGCACGTTACCCGCACGCACTTGCTCCAATGCGCCCGGCAGATTGTCGAAGAACATCTGCACCTTGTTGGAGATGACGTCGGGATAGGCGGCCGCCGCGCCCCGGTAAGGCACATGCTGCATGTTGCATTTGGTCATCGACTTGAACAATTCCATGGTCAGATGCGGCGACGTGCCGTTGCCGGAGGACGCGTACGACATCTTGTCAGGGTTGGCCTTGCAATAGTCGATCAACTCCTGGACGGTCTTGATCGGCATGGCGTTCGACACCGCCAGCATGTTGGGTACCTGCATGATGCTCGCGACGGGAACAAGGTCGCGCAGGAAATCGAACGGCAAATGCTTGTAGGCGGAGGTGCTGATGACGTTGTTGGCGCCGACGAACAACAGCGTATAGCCGTCGGCGGGCGCTTTGACCGCGGCGGCGACGGCGATGTTGCCGCCCTGGCCGGTGCGGCTCTCGATGACGAAGTTCTGGCCGAAGTGATCCGACAGCCACTGGCCCATGATCCGCGCGGTGGTGTCGACCGGGCCACCCGGCGGAAAGCCGATGATCCAGTGCACCGGTCGGTCGGGATAATCGGCGGCGAGCGCGGATGTTGCGAAAGGAAGGCCCGCGGCACAAAGGAGCAACGCCGTGCGCAGGAACGCGATCATGGTCTCCTCCGTCATCTCGTTGTCGTTGCGATCGGCGCATGGTTCCATAAAATACGGCGCTTGCCTACGGCGCGTGAGGTCGAACAATGAAACGGGTTCATTTGGCGTGTACCGCCATTCTGCTATTGGCTTGCAGCGCGGCAGCGGAAGAAGGCGACAAGGCGAACAGGGGAGACAAGTCCATTCCAAAGATCACCATCAGCCTCGGTACGGCAACGCCAGGCGGCGGCTTTCCGCTCTATGGTAACGCGTTTGCCGAGATCATGAATGCGGCCGATTCGACGATTTCGATCGTTCCGCGCAACACCAAGGGCAGCAACGAAAACATCCCTCTGCTCGAGCAGGATCAAGTCGATATCGCGCTGGTCGCGGGCGAGCCGGCCTATGCGGCTTTCAACGGCATCGGACGGGACAGGAGCAACGTCAAAATCTTCACCGCAATCTATTCGAGCCCGGGCATGTTCGTGGTGCGTGCCGACAGTCCTTACAGGACGATCCGCGATCTCGTGGGCCAACCGATCGCATTCGGCGCCAAGGGCTCGGGGCTGCCGATCATGTCGCGCTATGTGCTCGACGGCATCGGCTTGAAGCAGGATGAGGATTTCAAGTCGATCTATCTCGATCATGCCGGCGATGGCCCGGCCATGGTGCTCGACGGGCGCGCCGCGGCGCTGTGGGGCGCGGGCATCGGCTGGCCGGGCTTTACTGCTGTCGCCTCAAGCCCGCCCGGCGCGCGGTTCATCGCGCCCGACGCGAACGAGTTGGCGCAGATCCGTGCCAAACATTCCTTCCTTAAAGCCCTGACGGTGCCGGCGAACAGCTATCCCGGCCAGACCGCGCCGATCAATTCGGTCGGTTCCTGGAGCTATATCCTCGTGCGAAATAGTTTGCCCGATGATGTCGCCTACCATCTCGCGCGCACGCTGCATGGTGTCGAAGGCGAGCTGTGCAAAAAACTAGCGCAGGCCTGCGAGACCACAGCCGAAAACACCGTTGCCGCCGCACCCGACATTGCGCTGATCCATCCGGGCGTGATGAAGTACTTGCGCGAGATTGGCGTGGCGAAATAAATCCCCGTCGTCCCGGCCAAACGAGCTCTCGCGAGCGCGAGCCGGGACCTATAACCACCAGCGTTTGTGGTTACGACGGTCGGATCGACCAATTAGCGCAACAACAAGCGCTTGGGGTTATGGGTCCCGGCGTTCGCCGGGACGACATCATTACTTTTGCGCATCCTGGAATGACCGCTACGCGGTGTTCACCTGGCACCTGAGGCACCGCATCATCCCCATGGCCCTCGGGCCGGTGGCGGGCGGTTCAGAGGACTGCGAGCAAAATCATCGGCCCTGTTCGTAAGCCACGGCGTAGCGCCGCTTGTGCCGAGTTCCGCCGCGAGCCGTTGCAGAGCAGCAACGCGGTTCTCGGTCGACGGATGCGTCGTAAAAAAATTGTCAACGCCGTGACCGGACAACGGATTGATGATGAACAGGTGCGCGGTCGCCGGATTGCGCTCGGCATCCATGTTCGGTGTCTGATGGGCGGCGTTTTGGATTCTGACCAAGGCGGAGGCGAGCCACATCGGCTCTCCGGCGATACGGGCACCAAGATTGTCGGCAGCGTATTCGCGCGTACGGCTGATCGCCATCTGCACCAGCATGGCGGCAAGCGGAGCCAAAATCATCATGAGGATCGATGCGATCACGCCCAGCCCGCTGTTGTTGTTACGATGACGACCGAAAAACATGCCGAACTGGGCCAACATCGCGATCGCGCCTGCGATGGTCGCGGTGATGGTCATCAACAACGTGTCATGGTTTTTGATATGCGCGAGCTCATGCGCGATGACGCCTGCGAGTTCTTCTCGGCCCAGCGACTGCATCAATCCGGTGGTGACAGCCACCGCCGCGTTTTGCGGGTTGCGGCCAGTCGCAAAGGCGTTGGGCTGCGGATTGTCCATCACGAACACGCGCGGCATGGGCAGGCCGGAACGGCCGGCGAGGTCGGCCACAAGTTCGACGAGCTCGGGCGCCGAGTTCCGGTCGACCTGATGGGCACCATAGGTCGACAGCACCATGCGATCCGAGTTCCAATACGCGAACAGATTGGATGCAGCGGCGATCAGAAGCGCGATCATTGCGCCGGTGCCGCCGCCGATCAGATAACCAACGCCCATGAACAGGGCGGTAAGGCCCGCGAGCAGAATTGCAGTCCGCAAGTAATTCATTCCCGCCTCCATCGTGCCGCGGCCATCCGGCGCGACAGCTCGTCAAGGTAGGGACCTGCCTTGGGGTGGATTATAAATCCTGCCGCTCGTCAGCAAAAGTTGGAACAGGGCGCGGGCGGCTCGATACCTGGCGGCCCCACGGGACATTTCCCACCCGAACATAACGACGCTGCCGGTGTGATCGGACACACTCCATTCCCACCGGCCCCATTTCCGATTGATCGCAATGTCGAACATAAGCGAAATTGTGGGGCAACCAACGCAATGACCCTTGCGCTAGATCAAAGCAGGCCGTCTGAGGCGAGATGTGCCGAGTCCGGGTCTGGTGCTTGCACACCATCCCGGAATGACGGCTTCGCCGTCATTTCTTCACCAACGAACATTCCGGGTTCGGCGGCCCGAACGCCTGCTCGCCGGGGATGGTCGCAAGGATCTTGTAGTAGTCCCAGGGATATTTGCTCTCCTCCGGCGACTTGACCTGTACCAGCCAGAGGTCGTGCACCATCAGATTGTCCTCGCGCAGCTTGCCGTTGCGGGCAAAGAAATCCTCGATCGGTTTTTCCCGCATCTTGGCCGCCACCTTGAGGGGATCGTCGGTGCCGGTTTCCTTGATCGCTTGCAGATAATGCATCACGGACGAATAGACGCCCGCCTGCCACATCGTCGGCATCCGGTTCATCTTGGCGAAGTAACGCTTCGACCATTCGCGGGTCTTGTCGTCCATGTCCCAATAGAACGACGTGGTCAGGAGCAGGCCCTGGGCGGCCGGCAAGCCCAGCGAATGGATGTCGGTGATCAGCGCGAGCAGTGCGGCCATCTGCTGACCGCCCTTGAAGATGCCGAACTCGGAGCCGGTCTTGATCTCGTTCATGTTGTTTGGGGGACCCGCCGCAATGCCGATGATCTTTGCTTTCGAGGCCTGCGCCTGCAGCACGAAGGAGGAGAGGTCGGGGGTTGCCAGCGGTGTCCGCACCGAACCCAGCACTTTGCCGCCATTGGCGGTGATGACACTCGAGGCGTCGCGCTCGAGTGCATGGCCGAAGGCATAGTCGTCGGTGATGAAGAACCAGCTGTCGCCGCCGCGCTTGACCACCGCCTGCGCCGTGCCGACCGCAAGCGCATGGGTGTCGAACACCCACTGGATCGCGTAAGGAGAGCAAAATTTGCCGTGGAAGTCGGCTGCCCCGGTGGAATGGGTGATGAACAGTTTTTTCTTTTCATTTGCGATGTTCTGCACCGCAAGACCGACCGCCGAGACCGGCACGTCGACGATCAGGTCGACCTGCTCGACATCGTACCAGCGCCGCGCGATGGCGGCGCCGATGTCCGGCTTGAGCTGATGGTCGCCGACCACGATGCTGATCGGCTTGCCCGCGACCTTGCCGCCGAAATCGTCGACCGCCATCTGCGCCGCCGTGACCGAGCCCTGGCCGGTCGGGGTCGAGGCAGGGCCGTTCATGTCGGTCAACACGCCGATCTTGACGACGTCGTCCGATATCTGCGCATGCGCCATCGTCGGCGCCAGCATGGAAACGACCAGCAGGGCCGCCGAAAAACCTTTGGTGAACATCAAGACGTCCTTCCCCATGTCCGGCGCGTTGGGCCGTTATTGGCTCCTGTTCAATCGCATTCGGACGCCAGCGTCAACGCGCCGCCCAGCTCTGATTTCCCACGCATTGGCGGTTATTGGCGAGTTCGCTACAGTAGGCACGGCTAAAGCGACGAAGCGGGACACAGGAAACAATGGCGAGGCCTCTTCAGGTTGCAATCATCGGTGCCGGCATGGGCGGTCTTGCGACCGCCGCGGCGCTGCGGCGGGTCGGAATCGATGTGATGGTCTACGAGCAGGCGGCGCAGTTCACGCGCCTCGGGGCCGGCATCCAGGTCGGCTGCAACGCCATGAAGGTGCTGCGCGAGCTTGGGCTGGAGGAGAGGCTGCGCAGCCAATCCTTCTATCCGCGCTCCTGGAATAATCGCGATTGGCGAACCGGCGAGGTCAAGTTCGACATGATCTTCGGCGAGAGCGCCGAACGCAAATTCGGCGCGCCATATCTGCTCGCGCATCGCGGCGACCTGCATGCCGCGCTCGCAAGCGCGCTGCCTGAGGAATTCTTGAAGCTCAGCCACAAGCTGATGGGGCTGGATCGGACGGGTGACGCGATCCGCCTGAGCTTTGCCAATGGCGCGACAGCGACCGCCGACGCCGTCATCGGCGCCGATGGCGTGCATTCGATCGTGCGCGACATCCTGTTCGGCGCCTCCACGGTGAATTTCACCGGCCGCATCGCCTACCGCACGACCTATCCTGCCGCGCTTCTCAAGGGCTACAAGATCGACGATTGCACCAAATGGTGGGGCGAGGACCGCCACATCGTTATCTACTACGTCAAGCCGGATCGCAGCGAAGTCTACCTCGTCACCAGCCAGCCCGAGCCGGAATTTCGCATCGAATCCTGGTCGGCGAAGGGCGACGTGACGGAATTGCGCAAGGCCTTTGCGGGCTTTCCGAATGAGGTCGGGCAGGTGCTCGCCGCCTGCCCGGACGTGCACAAATGGGCGATCGTCGATCGCGAGTCGCTTCATCGCTGGGCGGACGGCAATGTCGCCCTGCTCGGCGACGCCTGCCATCCGATGACGCCTTACATGGCGCAAGGCGCGGCCATGGCGATCGAGGACGCAGCCGTGCTGTCGCGTTGCCTCGAAGGCGTGGAGCGGGAAGGGGTCGCCGACGCGTTTCGCCGATTCGAGGCGACGCGAAAGGAGCGCACCACGCGCGTGCAAAGCACCTCTCGCGCCAATACCTGGCTGAAGCAGAAGACCGATGCGGACTGGGTCTATTCGTACGACGCCTGGACCACCCCGCTCGCGGCGTGAGGTCGGATGACGACGGAATTGCTAGCCACCGTCGAGGGCCGCCAACCGCTCCGCCTCGGCGATATCCTCGACCGTATTGGCGTTGAAGAAGGGATCGAGCGGCGTGGTCGGCCAGGTCACGGTGGCGAGCGGGTAGCGCGCGGTCCAGCGATCGATCTTGCGGATATCCTCCTTGACCAGCGCGTGACGAAGTTCTTCGCGTAAGCGCACGCTCCACAAGCCGATCACCGGATGGGTCTGCCCGCCGGAGGCCGCAACCGCGAGCTCGGCGCCTTGCGCCTCACGCCCGGCAATGAGCCGCGCCACCAGATCGCGCGGCAGGAACGGGCAATCAGCCGCCGCACTCAGGATGTGACGAACCCTTGGCTGGGTTGCCGCCACCCAGTCGAGGCCGGCGAGAATGCCGGCGAGCGGTCCGGGAAAATCGGCGACGCCATCCGCGATCACCGGCAGGCCGAAGGCCGCAAAGCGCGCCGGATCGCCGTTGGCGTTGAGGATGAGGCCGTCGCACTGCGGCTCGAGACGCGCGATCACCCGGTCCAGGATGGTGCGGCCGGCGATGGTACGCATCGGCTTGTCGCCGCCGCCCATCCTGCGCGCGAGCCCTCCGGCGAGCAGGATGCCGGGAATGCCGCCTGGTTCAGTCGTCATCGCGACGCTCGCCCTTGCGCTTGTGCCGCGCGGATTCCTCCTCGACATAGTCGAGGTTCTGGTCGTAGACGATACGCTCTTCGCCCGACAGCGCGATGAAGCGCTTGCCGCGCGTGCGCCCGACGAGAGTGAGCCCGACCTGGCGGGCGAGATCGACGCCCCAGGCCGTAAAGCCCGAGCGCGAGACCAGGATCGGAATCCCCATCCGCACCGTCTTGATGACCATTTCCGAGGTGAGCCGGCCCGTGGTGTAGAGGATCTTGTCCGAGGGATCGACGCCGTGGCGGTAGATCCAGCCCGCGATCTTGTCGACCGCGTTATGGCGGCCGACGTCCTCGGTGTAGCAGACGGGCGTGCCTTCCTTGCAGAGTACGCAGCCGTGAATGGCGCCGGCCTCGAGATAAAGCGAGGGCATGGTGTTGATCGCATGCGTCATCTGATAGAGCCAGGAGGTGCGCAGCTCCGCTTTCGGCAGCGCCACGTTCTCGACCGCCTCGAGCAGATCGCCAAACGCGGTGCCCTGTGCGCAGCCGGAGGTCTGCGTGCGCTTTTTCAATTTTTGCTCGAAATTGGTGTGATGCTCGGTCCGCACAACGACCACCTGGAGATCGTCGTCGTATTCGACCTCGGTGACAAGGTCGTCGTATTTGAGCATGTTCTGGTTGAGCAGGTAGCCGAGCGCCAGATATTCCGGATAGTCGCCGATCGTCATCATGGTGACGATCTCCTGGGCGTTGAGGTA
>Ga0209060_10004926_pt1 | contig 9998 bp, 14 predicted proteins | sample Coa_R1_8_FD_187155 | JGI IMG/M metagenome (GOLD analysis project Ga0209060, IMG submission 187155) | Surface soil microbial communities from Centralia Pennsylvania, which are recovering from an underground coalmine fire - Coalmine... | ecosystem: Environmental > Terrestrial > Soil > Unclassified... | reverse complement strand
GAGCACGGCCACCCGCCGAAGGGCCGACGGGATGCGGACGAGGTACTCCGGGGTCTCAACGTACCGTTCCGCGAAGTACCCGTCCCGCCCCCGGATCCCCCGCTCGGTGAACGCCCCGGTCTCGCAGAAGTCGGACTGGTTGGTGAGGCAGAACCGGCAGGTCCCGCACCCGCGCCGCACCGTCGCGACGACGTAGTCGCCGGGCGACCATCCCGCGACGTTCGCCCCGGCGGCCTCCACGAAGCCGAAGTTCTCGTGCCCCAGCACCAGCTGGTCCGTCCCGGCGGGCGCCGTCCCATAGAGGCCTTGGGCGATGTCCCGGTCGGTCCCGCAGACGCCGCATTCGAGGACCCGGACCGACACCTCTCCCGGGCCCGGCGTCGGGGTCGGCACGTCGGCGAGGCGGGCTCCGGGGCGGGGAGGGGAAACGACGACCGCTCGCATGCCACCTACCGGAACGGCGCGAAGGATGCCTCGACCGGGGCCAGCGCCGCCAGGACCCGGGTCTGCTCGTCCACGGTGAGGGGGTCGTATGGCGAGCGGTACCCCACCTCCGCGCCCCGGAGCCGGGCCGCGAGGAACTTCGTCGTGGAGGGGAACGGCCCGGCCGCGACCACGGCCGCGAGCTCGTGGAGCCGGGCGTCCAGTTCGGCGGTCCGGTCGGCCGTGCCCGCCCTCAGCGACGCCACGAGCTCGACGGCCAGCTTCGGAAGGATGTTGGCGAGCCCCATGACCGCGCCCCGGGCCCCGCCAGCCCAGGCGTCGACCGCGAGGGTGTCGTCGCCCGGGAGGACCGGGAACCCCGAGGGGACCGATCGGAGGAACCCCTGCACGCTCTCGAGGTGGCCCGCGGTGTCCTTCAGGCCCTGGATCGTCCCTTCGCTCGCCAGCCGGTGCACGAGGGCCGGGGAGAGCGCGTAGCCGACCTTCGAGGGGATGTTGTACGCCAGGAGCGGGATCCCCACCGAGGCCCGGATCGCCCGGTAGTACCCCACGACGGACTCCTCCGCGGGAGGGAGGTAGAACGGGGGCACGGCCACCACCGCCGCCGCCCCGGCCTCCTCCGCCGCGGTGGCGTACCGGACCGCCCGGGCCGTGGAGGCGGCCCCGACGCCCACCCATGCATCGGTCTTCCAGGTCAGGCTCTCGATCACGGCCTCCAGGAGCCGGGGCCGCTCCGCCTCCTCGAGGGAGAGGAACTCTCCGAGGGACCCGAGGACGAACAGGTGGTCCACCCGCGCGTCGCAGAGGCGGCGGGCGAACTTCGAGTTCCGGGCCATGTCGAGGGCGCCGTCGTCCGCGAAGAGGGTCGGGACCGGGACCGCCACACCGTCGAGGCCCATGGGGTTCGCACGGGCACGGCCCTTAAGGGGTTTCTCGCGGTGCGCAGGCCGTGGGGGAGGCGCCGGCGGCCCTCAGGACCGGCTGGGTCCTCGGGATCGACGAGGCGGGGCGGGGCCCGGTGCTCGGCCCCCTCGTCGTCGGCGGATTCCTACTGCGGACCGACCGCCTTCCCGACCTCGCGCGGCTCGGGGTCCGGGACTCGAAGAAGCTCTCGCCGGCGCGTCGGTCGGCGATCTTCGAGCGGCTCCCGGAGATCGGGGAGCGCCACCACATCGTCCTCGCGCCGTCGGAGATTGACCGGGCCGTCCGCGTCGGGGGCCTGAACGATCTGGAGGCCCGGTCGTTCGCCCGGCTCGTCCGCCGGACCCGACCGCAGACGGCGTACGTCGATGCGTGCGACACGGACGCGGCGCGGTTCGGCCGCCGGGTCCGCGGGTACGCCAAGGTCCCCAGCGAGGTCGTAGCCCGGCACAAGGCGGACCGGGACCTGCTGGTGGTCGGGGCCGCCTCGATCGTCGCGAAGGTACTGCGCGACCGGGCCCTCGAACGGCTCCGCGTCGCGGTGGGAGCGGAGCTGGGGAGCGGGTACCCGGGGGACGCGCGGACCCGGGCGTTCCTGAGCGACGTGCTCCGGAGAGGCGAGCGCCCGGAGTACGTCCGCCACGAGTGGCGGACGACGAAAGAGCTAATGCCGCGCCGGGGCCCGACGCCCCTGGAGGCCTTCCAGTGACGATCGAGCCCGAGCTCCGGAGCCTCATCGATCGGTTCAACCGGCACGCGGAGCGCACCCCGTCGGTCCGCGAGGAGCTCCAGGGGATCGAGCGGACCATCGCGGTCCGGCTCACCGACGGCGAGACCTATTCGGCGGACCTCAAGGACGGACGGCTCCAGAACCTCCGCACGGGGCCGGCGGGCCGGACGGACGTCACCATCGTCACGGACACCGCCACGTTCCGGGGCCTGGTGGCGAAGGAGATCGGCCCGATGAAGGCCCTCGTCACCCGGAAGCTCTCCCTGGAAGGGAGCCTCGAGGACAAGCTCCTGTTCCGTAAGCTCCTGTGAGCCCGGCCTAGGGAAGGAACACCACCGCAGCGATGCAGACGCCGTAGTGGTCCATGGGGATGACGAGCTCCTCGGTCCGGTAGTGGATCCGGCGGAGCTCGACGCCCCGGAAGTGGGCGATCTCCTCCATGCGCCACTTGAGGAACTCCTTGAGCGACTTCTGGGTCCCGTGGAGATGGCCCTCGGCGACGTAGCCGCCCTGGCCGTCCGTCCGGAACCCGTAGGCGATCCCCGCGCTGATCACCTCGCCCTCGCCCCCGCCGTGGCGGGCGAGGACGCAGTGGGTGATGGCGCCCCGGGCGATGGGGACCCGCTCGATCTGCCGGATCCCGATCGGGAGCACCGACGACACCGAGACGAGGTTCTGCTCCCCGATGCCGGCCTGGAGCAACCCCAGGTCGAACGCGTTGAGCTCGCTGGTCTTGTTGATCCCCTTCCCCGAGGTCACGAAGAATCGGGTCGGGACCGGCACGAGGGTCGCGGACGACGGTTCCGGGCGGCGCGCCACGCCGGTGCCGAAGGGTCCCGCGCCATAAAGTTTCCCGCGGCGGCCGGCTAGACCATGATGGCGTGGCGTCTCCGCATCGAGTCCTCGGTCTCCCCGCGGGCCTGCAGGATCTCCGCCACGAGGGCATCGCTCAGGCGGAGCGCGGCCGATTCGAACAGGGTCCCGAGCGGCGCGAACGCGGGCCGGGGCGCGTCATCGGCGAACGACAGCGTGAGCAACAGAGTGGCGGCGTGGGCCAGCTTCGAGGTCGGCTTGGCGGTGACGACAATCAGGGACGCCCCCTCCCGCCGCACAATGTTGGCCGCGGCGATGGACGAGTAGCTCTCGCCCTGGTTGGAGAAGATGAAGACGGCGTCGCCCGGGGAGACGATCGGGGTCACGCTCTCCCCGATGACGTACGCCCGCAGCCCCGTCTGGACGAGACGCATCGCGAACGCGCGGCCGATGATCCCGGAACGTCCGGCCCCGTAGACGAAGATCGACGGCGCCTTCAGGAGCGCGTCGAGGACGGCCGAGATCACCCGGGGTTCGATGGCCGCCAGGCTCTGCGTCACCCGCTCGCCGATGTACCGCTCGGCCGGACCGAAGATCTGACCTTTATCGGTGGGAAGGTCGGGCACCGGACCTGCCTCCTTTCGCGGGGGGGCGCTTCAACGGGGGCTTGGCCGGCGCCTTCTTGGCGTTGGCGGGCGCGGCGGCCTTGCCCTTGCCGGCCGACGCCGCGGCGGCGGGCGGCGGGGCGTTGCGCTTCGCCCACCGCTTCGAGAGGGCCCGCTCGTAGAGGAGCTTCATGTACATCGCGTCGTGCTCGAGGAGCGGGGAGCTCGAGATCACGGTCACGTCGTAGTCCCGGTCGGCGAGGATCTCCGCGAGCGGGTCGAAACGGACCGACCCGCGCTTGATGGGGGTGAGACGGAACTCGCCGGCCCCGTAGAGCTCCACCCCGGAGAAGTTGAGGTAGAGCTGTCGGTCGCTGGCCGCCACGAACTGGTCGATGGCCGGCTGGAGGTGCGCCGCGTCCTCGAAGTTCGTCCGCTCCCGGGCCGCGAGATGCGGGAGGTTGAGGACCGGCACGATCCCCCGAACGCGGTGGGCGAGCTCCAGGACCTCCTCCCGGGAGCCGAAGACGTCGGGGTGTCCGCTGGGCTCCACCGCGAGCCGCACCGATCCCTTCGTGGAGGTCTTCATCCACTCACTGAGGTCCTTCGCGATCCCGGTGAGCTCCTGCACGCTGTCGGCGCGCTCGCCGGCGCCGTAGAAGCCGAGATGGGTGACCACGAGCCGGGCCCCGAGGCCTTCGGCGAGGACCGTCGACCACTGGATCTGGCGGATCGACCGTTCGCGGGCCTCCCGGCTGCCGAAGAAGTCGACGTAGTACGGGGCGTGGAGCGTCAGGTCGACGTCCAGGGCCTTCGCCAGGTCCCGGGTCATTCCGAGGTCCGCGTGGTCCTTGGCGAGGCTCCAGGTGAGCGTCGTCAGGGCATCGCGCCGCTTCAGGGCCTGGCCGAGCGCCGGGATGTTCGGCTCCTGGGGCGTCTCCGAGTGGCCGCCGGCGCCGACCACCAGCTGGAGCGGGAGCTCCCGGGGGGTCTTCCCGACCTCTTCGTCCAGGACGACCCGGGTGAGCGGATTGACCTTGATGAACTGGACCTCCATCGCCGTCAGGCCCAGGTGGTGGACGTCCGCGATCCCGTCTCGGAGGGTGCGTCCCTTACAGGAGAGTGGGATTCCCGCGGGTCCAAACCGTATCACGAGTAATCGAACCCCAAAAAACGCCGGCTCCGCCGCAAAGTGCGGGTCTATATATCGCGTGGGAGCCGACGCCGGAGTGCGACGAACCGGCACGCTGTGCCCTCGTGACGGGTCCAACCGCCTGCCGAGCGCACCACGGTCGTCAGGACCTGCTCGAAGGTGTCCCCCACGGGCGCCACGATCCGGCCCCCCGGGGCGAGCTGCTCCCGCCAGGGCTCCAGGATCGATCCCGTCTGGCAGGAGACGATGATCCGATCGAACGGGGCGGCCTCCGGGAACCCCCCGGCCCCGTCCCGGGCGTGGACGTGGACCCGCCCGGGTGGGGCCCACTCCGCCAGGCGGCGACGGGCCTCCCCCGCGAGGAACGGGTCCACCTCCACCGCATCGACGCGGCCGGTGGGGCCCACGAGCTCGGCGAGGAGCGCCGCGAGGTACCCCATGCCGGCCCCGATCTCCAGCACGTGGTCGCCCGGGCGCACCTGGGCCGCTTCGAGCTGGAGGGCCACCATGGAGGGGGCCGACGCCGTGGCCTGGGGGACCCCGAGCGAGACCGGCTCGTCGTCGTACGCCTCCGCCTGGCCGCTCTCCGGCACGAACCGGTGCCGGGGAACGGCGAGCATCGCCGACCGGATTCGGGAGTCGCGGACCGGCAGGGCGTCCACCATGGCCCGGGCGTCCGACGTCCGATCGGGGTCCGTCATCCCGGGGCCGGCTCCCGCGTCCGCGGGTGGAACCCGAGCCCGATCACGTACATCTCCGAGGAGCTCTCGCGCGAGGCGGGGGGTTTCGTCAGGACGACCCGATCGAACTGGGGTCGCAGTTCCGTCATCAGCTCCTCCAGCATGTCGCCGGCGAACACCTTCGCCACGAACACCCCGCCGGCCCGGAGCGCGGTCCTCGCGAGGTCGGCCGCGTCCCGGACGAGGCCGACGCTGCGGGCATGGTCCGTGGAGTACGCCCCGCTCACTCGCGGGGACATGTCGGAGAGGATCACGTCGTACGGGAGGGGGGCGATCCGCGCGAGCAGCCGGGGATCCCCTACGCGGCCCCGGACCACTTCGACGCCCTCGGCCGGTTCGATGTCCCGTGGGTCCACGGCGACCACCCGGCCGGTCTTTCCGAGGGCCCCGCGGGCGACGAGCGACCAGCCGCCGGGCGCCGCCCCGAGATCGAGGACGGCGTCGCCGCGATGGAAGATCGGGTACCGGTTCGCCAGGTGGCCGAGCTTGAAGGCCGCCCGAGAGCGCAGCCCCTCCTGCTGCGCGGCCCGGTAGAACCGATCGCGCCGGCGTTGGTCGACGAACCGGCGCCCCACGTCCGCCCGAACCGTCGGTCCGCTTGAAGGCGTCGCCGGCCGGACGGGGGCGGCCGGGAGACTCCCAGTGGCTGGGGGAACGGGGAAGATGGGCCGCAAAACTAAATAGGCACTCGGAATACCGATATCGGGATTCCGATGTGGGGCTTCTCCGGGTTTCCGCACAAGCGTGGCCTCCGAGGACTGGTCCTCTTCCTGCTGGCCCGAGGACCGAAGAACGGCGCCGAGCTGATCTCCGAGGTGGAGCGGATCAGCATGGGCCACTGGCGCCCGTCGCCGGGATCGATGTACCCGCTCCTCGACGAGCTCACCGCCTCCGGGGCGATCCAACGGCGCCCGGATGGCCGGTACGAGGTGAGCGCGCGCTCGAGGGACGAGTTCTCGTTCGTCCGCGGGTGGATGGCCGGCCCCCGGACGCCCGAGGAGATGGTGCACGAGATCTCCGGGTACGTGAGCTACCTGGAGGACCTGGCGACCTCCGATCCCCAGGGCGACTGGCAGCGCCACCGTGATGAGCTCCGGGCGCTCGCTCAGCGGCTCGAGCGGATCGCGAAGTAGGAGGGAACCACTGTGAGCATCGCCATCGAGGCCGCCGGGCTCTCCAAGGTCTTCGGCAGCTCGGTGAAGGCCGTGGACAACGTCTCCTTCCAGGTCCAGGAAGGGGAGGTCTTCGGTTTCCTCGGTCCCAACGGCGCGGGGAAGACCACCACCGTCGGGATGCTCACCACGGGCCTTCGGCCGTCCCAGGGGACCGCCAGCATCCTCGGCATCGACGTGATGGCGAAGCCCGCCGAGATCCGGCGGCGGATCGGGGTTATCTTCCAGGAGTCCACCGCCGACGACGATCTGACGGGGCGGGAGAACCTGCGCCTGGCGGCGGCGATGTACGCCGTGCCCGTCTCCGAGACCGGGCGGCGGGTCCAGCAGCTCCTCGACATGCTCCAGCTCGGGGACGCGGCCGACCGGCGGGTGCGGACCTACAGCGGGGGGATGCGCCGCCGCCTCGAGATCGCGGCCAGCCTCGTGCACACGCCCCCGGTGCTGTTCCTCGACGAGCCGACCCTCGGGCTCGACCCGCAGGCCCGGGCCGGCATCGCCGACACGATCCGCACCCTCCGCAAGGAGGGGGGCCACACGTTCTTCCTGACCACCCACTACCTCGACGAGGCCGACACCCTCTGCGACCGGATCGCGATCATCGACCACGGCCAGATCCGGGCGATCGGCACCCCGTCTGAGCTGAAGGAGAAGGTCGGGGGCGACGTCGTCACCATCGTCCCGACCCGCCCGGACGGGGAGCACGCGGACGTCTTCGCGAAGGTCCCCGGGGTCCTCGGCGTCTCGTGGACGAACGGGTCGTACCGTCTGAAGGCGCTCCGGGGCGAGAGCATCGTGCCCGCCGCCGTCCAGGCGGCCCTCCAGGCCGACGTAGGCCTCGCCAGCGTTTCGGTGAAGCGGCCGTCCCTCGATGAGGTGTTCCTGGAGTTCACCGGCCGCGAGTACCGGGAGGAGGAAGGTCCCTCGGCCACGGACTGGGCTGTGCGGGTCCAGCGGTTCCGCGGGGGCGCGCGATGACGATCCGGGAATTCGTCGCCCTCACGCAGCGCGAGCTGCTGAAGTGGATCCGGGCCCCCATCGGGATCGTCTCGTCGCTCATGCTGCCGTTCTTCTACCTGCTCCTGTTCGGCCAGTCCCTGAACCTCGGCAAGCTCCTCTCCATCGGGGGGGTGCCCCCCCAGGAGGCCGCGGCCATCTACCTGGGCGCGCCGGATTACTTCTCGTACTTCTCCGTCGGGATGGTCGGGTTCATCATGCTGTTCACCGGGCTCTTCGCCGGCGCGAACGTGATCTTCGCGCGCCGGTTCGGGACCCTCAAGAAGGAGACCGCCGCCCCGGTCCCCCGGGAGGTCATCTTCGGCTCCCGGGTCACGGCGGGGGTCCTCCGTGGCGTCATCTTCGGCTCGGTGGTGTTCGCCATCGCCATCGCGTTCGCCCACCTCCCGGGGCTCAACGGCCTCACGATCACCGGCACCTCCGGGGTCGTGGGGGTGGTGGAGATCGTCCTCGCCATGGCGTTCGTGACCGCGCTGTTCTCGTCGATCTTCATCGGCCTCGGGTTCCTGACCGAGCAGATCGAGTCGTACTTCGCGCTGGTCAATCTCGTGAACCTCCCGGTCCTGTTCTCCTCCAACGCACTGTTCCCGACGAGCCTGTTCCCCTCGTGGCTCCAGAACATCGCTGCGTGGAACCCGGTCTCCCTCGCCGTGGACGTCATGCGGGAGAACTGCTTCGGCTCCGAGGCGTACTACCCGTACACGGCGCTCCAGTACCTCGGGCTCCTGGCCGGCATCACCCTGGTGTTCCTGGTGGTGTTCGCCGCCGTCGTCCGGTGGTCGCTGAGGCCCCGGTGAGGAGCCGCCCCGCAGGACCCTTCCTCCATGCCGTTCGTTGAGTATGATGAGGTGGGGGCGGTGTGCGCGGAGTGCGGGCGCCAGTTCCCGAACGACGAGGCGCTGGCGACCCACAAGGCGGAGTCCCACGGCCTCGCGCCCCCGGCCCCGGAGAAGCACGCGGTGGTCTGCTCGGTCTGCCACAAGCGGTTCCCGTCGATCGGACAGCTCTCGGAGCACAACCGGCGGGCGCACACCGGCTAGTCGGCGGTGCCGACGAGCCCGGGCGGGTCCCGGGCGGTTCCGAAGGGGTGGGGATGGGGCCGTCCGAATTTGAATCGGAGTCTCTTGCACCCCAAGCAAGAAGGATGGTCCAAGCTACCCCACGGCCCCAACCGAGGAGGTTCGGGCCGCCGACCTAGACGGGGGACATAACCGTTTGCCCCGGCGCCCCGACCGTCAGTGGACGAGGAACCACGTGGTGATCCCGGAGACCGCGATGATCGCGGTGCTGAGCAGCGAGAGCCAGAAGAACTCCCAGAGCCCGCTGACCCCTTCCGACGGGGGCGTGTGGGCCGGGGGCGTGGAGGCGCCCGGGGTCGGAGTGTACGGGTACTGGTATCCGTCGGTCCCGGTCATCCGTATCCCCCAGCGGGCACGGCCGTTCTTATGGGTTCGGTTGGTCGCGCCTAGGCGGCGAACCAGGGGAGGCGGGCGGCCGGTCCCGTGGGCTTGAGCACCAGCAGGTGGAGGTTCGCGCCCGGGTCCCCGGGGGCGTAGGAGTCCCGGAGCGCCAGCTGGTAGAGGATGAACAGCGCGTCCTCGTCGCTGGCGACCCCGAGGGACCGGTGCACGTCGACGCCGAACCGGTGGCGCAGGATCTGGAGGAGGTCGGTGAAGTCCACCTGGGTGCTCCCCTCCTCGGCCCGGGCCCGATAGAACAGGCCGACGACGATCCCCGTGGCGAGCCGGAGGACGGCCCGGGGCGGGAGGGTGCCGGCGTGCCAGCGCGCCTCCTCGGTGTCGGGGCGGGTGGGAACGATGAGGATCGCGTACTCCGCGGCGGCGTCCTGGTCCCGGGCGCGGAGCGCCTGCCACGCCTCGTCGGCGGCCCGGTCGGAGGGGACCACCACGATGGCGCGGGCCGTGGTCGACGGGCCGTCGACGCCCCGGTGGGCGAACGCGCCGATCCGGTCGAGGGCCCCCCGGGCCGCCCCGTCCTGGACGAACACCGGGAACGTGCGCCGGGGCACCCCGGCCTCCTGGACCCAGAACTGGGGCTCGCCCGGGGCGTCCCGGACGACCGGCGGGATCCGGGCGTACCCGAGCCGCTTCAGGGCCGCTTCGGCCTTCTGGAGGATCTCCCGGCCACCGGCTCCCCGGACGTCGGAGGGTTCGGAAGGGTTCATCATACGAACCGAGGGGTCTGACGGCTTAACCCCATCGGACCGCCCCGTCCACCGTCCGGCTCAGAGCCCCTGGGGGACGCCCAACTGGACGAGCCACGGGTTGAGCGCCACGGCGACGATGACCGCGATCAGGTAGGGCCCCGAGTAGATGAACCCCCGAAGGGCGATGGGGCGGGTCACCTCCCGCCAGAGGGGCGCGGTGACCGCCACGAACCCGC
>Ga0209060_10004917_pt1 | contig 10025 bp, 6 predicted proteins | sample Coa_R1_8_FD_187155 | JGI IMG/M metagenome (GOLD analysis project Ga0209060, IMG submission 187155) | Surface soil microbial communities from Centralia Pennsylvania, which are recovering from an underground coalmine fire - Coalmine... | ecosystem: Environmental > Terrestrial > Soil > Unclassified... | reverse complement strand
GGAACATAGTAATAGCGGGGGGCATATCGGATTCCACAAATGCCATTAGAGGGATGCTTGCAAAACTGAATGGCTATTCGGGTGAAATTATGTGGCATAAAGTTGTTGGAGAAACAGGCAATTATTACGTGCAAGGCGCACAAGATGTTACTATCGCACCAGATGGTTCTTATCTGTTTGGCGGCGAGTTCAGTGGCAACGGTATTTTCGGCTCTGATATAATTCAAGCCGCTGGATACCTGGATATTTTTCTGATGAAGACAGACACTTCAGGTAATATTAAATGGGTTACTACCGGTGGCAGTGTTGGCTTTGATAAGTTGTATAGCATTTTTCAATGCAAGTCTGGGGATATCTGCTTTACCGGAGGATATTCTGATGGCTTCAAAATGGGGGATAGCATCTTATATTCAAAAGGGTATACTGATGTGTACGCTGGAGCGATCGATTCAACAGGAAAATTAAAATGGATCTTACATGGGGGAAGCAATATTCCTGGACATGAAACTGATTTTTTTTATCACGAATATGGAGCTGGCATTTTTGAAGACTCTAAAGAGCAACTCCAAATCGTGGGTACAACAATTGGCAATGGCTCTTTTGGAAATCTAAGATATATCGCTTCAGAAAACACATGGGAAAATGTGTTTTGGGCTACTATCGGAAGTAATAAGAAGAATTATTCAGTTTACTATCCCTGCGATACTTTTTCTGGCAACTCTCTCATAAATATCTACCCCAACCCATTTAAAGATGAGTTTACAATTCAGCTTTATGAATCTTTTTTAACAGAAGGAGAAAGCTCAATGAGGCTTTTTGATGTCTCCGGTCGGTTAATTATGACAGAAAAAACCTCCAGCAATTTATTAACCGTAAAAAATTTACAACTTTTGGCCTCGGGTGTGTATATAGCTGAAATTGTTAACAAGCATAGACGGAAAACAGTAAAGTTGATAAAAGAAAATTGAATTCATTAATTTATTGCAACAAAATTTTTGTAGGATAAAAGGTAATTTGATGCCAACCGAACACTATTTCATTATTGCTTCCCCATTATCAAATTATCCATTCACTATTTTCGATTCGCATCCAGCCCGCACTGCAGCCAGCTTGCAAAATCTTTTGGAGATGGCGTGTAGCCTTTTGTTTTCGTGAGCGTTTTTTCATCAGCACTGATGATGGCATATTGCGGCTGAGAAACCGCATTGAAATTTTCTGACTGGAATGTTGCCCATTTGTCACCGACAGTGATTATCTCTTTCGGAGAATTTGTTTTTGTAGTATAAGTAAACTGTTGCGTCGCAGGTAAAATTTTTCTTTCATCAACATATAATGAAACCACAATAAAACTGTCCTGCATCAATTGTTTCACGTTCGGGTCGGTCCAGACATTTTCTTCCATCCGTCTGCAGTTCACGCAAGCCCAGCCGGTGAAATCTATTAAGATAGGTTTGTGCATTTTCCTTGCTAATTGCACCGCATATTCATAATCATTTTTCAAAGGCTCTACACCTTTCTCGCAATTCACAGGACTTGCATAAACACTGTAACATAACGGTGGCGGGAAACCGCTGATTAATTTCAGGTTTGCAGCAGATGTGTTCGTAACCCCCGGAATTAAATAAACAACGAATGCAGTAAAAAAAACAATGAGCAAAATTCTTGCTTTGCTGAATTTTTTCACCGGGCTGTCGTGTGGGAATTTTATTTTTCCTAATAAATAAAGAATGATAAGAATACCGATGATAATCCAGAATGCGATGAACAATTCTCTTTTCACAACACCCCATTGTTCTACCAAATCTGCATTGCTCAAAAATTTTACAGCCATTGCCAATTCCAAAAAACCAAGGACCACTTTCACCGAAGTGAGCCACCCGCCTGATTTTGGCAGTGAGTTGAGCCAGTTGGGGAACATCGCAAATAATGCAAAAGGCAATGCAAGACCAAGACCAAATCCGCCCATTCCAAAACTCAATTGAATAGCTCCGCCATTTTTTGTGAGCGCTCCTGCAAGCAATGAACCCAATATCGGACCGGTGCATGAAAAAGAAACAATAGCTAATGTGAGCGCCATGAAAAATATTCCTGCAATATTTCCGGCGCTTGATTTTTCTCCAGCTACATTAGCAACACTTCCCGGCAATGTGATTTCGAAATAGCCAAAAAATGAAATCGCAAACACCACAAAAATCACGAAGAACAAAAGATTCAGCCAGACGTTCGTGGAAATATTATTTAGAATTTCCGGTTTTGAATCGAGCAAATAAAACGGCAAGCTCAATAAAACATAAATCAAAAAAATAAAAAATCCATACAGCATCGCATTAGCAATGCCTTTTCTTTTGTTGCCGGCTTGCTTCGTAAAAAATGAAACTGTAAGTGGAATCAACGGGAACACGCATGGAGTCAGCAACGCAATAAATCCGCCAACCAATCCCAATAAGAAAATGCTTGCAAGACCTTTGCCTTCTGTTCCATCATCCCCACAATTGTTCACAGGATTTTTTAAATCAAAACTGTTGATTTTAATTCTGGCAACAGATGATACGCCGCCTTCTAATTTCACGGAGAAAGAATAATCGTTGAGCGGATAGAACTCATCGTTCTTTCCATAAGTATATTTAAAATTCCCAATTAAGTTTTCAGGAACAGTTCCGTTTATTTTTACAGTTGCAATAACTGTCGCTTCATTTTCATATACTTTGAAAGAAGCATTATCAAAAGCTTTGTTGTTGATTTGTTTTGCAGTTCCCGATTCTTTATACATCGTATCAGCTTTGATGGCAGAATCTGCGAAACTTAATTCCACTGCATGAATATCACTGATAGATTGATTAGGCGCATATAATTGCCAGCCATTTTTAATAGCAGTTTTGAATGTAAGTTCATAAATCCTATCGTTGATTTTTTTGCTCTGGACATTCCAGTTGAAGGCAGACGAATCCTGTGCATGCAATGAATGATTCAGCACAAAAACAAAAAGCAATAAAATAACGGATTTGGTTTTCCCCATAATAATTACTTGCTAATAAAAAATAAACGAGTCCTGCAAAGAACTCGTTTTCACGAATAATTTTTAGTCAGGCCGCCGACTATTCACCAATATTCACATTAATTTCAACTTCAGATGGCGGCAGGCATTGTCTTTCATTACAAACCTCAAACTCCACTTTACCTGCAAGATTTGTTTTCACATTTGCTTTTAACTTAACTATCTGCACAAAGTCAACAGCTTTTTCAAAATAGTTTACTTCACCTTTCCACGCCTCTTCATGCTTTTTTATCAGCTTACCCGACTCCTTGATTACTTTATCAAGAATCAGCAAAGGGTTTTTTGTAAACGTAAAAGTAGTTGCCACCGGACCTATGTCGCCAGCAATACTTTGATGTTGTGCATAAATATGATAATCGCCATTCACAGTTGCTGTCATGTGAATTTCATAAGTTTTGTCAGCAATTTTTTTTGCAGAATAAGACCATTGGACCTGTTTTGCTGATTGAGCAAAAGCAATATTGCCAATCGCCAAAAACAAAAGAGGAAGTAAACCTTTTTTCATGATGAAATATTAAACGGCAAAGTTGCAAATTCAGATGCTAAGGAAAACTAAAAATTTGCCAGTTCCGGCTGTTTTGCTGTTTTTTCAGCCTTGTTTTTAAGAAATAAATCCTGCAAAACGATTTTCCCGTCGCTGTTTCCCAATGCTTCATTTGTTGCACGTTCCGGATGTGGCATCATGCCAATCACATTGCCTGCTTTGTTGCAAATGCCCGCTATATTTCTTAAAGAACCATTGGGGTTTGATTCCCATGTGATATTTCCATTTTCATCGCAGTACCTGTAAAGCACCTGATGATTAGCTTCTAATTCATCGAGTGTTTTTTCATCGGCATAATATCTTCCCTCGCCATGTGCAATAGGAATTTTGAAAGCTTGTTCTCCTGTTCCTTTCAAAAAAACATTTTTGCTGATGTATTGCTGATTGGCGTTTCTTAATAAAATTCCGGGCAGCAATTTTGCTTCGCATAAAATCTGAAAGCCGTTGCAGACGCCATACACTTTGCCACCGTTGTTTGCAAATTCAATCACGCTTTTCATCATTGGGCTGAAACGCGCAATAGCACCACAGCGAAGGTAATCACCATAAGAAAAACCACCGGGTAGAATAATGCAGTCATCGGTTGTGAACATGCTCAAATCTTCATCTTTATGCCAGAGCATTTTCACCTCCTGATTCAGGTCATATTTCAATGCATCTTCCATATCACGCTCGCAATTGGAGCCGGGAAAAACAACTATTCCAAATTTCATTTTTACAGATTGATTATTGCAAATTTACTCAGAAGTCTTTTAATATTAGCCACAGATTACTCAGATTTACATAGAAATTATTTACAATTAACAGCAAGAGCTATTTTTCACCCAAAATTATATTAAGCAAATTTTTGTCTGGAACTAATCTGTGTTTTCTGTGAAATCTGTGGCAAAAACTATACTATGTAATTCATCCACAAAATAAAAGCGAAGGTGAGCCAGTGCATAACTTGTGGCAAAATCTTATCATTGGAATAATAATAAGCTGCGGCGTGAAATGCTGCAAACGGAACGGCAGTCACAATCCAGTTCTCATAAAAATTAACATGGTTGATGAGAATGATGATAACGCCAACGATCAGGAATAATAATAATAAGCTCCAGATTTTTCTTACCTGAATCAGCATTTTGTTGAGGTTCGCCTGAACAAAATAGCCTCCAATCATGAACGGAACAACAAGCAAAACAATGCCGCATGTAATCCAGATGGAAGAAGGGATTCCGGGCAGCCGGAAAAGAATTTCAGGCACTACATTTTTCCAGCTCCATTGATTGGTGAGGTATAAAACGATGAACAAAAAATAATATGGCGTGGTGAAACCGAGCAAACCCATGAACCATTCTCGGATGCGGAACGGGCGCATGGTAAGCAGCGCGAAGAACACTAATAAAATAAATGCCATTGCCGGCAGATACAAAAGCGTCACAATCCCCGTCATTACTCCGATATTAAAAATTGCACCATCGGGTTTATTGTTGTTATACAAAGAAGTCATTTTATAAAAGACCCAAATCATTACTGAATTGAGGAGCAGTGGCGCAGAAAAATAATTCCATGAAGGCAACAAAGATGTGACAAGTATATAAGACATGCCCGGCAAAAAATTCGCTTTGGGAAATAGCTTTTGATAATTGCAAATCCTGTTAAACAAAGTTGCCTGAGTGAATAACAATAAAAATGTGAGCACCGAATACAAAACAGGTGTTGCATTGAAAAATGAACCAAGCACATTCAGGATAATGCGATATAAATAATTGTCTTCTTTGTGAAGAGATGGAATAACAGGATGGATGAAAATAGAGAACTTCAGCACCAAAGCATATACCAGCAATACTAAAGCATTGCCCGCAGTTTTTTGTTTAAAGAGTCCTATCAACTTAGATCAGATTTAGAAATCAATTTTAGCAAAACAAAGATAATTTTTGTAAAGGCAAGGAATCACCATTTGCTTGCCACTTACCTGCTTACCATATCGTGGCATAAAATCATAACCTCTGTCCAGGTTTTTGAGTGTAGGATAACGAGTCAATTTTCCCTCTGGTGAAATGCTCTGGTCAGCCAATAAAATATTCCTGTGCTCATATTGATTGTACAAGAAATGAAGCTCACCGCCTGTGTTCATGATATGGTTTGAAATCAGGTTTTCCGACTCATCATCATATTGGCTTTTGGGGATTACATTGCTCCATTCAAGATTCAGGCTTTTATCAAAAGAAAGTATCATGATATTTTCTGCATGATAGCGAACAGCATTGTTTGGATAACCGCCATAGCGATTCCATGGGCTGTAATATGGGTAGCTATAATAATCCATCGGAGATATAAAAGGGTTGTAGCCATACATGTAATCCCAACGGTTGAAATAACCACCTCGTGAAGTTGTGTATTGCGACTCGCTCACCAACAGAAAACCGCCATCTCTTTTAATAATAATCTGATTGATGAAAAAATCGTTGAAAGCCATTTTCACTGTTCCATCAGAGCTTTTAGCAACAGCGCGAAGCTCATCACTGAACACAGCAAGCATTTCTTTTATTTTTGAATCAGTTGCTTTATCCCAAAGCACTGTATAAAGACCTTCAATGCTTCCTCGTTTTTGCTTGTAATAAAATCCGGTGAGTATATAAATTTTGTTGTTGTTGTCGATCTTCAGTTTTATTTCATCTAGCAGCCTATCGCCGGTACCTAAATCTTTAACTGAAAAATTATCTGCTGTCGGTGCTTTCGTTGCAATAGAAACTTTGGAAACATAATCGTTCCCACTGTTCCTTAAAAATTTTCCAAACACAAGCGTGCCTTCATTGTCCAGCAAAAAATCCGTGAATGTTTCGCTTTTTTCTTCCATAGGCATTCCTATCCGATGCCTATCCAATAATTGAAGCTCTGCATCATATAAGAAAGTGGTGAACAGAAAATTTTTGGAATTCTTGCTGTTTATTTTGAACACCATAATTTTTTGTTTGTCATCGCTTGATATGACAGTATAAATTTTATTGCTTGCGGCAAAGCCGATCTGAGTAGTGTCAAGTTCTATGAGATCGCCGACTTTTTTTGCTTGTCCGTCAATTTTCACAGCAGCACAATGAACAATATTTTTTTTCTGGTATTCATATATCATGTAGCAGAAATCCGGGTATGGGATGAAGTAAGTGTTGATAATCTTATCAGGCAAAAAATCCAGATTGACCCTTTGCTGCAGCTTCATGTCATTATCAAAAATGGAAATGTTGTTGTCAGATCGGTTATTAGTGAACACTAAAAAATTGCCGCTTATTTTTCCGATGATCTCAAATTCCGTTCTTCTACCATCATCTCGCTGTGGTTCGGAATAAACAATTCGCTGCGCATTCAGGATAACGGGAGCAATCAGGATCATTGTCAGAAGGAACGGCTTCAGAGCTTTGGTCATAACAAGCTTGAGTTTTAAAAGATGCGCTGAATGGTGAAACATGATATTGTAAGTTAATAAAACTTTGATTCAATTTTGTTAGCAGGAACGTAAAATTGCGGATGAAAACATCATCAAAAAAATCTTCTTTTTTTAGAATATATCAAACTGAGCGTATTTATGATGGGGATTTATTGCTTTTGTCAAAAATAATGACCATAAAATAAACCGTTTAAACTTGCGTTTCATTTATTTTTTTTACATATACCTTTGCCTGCTATTACGAATTTTAAAAAAGATTGGTTGCCATCAATGGACCGTCCTTGAAAACGCCAACACTTAACCAATTGTGCAGTGAGCAAACAAACAAAAAGCGTAACATTCGCTAGTTTAGTTATTGCATTAGGCATCATTTACGGGGATATTGGAACTTCCCCACTCTACGTTCTTAATGCTATCGTCAGTGGACGAATCGTTGAAGAAAAATTAATTCTTGGTGCGCTTTCATGTATTATATGGACGCTCACGCTGCAGACAACTGTGAAGTATGTCTGGCTCACGCTGAAAGCAGATAACAAAGGTGAAGGCGGCATTTTTTCTCTGTATGCACTTGTGAGAAGACAAAAACGCTGGCTTGTTCTCCCCGCAATGATTGGCGGCGCAGCACTTCTTGCTGATGGAATGATTACTCCTCCAATCTCTGTCACTTCTGCTATTGAAGGCCTTCGCCAAATGCCTGCGCTTAAAGATATTGAACAGTCTACCATCGTTTACATTGTTCTCGGAATATTAGTGATATTATTCTTTCTACAGCAATTCGGAACCGATTCAATCGGTAAGCTTTTCGGGCCGATTATGTTTTTGTGGTTCGCAATGATTGCAATTATGGGGAGCTCACATCTTTTGGACAAGCTATCTATCTTCAAAGCACTAAGCCCGCATTATGCAATCGAGCTACTCACGACATATCACAAGGGTTTCTGGATATTAGGAGCCGTGTTCCTTTGTACCACCGGTGCCGAAGCTTTATATTCGGACCTCGGGCATTGCGGCAGGAGCAACGTGCGCATATCATGGATTTATGTGAAGACTTGCCTTTTATTAAATTACCTCGGTCAGGGTGCATGGCTTCTTGCAAATTATTCAGGCAAAAAATTTGACACCAACGCCGCAAGTGTCTTCTACAGCATCATGCCTTCCTGGTTTTTGATCCCAGGGATTATTATTGCAACAGCAGCAGCTATTATAGCAAGCCAGGCATTGATCAGCGGATCTTTCACGCTAATCAGCGAAAGCATGCGGTTGAACCTTTGGCCGAAATTGCGCATCAGCTATCCGACTGAAGAAAGAGGGCAGCTTTATATTCCTGCAATCAATTTTTTATTGTTCCTCGGATGTTGCGGCATCACGATCTATTTTCAGACAGAAGCGCACATGGAAGCAGCCTATGGCCTCGCTATCACTTTGTGCATGCTGGCAACTTCAATTTTGTTTGCGAACTATCTGATTTCACGAAGGGTGAATTCATTTCTCATCTACTTATACCTTACCGTATATCTTTCCATCGAACTGAGTTTCCTATTTGCAAATCTTGACAAATTCCCTCACGGCGGTTTTGTTACGCTCATTGTTGGTGGGGGGTTGTTTGCTGTAATGTATGTTTGGTACCGCGCCAGAAAAATCAAGAATCGTTATGTGGAGTTTGTCCGCATGGAACATTATATCCCGCAAATTCAGGAATTGAGCAACGACCGCGGTGTTCCTAAAACAGCTACGCATTTAGTTTATATGACAAGTGCTAACAACCCGAAAGAAATAGAGCATAAAATAATTTATTCGATATTAAATAAGAAACCAAAACGTGCAGATATTTATTGGTTCGTTCATGTTGATACATTGGATGACCCCTATTCTGCAGAATATGCTGTTGACCATATCATCCCGAATGACATTATTCGCGTTGAGCTTCGACTTGGTTTCAGAATGGAGCCAAGAATAAACTTAATGTTCCGCAAAGTGGTAGAAGATCTGGTGAATAATAAAGAAGTGAACATCACAAGCCGCTATGAATCTTTAGAAAGAAATAATGTGGTGGGCGATTTTCAGTTTATTGTTATGGAAAAATATCTGAGTCAGGATAATGAACTGCCATTCTTTGAAAGAGTAGTGATGAAATTATATTTCTGGCTGAAGGAACTGAGTCTTTCGGAAGAAAGAGGTTTTGGCCTTGACCCTTCTAATGTGACAGTAGAAAAATTCCCGCTCATCGTTTCGCCAATCCCTGATTTGAACTTGAAGCGGATCGCTGAATCATAACAATCTCTGAACCACTGATTTTAAAATTGCAGAAATAAAAAATCAGGTTGATCACAAAAAAAATATAAATCCAGGTTCAGACAATAACTTCGCTTGAAACTTCCTGCTGCTTTGAATCATTTGATTTTATATGGAGTGATTGGTATTGGCGTATTAAGCATCGCTGCATATTTTTTTCAGGAGAAATTTATTTTCAAGCCTGAAAAATTAAGCCAGGATTTCAAGTTCAAATACGATGTGCCTTTCAAAGAATTATTTTTTGATGTTGCTCCCGGCGTTCGAATCAACGGCTTGCATTTTTATCGTCCGTCACCAGCAGGCTTGATTTTTTATTTGCATGGGAACACTCGCAGCATCAAAGGTTGGGCAAAATATGCACAGGATTTTTATCGCTATAATTATGATGTGGTGCTAGTTGATTATCGCGGCTTTGGAAAAAGTACCGGCAAAAGAAGCGAAAAAGAATTGATAAACGATTTGCAATTTGTGTATGACAGATTGTGCCAACAATGCACCGAACAACATCTTATAGTATATGGAAGAAGCATCGGCAGTGGCTTTGCAGCAAAGATTGCAGCGGATAATAATCCTCGCTATCTAATCCTGGATGCGCCTTATTATAGTTTTCAAAAAGTGGTGGAGAGATATCTTCCGTTTTTACCAGTGCAGTTTGTACTCCGATATAAACTTCGCACCGACAAATGGATTCAGGATGTGAAATGTCA
>Ga0209060_10004915_pt1 | contig 10028 bp, 8 predicted proteins | sample Coa_R1_8_FD_187155 | JGI IMG/M metagenome (GOLD analysis project Ga0209060, IMG submission 187155) | Surface soil microbial communities from Centralia Pennsylvania, which are recovering from an underground coalmine fire - Coalmine... | ecosystem: Environmental > Terrestrial > Soil > Unclassified... | reverse complement strand
ACGACCACGTAACCGAGCACCCCGAGGATCACGCGCCAAGAGCGAGTTCCCCGAAGTTTTCGCCATACCAATCCGAGCAGCCGGTAGAACAGGTAGGTCACTACCAGAATGTCGATCCAGTTGACGACGGTAGCGAGGGTAAATCGCCGAAGCAGGTCTAGATGTTGGAGTGCTTCGTCCAATTCGCTCTACCTTCCATACATTTTAGCCAGCCGGCGGGTTCCCACACCCAGATCCGCGCACGAACTGGAGTTCATTGGAGCATCACTTTGAGGCGTTCGAGAAGCCGAACCGTGGCCGCCTTGTCCAAGTTCTCGTTGTTGGCTTCGCAGCGCGAGCTTAGTAAGCAACTCGGGCACCCGTCGCCGCACTCGCAGTCCCGCAGCAAATCAAGGGCAGCTTGTATCCACTCTTGCCTTCGTTCGTAGAGCGCCTCGCAGAGCCCCACGCCTCCCGGCGCCCGGTCGAACACGAACACCGCCGGCCTCACCGTGTCGGGAAAGGCGAGATACCAGGCGCTTCCGAGATCTCCGCGGTCGCATCCCGCGTAAAGGGGCGCGACCGCCAGGAGGGCGTGCTCGGCTCCGTGAATCGCTCCAATCTGCGCTAGCGGACTTCGTTCCTCGGATTCGCGGAAGTCGAAGCGAGCGGCGAGCGAGTCGTAGCTGTTGGGTGGCAGATCGAGTTCCTCGATGCTCAGAACGGTTTCGCCGTCGAGCGCCTTGCGCCGGAAACCCGAAACGACGTCGGTGACGGTGACCCCGGCCAACGACACGTTCTCCTCGCCAGAGCCGCTGGATCGTAGCTCGATGTTCTGGTGCAGCACGGATTGAACAATGCTTTGCGTGAAGTATTCGGCTTCCTGCGGGCGCAGGAAGGCAGTGCTTTCCCCCAAATTGAGCTCCTCCACCAGGTAGCTCGCGCCCCGATGGAGGTAGATCGCGCCCGCGTGAGCGGCGGTCATCGCTCGCCACCGCTCCATCGTCCCTAGCTCGAGATCGTTGACGAGCAATCGGACCGCCTCGCCTCCGCCGCCCCGGATATTGACGCTCGAAGCCGGCGCTTCATGGCTGGGATAGAGGAAGCGTCCAGCCCCAAACTGAAGTTCGCCTGCCCGGTCGAGCTCCTCCGCTACCTCGAGGGCGCCGTCGCCAAAGGCGGCGGCATCCGTGGGAGAGAGCGGCCGTTCGTAAGCGGCGCAGGCGAGCTGCTTGGCCAAGATCTGAGCGTTCTGTGGATTCAACGCGACCGCCTCCGGCTCTCGATCCAGGATCTCGCCCGGATGCTTGACGATGTACTGCTCAAGCGGATCCGGGTGGGCGACCATGATCCCCAACCCGTTCCGGGCACCGCGGCCGGCACGGCCAAGTTGCTGGCGGAAGCTCGAGACGGTGCCCGGGTAGCCGTTGAGCACCACTGCGTCCAGCCCGCCGATGTCCACGCCCAGCTCCATCGCGTTGGTCGCACTGAGTCCGAGCAGATCGCCCTTGAAGATCGCTCGCTCAATGGCGCGCCGCTCTTTCGGCGTGTAGCCGGCCCGGTAACTCTCGACGGCATTGACCGGGCCGCCGGATTTTCCCAAGGTTTCGCGTGCGTATCGCAGCACCAGCTCGGCGCTCACGCGAGCCCGGTTGAACGCGAGCGTCCGAATTCCGCCCGCCACCAATGCGGCAAGCAGCTCGGCGGTGACAAGATTGCCGCTCAGGCGGTCGCCGCTCGGCAGCTCCGGCGGATTCCAGAACACGATCGACTTGGCCCCCGCGGGCGAGCCGTCCCGGTCGATCACCACCGCCTTCCGTCCGGTGAGCTTCAGGAACAGCTCCTCGGGGTTGCTCACGGTGGCGCTGCACCCGATAATCGCGGGCCGGTTGTGGTGCCACTCGCACAGCCGCAGCAGTCGCCGGATCACGCCGCCCACGTGCGAGCCGAACACGCCCCGGTAAGCGTGCATCTCGTCGATCACGACTACCCGCAGTGCCTTCAGGAACGCACTCCACTTCTCGTGGGCAGGGAGGATGCCGACGTGGAGCATGTCGGGATTGGTGATCACGACGTGCGCCAACCGCCGGATCGGCGAGCGCTGCCCGACCGGCGTGTCTCCGTCGTACACTCCGATCCTGACATGGGGGCTGGGGGCAAGCGCCTCGAGTTTGGACGCCTGATCTTGGGCCAGCGCCTTCGTGGGGAATAGGTACAGCGCCCGGGCGGCGGGTTCGGCAAGAACACGCTCCAGCGCCGGCAGGTGATAGCAAAGCGATTTGCCCGAGTTGGTCCCCGTCACGACCATGAGGTCATCGCCCTCCATCGCCGCGTCGTAGGCGAAGGCTTGATGCGAATAGAGCTGCTCGATGTCCTCGGCCTTCAGGCGCTCCTCGAGCAGGGGACTCAGCGGCCGGCTGGTTTTGTGATACTGGGCCGAACGCGCCGGCACGGTCCGCACATAGGCGACCTGCTTGGCGACCTCTGGATCGTGCCGGGCTTCTTGCAGCCAGGCCGCAGGATCGAAGCCTCGTTCACTCTTGATCGATATCGGCTTCTGTTTCGCTCTCGGCATCGGTCTGCTCGGCCGCTTGGCGCGGCGTGGTCGGCGACTTCGCCGGCGCAATCTGAGCCTCGCGTTGGCGAAGCTGCTTGCGCTGCGTGAATTTGACGACGTACACGCTGATGATGAAGAGGAGCGTCAAGGGGATCGCCATCATCAGCATCGAAAACGCGTCGTTGCTCGGGGTGACGATGGCGGCGAAGATGAAGATCGCGGTCGCGGACTGCCGCCAATACTTGAGCAGGGTCTCCGCGCTGAGAAGATTGAGTGCGCCGAGTACCCACACGACCAGCGGAAGTTGGAAGCCGATGCCGAACGCGAGCAGCAGCTTCACGCAAAAGAGGATGAGGGTGCCCGGCTCCTGGAGCAGGGATGTCCCCGGGAAGTTGTGAAGGTAGTCGGCGAACCACCCCAGCGCGGCGGGAAGGATGATCCAGCAAAAGGCGACCCCGAGGGCGAAGAGGAAAACGGAAAACGGCGCCAGCCTCAAGAATGGTTTGCGTTCATTCGGCTTCAGCCCCGGTGCCACGAACCACCAGATTTGAAGCACGATGTAAGGGAACGCGAGGATCAGCCCGATGCCGAATGCCAGCTTGAGCTGGAGCATGAACATGTCCGAGACATGCCGGAACACTTCCTCGAATTTCGAGCCGACCGGCAATCGGGGCTCGATCGCCCGCCGGGCCATCCTGTTGAGCACGCCGTAGGCGAAAGGTTCCAGGAACCAGCCCGCCACCCAACCAAGCGCTAGGGCGAAGACCGACCGCATGATGCGGTCGCGGAGCTCTTCAAGGTGCTCCACCAAAGTAGCGCGGAACTCCTCAGGATCATCTGAGGAGTTCCGCTTGGACTTCCACCACGGCGTTTTCGCCACGGCTAAGAATTACTACTCTTCGAGAACAAACGTTTCTTCGATCGTCTGTCGGATGAACTGGGTCGAAGCCGGAGCACCGACGCCCATGCCGCCCTGTCTTCCGAAGCCGCCGCGGCCTTGGCCGCCCATGCCGGAGGATCCGGGAACCCCGGGAACTCCCGGAGGCGGGCCCTGACCCTTACGGCCGCCGCCGGCTCCAATCTGGAGGTCCGACGGAGGCGGGGGCAGGAAGTCGTCGCTACCGCGGGCTCCGCCGGGGCCACTGCCCGCTCCGCCCATCTGCGGTCCGCCCGGCCGGCCGGGAGCTCCCGGAGGGCCGAACTGCTGGCCGACGTTGTTCTGCGTGGTCACTTGAACGTTCTGCGAGAACGTGCGAACGATCTTGACGATTTGGCGGCGATCGAGCGCGAACCAGATCGTTTCCTTGAGCTCGAGTCCTTCGCCGGTGAACCGGGCCTTCGCGGCGTCGGTTCCGTCGAGCGGCTTAGCCCCGACCGCAATCGTATTCACCATCTTCGCGCAGGGGTGACCCTTTTCCCACTCCAAGCCGACGAGCTCGCCGCGGGCTGGAATGTGGATGACTTCGGTGTTCGCCGTGTGCAGGTTGTCCATGTCCGTCGCTTCGAACTGGAACCGGCTTCCCCACGTGGAGCCCACTTTCACCTTCTTGAACGGAAGCGTCGGAAGCGGGTAGTTGGCAAAGAGGTCGGAGAGAACCAATTGTCCGCCGGTGCCCTCCATGGGGAAGGCGGGGGGAATCGCTCCCCAAATCTCGAGGCCGGTTCCGCTCAGATGCTCGTAGATCGGGTGCATCTCCCAGTCAGCGAACCGCCGACCGTTCGGATGCTGATCCGTCTTGAGGAACGCGGAGTCTTTGCCCTTCTCGGGAAGCGCCTGCATTCGGACCAAGCCGCTACCGTCTGAGTAAGCGTTGTCGACCGCGTACATCATCCGCATTTCGCCGTCGATGTCGGAGGTCTCCGACGGCTTCGCGCCAAGCTTGATCTTCTTCTCGTCGCCGATGTCGGTGATGTTCCGAATCGTCAGGTTATAGACAGTCTGGGTGCCAGGCGTCCATCGATATCGAAGGAGCAGGCCGTCTTCGGGAAGCTTGTTGGTAGCGGTGTTTTGAACTGTAACCTCGACGCTCGTTCGGTCGATAATTCGGGAAGCCTGCTGGTACTCCTGGTACAGAACCGCCTCGAGGGTCAGTTTGCCGTCCGGAATCCCTTTGGCTTTGGTGTCGAGATCGTATTCGTAATACTTCCCGCTCTTGTCGACCGGGGGCAATGTCGCCTCGACGAACTTCCCGCCGATGAAGTATCCGATGTATCCGTGATCCGGAACCGAGTTCTTCGGAATCAGCACCCGAACCATCTCACGCACCTTCGCGCCGTCTGCCGGTCGCGAGATGGTGAAAGGAGCATCGGCAAAGGCGGCAACCGCCGCGCACATCAGCGCCAGTGAAATGACCAGTCGTTTCATTCAGATCCCCAGAAGGTTGCGCCCGGTGGAATGCCTGCCACGGGCTCTTCACGGATTATGACGTCCCGCCGCAGCTTCATGTCACATTCGACTCCCGCCTTTCGAATGCCACAATGACGCCAACCGAATGATCATCGTCATGCAAGTCGGGGCCAGTCAGGCCCAGATCGATGGCGTCGTCGGCTACCTTCGGGAGCAGGGCGTCGAACCGATCGTCCTGCCCGGCCAGGACAACACCGCGATCGGTGTCCCCGCGACTCTCGATGCCGGCCAGCGCGTGAGCTTCGAGGCGCTGATTTCCACGTTGCCTGGCGTCAGCAAAGTCACCCAAACTTCGCATCCCTACAAGCTCGCCAGTCGCGAATGGCATCGCGAGAACCATATCGTCGAGGTCAAGGGGGTTCGGATCGGCGAAGGTTTCGTCGTCATGGCCGGGCCGTGCTCGGTGGAGTCGGCCGATCAGATGCGCGCCGCTGCGAAAGCGGTCAAATCCGCCGGCGCGACGATTCTGCGCGGCGGGGCTTTCAAGCCCAGGACCTCGCCCTACGCGTTTCAGGGTCTCGCGGCGGAGGGGCTCCAGATTCTCAAGCAAGCCGGGGAAGAGTTCGGGCTCGTCACGATCTCCGAGGTCATGAGCCCCGACATGGTCGGGCTCGTCGCCGAGCACGTCGACATCCTTCAAATCGGCGCCCGCTCCATGCAGAACTTCCCCCTCCTCATCGAGGCGGGCAAGAGCCGCAAGCCGGTGTTCCTCAAGCGGGGCCCGTCCGCCACGATCGATGAGTTTCTTCTGGCCGCGGAGTACGTCCTGAGCCAAAACAACCCGGACGTCATCCTCTGCGAACGCGGCGTGATGCCCCTCGACCGAACCTACGTTCGCAACACCCTCGACCTCGCCGCCGTGCCCGTCCTCCAAGAGCACTCGCACTTGCCGGTTATCGTCGATCCCTCCCACGGCACCGGCGTCGCCAGGTACGTCCTTCCGATGGCGCTCGCCGCGCTCGTGTCGGGGGCGAGTGGCGTGATGGTCGAAATGCACCCGAATCCAAAGGAGGCGTTGAGCGACGGGTCGCAGGCATTGACGCCAGAAGCCTTCGCCAACCTCATGCGCGAACTCGACCGGCTGCGCTCGGCATGGCTCGTTCGCGCGTGAGATGCCCTGCAGCTACGCCCTGCTGGCCAGCCGGGTTCCGGCACGGCGATGGTCGACCCGCGCGGATCTTGCAGCCTCACTCGCAGCCGGGCGGGAACACATCGAGTCCTACGAACTGAGGGACGTCACCCCCGCAAGCGCGGCCCGGTGTGCCGGCCTAAGCACCTTTCACTTTCAGCGCCTGTTCCGGGCGGTGTACGGAGTCACCCCGCACCAGCTCATCGCGGCGCGGCGCCTGAAGCACGCGGCCCACTTGCTCACCTCGACTCGAATGCCCCTTTGGCGCGTCGGGCGCGAGGTCGGATTGGCGGGGGCGCCCGCACTCTGCCGCTTTCTTCGATCCAATGCCGGGATCACGGCCGGACGGTTGCGGCGCTAGGCGCGCCCGGCTAATTTCGCAAGATTGGTTAATCCACCCGTCGGCAAGCCGTCGCATACTCGGTGCCATGGCCAAGAACACGATTTGTCACATCGAGCTTCAAACCACGGATCTCGGGAGGGCCCAAACCTTCTTCGGCGCCCTGTTCGACTGGCAGTTTCGCGCGTTCGGCGACTCGATGGTCGTCTTCGGCTCCGGCGACGATCACGTTGGCGGCCTCTTCAAGGTTGACTCGGTAAGGCCGGCCGACTATGCGGTGGCCTGGATCGAGGTCGACGACGTCGAGTCGACGCTGGCCGCGGCCGTTACTGCCGGCGGAAGCGTGAATTCTGCCAAGAAGCCGGTGCCGGGGGTGGGTTGGTCGGGCGAGTTCGCCGACCTGGACGGAAATCCGATCGGCGTCGTTCAATTCGACCGGTGAACAAAAAGAAGCGGGCCCGGCGTTAGCCGGGCCCGCTTCGGGTTTCCGAACTACTTCTGCGGGGCCTTTGCCTTCGACGGCTTGACCTTCACAAGCACGCTCGGAGGCATCTTGCACTGGGCGCAGCAGTACATAACCTTGTCGCCCTTCTTGAGGCGCACGGCTACCGGATCCGCCTTGGTCTTCTTCATGCTCAGCGGCATGTGGCATACCGGGCAGGTCGGCGCCTTCGGCTTCTTCGGCCCGGCGGCTCCCGCGAACGGAAGCAGCGAAACGACTACCAGGCTCAACATCGTGAATTTAATTGCTTTCTTCATCCAGGCCCCTTGGCGCTTCCAAGCACCGAACCCTACTATAACATTTACCGGGTAGCGCATTTCAAGCCCGACTCGAATCCTCCGTGCGCTCCAGAACCGCAACCGCGACCGCGTGCTCCTTCACATGGCTGATCGAGATGTGAAGGGCGAACCCCCGCATATCGAAGGCGCCGGGCCGAATGCGAGCCACGGGCTGACCCGAGGGAAGGTTGAGTATCTCAACGTCGTGCCACCGCAGAAACGTCCCGACCGCCTTCGCAGCGGCCTCTTTGGCCGCCCACCGGCCGGCGACGCGCTCGGGGCTGAGCACCTCCGCCCGCTCCGTCGCGGTGAGAATCCTTGGAAGAAAGCGTTCCTCCTGCATGGCGCGACGGATACGGGACACCTCGACGAGGTCCACGCCGAGCCCGCAGATCAATTGCGGTTGGCCTCTTGAAGCAGCTCGGCAAGGTCCACCAGCCGCATTTCGCTTTCGCCGGCAGGATTTAACGCGGGCTCCAGCATGATCCGGCAGAATGGGCACGCGGTCGCCACCGTCTTCGCGCCCGTCGCCCGCAGCTCGGCCACCCGGCTTCCTGCCGGCCGCGTCTCTGGGGCCTCATCCATCCACATCCGGCCCCCGCCTGCCCCGCAGCACAAGGTTTTGCGCCCGTGGTGCTCGGGCTCCGCCAGGTTTCGCCGCGCGTCCGGGTCCTCTTCCAGCCAGGCCACCAAGGGGACCGCTTGCGAGTTCAGATCGCTTTCGTCGCCAAGTGCAGCCCGAGGCGCGTCGCTCTCGTTGTTCACCCGCGCCAAATAGCAGGGGTCGTGGTAAGTGAGCTCGCCCTTGCCAGGTCGAGGGGCTTGGAGCCTCCCGTCGCCGACGAGCTGGGCCAAGAGCTGGCTGTGGTGGAAGACCTCGAGACTCGCGCCGAAGTCGCCATATTCGTTCTTAAGGGTATTGAAGCAGTGCGGGCAAGCCGTAACCACCTTCTTCACGGCGTACCTCTCGAACACATTTGAATTCGACGTCGCGCGGTCTTGAAAGAGGAACTCATCCCCGACTCGCCGCGCGGGATCGCCGGTGCACGCCTCCTCGGAGCCCAGGCAGGCAAAGGAGACGTTGGCCTTCTGAAGAAGCTCGGCCACCGCCTTTGTTGTGCGGATTCCGCCGGGGTCAGTAGCCCCCGCGCAGCCGACCCAGAAAAGGTATTCGAACGGCTTGCCGTCCCGGCAGAGCGGGATCTCCAGCCCTTGCATCCACGCCTCCCGGTCGGCAGGTTGCGAACCCCAAGCGTGCCCGGTCGATCCAACCTGCCGAAGCATCGTGGCGGCCGAGCCGGCCAACTTGCCCTCAGAGACGAGATTGCGGCGCGCGTCGACGATCAGGTCGACGTGCCGGATGAGTACCGGGCAGGCTTCGACGCACGCATTGCAGGTGGTGCATGCCCAAAGCGCCTCTTCGCTCACCTTGGCCGCGACCGGTTCGCCCGACTCCATCGCAGCCCGCACATCCTGGACGACGAGCTGAGGATTCAGAACCTTTCCTACCCGCCAAGCGGGACACACTTCGGTGCACCGGCCGCAGCTCATGCAGGCATCCAGGGACAGCAGGTGCCAGCGGCTGTAGTCGTATGCCTCGACCACCCCGATCTTCCCGGTCTCTTCGACCTCCTCCATCGTCACCGGCGTCAGCCGGCCCATCGGCACTTCCGGCTTACCGGCCGCGCTTGCAATCGCGAGCACGACGTGGCGGAGCTTCATCTGTGGCAGGGTGGCAAAGAAGATCCAGATCCAAACCATGTGGAACCACCAAACGAAGCGGTAGGTCTCGGGCGAGACGGCGCCTTGGGCCCGCGCCCACAACAAGCCGATCGGTGCGCTCCAGTCGAACGGCTGCGGGTTAACCGACATCCGCGCCGCTTCGAGCCAGAAGCCGGTGAGCGCAACCACGAGCAGGAGGGCTAGCGCCCAGTAATCGCTAGCCTGGTGGGCCAGCACTCGCCGGCCCGTGCTCAAGTTGCTCTTGATACGCCGACCCAACGCCCAGGCCACCCCGACGACGAAGACCGCCCCGAGCACATCGAGGGTCATCTCGTAGGTCAGGTAGTAGACCCCTCGGTGGAACTGCCACGGCCCGTACGTGTTAATCGCGAGGAGCGTGGTCCCGATGAACAAGGCGAGGAACCCGTAGAACATGGCCAGGTGCATCGGCGCCCCGGTCGTGGACCGGCTTGTTTGAACCTTGCGCTGTCCCAGGATATAGATCCAGACGTTCCGGCCCCAGCGGCTCCAGGCATGCCATCCATCCGCCTTGCCGGTGGGCTTGCCCTTGAGCCATAGGCGGGCACGCTGGAGGATCTGGTAGCCGGCGAACCCGATCGAAAGGTAGGTCAGGGCATAGAAGAGATGCTTCCCGTTCTCGCCGATAAAGAGGAACTCCTCGCGGGTCGGCGTCGGGCTCATGCGAACCTCATCCGTGAGGGCGGCATTCGCGGAGGGTACCGCAGGCCGTGTTTGGCCTTGCGCTCCAGAACGCGATCCGTCTCAGCCCCCTCGTGGACGACTCCTTCCGCCGTCTTATAGAAGATCTCCCAGTCGACGACATCCCGTTCGGGCACGTGAACCGCGTCGCCCTTGTGCAGCGTTGTCATGCCGAAGGGAGCATCGGCCAGCGTTCCATCGAAGAAATGATTGGCGTAGGTCAGGTGGTCGACCCACATCATCTCCGCGTGCCCGCCCTCCTGAAACGAAGCCTTGATCACAAAGGCGGTGGCGCCCTCCGGCGGCTTTTGGAGCTTGCCAATAAATTGGGGCAGCGAGCGCTTGGCGGTTTCGATGGCGACCGCCAGCTCGGGATCCAGCTGGGGCTTACGGC
>Ga0209060_10004913_pt1 | contig 10030 bp, 8 predicted proteins | sample Coa_R1_8_FD_187155 | JGI IMG/M metagenome (GOLD analysis project Ga0209060, IMG submission 187155) | Surface soil microbial communities from Centralia Pennsylvania, which are recovering from an underground coalmine fire - Coalmine... | ecosystem: Environmental > Terrestrial > Soil > Unclassified... | reverse complement strand
AAGGGGATATCGGCTTACCAGCCTGGTCTGCCCTAAAAGAGCGTAGTTTCAAATGCAGTGCCACTTCCTGAATAACGCTCGAATTAATGGGGTTCGTTTGCCGGGCGAAGCCCGCGGTCAGGGCCTGATCACAGACGTTGTTAATGACTCGCGGCACACCGTGCGAACAGCGATAGATAGCATTAATCGTGGGTTCCGGGAAAATGGAGTCGGGATCAGTTGTTGCTCCCGCCAAGGCGAGCCGCCGGTTGACGTAGAGAGTTGTGTCATTCCGATTCAGAGGCTCAAGGTTGCAGCGGATAGCCACGCGCTGCTTCAACTGGCGGAATTCGAATGATTCCAGCGTCGCATCAAGTTCCGGCTGCCCTACCAGGAGCACCTGAAGCAGCTTTTGCTGCGCGGTTTCAAGATTGGTGAGCAGGCGAATTTCCTCGAGGACGGCGGGGCTGAGCTGGTGCGCTTCGTCGATCACGATCACCGTCGTGAGTCCACGCTGCAACTGTGACACCAGAAACCTGTAGAGAGCCTGAAGTAAGTCACCCTTTGACGGTTGTTCAAGTCGAATGCCGAGATCAAACGCCACGTACCGCAGGAAATCAAAGGGCGATAATTTGGGGTTGAAGACGTTTGCACATGGAATACATTGTCTGCGCAGAAGTTCCAAAAGGCAGCGAACAATCAGAGTTTTGCCGGTACCCACCTCGCCGGTCAGAACCGCAAAGCCTTTGCGACCGGATACCCCGAAATAGATCGCTGACAGAACTTCTTTGGCCTGCGGAGTCGCGACTACAAACGACGGGTCGGGGGAGAGTTGGAATGGAGGTCGGCTCAGTCCGAAGAACTCTTCATACATAGATTGTTACCTGCGCTTGAATCGGCAGCGTTCGCAAAGTTACCGACGAGATTAGTGCCCGAGGGGTCTTTGAAACCGATAGCTGATGCTGACCCATTCTTGACTGCGGTTGGAAACGCCAAAGGAGGGCTGAGAGCCAAAGCTCTGGTGGTCTCTGCCATATGCCGCTGCCACAACGACCTGCTGTCTGAATTCTCTTTGTAGCCCCACAGTGCCTATTAGTGAAGAAAATGAAGGTCCGAACGCCGTCTCGAGTGGCGAATTGTAGCCGTAAATGACGTCGGCATTTGCGACCCAGTTCGCACCAAGTTTTTGCCGTGCGCCGCATACTAGACTGTAGGTGCGAACCGCACCTGTCAGTCCGCCGCCGTCCGTTACATGATGAATAAAACCAATACGAACGCTGGATCTTTGCCCCTGCCACCCGAAGGTCAATCCTCCATCCGCATGCCAACGAGCACGATAGATCCCTAGAACGCCCGAGCTCACCCGATCGGGACCCACAAACAGCGCGAGCGTCATATTCGGAGAGAACGAAAATGAATCAAACAACAAAGTGCTCTGAGTGGTCGTTTTTTCTGAGGCCGCTCCAAACGTGGTCAGGAGCTGGTAACTGTAGGTGAGCCCAATGGCATGACGCTCAGAGAGCGCTTTCTGATAAACAGCGTCCGCGCTTTGAGCTTGCATGTCAAGCAATTGCGTGGAGGCGGAATTATTCAGGAAGTGCAGATTATTGAAATTGGCGCTCAGACCAATGGTCGTGTTCTCTGCCAGGCGGTACATGAAATCGGCCCCACCCGAATTGCTGAGTCGACTCGTAAGCGGGGTGACTGCGGAAGAGTTGGACTGATGCAATATGTTCGGATCTGTGACTGAGGACCCTTCCTCCGCAAAGCGGTTAAAGGAGCTTGTACCGTAGAGGAAGCTATCGTGGATCCGTACCGTCGCGTGCTCAGTCAACCGGAACTGCAAGCTGGAGTCGAAGTCGTGGTAAACGTCGTACCGGGGCGACAACCGATCATTGAGCGTGAATCCAGCAAAGTAGTTGAAGATTAGAAACGTTTTTGATCGCGATTGTTGAACAGAGATTGTGGGACTCAGCAGCATTGCGGCGTTCCCAACGCCGCCTCTGGGGCTGCTTAAAGCATGATCATCGAAAGTGCCAGTCAGGCTGAGCCCACCGGAAAGCAGGTTGGCCTTTGACTCCGACAACAACGCCAACGATTGGGTATCGCCATTCGCGGAAATGGCCCAATCGGGCACTGTTTGCGCAGGCTCTGATTCCAGGCTGGCAGGCGGCGAGTCATCGCTTTGTCCATGCGCAAGTGACGTCACGGCAATGGTAAAGAGCAGAATTAGAAAGCTTCGGTTCACAGTAACCTCAGGGAACAATGACGATATCGCGGGGTCGTATCTGGATGTTTTGTTCTGGATGGGTCCCCTTGACTACTTCCTTGTAGTTGAACTGGAACCGTTTCGTTTCGTGTTCATTTATAGAACGGAGGACGTAGATGCTCTTCGATTTGGCAAAGTCTTTGAAGCCGCCAGCCAGGGCGATCGCATCCATAACGGTGGCGGGGGGCGAGAAGATGTAGGTTCCAGGTTTCTGTACGTGTCCAAGAATGTTAAATTTCTTGCTCCGCATCTCCTGGACTATGACGGTGACTGCCGGCTCGGAAATATAAGGACGCAGACTCGCGGTCAGCAGATCTTGTAATTCTGCACTCGTTCTTCCGGCGGCCGTTACGTCGCCAACCAATGGTAATGAGATCTTTCCGTCGGATCGCACCGGAAGGGTCCGGGAGATCTCGCTCTCTTTCCATACACTAATCGCGAGAATATCGTCGTTCCCAATGACATAGTCAGCCGCTGGATACTTCGTTGGTGCTGTTGCAGGTTTGACGGTGCGAGGGGAATTGTCCAGCAGACGCGCCTGCGATTCGAGTTGCTTTTTTTCCGAACCTCGTTCTTGGGCTTGCGTTGAGGTTAACGCCAGAATGGCACTACCCACGATGATGAAAAGCCGCCGAGCTTTTTGCTCCGTCATACCTGCTCCTGAAAACTCGCATTGCTGCTCGAAACGGCCAAGGCCCTAAAGGGGCTTGATCTCGTATCCCGAAATACGGATTGATATGGACCGCTGAAGAACGTCGACGGAAATGACGAGGGTATCGTCACCAGCCCGAGACCGGAATATGCCTTCGATTCCAGACAGTGCCCCCCCCATGATCCTTACCCGCTGGCCGGCCTTCACAAAGTTGCGCGCTTCAAAAGGGACATTGCCCTTCAAAATTGCACGAACGGCATCGATCTGTTCATCCGGGATCGGAGTTGCCTGACCACGTACTCCCACGAGACCCAAAACGCCGTCGGCGTAAAGAATATGGCGCCGGTCTTCATCCGTCATTTCTGTGTGTACAAACACATAGCACGAGAACAGGGGTACTTCCACTCTCTTGAGCCGGTCGCTCCATCGATGGGTTTGTAGTTGCAGGGGAATGAACGTCGATAAGCCATGTGCGTGAATGCCTCGTGCCACGCGATGTTCGTGTTGGGAACGCGTATGGACCGCATACCATCGGAGGCATTTGGGCTGTGAATGAAAGCTCTCTTGAACTATTAGGCTGCCATTTTGCATAGCTTTGCCCTGCGGGTCCCATAGTCAGGGGCCCAAACGAACAACCGTTTCGATAAATTAATCCGGGCCGGGGGGGAGAAATCGTAAGCGCAAAGCCCGGTGATGGGGCGAGATTAGTTCAAGCAAGAATTGTCTGCAAGGAGTATCTGTTCGCTAGGGACAGATACACCCAGCGCGTAGTTCATCTTGTCTTTGTCAAGAGGATAATCGTCCCCATGTACAGATGTCTCTACTCTTGCGAATGACTGGAGCCATGAGTTTCGCTTCGTTCTGCTGTTTGTCTACCTTTGCAAAGAGAGATGCGGCCCACTCCCGTCAAATTCCCGTTCACAAAAAACCTGCTGGATCACCGGAGCGAATTTTCTGACCCTTACAACTTTCGTGGGATTGACAAGAACCCAAAATCGCAGGAGACTGTCGCAACACACATTTACATCGGGCTGCACATTTGGGTACTTCGTCGCATTTCTAGTGCAGACGCTGATTCAACGGTCCGACGGGTGTCGGCCAAAGTTGCTGGCGGGGTTCCTGTGGCTCCGAAAAATGTAGTGCGGGCTTCTATACAAGACAATTTCCCTGAAAGCTGAGGGTTCGAACTCGGCTGGCCCCTTCCCCTATCAGCCAGCCAATTGCCCCTCGTGAGGCGGCGAGTCCTCGGCGTTAAGATCGACAACTGACACTAGGACGCGAATACTTCGTCTAAGAAGAGTAAAAGACATGGCCATTCGTCTCGTTCTTGCTGATAACACTTCAATTCATTGTCAGCTCCTGGCCGATGCGGTAAAGCGAGACCGCCGTATCGAAGTGGTGGCTTCTGTCTCAACGGAGCGCGAACTGCTGGAGCTGACATCCAAGATTGCCTTCGATGTTGCTCTCATCGTTTTGCAACTAGACGACATCGGGTCAGGAAGATTCGACGTCGTGCGTGAAATGCGCTACCGGTCACCGGATGTTCGCAACATCGTCTTGCTGGATACCTCACGGCGCGAGGTTGTGATCGATGCTTTACGAGCCGGAACTCGTGGGATTTTCCCCAGGAACGGCACATTGAAGATGCTTTGCAAGTGTGTCAAGCGGGTGTACGAAGGCCAGATCTGGGCAGCGTCTAGCGAGTTAATTTCAACCCTTGACATGATTGCTTCGGCATCCGAAATCCGTGCGGTCGACACCAAGAAACAAGACCTGCTGTCAAAACGGGAAAGGCAAGTTGTTAACGCGGTTGCAGAGGGCCTGACTAATCGAGAGATTGGCGAACGCCTTGGGTTGAGTCGGCATACTATCAAGAACTACTTACTGCACGTATTCGACAAGCTCGGAGTGTCAAACCGCGTAGAGCTGCTTTTTTTGTCGTTGCGACTGACTCAAAACGCGGAATATGGAGCGCAGTTGGGATCGAATCAGGTACCATTGCGAGATTTTCTTGATGGGACTTCTATGAGATCGCCTGAAGCGCTCTTGAGCGCGGCAAGCTGCTTTCGGGAAGGAATGTTTGCATCCTCCAGCTTGGTTTCCACCTACGTGTGGTGTTTGATGGCCGAGAGATTTAGTCAATTGCTAGCCAGTCAAAGTGCCGCTAAGAAACAAGAACTGACAGAACTCATGACCGACGACGAGATTGCACAGGGCACAGAAGAAGCCAAGTTTTGGCGGAACCGCCTCGAGGTACTCGAGAACTCGGTGGAACTTAAGGCACGAACTCGATCAGAAGGCCATTCAGCGCTGGAAGCTTCGGCTTAAAGCCTTGTCCGCGTAATGATGGCCACCAGTTCGGCTTTCCTAAGGGTATTTGGATGCCGGAGTCTACCCAACCTAAACGTGAGGATTTTGAAAAACTGTTGTCAGCAGCTTACCTCCTGCAAGGTCGTCCGGACTCCGGACGTCGCGAAAATCATCAAGAAAAGCAGAGGGAAGAACAAGCCCACCAGCACGCGGAAGTGTTGTCGAAGGTTTTAGCTCTCCAAACACTGTTTGAGCTGGAGCAGTTGAACTTCGAGGGTGCGGCACGAGCAACTGTGAAGTTCGCTATGGAGACACTGCAATGTTATGGTGCGGCGATCGGGCTAGTAGAGGGGAAACACATTTGTTATTGTGCCTCCTCCGGAATGAGCCTAATCCCAGCCAAGCATATGCCACTAACGACAAGTCCATCGGCGTTATGCATCCAGAGCAAAGCTGCATTTGCAAGCGCCGACGTGCCAAGCGATGAACGCTTACCTGCCATAATCCGGAATGTCGAATGGCTAGGATCGCTCGTTGTCATCCCCATTTTCCAAAGGCAAGACGTTGCTGCGACGCTGGAAATGTATTTCAGAAGTTCCAGGGGGTTTGAAGTAACGGACATCAATACGTACGAAGTTCTCGGCATAGTTATTGGGAAAGCGCTATTGACTGACGCGAACACCAAGATTCGAGACAAGCTAGAGTCTGAACGGGCGGATACGAACGCAAGGCTCCAGCAGCTTAGGCCCCAGCTGGAATTGCTTTCTGGGGAGCCAAAAATTCCCGGGTGTGAGGAACTCGATTGTGAGGTACCCTCTCCTCAGGATCGCATGCCAATTCCTAAGGCGACAGACCTAGCCCTTTCTTGTGCGATGCAAGTTCCTAAGGATAGATTTCACAAAGGTCCACGGCTGGATCAAGTTTTTGATCCAGCTGCGAACTCCGAATTCGATCCAATATCAGCACTGCTGATCACGGAGAGCCAAATTTCAACCGGAGAAGTATCGACACTCGGGACCAGCGGCGAAATGCCCTGTGCCCGCACTGGTCCAATTTCTCTCCCAATCTCACCCATCAAAACGAAGCAGGAGACGCTGTCCAAAACCTCAAAGAATAGAGGAGTTGGGAGCCGAAAGGACTCAATTCGATGGCGTGCGAACTTTTATCTTGTTTTTGCAGGCGTTGTCGTGGTCTGGTCTCTTTTCTTCCATGAGGCAGGAGTCTTGCCCATTGTCAGCGAGGGTGAGCAAACGGCGGAAAAATCTGTAGCGGACAAAAGAGCTCAGCCAGCCTTCAAGAATGGAAATCCTGGCGCCACTGTATGGGTTGACCTGAAGCACTTCGAGTACTACTGCTCGGATTCGCAGCGATACGGACGGACGCAACATGGCGAGTTTATGACACAGAGCGAGGCTCAACTTAGTCAGTATCAATCAGCACAACACCGAACCTGCAAATGAGCCTGGACAAACTCACAGGTGAGCTAGGCGCCTAGCAAGCAATCGGCCCCTATCTTGGAGAGGTCGTCTTGCTCGTAGCTGAAATTCAGCGAAGCTGCAATCCAAAGTGCACGGACGGTTGGCCTAGTCATTTGTCACGTCCGCTGGCCGCCATTGCTTCGATCCTGCGCGTCATCTTGGCTTCCTCCTACTATGACAGGCGCTTCCGGGCGACAGATCCGGAAGTAGTACCTGAGGTTATGTAAACCAGGCGATTTACGGTCGTTGACCCAATGATGAGCCTAATGATTCCATAAACAATGTCGGCTCCCAAGGCCCCAATTAGACTTTGGAAGCGCGAACCAGCAAAGGGCCCGGACGAAAGGAGCCGAGCATGCTGATTATGGGTTGTGACTATCCATTGCGAACTCTAGCTGAGCTTTTGACACAACAATCTTCGTGAATTGCTTTGCCGTCATCGTCCGTATTGCAGCTTTCTATGGGGGTGATGAAATCTGCCCGGAACACAGGCCGCTGAGATCGCTCTCTTCGGCCTTTCTGTCGCGAGCGCCGGGGTCAGCAACTGGGTAAGAACAGCGGAGACGACGTGCTGTAGACATTCTGCTGCCAGCAGTAGTTCATTCCAACGTCGTCCCAGAAGAGGTCCGTACCGTTCCGTTCAGTGTAGTTGCCAATCGTCTGGACTACGCCGGTGGCGTTCGGCATCCGGCTGCCTTGCACGGAGATCCCATTTGTTTTGTTCGACGTCACTTCGTTGTCGAAGATGTATTGACTGCTCAGCGATCCCGCTTGGACAAGAATTCCGTTCCTCTGGTTGTTGGTCACGGTATTGTCTTCGATGTTGCCGCCAACGCCCTGAAGACACAAAATTGGCAACTCCGCCATCATGGGGACCATCGACGCCGGATTCGCCCCGGTACGAATTCCATCGCCCTGATTGAACAGAACGCGGTTACCGCGGATTGTGAAACACGTCCGGTCCGGATAGAAGGCCCAAATGCCGGTCTGGTTCAGGGTCACGAGATTCTCGTCGACGAAAACGTTCGGCGCATCTGTGCCGATGTAGATGCCCACCGGATATCCGCTCACTGTGTTCTGATAAATGTAGGCCGTGCTTCCTCCGCCGATCTCAATTCCTTTGCCTTGTTGACCGGTTCCCAGAATGACATTGTTGAGCACGCGAATGTTGCCGTTTGGATGCGCCATCCAAATCGCCTCCGTATTTTTGGTGAAGATGATGTTATAGATCATCACCGCTCCTGCGCCGCCGCCCATCGTAATGCCGGTGACAAAGTTCGTGATGGTGCCGGGCCCCTTGATCGTCCCCTGTTGCACTCCGCTGAACAGGATGCCGCTTCCCACGGCCGTGCCACTGATCGTATGGCCGTTCAGGTTTACCGTAATTTGGTCTCCATTCAGAACGAGCCCATCGCCCGGACAAGGCCCGAGGTTAGCCGTGAGCGTGATGTCTGTCGTGACGGTGTCGCCACATTGAACTGCCCGAGCGGATTGGGAACCGAATCCCATCGAAAACAACAACGGTCCCGCAACCATCAGCGTTATTCCGATGAAACTTACTCGGAACGCCCGTAGAGACTTGGTGGACATAACAACCTCCTTTACTTCCCGAAGCGAAAAATTCGATGGCATAACATAGTTATTTATGACAATCCGAACGTCCATGAGTTGATGAGTTAATGTAAAGAACACGTCGAAATGGCAACGCCTGACGCAAGTCCAGCCGTCTGAAAGCCAGAGTGGTCAACGAAACACGAAATGGACCTTAACTTGGGTTTGAAATGGAAGCGCTCGACCGTCTTGCACAATCGGTTTGAAACGCCATTTGAGAACCGCATCGGATGCGGCGGTTGCCAGCATCGAGTTGCCGCTAATCACCGTAAGGTGTTGTACTGAGCCGTCCTTGCCCACCTGTGCTTCTAAGACGACCGAGCCTTGAATCTGTTGTTGCTTTGCCGCCTCAGGATAGTCCGGTTCCACCTGCTGGAGTACTCGCACGTTTGTTTTTCTCGGGGAACCTAACACGGACTCTGGGCCGGATAACTCGCCGGAGGCCTGAGGTGATTTCAGCCGAAAAATAACTCTTCCGTCTTGATATACCACCAAACTGCCGGAGGGTGTTTCGGGGCTCCTAGACTTTGGGGGAACCAACGGCGAAGGACTCGGGTCGGGTTGCCTGGCCTCATCGGGTTGCGCGGGAGCCGCATAAGACTTTGCAGTGACGTGCAACGGTGGCCCGTAAGGGTGCGCAGTCCTCAGCGAAACAACTCGGCCGAGCATCCAGCTCAGCAGAAAAGCCAAAGCAATCGCTTCAATGACCAACAACAGCGTCCACCAACCACGAAGACGGAATTGGCCAGTCTTCACCTCGGGCGTGACGGCCCGGAAGGACGGGAAGCATTCTTCCAAGATATCGGCAGCGCTCGGCAGCTCATCCTTTGGCGGAGCCCCGGAGGCCGCGGAACTTTGATCGTGCTCTTCGAACTCGGGCAAGGCGGCACAGAACGGATCCATGGCGCTTTCAGTGGTGTTGTCCACTTTTGGTGCACGGTCGACCCGGTCGACGATCAGGTGCATGGCCTCATTCACGTCGAGTTCTCCGCTCTTGACCAACCGTCCGATTTTGACAGCAGCATAGAGCGACTGGCTATCTATGTGACTCTCCTGCACGGCAAATGCGCTCGCCAACACCTTCTGCAAATATTCCCAATCTAGGAAGGGATCGCTACTCATGAGGTACTGCGATTCTGCGGCCGCAGAACTGGGTGGGCTTTGGCGGGCGAACGGGCGAACCAGTTTCGCGGCCAGCGATGGCAGTCTGCCACCCAGCGAACGCGGTGTCAATAGGGGTGATATTAATGTGTCGGTAGCACATGCAAAACGGAAGCGTGATACGAGCGAAGAGGCAACGTGGACCAGTCTCGGAGCTTGCGGCTCATTATCGGGAGCGCGAGTTGGAACCCGATACGATTTGGAAAACACATTCGACCAAAGTCACCTAGGAGGGTTATCTAAACAAGTGGATACTACCTCGTTGACGAAAATATCCACTTGTCCGCGTCAATGCTGGGGAGGTTGAGCAGATCGCAACGATTAGAGCACCAAGGAACGCTTTGCAAGTCTTATCGAACCCTCGCGTAAGGGCAATTGACTGACTCCCGCATTTCTCGTGATCCGGCACCTTCCCTTATCGGATTAATGAGGATTGCCCATAATCCACTAGTGAACTCGTCGCAGCTCAAATCAGTCCATTTGGATAGTGGTAGGTACGCAACCGTTGTCGAGGAATATGAGATTCCAATTGGTTAGCTGGCATGTCATGCCCCAAGGTTATCGCCATTC
>Ga0209060_10004912_pt1 | contig 10031 bp, 14 predicted proteins | sample Coa_R1_8_FD_187155 | JGI IMG/M metagenome (GOLD analysis project Ga0209060, IMG submission 187155) | Surface soil microbial communities from Centralia Pennsylvania, which are recovering from an underground coalmine fire - Coalmine... | ecosystem: Environmental > Terrestrial > Soil >... | reverse complement strand
TGCCGCCACCGCCCGGAATATCGCCGCCTCTGAAACGCTCTTTCGTCTCGGCATCGCTGGCAATCTGATCGGTCAGGCTTTGTTTATTCTTGTAGCTCTCGCGCTCTACGACCTGCTCAAGCCGGTGAACCAGCGGCACGCCATAGCTATGTTGACTCTGATTCTGGTCGCAACCCCGATCGCGCTTCTGAATGAGCTCAACGCGATCGCCGCCTTGCTACTTGTGCGTGGTGCTGATTTCCTGTCGCTGGTTGACAAGCCCCAGCGCGACGCTCTCGCGATGCTGTTCCTCAGGCTGCATGGCCATGGATTTGATATCGCCGGCATCTTTTGGGGACTCTGGCTGTTTCCCCTCGGCTTGCTTGTATACCGATCGGGATTTCTGCCGCGCATCCTAGGGGTCGGGCTGATGCTGAATTGCTTCGCCTACCCGATTAACAGCTTCACTGCATTGGTTCTGCCGCAATATGAGGGAATGGTTTCCCGATGGACAAGCCCACTGCAGTTTTGTGAACTGGCGTTCATGCTGTGGCTTTTGATCATGGGAGCGAGGCAAAAAACGGTCGTGGGGATCACACAGGCTTCACCAGCGCTCAGCCGGCGATGATGGCATAAGAAACGACCTCGGCGTAAATCGTCTTTGTGCCAACGGGGGAAACAACTCAATCCGGATCCTGGTGACTACACCGGATTCAAGCTATCAAACAGCTTATAAAGTTTATCGGCCGTAACGCGGTAGAGAACCCATCCGGTGCCGATGTCGGAGGTCTGGCGGAAGAGCAATTCGCCGACGCCGTCGCCATCGGCGTCGACGGCGTCGATCAGTTCGAGACGCGGCGTCATGTCGAGATGGTATTTGTCGGTCACCGCGACGAACTGCTTGTGCAGGTTGTGGTAGATGTCGGGATAGGCCACCAGCAGGATGGAGTATTCGGGATCGGACTCCGACGTGGCGCCGCCCGCTGATGGAGGCATATGCGCCTTCGCGCTAAAAATCAGAACGGGCTGGTTCGAGTTCCATAGGTCGTAAGCGACCATCTGCATGTTTTCGAGTTCAGGTTCTGGCGGCTTCGGAGCTACCAGATGCTTAGCTCCTGCAGCATGAGTCGCGGTCGACGCTACATTGTTCTTCGATTTGGCAGCGACGTAGGCTCGAACTTGCTCTTTCGCAAGGTCGACCATCTGCTTGCGGCGGTCCGCTTCCTCTCCCGGAATCCATTCGAAGGCGTAGGAATGTGGAATTGGCCCGGCGGCATCAGAGATGGCAGGAATCAACTGAACGTCCTTGTTGGCGGCGACGGTCTCGACGAGCTTGCCGCTGTCTGCTGCTTTCGCGGGCTTGACTCCGGGCAGGCTGTAGCCGGGAATCTCCTCGTCGGCAAAAGACTCGGCGGGCTTTCCACGGCGCAGCCGGGGCCGATTTGCATCACTGGTTCCGCTGTCGGAAGCCGGAATGTTTTGTGCCGGTTTCTTCGCCGCGGCCTTCGAGTCATCGGGCTTCGCGTCACTTGGTTTGGAGTCGCTGGGTTTCGAATCGTTCGACTTCGAATCGGCGGGCTTGTTCTGGTCCGAAGCAGGCGGAGTGCTAGGCCTCGACAGAGTTGGAGGACCATCGGAAGAGGGCTCCGAATTTGGTCTGTTCAGCCGCGGCGGCTCGTCACCCGAACTCGAGGACGGTTTGGATTCGGAAGAAGATCCACCAGAGGATGAAGGAGCCGAGTTCGCGGGGGGCGTTGTGGGTTTCGCGGCACTCGTGTCGCGGGTCAGGCGCGGCGGTGCTTCGTCGACGCCAATTCCTGCGGGAGCCGATTCCGCCTTGATCGCTTTCGTGGGCGCCTCAGCGCCGTTCGCACGCCACACACCCGTGCCCAGCCAAGGGATCGCCGCACTCGAATTGTTGCTGTGCAGTGCGCTTCCGACCGTAAATAGGCCGAGAGAACTGCCGGAGCGTTCTCCTTCATATACGTTCCCGGAGTCCAAGGCCATGGGAACGGGATCGGCCTTGTAGACGCCTGCGTCCCAGAATTTGCCGTTGATCAGAATTGCGAGCGGGATGATCGAAGCTTTGCCATTTGATCCGAGTTGAATGAGCCCTACGGCCCGCGGTCCGGCGTCTTTCTTGCGCTGGGCCTTGCGTTCGCCGGGGAAAATCTGCGGGCGCTCTTCCTGGGCTGCGACGGTTGCGACGAGCGATACGACGAACGCAAGAGTAACGATCGCGGTCAGAACGCGCGACAAATTCCGGCAGTGTAAAATTCTGGTTAATCTTGGCCGGCGTGCGGGTCCGGTTCCAGTCAATTCCGAGCTTAGTGGAGCAATTTGCATGAAAGTCAATGATAAAGCCCCCGACTTTACTTTGCAGGACGAGAATGGTGCGGAGGTAGCCCTCAAGAGCCTGCGCGGCAAAACCGTCATTTTATTTTTTTATCCGCGGGCGAATACCCCAGGTTGAACGGTCGAGGCTCGCGGGTTCCGCGACACATATAGACAGATTCAAAAGACGGGCGCCGTGCTGCTTGGCATCTCGCCGGATACACCGAAAGCGCAAAAGAAATTCCAGGAAAAAGAGAAGTTGCCCTTCACCCTGCTCGCCGATGCGGAAAAGAAGGTCGCCGAGGCCTTTGGAGTCGTGAAAGAAAAGAATATGTACGGCAAGAAGGTCATGGGCATTGCCCGGACGACCTTCATTATTGGGCCGGAAGGGAAAATCGACCACATTTTCGAGAACGTTAAGCCGGATGGGCACGCGGAAGAGGTTCTGGAATACATCAAGGAAACGGCTAAGAGTGGTTCGTGAACTAGCCTCTGCTGATCGGAAAGCCCGGGTCTCAGGGTTGCGCCAGATCAAGCCGCTGGACCGGGCATTTTTCGCGGGGCATCCTCCTCAGGTTGCGAGAAGACTTCTCGGAAAGGTTCTCGTGCGTGAGAACCCTGGCGTGCGTCTCACCGCCCGCATAGTGGAGGTCGAGGCGTATCTGGGGGCGGAAGATCCCGCGGCCCATTCGGCGGCCGGAAAGACTCTGCGGAACTCTGTCCTGTTCGGCCCACCCGGCCACGCATACGTGTATTTCATCTATGGGAATCACTATTGCCTGAATGTGTCTTGCGAACCTGAGGGCAAAGCGGGAGGCGTGCTGTTTCGTGCTGTCGAGCCGCTGACGGGAATTGAGGAAATGGCGCGAGCGCGAGGGATTGAGATAGGAGATATGGGAGATTTGCCTGAGAAAGATTGGGCCAAACTGACCAGTGGTCCCGGGCGGATGTCGGAAGCCTTCGGCATCACTCGCAGTCGCGACAATGACCTCGATCTGACGTCTCCCAAAAGTAGCCTGTGGATCGGCGACGATGGTTACCGAGCGCGCAACATCGTTGCTACGCCGCGAATCGGCATCACTAAGGCTGCCGACCTGCCACTGCGTTACATCATCGCCGGGAACCGTTTCGTGTCGGGACGGAAACACCGACCGAAGTGAGTTTCGCGTTCTGACAGTGCTCACAACTGTTTTCTGCCACGCCCTTGACACGAGGTGTAGACTGTTCGCCGGGGTTCGACAGACCGAAAGCCGCATCCATCAAGGCTTTTGGTTTTTTGCGTGATTAGGCGCACACGAACGGGCGTGATTTTTACATCTTAAACCGCATCCCTCTGCCGACCCACATCATCTGAAATGGTGAGGAAGTTCCGCGTGCTTGGCTTCGCTGGACCTCATACCCGTCTTCTGATCGTTCTCCTGCTCGGGGTTCCGAAGTGTGGTGCGTCTTCTGCACCCGTCCAGAATGTGCCGAGAGTCACCTATGTCCTTGTCGGTTTTGTTGGAGGATTCGTTCGGCACACCAATCCACATCACGGACCGGTCGTAGTCGCGCAGAAGATGCATCAGTTTGCCCCGCAAGGCTCTCACATCCAGGTCTATGAAAACCGCCACAGAAAGACTGCCTATCGCGATATTCTGCACTTGGTCGACACAAACCGCGACGGTGTTCTGAGCGCTGAAGAAAAGTCCCGGGCGAGGATCATTCTGTTTGGTCAAAGTTGGGGAGGTTCGGCCGTGGTTGTCCTGGCGCGCGAGCTGAACCGCGTCGGCATTCCAGTCATGCTTACGGTGCAGGTAGATAGCATCGCCAAACCCTGGCAGCAGGATGACGTGATTCCGGAGAATGTAGCGGCGGCGGTGAACTTCTATCAGCCTCACGGACTTCTCCACGGGCGACCGGTGATTCGAGCGGCAGACGAAAGCAAGACACAGATCTTGGGCAACTACCGCTTCGACTACAGAGAGAAGCCAGTCAAGTGTGAAGGCATGCGATGGATCGAGCGGACGCTTACTCCCAGCCACATGCAGAGCGAATGCGATCCGCATCTCTGGGGACAGGTCGAAAGCCTCGTCCGGCAACGCCTTGAGCCGGAACCGGAGAAGCTGGCTCTCGGGCAGAACCCCTAAGGATTTTGCTAGCGGTGGCGCACAAGTTCTAAACCTCGGCGCAACTTTCAATCCAGTCTTAGGTTGATAATAGAGAAGGAGCCCGGGCGGAGCTACGCCTGGCCGATTTCGAAGTTGGTGGAAGGGAGGGTTACCGATCATGAAAAAATCCACCGTTTCGAACTTATTCTTAGTTGGAATTGCATCATTGGCACTCGCTTGCTTACCTACGCCTTCGCTCGCACAACATGGTGGAGGCGGCGGGCACGGGGGCGGCGGTGGTGGCGGACATATGGGTGGAGGTGGAGGAGGAGGCTTTCACGGCGGTGGTGGCTACGGTGGAGGTTTCGGCGGCTACCACGGAGGTTACAGCGGCGGAGGTTATGGAGGCGGTTATCACGGCGGCGGGTATTCCGGCGGTTATGCAGGTAGAGGCGGATACGGCGGCGGATATTCGGGCCGAGGCGCTACGTCGTCCCGACCATGGTCGTGGGAAGGGCAAGGATCGGCGCGGAACAGTTCTCCGGGTTGGCATGGATTTTCGGGGAATAACAGCGCTGTAGGCCGCTCCAACGCGATGAACGCGGGTGGCAGGACCGGTGGCGCGATGACAGAAGGCAGGACTGCTGGAAACTTTACCTCGCATGAAGCCGTGGCTGATGGAAACTGGCATTCTTTTGCCCCGGCGCGCGGGGCTGCAACTACATCCTTCTCGCATTCCAACGTCGTTGTGGGTGGAACCGCCTGGCGCGGCGGCAATTGGGCTGGAGGCTGGCGCGGTGGCGCCTGGAACGGTGGTTGGCGTGGTGGATGGGTTTGGGGTTGGGGCCGTCCTGGCTGGAATTGGGGCTGGGGATGGGGTTGGGGTTGCTGCGGCTGGGGATGGGGCGGTTGGGGTTGGGGACTTGGATGGGGTTGGGGAGGAGGCTGGGGCGTAGCCTGGAGCCCGTTCTGGGCCTGGCCACCCTACTACTATGATCCTTGGCTCTATTCCTATGATGCGGCACCTGACGTGCTTTACCCGTATCCTGGCTAATGCCAAGAAGTTGAGCTACGTGGGAATTGGCTTGAGCAGCAAGTTATCGATCAATCGAGTCGTTCCCACGTAAGCGGCCACCGCAACCAATGCTCCTTCGGAAATATCGCTGACCGGATCGAGCGTGTCTGGATTCACGATTTCGAAATAGTCCAACCGCACCGAGTTTTCTTGCGCGAAGGTCCTGCGGCCCGCGGCATTCAACTTGGCCGCATCCTGTTCTCCCGCCTCGGCGATGTTCTGCACCCGCATAAGCGATCGATGCAGCACCAGCGCCTGCTTTCTCTGCTCTGGATCTAAATAGGCATTCCGCGAACTCATCGCCAAGCCGTCTGGCTCGCGCACGATGGGACAGACCACAATTTCGACCGGCAAATTCAAATCACGCACCATACGGCGAATCACGGCCACCTGCGCGGCGTCCTTCTGCCCGAAGAATGCTCTGTCCGGCTCAACGATATGAAAGAGCTTGGCAACGACGGTCGTGACGCCACGAAAGTGTCCGGGACGTGAACGCCCATCGAGTTTGCTGCTTAGCTCTTCGACAGTCACCCAAGTCACCGCACCGGCTGGATACATCTCCTCGACCGACGGCGCGAAAACGAAGTTGACACCCTCACGCTCGAGCATCTGGCAATCCTGTTCGAACGATCGCGGATATTTGGCCAGATCTTCGTTCGGTCCAAATTGCGTCGGATTCACGAAGATGCTGGCGGCTACGACGTCGCTAGACGCGCGCGCAGCGCGAACCAGGGACAGATGTCCTTCATGCAGCGCCCCCATCGTTGGCACAAACCCAAGCCGCTGCCCATTCTGCCGGGCCGCACGCGAGGCCGAACGCATGCCGTGAATGGTTGTGCAGATTTTCAAGGGTGAAGATGAACTGGGTGAGGATTCCAATTTTTGGCCTTGCACAGCGCTCACGCCGTAGGTACCCACCTCACCGCGATGTGTGCGCCCTGAAGCAATCCGCCCACAATCCCCTTGTTCTTGCGGATCGCGACTCCGTCCTGATCGGACGTACGTAGGTTGTTCTCCGTTGCGGCAACGACGCGCCCGTACGGCCAATCCGTAGAAGGCAATTTCGCTAGTGCCGGCAAAAGCTCGTTGGGCTTGAGAATGATTTCCGCGCTATCCGCGGTGTCGTAGAGCGCGACTCCGTCGGGCCGTACGATCAGATACGGATTCCGCCAGTTCTTCATGTCGCGGACGCTCTCGTACTTCGCGGAATCGGCAGAGGGAATGGCCTGCAGAATGGATTGCGGGTCCGGCTGCTGTTGTGCGGACGGCTGCTCGCAGGCAGTTAGAGCTGCGAGCAGAATGAATATCCACGTGCGCTTCAGACTCAAGGACCGACTTACCTCACCACCACGGGCGCGTCATGTTTCGCCGCCCAGATCAATGCTACTACCCACCCAATGATGCTCCATCCCAGAAAAAGGTTCAGCAGGAAAATCGCCAGCAGATCGCGCTTGCTGCGCGCGAGCGCAATGATCGACGGCAGGAAGTACATGACGAATCCGAAGCCGAAGAACGGGAAGAAAAAAATATGAGCAAACAGCATGGCTACCTCCCTTCAACCGAACAAGGATGGGCCGACATCGAGAAGCTCAGCGCCTCCAAACCACCCCCAAAATCGGCCTTGTCTAAGTACACGCAGCAAGGGCTGCTGATGTTCCCATCCGATCGTGGCTGCCCAGCCCTTTGCGTTGTTCGAAGGGTGGAAACCACAATGCTTACCGTGCCATCGCGCGCTTCCGCGCGAGCACCGTATCCAGTGTCGCCTTCGTTTCCCTGGGCAAATGGTACGACTCTTCATCTGAAGGATACTGTTGCGATCGCACATCCGCGCGAAACGCCTGCACTGCGTTGGTGATCAAAGCGGCTGCATCTCCATAGCGGCGCACGAATTTCCCCGGCGGCCCAAAGGTCAAGTTCACCAGATCGTGAAACACCAGCACCTGCCCGTCACACTCCGGACCTGCACCGATTCCAATTGTTGGCGTGGCGACTTCAGCGGTGATCATCGCGGCCACCTCGCGCGGGATCCCTTCAAGGACCATGAAGGCAACACCTGCGCGATCGAGCGCAACCGCATCGCGCATCAGTTGTTCGATCGCGCCCAAGTTCTTGCCTTGGACCTTGTATCCGCCCATCACATTGACGGATTGGGGAGTGAGGCCGATATGGCCGGCGACGGGAATCTCAGCATCGATGATGCGGCGAATCAAGTCGGAGCGGCGCTCGCCGCCTTCCAGTTTGATCACCTCGGCTCCGCCTTCTTTGACGAAGCGGGCGGCATTAAGGATCGCATCTTTGGTATCGACCTGATACGAACCGTACGGCATATCAGCAATGAGCAGCGCGTTCTTCACGCCGCGACGGACGGCTTTGACGTGATGCAACATCTCGTCCATGGTGACCGAGAGCGTGTTGTCATAGCCGAGCATGGTTTGAGCGAGAGAATCTCCTACCAAAACCATGTCGATACCGGCCTCGTCGACCAGGCGCGCAGTGGCATAGTCGTAGGCGGTCAGGCAGGTGATGGGTTCGTGGTGGAGTTTCTGATCCCGCAGAGAAGCGGTCGTAACCTTATGGCGAGGCTCGCCAATCGGAGTCAAGCTCATGATGTCCTCCAGTGCCCCTCCGCCTCGGGCGGATAGAGCCTGTGCACGCATCGTGGCGTCTACAGCATTGGATGACGCTAGGAGTATTTTAGCTCGCCTAAGAAAGGGCTGACTACCTGTAATTTGACACTTCTTTACAATGGCTTATGACCGGGAGAAGCTCACGGCTGCCGACTTCGAGTTTTCGGAAAGCTTTCTGATCGGTAAGACAATTCGACATATGTCTTACACACGCCAATGTGGTAAGATATGCTGAATATGGCTTACTCAGTAACGATCAGCTCCAAGGGGCAACTTGTGATTCCGGCCGAGCTCCGAACGCGGCTGGGATTGAAAAAAGGTACCCGCGCCGTATGCAGCGAGGAGAATGGCCGCCTCATTGTCGCGCCGATCGAACGTGTACTGGACGAAATCCAGGGATTTCTGAAGCCGCGCCCGGGTGAACCGTCGGTCTTTGAGGAATCGCTCGCAGACCGCGAACGGCAGCGCCGGCGCGAGCGAGAAGAAAAGTAGTGACAGCATCCCGCTCACCCCTCCAGCGTTATGTACTCGACGCCAATGCGCTGATTGGCTTCTTTGAGGGACGGCAGCCCGCTGCGGAACGAGTACGCAAATTGCTGGCGGAAGCCGATCGTAACGGCGTTCCTCTATGGATGTCTGCCGTTAACTGGGGCGAGGTTTTCTACACGGAGTGGCGGCGGCACGGAGAATCAAAGGCACGAGAAGCAGAAACGAATCTGCGGCGTCTCCCCGTTCTTGTAGTTTCTGTTGATCTCGATCGCGCCACCCGCGCCGCTGGTCTCAAACAAAAGCACGACCTCGGATACGCCGACGCTTTTGCTGCCGAGCTAGCTATCGAGCGGGGAGCGTGGCTGGTAACGGCCGATCCTGAGTTCTCAAAGTTAGGAAAGATGCTCTCAGTCTACGCGCTGCCACGGCACGAACTGTGACGCCACGTTCATTTCAGCGTCTGTTGCGCCCGACAGACGTGCATCGCCCAAACGAAGTACCAAGCGTTCGCGCCAGTCACCACCAAAGCCAACGTCACGGTTGCAGCTGATGTAAATCTCCGAAAAAAACCTCAGGCCAATTCCTGATCGCGAAGCCGAGAAGGGCGAGCCCACAAAGGGCAAGCACGATCATTTGCCATCGGTTTTCGCAATAGGTATGAACAGAGGCGATGAACTCGGCGTATGAGAGGACGACTAGAAGCAAACCCGCACCGAAGAGCCAGGCTGTCGGATCTTTCCTCACTTCGGCTCTCACGCCCCCACCGCTTCCTGCCCGCCCAGTGGCAGGAAATACTGCGTGCCCTTGATCGGTTCGGTCACCTTGCGCAAGAGTTCCTGAAGATCTTCGTTGCGGTCCACAAAGTCAATCTCTGAGGTATTCACGATCAGCAGATCCGACGACGTGTAGTGAAAGAAGAAGTGCTCGTAGGCTTTTACGACCTCTTCCAGATACTCGTCGCTCACGGCGTTCTCGCCGGGCGCATTTTTTTTCTTCAGCCGCTTCTTCAACACTTCAGGTGTCGCCTGCAAATAAATGACGAGGTCCGGGGTGGGCAACTGGTCGCGGAAGTGGTTGTAGTAGCGATTGTAGGTGTCGAGTTCCTGATCGGTGAGATTCAGGCAGGCGAACAGCTTGTCTTTTTCAAAGATGAAGTCGGCAACAACCGTCCTATTCGATTGCGGGCCGAGATCGAGCGCCTGCAATTGCTCGAAGCGCCGCACCAGGAATGCGAGCTGCGTTTGAAATGCCGCACCGCGTTCGCCATCGTAAAACGCACCGAGGAACGGATTCGCTTCCGGCTCGTTGACGCGTTGCGCATTCAGCCGCTCGGCCAGAATGCCCGCCAGCGTGCTCTTACCGACTCGAATAGGACCTTCCACAGCAATGTAACGGGGGAGTTCGAAAAGATTGGCCATGAGCTAGGACTTTGACTCG
>Ga0209060_10004906_pt1 | contig 10040 bp, 7 predicted proteins | sample Coa_R1_8_FD_187155 | JGI IMG/M metagenome (GOLD analysis project Ga0209060, IMG submission 187155) | Surface soil microbial communities from Centralia Pennsylvania, which are recovering from an underground coalmine fire - Coalmine... | ecosystem: Environmental > Terrestrial > Soil > Unclassified... | reverse complement strand
AGGCCATGCCGCCTTTGGCATAGAGCAACCACGGACCAGCGGCGTAGCCAACCCGCCCTGTCAGGGCCGGAATGAAATCGGTCTTGATCGTCAGGAGCTCGGTGTCTGGTGGACTGTCGCGAAGCGCGATCAGTCGATCGCCCTTCATCGTCGACCCTGACGCCGCACCCTCGACGCCGAGCACGAAGTTCGACGGGAATTCATAGTCGCATCCGAGTTGCCCGCCGACCACTATGCCTTTCTCGTTGACGTCGACCGTGGTCGGGCCGGTCGTGAAACCCGGGCCGCCCAGGTTGACATTATCCTGCACCAGCAGCACCGGGTCGGTGACGGTGTTGTCTTGCCATGCTCCGCCGGCATGCATGCCGATGTAGCAGCTGGTCCAGGTAAATCGCTGCGCGAACGTTGCCTTCACCGGCATCTCGACCGGAAGGTCGGCGGCGAATGCCGGCACGGCGGCAACGAGTGCAAGCCCCGCAATTCCGGCGAGAGAGAATTTGCTCATGGGTCAGTCTCCATTGCGTGCCGCCTACATTGCAAACCAGGCGTGGAGGAATAGGGTGTTGTTGTCCTGGGCGCCGAGCGTGGTGCCGTTGAACTTGTTGTAGTAGATGTACTGAAGTCCGATCTTGGCGTTGAACCACGGCCAGCCCGGCGCCTTGCTCAAGCCGAACGGAATATAGTCCAGCTCGACCATCCAGCCGTTGCTGTCGGGGCTATTGTTCGCAAAGCCGGCGCCGGCCGAATAGAGATTGGCATCGGGGGTACCCCAGATCTGGAAGTACTGACCGGTCAGCGCAAACCGGTTGTCGCCGCCAAAGGTCACTTCTCCGGTCAAGCGAAGCGTATTCAATAGGTTCGTCGGATTGGCGGAAGCTCCGATCGGGAAGCTCGCATTGAGCTGCTGAAACTCGCGAATGTAGTTGGCGCGCAGTGTGACCCAATAGTTCGGGCCCTGGTATTGGTACTGCGAGTCGATGCCGATGTCGGTGAACCTGTCTGCAAGCGGAAGCGTGCCGGTCGTTCCCTGCACGAATGAGCTGTCGATCCATGGATTGACATCGAAGATCATGCCGTAGGTCCCCAGCATGAAGGTGTGCGGGCCCCAGCTCGGCTCGAGTGCCGCGCGCCAATAAGGCGCCACGCCGCTGAACAGGCCCGGGGACTGGAACGGATCGACACCAAGCGAATTCTGCTGGTCGAATCTGAGCGTCTGATAGCCGGTGGCTTCGAGATAAAGCATATCGTTGATCATCGTGTACCCGCCGACGCCGCCGACATGCGCGGCAAAGGCGCCCTCGATCATCGTCTTGGCGCTGGGGGTCGAACCAAGGTTCGAGCTCGCATAGGGGAATGTCCAGGCCGGCGTCGTATTCCAGGGATCCTGAACGGTTGGATTGTTGTTGGCGGTAATGCCATAGATCACGTCGAGCGAGCCGACCCTCGCCGTGTTGGCGAAGCGGACGTCGGTATTGTCCCAGGTCCAGGTGTGCAGGAATTGATCGGCCGGCGTGCCCGTCAGGCTGGAGACCGGCCCCGGTGCGTTATAGGTGACTTGCGCGAACGCGCCGATATTGGGGGCGATCGCGCCACCCCAGAAACCGCTGAACGGGGTCAGCACCGTGTTGTCGTTGGGATGATAGGGATCCGCCGGCGGTGGGATGTCCGCTTGCGTGTGGGTGAAACCGACGATCGCCATCATCGAGATCGGAGGCACCCATCCACGCTGGCCGCTGGACGCGTCGCCGTTGGGCTCGACGCTTGCCGCGTAGTTGCGAAGCGTGGCGGCATAGTCTTCGCGCGGGCCCGGATTGTTCGAGAACGGCGTCGTCCGATAGAGACCACCGCCGGTCGTGTAGCCGAGCAGCTTGAAGCGACGGCCGAACGGCGTCAGCCCGGGGAAACTTGTGTGGCAGGTGCCGCACGGCTGTCCGGTCTGCCGCGCGAAGCTCGGCAACGCCTGCGCGGACGGCGAAAACCCAATCGTCAACCAGACAGTCAGAACGACGATCTCCGCCAGCGCGACTGCGAACCTTGCAGTGCGGATGCTTCGATCGGGGCGTTCAACAAGCATGCTTGATCCGTAACCGCGACGCTCCGTGAGTACGAACTTCGACATGCGTCGCTCGCGCAATAGGCCAAGGATTGAGTGCGCGGCCAAGCCGCATCATCGATCGAGCGCGCGGTTTCGCGATTGGCGAGACAATTCAGCAACGACCGTTGCATATGCAACGCTTCATCCTGCGACGAATGAAATTCACGCTCCGCTTGACTCTGGTCAACACATCCAAAAAATTTATCGGCTCAGACTTCCGGTCTGGTTTGGGGAAACGAGATGAAGCAGATGAATTACAAATCGGCGTTGCTGATCACAGCCTGCACGATCCTGACGAGCGCGCCCGTCATCGCTGAGGACAAGGGAGCAGCGATAGCTCCGCAAACGCTCAAGGCCAAGACGGATTACTGCAAGACCTGCCACGGGCTGGACGGGCAAGGTTTCCGTGGCTCGTTTCCGATGCCGCGACTTGCCGGGCAGCAGCCGGAATATCTCGCCAATCAGTTGCAGGCGTTCATCGAGCGCAGACGGACCAATCCCGTGATGTTCAACGTCGCGCACGTTCTGGACCCAGAGATGGTCAAGGCCCTGGCCGACTACTTCAAGAATCTCAATCCGAAACCGCTTGGCGGCGCGTCGCAAGCGCTTGTCGCTGACGGCAGGAAGATCTACGAGGAAGGCGTTCCTGGCGCCAACGTGCCGCCCTGCGCCTCATGTCATGGGCCGGAAGCCAAGGGAGCCGATGCGTTTCCCCGCCTCGCGGGTCAGCTCAACGATTATATCTTCCGAAAGCTTACGAACTGGGACAAGGAGCGAGGTCAGAACAAGGACCAGCCCGACAATTCAGCGATCATGCAGCCGATCGCCCATGAGCTCACGGAAGCTCAGATCAAGGCAGTCGCAGCCTATGTCAGCCAGCTGGATTGACCAGCGCATTCTCCGCGAGCTTGGGACGTTCGCCCTCCTCTGCACAGGGCGCAGGAACGCCCATTAAATTTGCGAAACGGTCGGCGACGCTGATGATGGTGATCATCCCGTCTGTCCCCAGCAGCGCTGTTGCTTCGACCTCGGCTGCAAGCCATTCCGGCTCAGCCATGAGCAGCCGTTCTTTGCCCGCTGCGGTCAGCGCGATTGGCCTGCTTCGGCCATTGGCATTGTCGCTCACCTCCTCGACCCATCCTTTGGCGAAGATAGCTCTCAGGTTCCTGGTCAATGTCGATCTTTCTAGGTGCTGAAGGCGAGCAATGTCCGCCCGCGTGATCGGCCCTCGACTGATCAATGAAAGCAGGATGAATTGCGCCGCGGTGATCCCGAAAGGTCGAAGCTTGTCATCGTAGATGACTGTGATCGACCTCGACAGGAGGCGCGCTCCCATAAGCACGCTATCGCCGATCCGGGCGATTGGCCCATGGGTCAGTCCCGATTTGTCGCCGACTTTGCTCAAGAGCATTTCCCCGACTCTCGGCGCATCTTGGGGTCTTTGTTCCGAGCGTCATTGCGGCAAATCAAAAAAGGCGGCCCATTTTCCGCCGCTCGAGCCCATCAGCGGACGATTGAGGCGCACCAACGTGATAGGCCGATGGCGCCAGGCAACGAGAGGGCCGAGCGTTGCCGAACGGTTGATATAGCGCAAAAGGCAGTGGCCAGCTTTCGGTTACAGTCTTTTGTCTTCCAATCATCCGTTGGAGGCTAAAATGGTCATCGAGCGGTTATCCCGAGAGCATCGCAACGTTGAGGTGCTGCTGTCCATACTCGAACACGAACTGGAAATCTTCGATCGTAGCGGGCGCCCTGACTATGAGGTCATTCGCGCGATTATCAGCTATTTCGAAGTTTATACGGAAGTTTACCATCATCCCCAGGAAGATCTGGTCCTTGCCAAGCTTGAAATTCGCGATCCTGCCGCGGCCAAGAGGGTCGGCAACCTCGCGCTTGAGCACAAAAAGGGGGCCGAGCGTTTGCGCCGTGTCGCTCAGGCAGTGGATAATGTTCTTGCCGATCATGAAATTCTCCGGGAGAGCGTCGACAACATCATTCGCGATTTCATCGCGCATGAGCGGCGTCACATCACGATGGAAGATCGCGATTTCTTTCCAGCCGCCCTCAAGGCTTTAAAGCCTCAGGACTGGACGGAGATCGCTTCAACCTCGGGCGGTCGTGACGATCCGCTGTTCAGCGACGCGGCCGAAGAGACGTTTGACGCGGTACGAACCCGTATCTTTCAGTTGGAGGAAGAGGCAGAGGCTGAACGGCACTGATCTGCCTCAAATCGGTTTTTGCGTCATCGCAAGGTCAGGCCCATCCCGCGGACAGCTGAGCCGCAGCCAGGCTGTGGACCGCTCACCCAGAGACCCGCAACGCCATCCGGCAGAGTGGCGGACATTCGATGTCTCGCCTCCTCTGACGTTATTGTCATTGGAATCGCTTTCGAGCTTCCGCCGCTCAGCGACTCGGCGATCGCAAGCTTTTCGAATGGCGAATCCAGCAAGGCGGTACTTGATAATCCGGGGGTTAGTCAGGCCACGGTCGCGCGCTCCGCCCGGATGCGGCGGATAACAGAACGCCGGCCGAGCTATTAGGCTCGGCCGGCGCAAGGACAAAGCTATGTCAACGGCGCGCGTCAGTGGCCGTCGTGGTCATCGTGGCCACGGTTGCCATCGTTGCGATCGAAGTCGAACATGTCGAAGAGGTCGCTGATCGCCGGGCTGTTAACCGGTACGTAGGGATTGTCTTGCGCGCTGTGCGGGTTCGGAAAATTATCCCGGCTGCGCCCCGTCAGCGGCTCCAATCCCCAATTCCGCTCGATAAACTTCAGGATCGAGACGTGGTCGGCATAGCTATGGTTCACATGGCCGCCACGCGTGAAGTTGGAGACGATGATGAGCGGGATGCGCGGGCCATCGCCGAAGAAATCCAGCGGCTGGATGTAGCCTGAATCGTAGTACCCGCCGCCTTCGTCGACCGTGATCACGAACGCGGTCTCCGCCATCAGTTCGGGTTGTGCCTTCAGGTGACCGAGAATGTTCTCGATCATCGCCTCGAACAAATCCACCTTCGAAGAAGCGGGATGGCCGTCGAGGAACCCGTCGGGCTTCACGAAAGAGACCGCAGGCAACTTGCCGCTGTCAACCGCCGCGAAGAAGTCGGTCGCATCCTTGATATGCGCCGTCCGCTGTGCCGGATTACCCATGATCGCGTTGGTATAAGACTCGAAATTGCAGATGTTGCAGTAGGTCTGGCCGACCTGCACCAGCGGATTCGGATCATTGGGATTCGGGTCGTTGGCAAGCGAGACCGCGGCGTTATAGGCGCCGCCGTAGTAAGCCCAGGAAATGTGCTTATCGTTGAGCGCTTCGCCGATCGTGCGGACATTGGAGGGCGGGATTGACCCACCTCCGGCGATGCCTTTGGTGTCGACCTGGCCGTTGGGCAAGAAGCCTGGGTTGTCGTTGTTGACCATATAGAAATGGCCCGGATCGCATTTCGAGGCCGGATGGTAGGGCAGCGACTTCAGGTAGTCGAGCACCGGCTCGATACCAGGCTGCATCCCGTCGGCGCAGTCGGCGAAGTTGCCGTCGAAATTAGCATCGACAATGTATTGGTTGTCGGTTCCCAGCACCGGATTGGGATTGGCGATATGCGAGGGCGGGGTCGCGATGTTGCCGTGCCCGTCGCTCCAGAAGATATTATCGCCGCTGCCGAGATAGACATGGTTGACACCGGTGCCGCCCATGGCGGCCTGATGGAAGTTGTCGCTGATCGTGTATTGATCGGCGAGTTGCTTCCAGATCGGCGCGTCACCCTGCTGCATGTTGTAGAAGGCCATCGAGTTACTGCCGCCATTGTCGGCCGGCCCGGTATAGCTCGTCATGACGTAGGGGTAGAGATCGCTGAGGCAGCCCGAGGGGTTGGTCCGTGTCGCGTTCGCGAGGCTGCAATCCGATTGCTGCCACATCTCGAACAATCGATGCGTGGTGTCGCCGGTATAGGAGTCGAAAGGAAGGCTGTTCGGATTGCCAGTCCCGGTGAGCGGGTATGGGCCGTTCGCCAGGTTATTGAAGTTCTTGATGCGGGTATCGACGTCCTGGGCGAGGAAATTGAAATTCGAGGGCAGACCGAGGGCTGCGCCCGTCGTGAGCAGTTTGAGATCGTCGGCATCGAGCGAGGGCTCGAGCTGCGCCAGCAGCGAGGCGGGCGTCGTGCTGGTTAGCGGCCCAAACACGCCGTTGGTCGCGAATTGCGACGGGTCGTCGGGGGCAGTCGGCGCGAAATTCAGGCCCGGCACCGGCAGGGTCTGGTAGGGAGTCTTCCGGCCCGAAGGCAAGCTGATGAAGTAGCTGGTCTCGAACGTCCCGTTGACCGCCTGTTGCCGGAACTGCCGCGCCAGCGCGAAGTTCGGACCCGGCGTTCCATCGGCATTGATGATGCCTTCCGACAGCAGGTTCTTGACGGAATCGCTGCTCGCTGGCCTGTACGTGGCGAAGAGATGATCGAAGGTGCGATTTTCGCCGATGAGCACGATCACGTGCTTGATGGGCGTCGCGGTCCGTTGATCAGCGGATTGATCGGACTCGGCACTGACCGACGTGGAAGAACCTAAAGCTGCAAGTGCGAAGAACGAAGCGCCGGCGAGCGCGCGGCTCAAGCGACACCGTTGCAAGGGCATGCCCGACATAGTCTAACCCCTCATTGTGTTGGAGAGTCATTATTGGTGGGGCGTCAACGGTAGGGCGCGACTATTGCAGCCGTATCGCAGGTAGGCGAAATAGAAGTGAACATTTGATGACGACTGAGGATGTATCAAACCGATAGAACACGTATTCGTTGTTCTACACGCCCCAGTTGAGTTACGATCCAGCGCGGGACCAGCGGAGTTGCCATCATGATGGAGTCCGATTTGCTGAGCGATTTCAATACTTATGCGGTGTCCATTCGTAAATTATTTCCGATTTTCAAAAATTAGCTTGACCGAGCCCCCAAATCAGTGGCTCTATTCGCGCGTCCCGCCGCGGCAAGAGGGGCGTATGCGCATCGTCACGAAACGTGCGGCGGGATGCGATGGACGTGTTGGCACGCGAGACGAGCGTAGCCCAATGCGGACGGGCGAAGTCGTGTGGTCCTGGCACCCCTGGGCTGGTGCTAAGTCGCGCGGATGATGATCTGCGAGGCGACGGTGACTAACAAGGTCATGGACACCGGGGAGAGCACGAGAATAAGCCGTAAGCCATTGCGCAGGGAATGCCGATGTTTTGGCTTTGCCTGTAGTGACTACGCTGGTGTGCTTCTTCACTTCGCACGCCGGGCTATGGGTGCGGCCAAGCACCTGGCATTCCCTGCGCCCTCTCTCTTCTTCGAGGGCGATGTTTGCAGCACTCGGGCGCAACTGTGCCGCGGGAATGCGAGGGTGTGCCTCCCGTCATTGCGAGCGCAAGCGAAGCAATCCAGAGCCAGGCGCATCGCTCTGGATTGCTTCGTCGCTTACGCTCCTCGCAAATGGCGGAGCGAGCCGTTTGACAACTGAATCAGGATCGTAGGGTGGGCAAAGCGACTACGTGCGCCGAAGCTTCAACGAGCGAAGCGGAAGCGTGCCCACCATTCAAGGATAACCCCGTCGATGAACGGTGGGCACGGCGCATTCGCGCCTTTGCCCACCCTACGCTGTTCGCCGGGACGACAGTGACGCTACTTCCCCGTCCAGGACGGCTTGCGCTTTTCGGCAAATGCCGCCCTGCCCTCCTTGGCATCCTCGGTCATGGCAAGCACCGCGATCTGACCTTCGGTGTAGGCGATGCTTTGGTCGAACGACATCGAAGCCATCGCGCGCATGGCATATTTGCCGCGGCGGATCGCGGTCGGCGACTTGTCGACGATGCGGCCGATCAGCCACTCGACCTTGGCATCGAGCTCGGCTGCGGGAACGACATAGTTGAGGAGGCCCGCATCGAGCGCGGCCCTCGCATCGAAGGGCTCGCCAGTCAGCGCCCATTCGGCGACAAGGCGTGGCGGCGCGATGTCCTTGAGAAGGCTCAGCACCTGCATCGGAAACACGCCAACCTTCACCTCGGGCAGGCCGAAGATCGCCGGCTCCGCGGCGACCGCCATATCGGTCATGCAAAGAAGCCCCATGCCGCCGGCCATGCAGACGCCACCGACGCGCGCGATCGCCGGCTTGGTCGCATTTTGCGCCAAGCGCAACAGATCGGCATAATCGGCGTTCGGTTTGGAGAAATCCATCGCGAACGCAGAACTTGCATTTTGCAAATCGGCACCGGCGCAAAACGCCTTGTCGCCCGCGCCGGTCACCACGATGACGCGGGCGTCCGCATCGTCATGGGCCTCGCGATAGCCCCGCGCGAGGCCTGCAAGCACCTCGCCGTTCAACGCATTGCGCTTCTCCGGCCGATTGATGGTGATCCAGAACGCTTGCCCCCGCTTCTCATAGACTACGCTGTTGTCGGTCATCGCGCCTCGCTCGCTCAAATCAGTCCCAAGCCCATTTGCGGCCACAATAGCGCCCGCGGCAAGGGCAACGCTGCCCAGATGTCGCGCCGATACGAAAATCGCATGTATGTCAATTGGTTATGAATAGTACCGAGGGACACCCACGTGTTGCAATTGAGCCGCGCAAGGACGGAAAATGAAGTCGCACAAGACCTCTTCTGTTGCAGACGCGAATGCGCGAGCTATACGTCACATCACCGTGGCGAATCGCCCGAGGGATCCCATGCAGACAAATAACGGCAGAACAATGCGTTATCGCGAGCTTTCGCTGCCTCACGCGCGGTGGCTGATCGCGCTGCAGGCAGCCTTGGTCGCGATCATGATGGTCGGCCTGCCGCTGCAAGCGAACGCCGCGCCGGCACCGGCGCGCGTCTATCTGATGCGCGGCGTGCTCAACATCTTCTCGCTCGGCATGGACCAGATCGCCAACCGCCTGGAGCAGCAGGGCATCAGCGCGTCCGTCCACAATCATATGCTGTGGGCGTCGGTCGCCGACGATGCGGCCGCGGCCTACCGGAGCGGACGCATCAAGACCATCATTCTGGTCGGGCACTCCTCCGGCGCGACCGTCCTGCCCGACATGGTGGCGCGCCTCAGCGCGCAAGGCGTGCCCGTGAAGCTCGCGATCGGGCTGGACTCGGTGTTCCACACCAGCCTCTCCGGCAAGGTCGGACGTTACATCAATTTCTACATCGCCAATGGCGTCGGCACGCCCGTGGCAAGGACGAAAAACTTCACCGGCACGCTCGACAATGTCGACGTCGAGCGGGTGCCGGGCGTTTCGCACGTGTCGATCGACAAGAACGAGATCATTCAGCAGAAGGTGATCGCGGCGATCGATGCTGCGGTAGCCAGCGGTCCGAGCGCGGAGCCCGGGGCGCCGAGGCCCCCCGGTGTTCCCGGCGCGGCCCCGCCTTCCGCGAGCACCAAGCGCGCCGCCGCGGCACCATCTTCGAGTACCAGGCACGCCGCCAACTGATCGGGCTGGGCACAAGTCTGATGCCACAATAGGCATCCGAATTCGCCTCAAATTCCGCCCATTCCTCGGCGAAGCAGTCCAGAATTGCGGCGGCTAGCGCCGCCAACGGCGAATGCGCGGGGACGTGACGAGACCAGATCATTCTCCAAGGCAGGCTTCCGCCATTTGGGTCGCAGCGGTTCTTGGCGCGACCCTTCTCCATGGCGGGTTTGCGATGGCGCGGCCGGCGTCGTCGCTCAAGCAGTTCGCCGCGTCCGACGCGCGGCCGGACACTCAAGCCAGGAGCACGCCGAGCGCCACTCCGGATGCAACGCCGCCGGTCGCGGATCCCTCATCGATCCAGCCGCAGGGGCGCGCCTACCTGTTTCGCGGCGCGCTCGGCCTGATCTTCTCGCGCGGCATGGACAAGCTCGCGGACAAGATCCAGCGCGCCGGCATCACCGCCAATGTCTATGAGTTCACGATCTGCGATCTCATCACATCGACCGCGATCGAGGATTACAA
>Ga0209060_10004901_pt1 | contig 10051 bp, 11 predicted proteins | sample Coa_R1_8_FD_187155 | JGI IMG/M metagenome (GOLD analysis project Ga0209060, IMG submission 187155) | Surface soil microbial communities from Centralia Pennsylvania, which are recovering from an underground coalmine fire - Coalmine... | ecosystem: Environmental > Terrestrial > Soil >... | reverse complement strand
GTTGGTGAATCCGAAAATTCCATCAACCCAAAACTCAACACTCTTAACTCAACACTTGTTTCAGGTGTTCATGCAGCCCCAGTTGCCCCAGCTCATCCCCAGCGAAATTTGCCTCGATTGTCCTGTTTGCTGCCGCTTCCCCGAGAAGCAGGCGGCCCTCTCCCCTTTCTTCTTTCCCGAGGAAAGGGCACAAGCCGAGCAGTTAAAGCCGGAAGGTTCCTTTAGGGAGGCCGGGAAAGGCCTTCCTTCCAAGGCGCAGCTCGTGGCGTGCGGACACGGGTTCGCCTGTTCGTTCTTCAATCCTGAGGATCATACCTGCCAGGTTTATGAGGCCCGTCCCCTGGATTGTTCGATGTACCCCGCAGTGATCATGCACAGCCGGGATCATGGGAAAGTGGTGGTGGGGGCGGACATGAAATGTCCGGCCCTCAAGCGGCCTTCCGTGGCCGCCAGGTTGGGAAGTTATTTGGATTTGATTCAGCGATACTTGGAAAGCACAACCCTGTCGTCCTTCATTCGAAAATATCCTCAATTTATTAGCGAATTCCAGGAAGAGGTTGTGGAGGTGCGCGAGCTGTCGCTGGGAAAGGCGTAAAGAATGGTAGCAACTTTGCAGAAGTTGCAGCCCCCGCGCGCAATGCGGTGGGTGACGCGTTTGAGATGGATCACGATTTCGCTGGTGGTGCTGGCCGTGGTCGTCGGGTTTTTCCTCCGGGAGCATTGGTCGAAATATATCCTCGTGCCGATCATCCTGGGCTTTGCCGTCTGGGCTTTCAACGCCTACCGGCATAAGGGACGCATCGTGGGCGAAGGGTCGGAGGGCGAGGCCCTGACGGCCAGGACCCTCGACAACATGACGATGGAAAACGCCCGGGTGCTGCACTCGGTGCAGTTCGAGTCCGGCGACAAGCCGAGGGAACTGGACCATCTGCTGATCACCCCCGGGGCGCTTTTCGTCATCGAGACCAAGTACCTGAGGGGCCGCATCGCGGGGGAAGTCCTGGACCGCGAATGGACCCTGCACAAGAGGGCCCGCAAGACCCGCTCCCGCTACAAGCGCGGCTTTTACAACCCCCTGAAGCAGGTGGCCACCCAGATCTACCACCTGAGGAGCCATTTGGAAACCAACCTGGGCGAGCGCTGGGCGCACGAATGCTCCCAGATCTGGATCCAGGGCGTGGTGGTCTTCGCCCATCCGCAGGGCGACGCCTCCGCCGTGGTCAGCCACGAGCACGGCGTGGTGGACCTGGCCAACCTGACGCAGTACCTGCAAAACTACCGGCCTCCCTCCCGGGCGCATCGGCTCAGCTACGGCCTGCGCCGCGAGATCGCGCGGGTATTGACGGGGCAATAACTATTAGCCACAGATGCACACAGATGAACACAGATAAGAAGAAGGCCAAAATCCTGAATTCTTTGTTTTTTTCAAATCTGTGTGTATCTGCGTGCATCTGTGGCGATTTGGTTTTTTAGTCTTGTCGTTGATTCATCTGCCCCAGGCTGATTTTTTTGATTCGGTCGAACCCTTGGACGGGGCTTTGGAAAAAGCCTCGTCCTTTCTTTTTCCAGCGCCCTTCCTCTGCGTTTCCCTTCCCGCCCTGCTCATGTGGCAGGATGAATTCGCCTATGCGCTGGCCTCGAAGGGCCCCGCTTCCTATGTTGTGGCTCTCTACGACAAATACGTTTACTTGCCGGCGGCGCCCCGGCCCTTTACCCGCGAAACCCTGGCCACGGCCTTTGAATATATGGGCAAGGTGAACGGCCCGGGAAAGGGCGTGTCCCGCGTTGAGGGGCTTACCGAAGAACAGCGAAACCAGGCCGAAGCCTGGGGTTATGCCGTCCGTCCCACCCTCACCGAGTACCTCTACGACAAGGAGAAGATCGCCGGCGTCCACGGCGACCCCTACCGGGCCAAGCGGGCCGAGATCAACCACCTGGTAAAGGAAGAGGCATTGCTGCTGAGGCCCTACCGCGCCGGGGACCTCAAGGCCTGCGGGGAACTCTTCGAGCTTTGGAAGTCCCAGCGCCTGCCGGCGCTCAAGGGGCAGATGGGCGAGAGGATGCTCCTCGCCTCCCAAAAGGCCCATTTCCGGCTGCTGCACCAGGGGGAGGATTGGGGTGCGGAGGCCTGGGTGGTTTTTTTGGGCGACCGCCTGGCCGCCTATACGGTGGGCCTGCCGCTTTCCGACTCCACCTACGGCATCGTCCTGGAGGTTACGGACTTGACCGTCAAAGGCTTGTCCGCTTATATATTCGTCAATGTCTGCCGGCAGTTGGGGCGCAGTTCCTTTATCAACGCGGGGGACGCTGAAGGCCTCCCCCACCTGGCCGAATCGAAGGAACACTGGCACCCCGCCCAACGCCTGCAAGCCTACGCGGCCGATCCCGCGGGATCTTAGGGGAAAAACCATGAGCCGAATGAGGATGAAGTTCAAGAAGGACCATATAGACCGCCTGCACAAGCGCAAGGCGCCCGCCGTCTCGGCCAAGCCCCCCCGCGCCTACCCCCGCCACCGGGTGGACTGGCACGAGTACTTCATGAACATCGCCACCGAAGTGGCCACCCGTTCCACCTGCGACCGCAAGCACGTGGGCGCGGTCATCGTGCGCGACAAGACCATCCTTTCCACCGGCTACAACGGGTCGGTGCGGGGCCTGCCCCACTGCGACGACGCGGGCCACATGATGGAGGACGGCCATTGCGTGGCCACCATCCACGCCGAGGCCAACGCCATCATCCAGGCCGCCAAGAACGGCGTGCGGGTGGACGGCGCCGAGATCTACATCACCGCCTCCCCCTGCTGGAACTGCTTCAAGATCGTCTCCAACGCGGGCATCAAGGGCATCTATTACGGGGAGTTCTACCGGGACGACCGCATCTTCGACGCGGCCAAGCAGATGGGCATGCGCATCAGCCAGATCAAGGCGCCGAAGGTCAAATAAGTCAGGATCGCCTGATCCGCCGGTAGGCAAATCCGGCCAACAGGGCAAGGATCCAGATTCCGAGGTAGACCGGCCATCTCTCCTCCCGGGGCAGGGCCCGGGTGGAAAAGATCGCGCCCGCCAGGATCAGCCCCATGACCGCGCCCCAGGTCGCGCCGGTTTTCCGGCTTTCCGCATAGGCGAGTTTGTTTTCTTTTTCCAAAACCCGGCGCAGGTCCGGGTCCACCTTGGAAGGATCGACCCACCGCACCATGGCCTCCAGGTAGTCCAGGAATCCCATTTCCGCCGAGGAAACGCGCAGGCAATAGAGGCCGGACGGGCTTTCCGGGTCCTGGATGTCCATCTCCACTCCCAAAGTCGTGACGACCCCCTTGGCTTCATAGGTCTTGGCGCTTCGAAGGGAAGCCACCTGGCCCCAGGCCGCCTTCTTCCAACGGCCGATCCCGAAGGAAGCCGCCAGCCGGGAACGGAATTCGATGCCGGAAGGCCTCAAGGTGGCCACCCATTTGGGGATCAACGACCAGAAGAAGACGACGATTTGCGACCCGATGAGGGCGAAAGAAATGCCGATGATAAGCCCGAAGTCCGGACGGAACAGGCGCGGCACCAGCAATATAAAAACGATCCAGAAGAGCCAGAAAAACTCCCGGATCCCGAAAGTCAAAAGGACCGAACCCCGGTATTGGCGAATTCGGACCTTAATTTCCTGGGGGCCCACTACGAATCCCATTAGAATTCCACCCTCTTCAAAGCTTCTCCCGCGTAAAACTTCAAGTTGTCGTAGAGATCCCACTTTGGGTCGTCAAAATCCCCCTCGCCCAGCCATTGGATGTCGTGATGTTCCTCGGCGTTCAGGGTCACTTCCCCGCTTTTCACCCGGGCGAAATAGACCATGCCGATATGCCAGTGGGGCTCCTTGATCAGGTGGACATCCATATAAGCGGGCTGCAAGAGGGGCCTGAAGCCGGGCTCGGGTTTCAAGGGCGGCCGCTCCCCCACCAGTTCCACGTCCAGCCCGCTTTCTTCCTTGGCCTCGCGCAGGGCGGCCTCTTCGGGGTTCTCGTCCAGTTCGATATGGCCCCCGATGGGAAGCCATTTCTTCAATTGTTTGTGGTGGATGAAGAGGACCTTCCGGTCCTTCACGATGAAAATGGAAACGGTGAAATCGATTTTTTCGTGCAGGTGGGGCATCAACCCGGCCTTTCTTACCCCTCAGTGCGGGGCGGTTTCGGCTCGCGACCCCAGTTTACACCCTTCCCTCATTTTTTAATCTCCACCCGGCTCACCTGGAAGTCATGTTCCCCCTTCGTGACCGGAGCGATGTTGAAGGATTCGATATGCGACAGGTCCAGCGGCTGGCCCTTTTGGGCTTCCGCGGGCTGGTAATAGGGGTTCAACCGGAAATCCTCCAGGGGCACTTCCACCGTTTGCCAGCCCCCTCCCGCGGTCGGCGGGGCCGTGGCCACATAGGCGTTTTGGTTCGCGTCGTTGAAGCCGAATTGCAGGGTGAGGGGCTCACGGCTCAGGACCCGGCACCGGAAGGCCTTGGCCCCGGTCCAATCCTGCCCTCCCCAAAGCTGGCCGGCCCGGATCCAATAGCCGCACCAGCCGCCGGCTTTCAAGTCGTACCGGAAATCGGCGAAAGGGCCGCCCCCGCCTTGCGGGTCCTGCTTCAAGGCCAGCGTGATTTCGGACCCGGACTTTTCGTCGGAGAAGGGCCCATAGGCGTTTTTTTCCAGAAGGATGAAGTCCTGCGCCACGAGGCGCGCCGGGTCGTTTTCGGGCATTCCCGTGGCGGCCCTGGCCTTTCCCCGCAGGGCCGAAACCGGCCCGACGGCGAAGTTGGTGCTTCCCAGGGTCTCGGGCTGGAATTGGATTTCCTCCACCTTCGACCAATGGAAGGCCGCGGTCCGGGGGGCTTGGGGAAAGGCGTAGGGCGTCGGGGCGAAGGACGACAAAGGCAGCGTGAACCATTGCCACTCCTCCGACAGGACGCGGATGACGGTGACGTACCGGGCTTTTTGGTCGTCCCCCAGCGCCACCCTCAGCAGGCCCGGCGTCGGGGAACGGGCCTGGAAGCGGATGGCCGATACGCCCGCCAGGTCCGCCCTCATCCGGACCCAGGCCCCGCCCCAATCCTTCAGTTCGCTGGCGACCCGAAGGGCCTTCTGCCCGCCCAAAGGGCCCTCTTCGACTGAAGCGGCCACCGAGGAACCATCCGTGTCGGAGAAAACCCCCGAATCCCCGGCCTTGCCCAGGGCCGACCAGTCCTGGAGGGTTTGGGACCGGGCCGGACCGGCAAACAGGGCCAGGATCAGGGCCACCCCAAGGATTTTTATCGTCGACGGGTGCAATAGGTTCCTCATTTTTCCCCCGGTGCGATGGCGACGGCGGTTGGGCCGGAAGTGGACCAAAGAAGGCGGTCCATTCGGCCGTGGATCGAATCGTGGAGCTTCACAAACCGGTCCGTTTGGGCGGGATCGAGCACCTGGACGATCTGGTTCTCGCCCTGGCGGTCCAGGGTCTCGACCTGGAACTTCCATTGCTTGCGTAGTTCCTCCATCCGATCCTTCTGCTCGGCCAGGATATCCGCCACCTTGCCCCTTTGCCCGTTCGACAAATCCAGGTCCGAATCCAGCTGCGCGAGGAAGCGCATGCTGGGGTTCCAGGACCCCAGGGTCCGGTCGAAATAAAACCGCATGGCCCAGGCCCCCAAGGCCACACCCGCCGTCAAGCAGAGCAACGCCACACCGTAGTTTCTTGCCCTCATAACGCCCCCTCTTCCTTTCCCCAGCCTTGGACCGGGGGATTGGACCGGGCCTGCTGGCGGGAATTCCACAGGCCGAAATAATGGTCCGCTTTCAACCAGGACTTTTCCGGATGCCAGAACGCCGCGATGACCAGGACCGCCGCCACCGCCGTCCCCGTCAAGGGAACCCACCAGCGGCTGGGCGCCTGTAAGGAACTCCCCTTCCCCAGGCGGTCCATGACCCTGTCGGCGAAACCCAAGGGGGGCCCACCCTCCGGCCAGCTTTGGTACAAGGTCCGGCAATGGAGGCAGGTTTGAAGGTGCCGCCGGACGCGGACCCGGTCCCCCCGGCCCAGGCTTCCGTCCCGGTATTCCGAAAACTTGCCGATCATTTCCTCGTGCAACATGGCTTTCTCCTCGCGTCTGGGCGCTTCCCGCAACCCATTCAGCTTCATTTTTTCAGGAAACGCCTCAACTTTTTGCGCGCCCTCTTGAGTCTTCCCTTCACCCCGTCCACCGTCAGGCCCAGCTCGCCGGCGATTTGCGCGTAGCCCAGGATCCCCTTTTCCCGCATCAGGCGGATGACGGCCCGCTCCCCTTCGTTCAGGGACTCCATCATTTCCCCAGTCACTTCCAAACCCAACCCGGCCGGTTCCTCCGCCGGTTCCTGGGAAGGCTGGAATCCCGGCCGTCCTTCTTCCAGGTATTGCTCCAGGGAAAGGAAGGGGCGGCGCTTTTGGCGCCGGAGCATATCCTTGCATTGGTTCAGGACAATGCGCGTGACCCAGGTCCGGAAGGAGGATTCCCCCTTGAACGCGGAAAGGCCCCGGTAGGCCTTGAGGAGGGCTTCCTGGACGGCCTCTTCCGCCTCGTGGCGGTCGCCCAAAAGGGCCAGGCCGAGTTGGAACAGGGCCGTCTCATGGCGCCGGACCAGGTCGGCATAGGCCTCCTGTTCGCCTTGTAGGATTTTAAGGATAAGGCCCTTGTCGTCGATCACGGCCCTCCAGCCCTTTTCCCCTGGAACGTCCCTCGATTGGACGAAGGCGGCGTTAAAAGTGTCAGCCAATCCGGTAATAGATCCGTTTGGATTTTCCCCTTTGAAAAAGGGGCCTTTCGGCTTTGAGGGTACATAGGGGTTTTTCCCTATGAGCGCTGTTCGGAAGGGGGGGTATTAGCCATTATCCGAACTAAAGTGCAAAACTAACTCCCCCTTAATCCCCCTCTTTCAGAGGGGGAGAATGGGTGGTATTTCAAACTGACCCATTACCAACAATCCGGGGCCTCCGACCTGCCTTCGTCGGCCGGGCCGGAAAACAAGTATGCCATGCTTCAAATTTTTAGGCCCCCTCTTTTCCCTTAGCCCCGCGGGCCGGCGGACCTTTTTGACACTTTCAAAAAAAGCCGCGTCCAATAGGGGCGATCCGTTTCATTCCACCCAAGGGAGACGATATGAAAAAATCCACCGTTTGTTTGGTTGTGTTCGCCGCGCTGGGACTGGCCGGGCCTGCCCCCTCCCGGGGCAAAACCGTCAGTACCTGCGCCCAGTATGAAACCGTGAAGGTGGGCCCCTATATCGTCCAAGCCGATTATTGGCACATGGACAAATGCCCCGGCACCCAATGCGTGGATATCGACGACAAAACCGGCGCTTTTACGGTGACCAAATCCACCTCCGTTTGCCCGGATGTTTCCGGCTATCCTTCCGTCGTTTATGGGAACGCTTGGGGGCTCAAGAGCGCCCAAAGCGCCCTTCCCGCCCCCCTGGCCTCCCTCCAGTCCGTCGCCAGCGACTGGGCATTCAGCCCCACCTATACGGGAAGCTGGGACGCCGCTTACGACATCTGGGTCAGCCCGGGAGACCCCGGTTCGGAGGGCTACAAGAGCGGCGGGGCCGAAGTCATGATCTGGCTCGACTATTTCAACACCATTCCCGGCCCGGCCAAGGCCGCGGTGGTTAATTTGAGCGGGAGGGAATGGGAGGTTTACCAGAATGACGCGACGGCCGGGGCCAATAAATGGAAATATATCGCCTACCTGGCCAAAACTCCGGTGACCTCGGTGAAGGGCCTGGCGGTCGGGGATTTCCTGAAGGATTCCATTTCCCGCGGCTACATCAAGCCTGATTGGTACCTTTGCGCGGTGGAAGCGGGAAACGAGATGCGCCAGGACGGCGTTCCTTTCACCAGCCGGAATTTCTCGGTTTCGGTCAACCAGGCCTCCGGGACGAAGACCACCTACGTCGCCACAACCCATCCCCCCACGCCTACGCCCCTACCGGTCGACAACTCCGTTCCACCGCCGCCAGGCGGGGACCTGCTTGCCGCCGGCGCGAAGGATTTGGTCTTCCAGGATTTTTCGGCGGACGATCCCAAGGCGGGGGGTACTTTCGCCGATTCCAACGGCTCTACCTTCGTTTATTCCGTCCAGGCGAAGGCCGGCAAACCGGGCGGGAAATACCTCGTCCTGCGGTTCAACGAGGTGTCGGGCGGTTACTGCGGGATGTTTTACCGCGTGGGAAACGACTGGAACGGGCAGGACTGGACCGGCGCCAAAGCCGTCCGCTTCCTGCTTTATTCCAAAGTCCCCCAGGTCATGGGGTTCACCTTCAAGGACAAGAACAACAACCAGTACACGGCCGACGGTCCTTCCACCAAGGGGACGGGTTGGGAAACGGTGCGGATTCCCCTGGGATCCTTCAAGCTGGACCCCTATTACACCCCGCCGGACGCGGTCAAGGGCGCGCCCCTGGACCTGTCCGCCGTGAAAAGCTTCAACTTCCAGCCCAAGACCGGGATCCAGGCCACCGTGGCCCTGGATGGGTTGACCGTGGTCAAATAGAAAACAAACCTTCCTTGAAGGCGTCCTGATGAGCGGGCACAAAAAAGGGCGCGGAAAAATCCGCGCCCTTTTAATTTAAATTCGTGCGGGTGGACAAGAACCTTTCTGTTTTCGGTGCTTTCTTACAAATTCCGCAATATTCTTTCGAGTTCTTTCCGGTCGAGGACGCGTAAGACCACTACACCCTTTTCGGTTGGTTCGAAGAGAGACCTATAATTTCCGGTCCTTAAACGGTAAAGATTCTTATAGCCTTCCAACTTTTTTACTTTGGGGGGGGCGGGCCAAGGGCGGATTTGCAGGACTTCCAGGTCCCCAAGGATCTCTCTTGCGGCGGTCTTTTCCAGGGCCTTTAAATCCCTCAAGGCGCGGGGTGAAAGTTCAACTAGGAGGGCCAAATCAGAGTCCCAGCCGCTTGCGGGCTTCCGAGAGTGAAACTCCGCCCTTCTTTCCGTATTCCTTCCTCGACTCCTGGATTTGGACCATGAACTCGGGCTGTTTGTAAACCAAATCCTCGATTTCATCCTCGGTCAGGTGCAGCAGGACGGCCTGGGGCTTGCCGTGGTTCGTGATGACATACTTTTCCCCTTTTTCCACGCCTTTCATCACCGAGGGGGTTTTTAAGCGCAGGTCGCGCATATTCACGAATTTCAATGCAGGCTCCTTTGTAACTTAAATGAGTAACATAATTTTAAACCCCAGCCAGGCGGAAAACAAGCGTCCCATCGAAAGAAAGTCTTGGGTTTTTAGAACAACGCCCGGGCCACTTCGACGGCTCCCGCGGCCACGGACAGGGCGCCGGTGAGGTAAACCACCGGCCGGGGGCGGGGCAGCAGTTTCTCCAGGGCGATCACCAGGGACACCCCCAGCATGACGAAAAGGTTCATGGCCCCCAGGGCCAGGAGGACCGCCATGGACCCCGCGCAGCAAAGGGCGCAGGAAAACCCCTGGCGGAACCCTTCGGCGAGGCAGGCGGAGAAAGCCTCGGTCTTGAGAAGCTGGACGCCTTTCTGGCGCCGCCCGTAGGGCGCGAAAACCAGAAGGTCCCGGCATTGGTGGAGCCCGCCGCTTTTCCACGGGCTGAACTGGAAGGCCCCCGCGAGGATGAGGAGAAGCCCGGTCAAAAGCGGCACCAGCCGGCTCAGGGCCGGATGGCGCATGGCCGCCAGGGCCCAGGGGATTCCCAAGGCATAGGCGCCAGCCCCTGCCAGGGACCAGACGGCGAAATAGCCCAGGCCCACGAGAAGCGTGGAAAGCCCCGGGTGGTCCGCCTTTTTCCAGACCAGGGACCGGTAAAACTGGAGCAGTTTGGGGAAAAGCGCGGGGAGCATCATGGCCGTCATCATCACCCACCACATGGCCAGGAACATCCCGGCCGACCCCGCCCAGCTTTGGCCCGGCATGCGCATCCACATCATGGACATGCGCCAGCCGCCCGGCATGTCCATACCCCCGGCCATGGAGGCGGCCATCTCAAGGGTGAGGGCCAGGCTCAGGAGAAAGATCAGCCCCGCCGCCAGGGTG
>Ga0209060_10004897_pt1 | contig 10056 bp, 7 predicted proteins | sample Coa_R1_8_FD_187155 | JGI IMG/M metagenome (GOLD analysis project Ga0209060, IMG submission 187155) | Surface soil microbial communities from Centralia Pennsylvania, which are recovering from an underground coalmine fire - Coalmine... | ecosystem: Environmental > Terrestrial > Soil > Unclassified... | reverse complement strand
GCGATTTCGCGCAGGCTGTGAAAGTCTCGTCGGAAGTGCTGGCTAGTCTGGGCCGCATTTACCCGGCGACTGACACGAATGTAATTCTGGAAGCGGAACTCGAAAACGGACGCATCGTGACGGGCGAGAGTAAAATCAGCAAAAGCCGTTCGCCGATTAAGGCTGTCCGGCTGCGTCCCAGCATGTGCGAGCCGATGCCTGAAACCCTCGAAGCGATCCAGCGCGCCGATCTCATCACATTCGGTCCCGGATCGCTCTTCACTAGCGTGATTCCGAATGTTCTGGTGAAGGGGATTCCGGAGGCCATCCGAAAGAGCCGGGCTTTGAAGGCTTATTTTGTGAACTTGATGTGGCAGCCCGGTGAAACAACGGGATTTCGGGCCTCGGATCACGTGTCGGCCATCAATCGTCACGCGGGCGGCAACCTGTTCGATGTCGTGGTGGTGAACACCCGTCCCATCACGGTTCGCCAGCGCCGGAAGTACGCGGCCGAGCAGGCCCAATCGGTGGTAAACGACGTGGAACGTTTGACCAAGATGGGCCTGCAAATAGTAGCGTCCGATCTTCTTGCCGAAGGCGACGTGGTCCGTCACGATTCGCGGGTGGCTGCAGAGATCGCCATGGATCTGGCGCGGCGGGGCCGTGCCAATCGGCGCAAAGTCCGGGTGCTCGGAGAAAAATAAGGGACCGCAAGCGACTAATGAAACCGCCTGTCAACGTGGTTTTACCCGATCTGCCTGTCAATGTGGTGGCGCTGGCCGCCGGTTTGGGTACGCGGATGAAGTCGAAGCACGCTAAGGTGCTGCATCGAGCGGGGGGCCTGACGCTCATCGAGCATGTGGTGCGGGCGGCCTCGGCGATTACCACCCCGGAACATATCACGGTCGTCATAGGGCATCAGCGGGAACAAGTCAAACAGCAACTGGAATCCACCGGCGTCCGTTTTGCCGAACAGACGGAGCAAAAAGGCACGGGGCATGCTGTGATGACGTGCCGCAGTGCGCTTGAATCGCAGAGCGGCTTGGTAGTAGTGCTTTACGGCGATTGTCCGCTGCTATCGCCGGCTACGTTGCAGGAATTGGTGAAGCGGCAGGCTTCCGGCGATTCGGCGATGACTTTGATCACCACGCGTTTGGAAGACCCGACCGGCTATGGGCGCATCCTGCTCGGAAAATCGGGCAAAGTGGAAGCGATTGTGGAACAGAAAGCGGCCACGCCCGAACAGCTTGCAATCCAGCTAGTGAACCCCGGCATTTACTGCTTTCGCGCGGAGCTGCTTTGGCAGCACATCGGCGAGTTGACGACCAACAATCCGGCGCACGAATATTATTTGACCGACATGGTGGAGATCCTGAACAAAGCAGGACACACTGTGGCGGCGTTCGAGGTTCCGGAGGCGGGCGAGTTGCTCGGCATCAATACGCGTGTGGAACTGGCGGTGGCCGACAAGATTTTTCGCGATCGCAAAGTGCGCGAACTGATGCTGGATGGCGTGACTGTAGAGCGCCCCGAAACCGTCACAATCGACGCCGACGTGAAGATCGGCGCGGATTCGATTGTCGAGCCGTTCGCGCGTATTCTCGGACGCAGTGCGATCGGCGAGGATTGCAAAATTGGGGCGAGTTCGATCGTGCAAAATTCGGAGTTGGGCGCCGGCGTTCAGATTGCGCCATTTACTTCGATCGCGGACTCAAGGGTTGACGCGGGCGCGCACATCGGGCCGTTCGCGCGGCTGCGTAATGGCAATGTCGTGGGCGCCGAAGCTCACATCGGAAACTTTGTCGAATTGAAAAATACGCAGTTCGCCGCTGGCGCCAAGGCCAATCATCTTGCGTATCTGGGCGATTCCGAAATCGGAGAAAAGACCAATATCGGGGCTGGGACCATCACCTGCAATTACGACGGCGTGAAGAAACATCGCACACGGATCGGCAAGAAGGCTTTTGTGGGAAGCAACTCCACGCTGGTAGCGCCGATCGATATTGGTGATGGAAGCTACATCGGCGCCGGATCGGTGATCACAAAGCCTGTGCCGCCGGATGCACTGGCGCTGGGACGAGCGCACCAAATCGTCAAAGAACGCTGGGCTGCGAAGAGAAAGAAGAAAGAGTAGCGACTACTTTTTTTCCGGCGGTTTCTGCCGCACCACGATCAACCGTGCGACATCGCCGTCGTCGGTGGTCACGTAGCCGATCGTTACTTTCTGCTTGAGCCGGCACTTTCCCTCAATGCGCGTGTCTGCGTTGATCAGAAACACGCGCTTTTCCGCGGGCTTGCCCAGGATGCTGCGCGAGACCGTAATTTTCGCGGTTGTGAGTTCGATGATGGAACCGGAAAAGGTATCGTCGTACTTCGGCTCGGTTTTGGGAGCTTCGGGCTTGGATAATTCGCGCTCTTGCGCAACCCCCGGCGTCGACAGTGCCCCCGCTAGGATTAGAAGTGTCGCGAGACAAAGCCGCACACTTGAATCATAAACCAAGCGCGGGGAACTAGGATTGTCACTGGAATTAAACTTGCTTCATTCAAGTTCCGCACGGCTCAAAAAACCAGGATTGGGTGATAGAGATTGGGGAGCCGCGCTTCGCCGATTGCAACCAAATCGCCTTCCGGGCTGATTGCTTTCACGTACTTTGAGAGTGAGTTTGTAAGGAACGGCGAGGTTCTGAAATCCCTGCCTTGCCGGATTTGTGCGACGGTCGCGGGATCCACCTGCGTTGTCGAAAATTGCGGCAGGAGCTTTGCCGCGGGAATCAACGCTTCGTTGAGCTGGCCGGTCTGAGAAAGCGCCGTTAAATCAGCCAGAGAGTGCGCATGTTCCTGGATGAAATCGCCGGAAGCTGTGCGCCGCAAGGAATCGAGAAACGCTCCGCATCCAAGCTTTTGCCCGACGTCGTGCGCGATGCCGCGGACGTAGGTTCCGGCCGAACAGTGGACGCGAAGACGCGCGGACTCGCCGTCGAATTCTTCGAGATCCATTTGGATGACGCAGACTTTCACGGGTGTCAGTTCGACCGCAACGTTTTTACGCGCAAGCTTATACGCAGGCGTGCCGGCGATTTTCTTAGCCGAAAAAGGCGGAGGAGTCTGCAGGAACGTTCCCCGGAATGGAACCAGCGCCGTCTCCAGTTCCTCGCGCGAAAAACCGGGCGCCAGGGGTTCGGAAACCGGGGTACCCTCCCGGTCATAGGTGTCGGTGGCGAATCCGAAACGGATGCGCGCGTCGTAGGTCTTTTCGGCTGGCCCGAAAAATTGAGCGAGGCGCGTAGCGCGGCCGATGAGAAGCGGAAGAACTCCGGTGGCCATGGGATCGAGCGTGCCGAGGTGGCCGATTTTGCGAGTGCCGGACAATCTGCGCAGCCGGTTCACGACATCGTGCGATGTCATGCCGGCCGGCTTATCGACGATGATTGCTCCATCCACGATCAAAACTCGATCGCCGAAAGCACTTCCGACGGCCTTTTATCGAAAGCCCTGCAAATGGCCAGCAGACTTTCGATGCTAGGAAGATTCGCGCCGCGTTCGATGGAGCTGATCTGCGAGATGCTGAGCTTGGTGGCTGCTGCCAGATCTTTCAATGACCAATCGCGCTCCACTCGCAGCATTTTGATTTGATGTCCCAGCCGCTCGCGCAAGCGATCCTGCGCGGTGCGGCCCAACCCGAATTTCTCGATTGCATTGTGCAGCGTCTGTCGGAGCTGCGCCAGCGAAAAAGGTTTCGAGATGTAATCGAACACCTTCATCTTGAAGGTGGCGCGCATGTCTTCGAGCGATGGATAGCCGGTGACGATAATGACGCACAGTCCCGGATAACTGGCTTGAAGCTGCTCCAGCACCTTGTCGCCCTTGAACTCGCCCATTTTCATATCGAGAAGAACGATGTCCGGCAGGCGCTGTTCGCAGCCGGCGAACAGTTCGTCGGGATGCACGAAGGTTCGGATGGAGTAAAGCCCGTCGTCTTTCAGTGCGTCGTCCAGATAATTGCAGAAATCCGGATCGTCGTCGAGGACCACCAGGTCCACGGAGCCAACCAAGCTGGGCGTTTCGGAGCTCATACTCTCGCGTGACTGGCCATGCGCCGCGCCTCGGCGGCTGGAAGCGTAACTTCGAGGCACGCGCCGCCTTGCGAACGGTTGGAAGCCGAAATGGTGCCCGAATGCTGATGCACGATACCTTCCGCGATGGTGAGACCCAAGCCGGTACCCTTGGCGTCCAGACGGCTGGATACGAAGGCTTCAAAAATTTCGGGAAGCACGTCGGAAGGGATTCCCGGACCGTCGTCTTCCACGGCAATCGAAACCCAGGATTGCGCGTTGCGATTCAAGCGCCGCGCGTTGACCGCGATATTTCCAGTTGGACGAATCGCATAGAGTGCGTTCCGGAAGAGATTGACGAAAACCTGGATCAAGCGGTCGGCGTTGCCGGTGACCATCTCATTTTCGCCAACGCGATTCGCGAAATTCACGCGCGCGGCTTTTTCGTCGATCGCCACCAGGTTCCAGGCATCATCGATCAAATGCCGCAGCGGCACGGGTTCCAGATAATGCTTACGGACCCGGGCGAAATCCACCAGGCTTTCGCTGATTTTCCGGATGCGCTGGGTGACGCGCAGCATGCGCGCCAATCGTTCCATCGCGGCGGCGTCCCGCGTGGTTTCGGTGAGTTTTTCGATGGAGCCTTGGAGCACGGCCAGCGGCGTGTTTAACTCATGCGCGACGCTGGCACTCATGAGTCCCAGGCTGACCAGCCGATCCTGCGCTTCCAACTTGCGCAGCGCTTCTTCCAATTCCTCTTCCCGCTTGCGCAGATCGAGAATGGTGGCGTTGCGCGATCGCATGATCTGTCCGATTTCATCCGCGGGAATCATGTTTTCGTCGATGAGTTCGTGCCGGCGATCACCGTGTTGTGTGGCTTGATCGGCATTCAGCATGAGCCGCAACGGCCGATACACATAGAGCGGCATGATGGTGGTCTCAAGCACGAGCACCGCCAGCAGATAAATAGCGCCCAGGACGATAAACAGATTAGTCTTGGCTTGGCCGGGCAGGTAGGGATAGAGCGCAAAATAGACGCCCAGCGCCAGGATGGTGAAAAAGACATTGTGTAACACCATCAACTTCGGACGCACCTTTAAATCGGCGAAGAGCCGGACGACACGTTTCGGAACCCTGTCGCCCGCCGGTACAGCAATGGAATCGATTTCAGTCACGGGGATTTCGCTCCGTATCTATTCTACGAAGCGGGGATTGAGGCTGGGGATTCGGGACTTGGGGCTCGGGGCTGGCGAAACAGAAGATCTCGCTTTTCGATCTATAAAATTGGCACCCCAAGCGCTGGGATGCGAGTAAGGTGCTAGTGAGTGGTTAGGCGCCCGGACCTCGTTGCCAACCTGACCGGGCGCCTCACTCGCAAACTGTCTTACTGGTAGGTCACGCCTTTGCCGCTGGACTCCGACGAAGTGATGAGTCCAACATCAATGCCCTTAGCCGTGAACGTTCCGTACAAACCGATGCCGACGGAGAGGTTCCCCAAGCTAATAGGCAGATCCGGAATCACCGAACTCGGCGGGAGCGAAAGCAGAACCGGCGGCGGGATGGTGAATTGATGGTCGCTATCCGGGGCAGTGCAAGTGAAGAATCCGCCCACCGCGTCGCTCCCATCTGGATTGCTGCCGAACTGGATGGAATCGCCAGTAATGATGACAGTTCCGTTCGGGTCGCCTCCGGTCCAAGTGATTAATTGGCCGTTTGCGCGATTCACCGTGTTGACGCTGTCTTCGTTGGTCCAAGTGAGCACTGGAGGAATCGTCAGATTAGCGGTGAATGGGCCGACATCCGCGCCGCCCACGCCCGTTACTGTGTAAGCGCCGGCATCCAGAAAGAGTGGGCCTGCGGCAGGGCCGGAACCCCCTCCAAGCTCGGATGAATAGATTCCCTTCTGCACTAGGGCGAGCGTCTTGCTGCCATTGGGACCTTTTACGGTGATAGGAACGCCCGCATCCAAATAGGTTGGCGCGACCGGATTCGGAAACGACATGTTTTGCCGAGTGAACGTGAACACAAAGCAGGTTCCGATCGCGGTTACCTGGAACGGGCTCGCGGACGATACGAGCTGGTCAGCCGTGTACTTGAAGAAGCTCGCGCTTCCGCTGTCGCTGGTGGTGGTTTGCGGCGAGCCTGTGCCGAGTGGCGGTGGCAAGGTGGATGTTGTAGAACTTCGATCGAGGTTGATCGACCCGAAGGATCCGGAACCCACTTTTTCAATTGCCGCGAGTTGGCTTGCGGAAAGGCCGTTCGTATCGGAGCAAACACGATTCGCGTTGGGCGCCGCGATGGATGTTGTCACCCAGTTGCTGACGATGTCGCCGATCTGGACGGCGACGGGAACATAGCAGCCGGTGACGCCGGCCGGAATCTGCGCCGCGATCTGATCCACGCCGGCGCAGCAACCGGAGCGCCCTTGATACGTAAGGGTGGCGGGCTTGGTTCCGATATAAACTTTCACCGGAATGTTGGGTTGGTTACCCGGAAGCGGACCGGCCGCTTCATCGCCTGACACGCCGCCCAGGCCGGTTCCCCAGATGATCACGGTGTCGCCCGCTTGCGCGGCGGAGTTCAAAGTGACCAGCTTATAGTTATGATCGTCGACGATGCCAGGTCCGCTGCCGCTTTGATTCACGCTATTGATTCCAAAGCTGTGCGCAACCACGTTGAAAGATGCCGGAGCGCTCGCACCCGCCGCTGTCGTAACAACCAGCGATGCGCTGCCCGTGGGTGTCTTGGAAGGAAGAATTGCGTTGATTTGTCCGGGACCCACAAAGAGTGGAATCGCGGCTACGCTGGTTCCTCCGACAGTCACTTGAATCGATGTTCCGCCGAGCGTAGTCTGCAGCGGGAACGACAGGCCAGGACTTTTCGCCGGCCCTAAGTTCGTACCGAATACCGAGAAGATGGAGCCTTGGGCGATGGATGAATTCGGTAAGCCGACTGGGACCAGGCTATCCGCATTCACCACGCCGCGATCGTAAACCGTTGGCTGCGCCCAGAGTATACCTCCGCCGGCCGCCAGTACTAACAAAAAGCTAATTCGTTTCATATAGTTAACCCCCGATTCTTTTTGGCACTCTCCGAATAACGATCTTGGTCTGTGCCTGCAATTACACGCGAGAAACCAGATTGAAATGGATCACGCCGTCCCAAGATTTTTCTTATCCCAATGGCTAGCTATACTTGGAACGGATCGCGCTGATTCGTATCGTGAATGAGTCTTCACCCCAGGACGTAACCAAGCTCCTAGCCGATTGGAGCAAAGGCGACCAGGCAGCCCTTGAAACCCTAATGCCGCTGGTTTACGGCGAGTTGCGCCGCGTGGCCGGGCATTATCTGAGCCAGGAAAAACAGGGGCACACGCTGTCCGCGACTGCTCTGGTTCATGAAGCGTATCTGCGGCTGGTAACGCAAAAGGCCCCCTGGCAGAGCCGCGCGCACTTCTTTAGCGTGGCGGCGCAAATGATGCGGAGGATCCTGGTGGATCATGCCAGAAGCCATCAATATGCCAAACGAGGCGGAGGTCAGTTGACTCTGGAATTGACCGAAGCCGTGGCGCAACAGGAGCGCCGCGAATTCGATTTACTGGCTCTCGATGACGCGCTGGTTAGTCTGGCCAAGCTGGACGAGCGACAAAGCCGGATGGTTGAGCTGCGATTCTTCGCCGGTTTGTCGATCGAGGAGACATCGGAAGTGCTGGGGGTTTCGCCGCCCACTGTGAAACGCGAATGGGCTTCGGCCCGCGCCTGGCTGTTCCGCGAGATCAGTCGAGGATCCATTGACGCCTGAAGAGTGGAGCAAAGTCCGGGGAATCCTGGAGCGGGCGCTGGAGATCGAACCAGCCGGCCGCGCGGCTTTTCTCGATCTGGCTTGCTCCGGAGACGATGCAGTGCGCCGTGAAGTGGATTCTCTCATCCAGTCGGATGAAGCGGCGAGTACGGATTTTCTCGAGTTCGGCGCGTCGGCTTCTTTCGATGCAGTAACGGGATCGCTCGCGGGAAAACGAATCGGTGCTTACGAAATCGTCGAAGAGACCGGGCACGGCGGCATGGGCAGCGTGTATCGCGCCGTCCGTGCCGACGATCAGTATCGCAAGCAGGTAGCGATCAAGCTGGTGCGCGGCGGATTGGGTGACGCTTTCCGCCGGCATCGTTTTCGCGCAGAGCGCCAGATTCTGGCGGATCTCGATCATCCGAATATAGCGCGGCTCTTGGATGGCGGCACGTTAGAAGATGGGCAGCCCTACGTGGTGATGGAGTTTATTCAAGGGCAACCCATCGACAAATTCTGCGACTCCCGGAAACTTTCCGTCTCCGAGCGTCTGCATTTGTTTCGCACGGTGTGTTCGGCGGTGGCGTACGCGCATCAGCGGTTGGTGATTCATCGCGATATCAAGCCGGCCAATATTCTGGTAACCGAATCGGGCGATCCAAAACTGCTCGACTTCGGAATCGCGAAGATCGTGGATTCGAGCGATCTCGGTGATTCCAGGGATGCCATAGTAACCGCGCTGCGTCCGATGACGCCGGAGTACGCAAGTCCCGAGCAGGTGCGCGGCGAGCCGATGACGACTTCAAGCGACGTCTATTCCCTCGGTGTCGTGCTTTATGGCTTACTCACCGGCCACTCGCCTTATCCCGCTGTAAGCCGGCTGCCGCATGAAATCGCACAAGCTGTTTGTGACACCCAGCCGGAGAAGCCAAGTTCGGCCGTGCAGGAAGAGAAGCTTCGCCGCCGGCTGCAAGGCGATCTGGACAACATCGTTCTCAAAGCATTACGCAAGGAACCGGAGCGGCGATACGCTTCGGTGGAGCAGTTCTCCGAGGACATCCGGCGGCATCTGTCGCGACTGCCGGTAATCGCGCGTCCGGACACGTTCTGGTATCGCGCGGAAAAATTTGTCGTGCGCAATCGAGTCGCCGTGCTCGGGTTCGGATTGGCGGTGCTAGCGCTCATGGCCGGCCTGGGCATCGCACTGCGCGCCACCTACGTCGCGCGGCGTGAGCGGGCTCGTGCCGAGCAGCGCTTTCAGGATGTGCGCGAGCTGGCAAATTCACTTCTGTTCGAAGTTCACGACGCGATTCAGAATCTGCCTGGCTCCACTGCCGCCCGCAAATTAATTGTCGATCGCGCGCTGCGCTATCTCGACGCGCTGGCCAAGGAAGCTCGTGGAAATCTGGAGTTGCAGCGCGAACTGGCGGCGGCTTATCAGAAGGTCGGCGACGTGCAAGGAGGTTTTCGCGAAGCCAATCTCGGTGACGGCGCGGGAGCGCTGGCGAGCTACCGGAAGTCGCTCGCGATTTTGCAAGCGGCCACCGCGGCGGACCCATCCAACATCGACGCACAGCGCGAATTGATCCGGGCGCATGGCAAGCTGGGCGATCTGCTCGGTTTATCCGGGGATCGCGCCGGTTCCATCGAGCAGTCGAAACAACTGGTGGCCATCGCGGAGAATTTGTCGGCTGCGGATCCCACTAATGTCGAGGAGCGGCGGAATCTGGCGCTGGCGTATCTGGATTACGGATCGAAGCGGGCGGATAAAGATCATTGGCCGGGAGCGCTCGCGGATTGTAAGAAAGCAGTGTCACTGCTCGAATCCGTGGTGGCGTCGGGAGACAAAAAATCGCGCCGTGTGTTGGCGCTGGCCTACAGCCGCACAGGTGAAATGCTCGCCGATTTTGGGCATCAGCCCGCGGAATCGCTCGCGACGCATGAGAAAGCCATCGCGCTGCTCGGAAGCATGCTCGCGGAGGATCCGCGAAATGTAGATCTACGGCGGATCGAAGCGTGGGAGGTGTTGCTCACCGGAGATGAAACGGCCGCGCTACAAAAACCGGCGGATGCGTTGGAAAAATACCACGCGGCGCTGCAACAAATGGAAGTGCTGTCGGCGGACGATGTGAACGACGTCCAAGTGAGGATCTTAGAGGTGATGGCGCGGCAGCGGCTAGGAAATGCGCTGCTGCATCAGTCGAAGCCGAAAGAAGCGCTGGTGGAGTTTGAAAAGTCGTTG
>Ga0209060_10004892_pt1 | contig 10063 bp, 6 predicted proteins | sample Coa_R1_8_FD_187155 | JGI IMG/M metagenome (GOLD analysis project Ga0209060, IMG submission 187155) | Surface soil microbial communities from Centralia Pennsylvania, which are recovering from an underground coalmine fire - Coalmine... | ecosystem: Environmental > Terrestrial > Soil > Unclassified... | reverse complement strand
CCTCCGGAGTGGTTCGCTTCACCGGAATGACCTGCGTGGACTTCGAAACAATCCTCCTGGTTCCATCGGCGGCGAGATTCACGACGAAATCCATCCGGCCGAGAGAAATGTCCCAGTTCTTCGGTTGCAGCAGGGGAACGCCGTTCACGCTTACGCCGACCAATTCCTCGTGCGTGTGGCCGAAAATGATCCCGTCAACTCCCGGCACCTGGGTCGCGATCTGATAAATCATGTTTTCCGCTGAATCGCCGGTCGCCGCGGTCGTGTCTCTGCGGGGATCGCGATCGAGTCCGGCGTGCGCGGCGACAATCACGATGTCCGGGTGTTCCTTGCTGCGCAATTCTTCAACTGCGCGGCGTGCCGCCTCCACGCCCGCCTCGAAGCGATAGCCGCGGTAGTGATCTTCGGTCTCCCACTGCGGGATAAACGGCGTGGTGATGCCGACGATCCCGATCTTGACCCCGCCAACCGTCTTGACGAAATAGGCCGCGAAGGGCTTTGCCGCGCTACCCGCTGCGGCGTGGATATTCGCCGAAATCCAGGGGAAGCTCGCATCCGCGCGGGCCCGTTCGAGATTTTTCAGCCCGAAGTTGAACTCGTGATTGCCCACCACCATGGCGTCATAACCGATCTTGCTCATTGCAGTCATGACCGGATCGCGGTCGAGCGGGGCGCCGGCGAAGCTGAGGTTCATCGGAAGGCGGCCGGTCTCGAGGTATTCCTGATGAAGGGTCTCGAGCGGCGTGCCTTGAATGGCATCCCCGCAATCGATCAGCACGACGTTCGGATTCGCGGCCCGGGCCTGGCTGATGAGCGTCGCGATTTTCACCAGCCCGCGATCGGAAGGCTTGGCCGTGTAGTAGTCATAGGGCATCAGGTTGCCGTGCTGATCGGTGGTGGCCAGTACGGTGATCGTGACCTCGGAAGCGTTGAGAATCACGGCCGCGAAGAGCAGGGCGGCGAACGAAATTAGGATCGATCGCACGATGCGCATGAAGAAGCTCTTTCAGTATAATCGAGCTACATGAAAGCACCGTTTCTGAGTATCCTTTTGTGTTCTTGCCTGCTGGCGCAAGCGCCCGCGACCAAGTCGACCGCCGCCAAGAGCACCAGCTCCGCGTCGAAGAGCACCGCGTCGAAGAGTACCGGCTCCGCCAGCGCCACCAAGAGCGCGGCGCCGCGTCCGTCGCTGCTGAATCCGGCTTCGCTCAAAGCCAAGGCGCCCGAGACCTTCAAGGCGCAGTTCACCACCACCAAAGGAGATTTCGTGGTGGAGGTGCATCGCGACTGGGCTCCTCTCGGGGCCGACCGCTTCTACAACTTGGTGAAGAACGGATTCTTTACCAACGCCGCCTTCTTCCGGGTACTGCCGGGATTCGTGGTGCAGTTCGGCTTGAGCGCCAATCCCGCGGTCAACAAGGTGTGGGAAAACGCCCGAATTCCCGACGATCCGGTGAAGCAGAGCAACAAACCCGGCACCATCGTATTCGCGACCGCCGGGCCGAACACTCGCACCACGCAGTTGTTCATCAATTTCGGAAATAACGCGCCGCTCGATCCGCAAGGCTTCGCACCGTTCGGCACTGTGACGGACGGAATGGATGTGGTGCAGAAGATCTATTCCGGCTACGGGGAGCGTCCCGATCAGGGCCGCATCACCGCCGAGGGCAAGCCTTATCTCGACAAGAATTTTCCGCAGATCGACAGCATTACGTCGGCGAAGGTTCTACCCGCTGAGCCCGCTGCTGCGCCAGCCGCGCCGGCAGCGCCCGCCAAAAAGTAGCTATTTACCAAGGGGGAACTCGAAGTACAGGATGTCCTTGCCGGTACTCGCTTCCTTCATGCCGGTGAGATAGAATTTCGCGCCGCGCTGGTAGGAAGTCTGAAAATAGAAGAACCCGCTGGCCGATTCGTGCGGCGGAATCATCTTGGCCGCGAAGCTGTGCCCTTCGATTTCCCAGACGTTCAGAGGGCTCTTGCGTTTCCTGGGGAGCGGAATCGAGGTAGGCGGGCGGACCGAAGGGCGATCGGCCCCGCCGAGCGTTTGCACGTCGGCAGCCGGCGTCGCGTCCAGGTGACGCCCATCCGCGGTGGTGTACTCCACTTCCACGCGGTCCAGTTTAAGCGCCTGGTCCGTGTCATTCTGAATGATGACCAGCACGGGCAACACGCCATACTGGTTTGGATCCAGTTTCCCGAATGCCTGATGAGCGAGTTCCTCGGTATCGTATGGGGCCGCGGCCACGGTCACTTTGTCGTTGGTTTGTTTCGCAGGGTATGAGGAAGCGGGACCGGGCGCGAATTTATCCGATTTTTGACCGGGCAGCAGGGCCGCGGACGTGAGCAGGACAAGGGCGATCCAGTACGGTTTCATCGATATCCTTTATGCGGCGTGCCGCGTCGTCGCGCTTCCGCTGCTTGTATTCTATTTCCTTTATCGCTGCGCCCGCGACCGGCGTTACCTGCGTCGCTTTGCCGAGCGGCTCGGCTTCGGGTCCGTGTCTTTTCAGGCGACGCCTCCGGGATCGATCTGGTTGCATGCGGTTTCTGTGGGCGAAGTGGCTTCGGCCGTAACGCTCATTGCAGAATTGCGCGCGCACAGCCCCGGCACAGCGCTGTACCTCTCGGTCGGGACAGTGGCTGGCAGGGAAGTAGCCGAGCAGCGCTTGGCGGGCAAAGTCAACGGCATTTTCTACGCGCCCCTCGACTATGCTTTCGCGGTGCGGCGTGTCTTGCGGAGAATCCGCCCGGCCATGCTGGTGGTGCTTGAGACGGAGATCTGGCCGGTGCTCTTTCGCGAAACAAAGCGCACAGGCTGCGATCTCGTGATGGTGAATGCGCGCATTTCCGATCGGGCGTTTCCACGCTATCGCGACTGGCGTTTTGTCTTCCGGCCAACGCTCCAGCGCGTGGACGCGATCTTCGCGCAGAGCGAGCAGGATCGCACGCGATACGTGGAGTTGGGCGCAGCGCCGGATCGGGTGCGCGCCGTGGGCAATCTAAAATACGACGCTGCTCCCCCGGCCGGCGAGGCTCCTCGCTTTGTTCGACATCTGCTCGCGAAGCTTGCGCCGAGCGCAGTTTGGATCGCGGCCAGCACCATGGCGGGCGTGGACGGCGCCGACGTCGACGAAGACGAAGCGGTGATCGCGGCGTTTCAGGAGTTATCGCAACTGCATCTCGGCCTGCTTCTGGTCCTGGTGCCCCGCAAACCCGAGCGCTTCGATGCCGCAGAGGACCGCTTGCGGCGGGCGGCGATCCGGCACGTTCGCAGATCGCGCGAAGCAGCCGGCGCGGATCTGACATTGCCCTGCGTGGTTCTGCTGGACAGCATCGGTGAACTCGCCAGCCTTTTTCCTCTCGCCGACGTTGTGTTCATGGGCGGGACACTGGCGCGGCGCGGCGGCCATAACCTGCTCGAGCCGGCAGCCAGCGGGCGTGCCATCGTCAGCGGAACTCACCTGGAGAACTTCGCCGCTATCGCGGCCGACTTCCGGGAGCACGGGGCGATGCTCGAAATCGCCGGACCCGCGGAATTGGCTCCTTCGGTCGGCCGCTTGCTTGACGATCATCAGCTCCGCGCGGAATTGGGGGCGCGGGCGCTTGAAGTTGCCGAGCGGCGGCGCGGCGTCGCCGGACGAATCGCCCAAGAGGTTCTCGCGCGTCACGACGCGGTCGCTGGTTGCGTGGCGCCGCGCGGCGTCACGAAGCTCCCGCTGGGGCTGCTCTCAGCGATCTGGAGGCTGGGCAGCGAGTTTAAACAGTTCCGGGACGTATCGAGGGCGCGACGGCTCGAGACGCCAGTCCTCAGCATCGGCGGCATCAGTATGGGCGGTGCTGGCAAGACTCCGCTGGTCGACTACCTGGCAGAACAGTTGCATCAGCGCGGACTTCAGCCTGCCATCCTTACGCGCGGTTACCGACGCCGTTCCATCGAGCCCAGCATCGTAATCGAGGCGGGCGAAGAAGTTCCGGTTCCCGTTACCGGCGACGAGGCGCAGATCTATTTGCGGGCAGGAAACTCCCACACCGGTATCGGCGCCGATCGCTGGGCCACCGGCCGGATGGTCGAGAAGATTTATCAACCTGACGTGTTTCTGCTGGACGACGGTTTTCAGCATCGCCGGCTCAAGCGGGATCTCGATCTCGTGCTGCTGGATGCGCTCAACCCGTTGGCGGGAGGCGAGGTCTTTCCGTTGGGCCGTCTGCGGGAGCCGCCGAGCGCGCTCAGCCGGGCGGACGCCTTCGTGCTGATGCGTGCGGCGTCCGAACGCGAGTACGCCGGCCTGCGCGCTTTGTTGCACGATCTGAATCCCGGCGCGCCGATCTTTCGCGCCCGGTTCGAGCCGCGCTACTGGGTGAATCATCGGACCGAAAGGCTTTTCCATCCGCCCGAGGGGCCGGCGGTCGCATTCTGCGGGCTGGGGAATCCTGCCAGCTTCTGGAACACGCTGCGAACCATGCGCATCCATCCCGCGTTTACGTGGAGCTTCGCGGATCATCATCGCTATCAGCACGCCGACATAAGCCGGCTCGCAGCGCAAGCCCACCGGCACGGCGCCAGTGTCCTGCTCTGCACCGAAAAGGACGCCATGAATATGCCGGAGCGATCGATCGACATGCTGCTCGATGAAAATGTCGAGTTGTATTGGCTGAAGATCGCGGTCGAAGTGGAGCAGGCGGACGCGCTGTTCGCGTTGATCGAGCGCAAAATCAGCGGTTCACGGTCGACATCGTAGCGGCGGGATAGCGTTCGCCTGCTACCGCGCCGCGCGGGATTTCGCGCTCGATTTTCGCCAGATCGTCCGGGGTGAGCGCCATCGCCGCGGCCGCTAGATTCTCATCGAGATGGGTTCGCCGCCGCGTGCCGATGACGGGAACGATGTCCGGGCCTTGCGCCAGCACCCAGGCCAGCGAAAGTTGGGCGGGGGTTACGTTCCGGGCTGCCGCCAGCTGCTCGAGCTTGCTGAGCAGCTCCATGTTTAAGGCGAAATTACCGCCCTGGAATCGCGGGAAGTGCTTCCGGATGTCGTCCGGGCCGAACTGATCGGCGCTGCGGACGCTTCCCCCGAACAGGCCGCGAGAAAGCGCTCCATAAGCAACCAAGCCGATCCCCAGTTCGCGCAGCGCGGGCAGGACCTCATCTTCCGCATCGCGCGACCAGAGGGAGTATTCGGTCTGCAGCGCCGAGATCGGGTGTGTCGCGGCGGCACGCCTCACAGATGCGGCCGACGCCTCCGACAATCCAGCGTATCGAACCTTCCCTTCGCGTACCAGATCAGCGATCGCGCCGATGGTCTCTTCGATCGGCACATGCGGATCCACGCGCGAAGGATAGTAAAGGTCGATGTGGTCCACGCCCAGCCGTTTCACCGAATAAGCGAAGGACGTTTTGACAAACGCGGGCCGTCCATCGAATCCCAGAAAGGTGCCTTTGTGATCTCGCAGCGCGCCGAATTTCACCGACAGCAGCGCCTGGTCGCGCCGCCCCCGCAGTGCCCGGCCGATCAGCATTTCGTTATGGCCCATCCCATAAAAATCGCCAGTGTCGAGCAGCGTAACGCCGAGATCGAGGGCGCGCTGGATGGTGGCGATACTCTCTGAATCAGCGGATGAATCCGTGCCGTAGACGTCGGACATGCCCATGCAGCCCAGGCCGATGGCGGAAACCTTGAGCCCCGCGGTTCCTAACGCGCGTTGATTCATGCGCATCCATTTTAGGACTTTATGAAAGGTCCAGTGACGCGCCGAATCGAATTTTCATTGCGATTTAACACGGTTGAAAACATCGAAGGATAGCCTCAACAGTCGGAGGATCCAGTTTTGTTCCAACGACACACTATCACTACGTTCGCTCTCTCGGTGGCTCTGTGCGCCGCTCCCCAGGCATTTGCACAGGAAGGCAGAGACGCTCATGACCTCGGAGACAAGCACGTGCTGTTGATCAGCATTGATGGCATGCACGCGCTCGATTATGAGAACTGCGTGGCCAGTAATACCTGCCCCAACCTGGCTACGCTCGGAAAAACCGGCGTGAATTATCCCCGCACCAGCACTTCGCGCCCGTCGGATTCATTCCCGGGATTAATGGCGCTGGTCACGGGCGGTTCCCCGAAGTCGGTGGGCGCGTTTTATGACGTCGCCTATGACCGTATCCTGGCGCCGCCGGCCGAGGAAACCGGTAACGGCAACCCCCCTGGCGCGTGCGTCGCAGGGAAGAACAATGGCACGACCACGGAGTACGAAGAAGGCGACGAGATGGACCAGACCAAGCTCAACGGCGGCTTTGCGGGCTACAGCCTGATCGATGGCGGAATTCTGTCGATCAAGCCGTCGCGCCTCATTCGCGATCCCTTTAAGAATTGCGCCCCGGTTTATCCCTGGAATTTCATCCGCACCAACTCGATCTACGGCGTCATTCATGCCGCCGGTGGCTATACCGCCTGGTCCGACAAGCACGCCGTCTACGCAGTCGTGTCCGGGCACACCAACGGCACGACGCCGGATAACGTGGACGATTACTACTCGCCCGAAGTGAACTCCAACATCATCGCCCTTCCGAAGGGTACGATCACGGCTAACGGCCATGACTGCAGCTCGATTCTGGACAACACCGGAAGCGATTGGACCACCAGCTTCGTTGAAATTCAGTGCTACGACCAGCTCAAAGTGAATGCCGTCCTGAACTGGATCAAGGGCAAAAAGCACTTAGGCAACGGCAACGCCCCAGTCCCGGTCATCTTTGGGATGAACTTCCAGGCAGTCAGCGTCGGCCAGAAGCTGATCGAAAACGGAGTCTATGGCGGCTACACGGACGCGGCCGGCGACCCCACGCCGAGCATGGCGAGTGAAATCGATTTCGTCGATAAAGCGATCGGCGAGATGGTCGCGGCGCTCAAGAGCCAGGGCCTCTTCGAATCCACCACCATCATCATCACGGCAAAGCACGGCCAGTCGCCGGTGGATACGCATCGTTTCTTCCCCATCCCCGGTCACGCGCCGCTGAACAATGGCTCGTCGCCGTCCACGCTGCTCTTCAATGCCGGCCTCCTCGCGCAGACCCCGTGCGAGTTCGTGGGCGGCAACCCACCCTGCCCGGCAGGCGTGGGCGGTGGCCTTGGGGCGACCGAAGACGATATCTCCCTGAACTGGCTTGGCAATTCGAATAACACGCTGGCCGCCGTGGCCTTGCTGGAGGCCAGTGCCGCAACGGCGGGAATCGGCCAGATCTTCTATGGTCCGTCCATCACAACGGCGTACAATTCGCCGCTGGTCGATTCGCGCTCGCCGGATATTATCGTCGCGCCGAACGTTGGAGTCGTTTATACCGGAAGCGCCAAGAAGCAAGCCGAGCACGGGGGTTTCGCCAACGACGATACCAACGTGATGCTGTTGGTTTCCAACCCGAGGATAGACGCGCACACCGACTACAGCTTCGTAGAAACGAAGCAGGTTGCGCCCACCATCCTTCAGATCCTGGGCTTGAATCCGGGCGCCCTGGATGCGGTCCAGCAGGAAGGTACAACCGTACTGCCTGGATTGTTTCCGGGCGGCGAAAACGGCCCTGGTCAGAACCAACAGTAACCCTGGTTCCGGGGGCGGGTGCACGGGTCGCGGGCCCGCCCTATTTCATTTCCTCTACGCTGGTAACTTTCCCCGTAACATGTAGTTGGCTGCTATAATCATTCTCATGGGAGAGGTGCGGAACGGCGATTCTGCCAAGAAGATTATTCTATTGCGCCCGCGCGGGTTCTGCGCCGGCGTGGTGCGGGCGATCGACGTCGTCAAGATCGTTCTAAATCTCTACGGTGCACCCGTTTATGTGCGCAAGGAGATCGTTCATAACCGGCACGTAGTGGACGAACTGCGCCGCGCCGGGGCGATTTTCGTCGAAGAGCTCAGCGAAGTTCCTGAGGGTGCGCGCGTCATTTTCAGCGCCCATGGGGTTTCGCCCGCTGTTCGCGAGGAAGCCGAAAAACGTCATCTCCAGGTGATTGACGCTACCTGTCCGTTGGTCACAAAAGTTCACCTGGAGGCGGTTCGTTTTGCGCGCCAGGATTACACCATCGTCCTGATCGGTCACGCGGGCCACGATGAAGTGATCGGGACCCTCGGAGAGGCGCCTGAATCGACCATCCTGGTGTCCTCGGTCGAGGACGTGGATCGTCTTGAGGTGAAAGATCCCCAGAAGATCTCCTACCTTACACAAACGACTCTAAGCCTGGACGAGACCCGTGACATCGTGGAGCGGCTAGAGAAGCGTTTCCCGGCGATTAAAGGGCCAAAAACGCAGGATATTTGTTACGCCACAGAGAACCGGCAATTGGGCGTAAAAGCCGTGGTTCCGCTCACCCAGGTGCTCCTGGTGGTCGGTTCCCAGAACAGTTCTAATTCGCGCCGCCTGGTCGAAGTCTGCCAGAACGAAGGTGTTCCGGCATATCTTGTCGATGACGCGAGCGAAGTAAATCCGAAGTGGCTGGAGGGCGTGCGGACCGTTGCCGTTACCGCAGGTGCCTCGGCGCCGGAGAATCTGGTGCAAGAGCTCATCCAGACGCTCGAAACGAAGTTCGGTTTCGATTACATGGAAGAGATGGAGCTGAAAGAGGAAGACGTTCGCTTCCATCTCCCCTCCGATCTGGAACGCTCGGCCCTTCGCCTGACCACCATCGCTCCCGCATGACGCCTCAACTCCAAGTGGCCGATGCGCTGACCGGCGTCACAAAGGCCGCTTCCCGGGCACTCGAATATTTCCTTCGGGTTCAGGATCCGGCAGGCTTCTGGTGGGCCGAGCTGACCGCGGACACGACCCTCGAATCCGACTACATTCTGCTGCAACTCTGGCTTCACCCGCCGATAAATGGCGTCTGGGATCCTCCGACACGGCCGCTGATCGCGAAGGCGGTAAAGTCCATTCTGGCGCGGCAGCTCCCCGATGGCGGATTCAACATCTATCCGCAGGGCCCCACCGATCTGAGCGCCACCGTGAAGGCTTATTTCGCGTTGAAAGTGGCCGGGCTCGATTACGACGATCCTCATTTGGCCAGCGCGCGCGACAGGATTCTCGCTTTAGGCGGCATTCAGGCCGCCAACAGCTACGTCAAGATCAACCTCAGCCTGTTTGATCTTTATCCGCGCGAGGATTGCCCCTCCATTCCACCGGAGATCGTGCTGCTCGGCGATTTCATTTACCAGATGTCCTCGTGGACGCGAGCCATCGTGATTCCTCTCGCGATTGTCCATGCGTCCAACCCAAAGCGTCCGGTGCCCGCCGGCTTCCACCTGCGCGAATTGTTCCTCGCGGGCGGGCACGCCGAGTATGCCCCGTCGCGCGAAAGCTTCACCTGGGGCAATTTTTTCCTGCGGTTGGATCGCGTACTGAAAGCCTGGGAGAAATACGGCTCGAAATCAATACGCCACAAAGCGATCCGCAAAGCCGAGCAGTGGATGCTCGAGCGCACGAAGTACACCGACGGCTTGGCCGCCATCTACCCGCCCATGATGTACGTGATTATGGCGCTCGATGTGCTTGGATATCCCGCGGACCATCCCAACCGGATCGAGGCCCAGAAACAGTTCGACGGACTGTTGGTTGACGACGGGGAGAGCTTCTTCTTCCAGCCCTGCTTCTCGGTGGTTTGGGACACGGCCATCGCAGCCTTTGCTGTGGGTGAGTCGGCCGATCCGCCCCATCACGCGCTGCGCCGTTGCGCCGACTGGCTGCTTACCAAGGAAGTGCGTCGCAAAGGCGACTGGTCGGTGAAGCGTCCGGATACGCCGCCTTCGGGCTGGTACTTCGAGTTTGCCAACGAGTTTTATCCCGACATCGACGACACGGCCATGGTGCTGCTGGCGCTCAGCAAGTCGGAAGCGTCCCGCACCGAAGAGCAGCGCAACTGCCAGCGCCGGGCCATTGACTGGCTGCTCGCCATGCAATCGAAGGATGGCGGCTGGGCTGCGTTCGATGTCGACAACAACTGGCGGCCGTTGAGTTTTGTGCCTTTCGCTGACCACAACGCCATGCTCGACCCCACCTGCCCGGATATCACCGGCCGCGTGCTTGAGG
>Ga0209060_10004891_pt1 | contig 10067 bp, 8 predicted proteins | sample Coa_R1_8_FD_187155 | JGI IMG/M metagenome (GOLD analysis project Ga0209060, IMG submission 187155) | Surface soil microbial communities from Centralia Pennsylvania, which are recovering from an underground coalmine fire - Coalmine... | ecosystem: Environmental > Terrestrial > Soil > Unclassified... | reverse complement strand
GCGCGACGACGAAGCCGTCGCCGCCGTTGTTGCCGCGGCCGCAGAGGACGCCGACCTGCCGATCGCCGAGGTCGGCGTACATCGCCTCCATCGCGGCGACGGCCTGGCGCCCGGCGTTTTCCATGAGCACGAGCGACGGGATGCCGATGTCGTCGATCGTGCGGCGGTCGGCCTGCCGCATCTGGGCAGAGTTCAGGACCCGCATTCGGTGGACACAACGAATCTTACTTTAGTACGCTCTGGACGGATGGCGGCCACGATCAACGTCAACGGGCGGGTCTCGGATCAGGAGCACGCGGTCGTCCCGGTGTTCGACCACGGGTTTCTGTACGGCGAAGGGGTGTACGAAACGCTGCGCACGTACAACGGGCAGCCGTTTCTGTTCGTGCGCCACATGCGGCGGCTGCGCAAGTCCGCGGACATGCTCGCGCTCGCCATCCCGCTGTCCGACGCGGAGATCGCCGCGCGCTTTCGCGAGACGCAGAAGGCGGCGGCGCTGGCCGGCGAGGCGTACATCCGCATTCTCGTGACGCGCGGCGTCGGCGAGCTGACCTACGATCCTGCCGCCTGCCCCAACCCGACGATCGTCGTCATCGTCAAGCCGCATGTGAACCCGCCGGCGGAGGTGTTCGAGAAGGGCGTCAGGGTGTCGCTCGTGCCGGTGGTGCGCAATCACCCCGGCTCGGTCAGCCCGCTGATCAAGTCGAACAACCTGTTGAACAACGCGCTGGCGATGCAACAGGCGCTGCGCGCGGGCGGCTTCGAGGGCGTGATGCGGAACCATCGCGGCGAGCTCGCCGAGCTGACGCAGTCGAACCTGTTCATCGTGAAGGACGGCGCGGCGCTGACGCCGCCGGTCGAGGCGGGCCTGCTGCCGGGCATCACGCGCGAGTTTCTGTTCGAGCTCGGCGCCGAGCACGGTCTTCCGGTTCGCGAAGCGGTGCTGCGCGACGCGGACCTGCTGGGCGCGGACGAGGCGTTTCTGACGAGCACGACGCGCGAGCTCGTGCCGATCGTCCGGGTCGACGATCGCACGATCGGATCGGGCACGCCGGGGCCGATCACGAAGGCGCTGCTCGGCCACTTCCGCGCCGCCGCCGATCGCCTGACGCGACCGACCGTTCAGGCCCAGTGACGCGGGTCCTGCTCCGCGTTGTCTTCGTCCTCGTCGTGACGCTGCTTGCGCTCGTCGGCGGAGAGTTCGCGCTGCGGTTCGTGTTCCGCCATGCCGCGACGAGCGGCAACGCGCGAGACTTCGTCGGGCAGCACGGTCCGGCGCCGGCGATCCGCGTCAACAACGTCGGCTTTCGCGATCGCGACGTTCCCCCGAAATCGGACAAATACCGCATCGCCGTCGTCGGCGATTCGTTCACGTGGGGACAGGGCGTCGAGGAGAAGGATCGCTTTTCGGATCTGATCGAGCAGGCCCTCGGAACCGGGTACGAGGTGTTCAACTTCGGCCGGCCCGGCGACAACATGCCCGAGCATCTCGACGTGCTGGCGCAGGCGCTGGCGATCCAGCCGGATTTCGTTCTGCTGCAGCTGTACATCAACGACTGGGAAACGGCGTCGATGGAACGGCCGCGTTCGAAGCCGCTCCTGCCCGAGTCGTGGGATCGCGTGCTGGAGCGCCGGTCGATTCTCTACGATCTGCTGCGGAACCAGTGGGACGCGGTGCAGGAGAAGATCGGCGTCACCGACAGCTACGCAAAGTACATGGAGAGGAACCTGAAGGATCCGAACGCGCCGAACGCGAAGCAGGCGTACGGTCAACTCGCGGAGTTCATCGATCGCGCGCGGGCGGCGCACGTCGATGTCGGCGTCGTCCTCTTCCCCGCGCCCGATTCGCTCGGGCCGCGCGGCCGCGATTATCCGTTCGGCTATCTGCATCAAGGGACGGCGCGTGTCTGTGCCGATCAACAGACGCCGTTCCTGGATTTGCTGCCGACCTATTCGACAGTTGACGATCCGACCACGCTTTGGGTCAGTCCGTTCGACGCGCATCCGAACGCGATGTCGAATCGGATGGCGGCCGATGCGATTGTGAAGTCTTTCCGATCCGTGTGGCAGCGCGACACCCGTCGCGGATGATCGTCGCGCGTTCCGGCTACGCGTACTGCTCGATCGGCGGGCAGGAGCAGATCAGGTTTCGGTCGCCGTACGGATTGTCGATCCGGCCGACGCTCGGCCAGTGCTTGTGCGCCCTGACGAACGGCAGCGGGAAGGCCGCCTCTTCGCGCGAGTAAGGGTGCGTCCACTCGTCGGACGCGACCGCTGACGCGGTGTGCGGGGCGTTCTTCAGCAGGTTGTCGCGGCGATCGGCTTTTCCGTCGATGACCGCCTGAATTTCTCGGCGGATCGCGATCATCGCATCGCAGAACCGATCGAGCTCGCCCTTCGGCTCGCTCTCGGTCGGCTCGACCATCAGCGTGCCCGGCACGGGAAACGACACCGTCGGCGCGTGGAACCCGTAGTCCATCAGCCGTTTGGCGACGTCGCCTTCCTCGATCCCGCTCGCCTGCTTCAGCGGACGCAGGTCGAAGATCATCTCGTGTGCGACGCGGCCGGTGCTCCGCGCGTAGAGCACCGGAAAGTGCGCCTCGAGGCGCGCCTTGATGTAATTCGCGTTGAGGATCGCGTAGCGCGTCGCGTCGGTCATCCCGTCGCGGCCCAGCATCTTCATGTAGCCGTACGAAATCAGCAGGATGCTCGCGCTGCCCCACGGCGCCGCCGACAGCGCCGGGATTGCCCGCTCGCCGCCCGTCTTCACGATCGGATGCCCGGGCAGGTACGGCGCCAGATGTTTCGCGACGCCAATCGGTCCCATTCCGGGACCACCGCCGCCATGCGGGATGCTGAACGTCTTGTGCAGGTTGATGTGACACACGTCGGCGCCGATCGCCGCCGGGCTCGTCAGCCCCACCTGCGCATTCATGTTCGCGCCGTCCATGTAGACCTGCCCGCCGTACTGGTGCACGACGCCGCAGATGTCCTGGATGGCTTCCTCGAAGACGCCGTGCGTCGACGGGTACGTGACCATCAGCGCCGCCAGGCGATCCTTGTGCTCGTCCGCCTTGCGCCGGAGATCGTCGACATCGATGTTGCCGTCCGCCGTGCTCGCGACGACGACGACGCGCATCCCGGCCATGACGCCGCTCGCGGGATTGGTTCCGTGCGCCGACGCGGGGATCAGCACGACGTCGCGCGCGGTCTCGCCGCGGTCGCGATGGTACGCGCGGATCACGAGCAGGCCCGCGTACTCGCCCTGCGCGCCGGAATTCGGCTGCAGCGAGACGGCGGCGAAGCCGGTGATCGTCGCCAGCATCGATTCGAGCTCGCGGAAGATCTGCTGGTAGCCCGCGGCCTGGTCGACCGGCGCGAACGGATGCAGCTTGCCGAACTCGGGCCAGGTGATCGGCAGCATCTCGGACGCCGCGTTCAGCTTCATCGTGCACGAGCCGAGCGGGATCATCGAGGTGTCGAGGCCGATGTCCTTGCGCTCGAGACCGCGGATGTAGCGCATCATCTCGGTTTCCGAGTGATGCGCGTTGAAGATCGGATGCGTGAGGAACGCGGAGCGTCGCGCGAAGGGGCTCTCGAAGGCCGTGCTGAGTGCCGGGGGCTGGGGGCTGGGGGCTGGTTTACCGACGCCGACCGCAAACACGTTCACCAGATCGCGGACGTCGCCTTCGTCGACCGTCTCGTCGAGCGCGACGTGGATCGTGCCGTCGCGGCGGTAACCGAGGTTGATCGTCGCCGCGAGCGCGGCCTTGACGATCCGGCCGACGGCGTCGACGCCGCCCGGGATCTCGAATCGCGGCGTATCGAAATACTGCTCGTTGACCTGGCGGATGCCGAGCGCTGCGAGCTGCTGCTCCAACTGCCGGGCGTACGCATGGACGCGCGTCGCGATGCGCGTCAGCCCTGTCGGTCCGTGATAGACGGCGTACAAGCCGGCGATGTTCGCCAGCAGCGCCTGCGCCGTGCAGATGTTCGACGTCGCCTTCTCGCGGCGGATGTGCTGCTCGCGCGTCTGCAGCGACATGCGGAACGCCGTGTTGCCGTTGGCGTCGATCGACACGCCGATGATGCGTCCCGGCGCCTGGCGCACGTGCTTGTCGAGCGTCGCGAAGAACGCCGCGTGCGGACCGCCGTAGCCGAGCGGCACGCCGAAACGCTGCGAGTTGCCGTAGACGACGTCGGCGCCGAGCTCGCCGGGCGGCGTCAACAGCACGCAGGCCAGCAGATCGGTGCCGACGGCCACGGCCACGCCGGCGTGTTTCGCGCGGGCGATGAAGCCGCGCAGGTCGTGCACGCGTCCGGCTTCGTCCGGCGTCTGCACGAGCGCGCCGAAGACGCGATCGCCGAATTGCACGTTCGTCCAGTCGCCGACGACGAGCTCGATGCCGAGCGGTTCGGCTCGGCTGTGCAGGACGGCCAGCGTCTGCGGGTACACCGAATCGGCCACGAAGAACTGCGGCGCGCCGACGCTGGTCTCGATCCGCTTCGCCTGCACCCGATGCAGCATCGTCATCGCTTCGGCCGCGGCGGTGGCCTCGTCGAGCAGCGACGCGTTCGCCACCTGCATCCCGGTCAGGTCCTTGACCATCGTCTGAAAGTTGACAAGGGCTTCCAGACGGCCTTGCGCGATTTCGGCCTGATACGGGGTGTAGGGCGTGTACCAGCCTGGATTCTCGAGGACGTTGCGCAGGATCACGCTGGGCGTGATGCAGTCGAAGTAGCCGAGGCCGATGTACGAGCGGAACACCTGGTTGTGCGCGGCGACGGTGCGCAGATCGCGCAGGTACCGATATTCGCTCTGACCGTCGGGCAGATCGAGCGGCTGTTTGAGGCGGATGCGTGCGGGAATCGCCTCGTCGATGAGCGCGTCGAGCGACGCGGCGCCCACCACGTGGAGCATCTCGTCGCGTTCGGTGTCGTCGGGTCCGATATGGCGGGTCTGAAAGCGCTCGTGCTCGATCATCTACTTGATCAAATCCTGGTACTGCGTCGCGTCGAGGAGGCCGGCGGCTTCGCTCGCGTTGGTCAGCTTGATGACCACCATCCACGTGCCGTGCGGATTCGAGTTGACGGTTTCGGGTTTGTCTTTCAGCGGCGCGTTGACCTCGACCACTTCCCCGCTGACCGGCGAGTACAGCTCGGAGACCGCTTTGACCGATTCGATGGTCCCGAACGACTGCCCCTGCTTCAACTTCGTGCCGATCTCGGGGAGCTCGACGTACACGACGTCGCCGAGCTGCGCCTGCGCGTAGTCGGTGATGCCGACCTTGCCGCGGTCGCCCGCGAGCTCGATCCACTCGTGGTCTTTCGTGTACTTGAACCCGGGCGGGTACGCAGCAGCCATTATTTGTGCCTCTTGTAGAACGGCATCGGGACGACGCGCGCGCGCGTGCGGCGGCCGCGGATGTCGATGTCGAATTCGGTGCCGGACGCCGTGTGAGCCGTCGGCAGGTAGGCCATGCCGATCGCCTTCTTGAGGAACGGCGTCTGCGTGCCGCTGGTGACGATGCCGGCTTTCTCGCCGTCGCAGTACGCGTCGTAACCGTGGCGTCCGATGCCTCGATCCAGCATCTCGAAGCCGACGATCTTGCGCGAAACGCCGTTGGCTTTTTCGTCGCGCAAGCGCGCGGCGCCGATGAAGTCGTCTTTCTTCCAGCCGACGATCCAGCCGAGGTCGGCTTCGAGCGCCGACGTCGTCTCGTCGATGTCGTTGCCGTGCAGGCGCATACCCGCCTCGAGGCGCAGGGTGTCGCGCGCACCGAGGCCGCACGGGACCAGCCCGTCGCGTTGCCCGGCGTCGAGAAGCGCGGTCCACACGCGGTCGGCGGACTGCGGCGGCACGAACACCTCGAAGCCGTCCTCGCCGGTGTAGCCGGTGCGCGAGATCGTTGCCCGGACGGATGCGACCTCGCCGTGCGCAAACCAGTAGTACTTCATCGACGCGAGGTCGACTCCGGTGAGCGTCTGCAGGATGGCCTGCGCCTTCGGACCCTGAATCGCGATCAGCGCGTACCGCGCGCTGGCGTTGACTGCGACCGCATCGCCGGCCGGCTTGATGTGCTCGACCATCCAGCCGTAGTCCTTGTCGATGTTCCCCGCGTTGACGACGAGCAGGAAATGGGCCGGCGCGAGCCGGTACACGAGCAGATCGTCGACGAACGTGCCTTCCGGCGTCAGCAGCCCGGAGTACTGCGCCTGCCCGACCTGCAGCTTGCTGGCGTCGTTCGACGAGATCCGCTGCACGGCCGCGAGCGCGTCCTTACCCGCGATCTCGATCTCGCCCATGTGGCTGACGTCGAACAGACCGGCCGCGCTTCGGACGGCCATGTGCTCGGCGACCACGCCGCCGCCAGCGTATTCCACCGGCATGTCCCAGCCGGCGAACGGGACCATCTTCGCGCCCGACGCACGGTGGCGACCGTGGAGCGGCGTCTTCTTGAGTGGAGCTTCGGTGACCTGTTCCATGAAGGAGGCGTACCGCAGTGGCGGAACAGGTAACGGTACTATGTGATTTCGCGCGCGGTCAATACAGTCCGCCGACAAACCACCCTGCGAGCAGACTCGCAGCCACCACGCCGATGCCGACCGCGATCGCGATCGGAAAGATGGTGCCGGGCCCGATCGCCACCAGAATGGCGACCATCGCGGCGATCGCGCCCGCCGCCGCCGCCGCCGCGCCGGCCAGACCGTCGGCACGCCTCGCGCGCGCGACGATGATGCCGATCGCGAAGAACCAGGCGGCGGCGAACGCCACCGCGCGAGCGGAGTTCAGGAACCAGGGCGGATGGACCGCCGCCGGCTCGAACGCGGCCGCCCAAAACGTCCGCTCGACGAGGTGTGCAGCGGCGAACGCCGCTGCACCCAGTCCGACGTCCAGCCAAAGCCTGCGATTCATCGCCATCTATTAGGCACCAATCGGATAGAAGACGTGGTGCGCCGCGCTCATGAAGCAGTAGACGACGGTCATGTTGCACAGATCGCACGACCAACTGCTCCACCACATCCACCAGGAGTACGACGTGCAGCCGGACTTGGCGTAGCAGTAATCGTGGGTATCGCAGCAGTACCGAAATATGCTGCCATCCAGCCAGTGCAAGTCGTCGCAGCCCGGCTCGTCGGCATGGACGGTCGGCGCGATGCCATTCGAGATTCTCTGCAGCAGTCCCGGTCGCTGCTCGGCGACGACACCCTGCTGGTTGATCAGCGTCTTGAAGTGATGGAACGCGATGGTCTGCAGATTCACCCAGAAGACGTCCGGCTCGAATGACCAGCCGCCGATCGGCTTCAGCGTGTCGGCGTCGATGTAGCCCTCGGTGATGCCGGGCAGCTTCCACAGCAACACGTGCTCGGCCGGGAACCAGTTGCTGACGCCGATGTTGGTTCCGTTCAACGTCAGGCGTGAGACGATGACGTCGCCGCGCAGCATCCGGCCCGGGATCACCTGACTGGTGTCGGCGATCCGCCGCTCGGCGCGCGCCCGCACACCATTTCGCCATTCGACTTCGAGCGACCGAATGTCGTCGTCCACCCGTCGGGCGGCGGCGCCGTGCGGGCGCATGAGCGCGCCTTGCCACTCGAGCGGCATGCCGCCTTTCACGCGATCGCGCCACAGCGTGTACACCTGCTGGTTTGTCCAGTCCAGCGTCGGTTTGATGCTGGCGTGCCCGACCGCCTGCACGACGTCGCCGTTGGCGGAGATGAAGTGAATGAGGTTGCGCGTGTCGTCGACGCGCGTGACGTGCAGCCGCCCCAGCTCGTTCCCCGCCAGGTCCGTCACCCGCGAGCGCACGCCGCCATCGTCGCCACGCTCGGCGATCGTGACGGCGTCGGGGAACTGCGTGGTCACGCGCTGGACCTGGCTTTCGAGCCAGTAGTAGGTCGCGCCTTTCTCGCCCGGCGTCACCTTCAGGCGATCGGTTCCGGCCGGGAGCAGCTGGACCGCCGGCGAGGGTGACGCGGCTGGCGTGGCGCTGTTCGCGAGGCGCGCGCCGCGCCACCCGACGACCGTGGGCGATTTCCGGCCGGCGAGCGCACCGACGATGACGAGCATGATGGTCACCGAGTAGCGGTTGACGTACGTTCCTGACATGGGTTCGCCTCCTGCGGGCTCGACCCGCAAGTGGGCGATCGCGCGACCTCCCGTTTCCAGCTCTCCTCGACCGCCGTGTTAGCCGGAGATGCCCGGCCCTGCCGCCTCGTCTTCCTGAACCGAATCGCGCTCCGGCGCCTTCTCGTCGCACGCAGCCGCCGCGTCGCGCTCTTCGCGCAGGTACGACCGCAGCGTGTGATGGCTGATGTCGAGGGCGCGCGCTGCCTTCCGCTTGTTGCCGCCGCACTCGTCGAGGATCAGCCGCACGTACTTTCGCGCCCATTCGCGAAGCGTATCGTGGCGCTGCAGCGACGGCCCGATGGCCGTGCCGTAGCGTCCGCGAACGGCCGGCGACAGGTCGTCGAGATCGATGCTGTCGCCCGGCGCGAGCGCGACGACGCGCTCCATCAGCCGTTCGAGCTCGCGTACGTTGCCAGGCCAGTCGTAAGCCACCAGCGCGTCGGCGACGACCCGCGGCAGCCGCAGACTGCGCGCCGGCCTGTGGCGCGCGAGAAAGTACTCGGCGAGCTCGACGATGTCGGGGCGGCGCTCGCGGAGCGTCGGCACGCGCAGATCGACGCCGCTGAGCCGGTAGTACAGATCGGTCCGAAACAGCCGCCGCTCCACGAGATCCGCGAGCCGCTGGTTCGTCGCTGCGACGATGCGGATGTCGACCTGGTGAACGCCGTTGCTGCCGACGCGCTCGACAGCGAGGTCCTGGATCGCGCGCAGCAGTTTTGCCTGCGCCGACAGCGACAGGTCGGCGACCTCGTCCAGAAACAGCGTTCCGCCTTCGGCCGCCTCGAACTTCCCGCGCCGGCCTCGGACACCGGTCGCGGTCCGCTCCTCGATGCCGAACAACTCGGCCTCGAGCAGCGTTTCGACGAGCGCCGCGCAATTGATGGCGACGAACGGCCCGGCGCGCCGGCGACTGAGCTCGTGGATCTGCCGCGCGACCAGTTCCTTGCCGACGCCGCTCTCCCCTTCGATGAGGATCGTGAAGTCGGTCGATGCCACGCGCTCGATCGAGGCGCGCAGCGCCTGCATGACAGGCGTCGTGCCGATGAGCGGCGCCACCGTGTCGCGCTGAGGCCGCGGAAGCGGCGAGACGCCGGCGCGAATCAGCTCGATGCGCAGCCGCTCGATCTCGAGCACCAGCGCGCCGATGTGCGCGCACATGCCCAACACCTGAAAATCCCATTCGCCGAGCGCGCACGATGGATCGAAGGTCGCCTCGAGCACGCCCTGCGCGGCATCACCGCCGGGCACCTCCAGCGCGATCGCTTCGGTCGCGCGCTCGTCCTCCAGCCGGGCCAGCCATCGGCTGGCGCTGTCGCGCAAGGTCACCGAGCGGACAGGCACGATTCGGCGGAGCATTTCCTCGAACGCGCCGCGCATCAGCGACACGTCGTGCCGCCGATCCATCGCCCGCGTCAGCATCCCCAGGAGATCGGCGAGCGCCTGTCGCCGATCCCGTTGCCGCAGCGCCCGCGGCGGCACGATCGACGGTGCAGTCATAGCGACGCCGGGAGAACCAAACGGGATGCCGCCGGTCCGAGTCTCGACCTGTCTCGCCATCGACGACCGCTGAGCGACAACCGACCCGAAACTAGACGATGCCATGAGTAGTCTCTTCTCGGGCGGGTAGCTCGTGCTCCGAGGCGCGGCCGTCGCCGAACATCCGCAGGCGCCGGTCGAAGCGCACGGCCCCGCGATAGACAACCGGATCGAGGCGCGCGACCGCGCACCGCACGACTTCGCCGCGCACACAGATCCGATGGCGATGCGTGGCGAGGCGGACTTCGACCGCGGCCCCCGGCAGCAGCCGCGCGGTCGTATCGACGAGCGCGCCGCCCGCCGACACATCGACGAGCCGTGCCGGATGGCTCGGCGCGATCCGCGTCGAGAGCACGCCGTGCTCTTCGACTCGCGTCCAACGTCGATCGCCGCGCCGATC
>Ga0209060_10004887_pt1 | contig 10072 bp, 9 predicted proteins | sample Coa_R1_8_FD_187155 | JGI IMG/M metagenome (GOLD analysis project Ga0209060, IMG submission 187155) | Surface soil microbial communities from Centralia Pennsylvania, which are recovering from an underground coalmine fire - Coalmine... | ecosystem: Environmental > Terrestrial > Soil > Unclassified... | reverse complement strand
GAACCTCGACAAGGACAACGCCTGCCGGGCCTGCGGGCATCGGATCCCCATCACGGGGCGCCCGCCCGAGGACTACGAGCCGACGTTCGCGACCCCCGTCGGCTGAGCGCCCTCAGTACTTCTCGTCCCGGAACTTCGGCGCCTCGCCCCGGACCGTCTCGAACAGCTCCAGCTGGACCCCGTCGGGGTCGCGGACGTAGGCGACCCGGTACCCCGGGGCGTCGTGGATCGGTCCTTCGTAGTGCTTCATCGCCTCGGGCCGCAGCCCCCACCCTTCCAGGGTCTTGAGGAGGGCGTCGAGGTGGTCGACGTGGAAGGCCAGATGGTCCAGCTCCTCGCCCGGCACGTACGCGGTCCCGTACGGGCTCGCCGCCGGGTAGTAGTTGAGCTCGAGGCGCTGGCCCGACTCGGGGTCCCGAAGGAGCACCACCCGGGCCTCTTCGCCCGGAGGGGTCCTCCAGTCGTCGGGGGTCACCACCTTGAGGCCGAAGACCTCCGTGTAGAATCGGGCGGCGCGCACCGGGTCGCGGACCCGGATGCCGAAGTAGCTGAGGTACATGGCCGGTACAGGTTCGCCGAGTATATCCCGTCGGCGCCGGGTGCCTCCGCCGGAGGGAGCCCGGGAGCAGCGGTCCGCGCGGTCCTAGGGGGGCCGCGCGCCCGGTCCCGGCTCTGACTTCCCACGGTCGATGATCTCCCGGAACAGCCGGTCCACCAGGGCGGGAGCGATCCCGCACTCGACGGCCCAGGTCCGGGCCCGCTCCAGCACCCGTCGCTCCTGCCCCGGGTCGGTGACGGGGGCCCCGGTCGAGGTCCGAAGGTGGATCGCCCGTCGGGCGAGGTGGATCCGTTCCGCCAGGAGGAGGACCAGGGCGCGGTCCCGGAGCTCGATCTCCCGACGGAGCTCCTCCAGGGAAAGGCCCGCGCCGGCCACCGAACCCCACCGACGGCCCGGCCCAAGGCGCCTCCCCCGCACCGGTGCGGGGCCGGCCTCATCCTCGTCGGGTGGGTCCCGACGGCGATGGAGATCGTCCTGGCCTCCAACTTCGACGACCGCCTCGTTCGAGAGACCTCGGAGCTCCCGGTCTCCACGTTCTTCGGGGGGTTCCCGGTCCAGCTCACGGGGGCCGGCCGCCCCCCGCAGATCCTTCCGGCGGTCGACGGGGCCCGCTTCCGCGAGCACCTCGAGGTCGTCCACCGGCACGGTCGCCAGTTCATGGCGACGCTCAACAGCAGCGACCTCGGGCTCCACGAGTACCGGCCCGGGTACCTCCCGGAGTTCCTTCGGGAGGTCGGGCACCTGCTGGACCTCGGTGTCGACGGGTTCGTCATCGCCCTCCCGGCGCTCATCGAGGCCGTGCGGTCCGCCTGGCCGGACGTCCCGATATCGGTCTCGACCTTCGCCCGGATCCGGACCGCGACCCAGGCGGAGTACTTCCTGCGGATGGGGGCCCACACCATCATCCTCGAGGAGGCGAACCGCGACTTCCGCCTGATACGGAGCCTCGTCCGCGAAGGGGCCGAGGTGGAGGTCCTCGTCAACCAGTCGTGCCTCCCCTCGTGCCCCTATCGGGGCCATCACCTGAACACCAGCTCCCTTTCTTCGCAACCAGGGGCCTCCTGCCCGTCGTTCGAGTACCCGATCCTGGAGTGCGGGGTGGAGTACGTCCGGGACCCGGCGAAGCTGATCTCCGGGATCTTCGTGCGCCCCGAGGACCTCGAGGTCTACGAGGAGGTCGGTGTCCACCGGTTCAAGGTCTCCGGACGCAACCGGTCGACCGACTGGCTCGTGCGGGCCGCCCGGGCCTACGGTGCCCGGTCCTACCCGGGCAATCTCGCCGACATCCTCAGCCTCGTGCAGTTGAAGGGGCCACGCGCCGTCCTGCGACGTATCGCCTCTTCGTCGGCGAACCCGGAGGCGGAGGCCCTCGCCGAGGCGTTCGCCCCGTTCGAGCAGATCTCGATCGACAACACCGCGTTCCCGCCCGACTTCCTCCGGCACATCGCGGCGGTGGACTGCGAGCACACCACCTGCACGGCGTGTGGCTACTGCCGGCGGGTCGCCGAACGGGTCCTCCGGATCTCCGGACGGGCCCCGTCGGAGCGCAGGATGCCGGTCGGTCTCCCGGGAACGGTCCAGATGCTCCCGGCGCTCGGACCGTCCCTGCCGGAGGCCCCTCCTCCGGTCCCCTAGGGCCTCGTCGAGGGGTAGGGGCCGCGTCCCCCGGCCAATCCGCCGGGTTCGGACCCGGCCGCGCAACCCGGGTCCTGGCGGAGCAGATCAGGTGCCGGGGCCAGGAACGCAGCAAAAGTTCAGAATCCGGTCGCCCAGGGACAATCTTGAGGGATTCGAAAGAAATCGGAGAACTACTGGAGGACACGGCAGAAAAGTTCGAATCCCAAGTCGGGGAAGGGGCGTTGGCCCCGCGCTCCCCCGACGTCCAACACGAGTCTGAAAGCTCGTGAGTCCACCCTCCATGGTCCGATATCCTGAGAATTCTTTCAAGGAGAGGAGGCATACCTGGCGGAAGCAGGACAGACCCCTCGAGTGAGGCCCACGTGGGGGCGAGCCTCCACAGTACGCCGCCCACTAGCCGATCAGACGCCCCCCGGCCTACGCGCCGGACCTCCATTATTGGGGTCCCGCAGCTCGGCGGTCTTTCAATGGAGGAAGACCGAGCAGACCTTGGATGGAAGGCCTCTTCTGCGAATCGGCGCATCCCCGATCCGCGGCATGGATGACACTCAGTTCGTGCGCAGTCCCAGTTCGGATGGTCGCCCGTCTTCCGAGACTTTCCCAATTTGCGCCGCGGATCATCCTGCGAATCCAGGCCTAACTGGAACCCATCCGGAACGTACGTAATTAGCTTCGGAGACATCTCGGCTGGTGGCAGAGGTGCGGGGCATGCGGCTCGGCCTAGCGCTGTTCGGAGCTTTCATCCTTGCCATTGGGGTGGTTCTTCTCCTCAGTTTCGGCTCCGGTTTCTCTAACTGCGGGGGGTCGTGCGCGCCCCACGGGTGTGAGGTTTCGGTGGGCTGTCCGTGGGGAGACTTGTGGGTAGGCATTCCGCTCGTCGTGATTGGCAGCACTCTGGTGCTGTTCGCGGTACTAACCCGCACCAAGGACGAGCAGACCGAGGAAGCGTTAGAGGCGCTACAGGGATGAGCAGGAGGCTCCAGTCGGAGTTCGAGCCGTAAGCCGCCTCCTAATGGGATGACTGGGCCGCCCAATCAGGTCTGGCCGCAGAGCAAGCTAAGTCCTAGCGCCCTGCGCGCAGGTCCGGCCACTCGAGGGGTGCGCCCACGTGGTGCAGCTTGCGCGAGAAGGGCCAGAGAGGTCCGAGGGCCCGTTCGTCCGTTGGCCACGATCGCCACGGCGTAGGAAACGAGTTGGGCTCGGAAGTACCGGACGCAGTGACAGCGACGACCGGCGCGCACACGGCCCATTCGAAGGGTTCGATGGCGGTCCAACCCCGCGCCACGAGGCCAAGGGCCGGGGGAGTTGTTCATGGTAGAGAGCCCGTCTATTCGAATTCACCACCCGCTTAACGGAGTGGAAGCGGCTTATCGCTCGGAGATTCTGAACATGGCACTCTCCGGAGCTTTCGCGCGGGCAGTCTGGGTTCTCTTCGCTTGCGGGATTCTGCTCTCGGGGGCGCTTCTTCTGGTTTCTTCCATCTCAGGCGGGGGTGGGGGATCTCCGCTGCCCCCTCGCGTAGACCCGGGCCCCTCTCGCTTTCACATGAGCCCACCTCGGACCGACTCCAACGCTCTGGCCCCCCTGACCCGATTTGTCCCCCCAGTACCCGTAGGGACGTCGGGCGGCACCGAGCTCGAGGCAACAACCACCCTGACGGTCACCCTCTTCCTTGCGCCTCAGAACCTGACTAGCGTGGATCGCTACATTGCCAATCTGACAAATCCAGCCTCGCCGAGCTTCCGGCAGTACCCCGGAGTCCGATGGCAGGGTCCCTCGTTGGATCCCACCGAGGCCACATCATCTGCGTACCGCACGTACTTTTCCGGGTATGGCCTCGCGGATACGATGCTAGGGCTCGGCGAAATCGTCCTGTCGGGACAAGCGGCCGACTTCGAGAGAGCGTTCCATACGAGGCTGCTCTCGTTCGGATCGGGCCCATCCGCCTGCGTTGGTGCTGAACCGGAGCCGTCTCTTCCCGTCCAACTCGTGGATTCTCTCTCAGCCGTCTGGGGGCTGGGGAATACCGCACCAGTCCTGCCATTCGTAAGTTCTGCGGGGGTGAGTCCTCTTGACCTCTCTCCCACGGATATCTATAGCGCGTACGACATCGGGCCCGTGTACAGCGATGGATTCTACGGGCAGGCGGCGATTGGACTCGCCGAGGAATGCACCAGCACCGAAAGTCCCGCCGGGTTTCAGAGTGACTTGAATAGCTTCGACACTGCTCATTTCCTGCCCTCCTTGACGGTCCATTTCGTGGGCAATGGTTCGTCTAGCTGCACATTTGCGTCCACCAGCTGGGCGAACGAAACGAATCTGGATATCCAGGCCGCCCACTTGATCGCCCCAGCGGCCCCGATCTATGCGTGCCTTGACGGCCCTACTAACCCGAACCCGTTGAACTGCGATTCCCTCCTCACCGCAGATTCGCGCTCTGATGGCATTTCTATCATATCAGATAGCTTTGCGTCCTCGGTAGATACACCTTCGATATTGTCCTACGCCGCGATTCACGGGATCACCGTGCTTGCCGCTGCGGGGGACACCGGAGAGGCCATCAACTACCCAGCGTCAGATTCGAACGTCATCGGTGTCGGGGGAACGTGGTTCCCCCTCCTTTCGCCTGAGGGAGCTTGGGGTGGCACCGAGTGGTTGAATGGGACCTTTCAGTGGATGTCTACCGGGGGGGGTTGTGATGGGGCCGACAGGCCGCCCTACCTTCAGACCGGGGTCAGTGGCTACGCCTGCGCCGGGAAACGAGGCGTACCGGACGTCTCTGCCGTGGCTGGCCCGTTCGACACCTACATCCATGGGGCGGCTATCGCACTCGCCGGCACGTCGCTCTCAGCACCGCTATGGGCGGGCGTAATCGATCTCGTGCAGCAGGCCACTGGCGCCCCCGGACCGTACCTGAATTACGTTTATCAGTGGGCCGAATCCCCGCGATACGACCAGTTCTTCAACGATATCACGACTGGGTGCAGCAACTTCGGCACCGGAGGCTGGCCGAATCCCCCTCCGCTTTCGGGCTGGTGCGCGGGGACAGGGTGGGACGGAGCGACAGGCGTTGGCTCGCCGAACGTCGCCGGGCTGGCACTCGGCTGGGCTGCGGGTGCCGACTACACGGGGCCGGCCACTTCAGCCACGGACATCCAGGCGGATATCACGGTCCCGACCGCCCTGCCATCTCCCGGGAGCAACTATTCCGTCTTTGTGGGCGGATACGGGTCGAACCACGTGTACTACATGTCGGGCGTCGCGGCACACAATGGGATGTGGGGCTTTTTCTCTGGCTACACAGTCGGATCATGCGGCCTCTCAGCGGTACTGAGCTTCAACAATTTCACACTCACCCCAGGGACGGCGTACACATTCCGAGTCTATGTTACGACGGGGCGCCCGAGCACGGTTACAATGGAAGTCGACCTTCAGGAGACGACTGTATCATGGTCAAAGGACACCGTCACTTCGACTGCCAGCTCGATTGGGGTCGGTGATACTTCTCCTTGCGGGACGTCCGGAGAGTATAGCATGCCGGGGTGGGCGCTCGCAGAGTTTGTTTCGCAGAGCCCGGCTTCGTCGTTCAACGCGTCCATGCCGACCTGGGATTTCAATTTCACGCATATTTCGTACATTCATCTGGGCACAACCTACGGTGTCCCCGCGGGCTCGATGGGGGAGTTCTATAGCGCGAATTCCCCTGCCTATAACCCGGACTCGGACGAGGCGCCCTACGTGTACCCCATCAGCTACGGTGGCGCAGCGAAAGTAACAATCGCCAACCAACTCTTCACGCTATCGCAGACTTCGCAATGGATCTTCGTAGCGCGCTCCAATCACGGCTCGGTGGCTGGCTCAGCGGTCAACGAAGTCTCGGGCAGCGCGGGATGTTCGAGTGGTTGCATTGTCTCACTCACCCAGGTCAATGATTCCCCGCTCTCATCTGGGGTGAGAGTAGCCCTTACCTACGCATCGGGTACTGTGCCCTTCAACTACACGGTGACCGTGTATGCCAGTGCCACTGCCACGTGCGGTACGTGGTGGGTCATTGTCACTGGAACCTCAAACTCAATGACTCCCATCGGGGCCTCCTCGTTCAATTTCACGTTCAGCGTGACAGGGTGCGGCGGGGGTGGATGTGTCGCGGTGGGTACTAACATTCTTACGCCAGGGGGTTGGGCTCAGGTCCAGGCCCTCACGGTCAACGAGACGGTGAAGGAATACGACCCTCTCAGGGGAGTGATGTTCACTGGAGAGGTTCTTTACATCAACATGTCCACCGTGAATTCCACGCTAATCATCAACAATGGACTACTGAACCTGACCCTGACAGAACAACCGATTTGGATGCGGAACTCAACCTACACGGGTTGGCTTTCCGACCCCCAAAACCTTACAACTTCCGACCAGATTTGGGATCCGTTCAACGTCACGTGGGTTAGCATTACCAGTTTGGTCGTCGGGCATTTCCCAACGACCGTATACGATGTGGTCACCTCGACTCACTGGAATGACTTCATCGCCAACAGCATCCTGCTTGACATGAAGGCCCACGGGGGAGGCGTGTGACCCTCGGGGCTCGGGCCTCGCGCTTGCTGGAGCGCGCCGAGCCGCCTATGTGGCGGGGGGCAGCGAGGATTCGGAAAGCGAGCTGCGGCCGGATCGCAGCAGGAGTCGCGCTGGGGCCTGACCAGCAAGTTACGATTCTTCGCCTCCGCTCCCTGGGCCGGGGGGCCTTGGCCCCTCATCAGGTCCACGCTTGCTCGGCGTCTATGCTACGTTTTGGCCCTTGCAACCGGTACTGATCCGAGTCCCTCGTCACGCCCCATCTCCAGCTTCACTGCGGCGAAGCTGGGTTGGGGAGTCGCTCAAAAGCTCGGATCCCACAGGTGTCGGCAACTTGAACAAATACGGCCCCCGTGAGGCCAGGAGTTTCAAGTAAGGCAAAATCCGGTCCGCCTCCACACACTGAGTCGTAAGAACAGCGTCCTAGCGCGTCTCTCGCTCGCTCGGAAGCGAACCTGCTACCACCCGCCTGAGTCGCCTGAGTTTAGTGTAGAAGTCAGGGAGGCGGAATCCGAAGCCGATGAAAACCAAGGAGCTCCTCCGCCGGAAGAACACCCCCCGCCAGAGCTCCCCGACATGCAGTGAGTAGAGTCCTTCGGGGGCGACTCGCTGATTCTGGCGAAGTTCCTCGGTGTGCCACCCCGAGGCAAAGACTACGGGGGAATCGGAGGCCGCCAGCTCGCGGAAGGCGGCGATGAAGGTCTCTCGCACCGCGGGAGGCAGGCCGAGAAACTCGATGTCGGCCTCTCCGATGCTCTCGATCCGGAAGGGCACGAACCCCTCAGAAGGGCTGGCGACGGCTGCGTGAGATCAGGTCCTCGATGGGGTGCGCTTTCCCCTCCCGAATTCGTCGGGTCAACTCGGCTACCGTAAGCTGAGTGGGGTGGGCGATCATCAATCCTCGGATCACGTCGTCATAGGTGGCGCCACCCGACTTCAGCCCTTCCAGCAGTTTCCGGGTTTCTTGAGAAACCGTGATGGTCGTCGCTGCCATTGTTACTTCCAATGCCAACCATGGCCAATCACCATATAAACGATTGCGGGCCCCCTTCCCGGCGCCCACTCCGCGGTAGCCAGGAGGTCGGTCTCGAAGTGCGGTGCTGCGTCCAACTGCGATTGAACGATCGATTCTCGTGCTGAAAGTGAGCTCTGGCCCTGGGCCACAGAACTGCCGAGGCGTTCTGTTTCTTTCATGTCACGGATTCGATGTACTCCGAGTTTCCGGGAACGGGATTTGCAAAGAAGTTCAAGTGCCGGGGCCAGGATTCGAACCTGGGAACTCCTGCGAGAGCAGATCTTGAGTCTGCCGCCATTGGCCGCTCGGCCACCCCGGCGCGAGGGAGAGGACGGGGCCCGCCCTTATTCCTCTTCGCCCTCGTCCGGCTCGCCCTCGGGCTCCGTCGGTTCCTCGACGAGGATCGCCTCCGGCCGCCCGATCGGCGACCGAAGGGGTTCGGTCTCCGAGGTCGCCGGGCCCCGGGCCCGCAGCGGCATCCGGCGCACCCGCCCGCACCGTAAGCAGGTCCGACTGCGACGCCCGGACCGGAGCCGAGTGCGGACCGTCCGGCCCTCCACCCAGTACGCCCCGCACCCGCGGCAGTACAGCTCGGCGTACTCCCGGAGCAGCCGGACGTTGTACCGCATCCCGATGCGCCGCGCCAGGGAGACATACCGGTCGGGCAGCGCGGAGGACGCGGCCCGGGACTCCTGTTCGGCCAGCCCGAAGAGGTCCGAGATCCTGTCCTGGGCGATGCGGATCATCGCGCCGGTGCGACGCCCCCGGCGGCCGCGGCGGAGCGGGGGGGCAGCGCCGCGAGACATACCGGGCATACCACGGCGGTGGCCGATATCAGCGTGTTGCAGTTGGGGCAGTGGACGGCCCGACCGACCAGCCCCGGCGGGACCCAGTCCGGAGGGGGAGGGATCCCCGAGGGAACGGCCGGGCCCCCGACGGGCGGCGGCGGGTAGGGGACCGGGGGCCCGCCGGCGGGCGGTGCGGGGGTCGGGGGCGGTGGCGGGGTGCCGAGAGCGTCCTGGGGCAGGGTGCGCCCGCAGCCGGCACAAAAGAGGGCCCCCGGAACCCCGACGGTCCCGCAGTACCCGCAGACGCTCACGTCCCCTCAAAGTATATGCGATATTTGACCAATATCGACGACGTTGAGACGGCGCTGCGTGGCCCTCGTGACCCGGGATTCCGCGCTCTACGCGGAGCTCGCGTCCGTGCTGCGCGACCGCCGGATCCCGTCCGTGAGCCTGTTGCCCGGCGACCGCATCCCCGCCCCGGTCGCGATCGTCCTCACCACGCCGGAGGAGGCCGTCCGGATCACGCATCCGAGGATCGTCGCCGTTCCCCCCGAGGGAGACCGGACCGGCATCTGGGCTGAGGTCGAGAGCGCCCTGTCGGCCCGGCCCCCGGGCCTCGAGCTGGTGGTGGGGATCGACCCCGGGCCCCGGCCCGGGTATGCCGTGCTGGAGGGCGGCGTCTGCATCGCCCAGGGGAACCTCTCGGCCCCGGAGGAGACCGCCGGCCTCTCCGGGCACCTCGGACGAAGGTTCCCTCACCGCTCGATCCTGTTCCGGGTCGGCAGCGGCGACCGGCTCTCCCGGGACCGGATCCTCAACGCCCTCGTACCGCTCCAGCGACCCATCGAGCTCGTGGACGAAGAGGGGACCACGCCGAGGGGGCAGCGGCGGCCCCGGGACGCGGCCGCGGCCCGGGCCATCGGGAGCAATCGCGGCCGACCGGTCCGGACCCAATCCCGCCTCCGCATCACCCCCGGGGAGATATCGAACCTGCAGCGCCTCAGCCGCGAGCACAGCGGGGGGCGGTTCACCCTGCCCCGGGACGACGCCGAACGGGTGCTCCGGGGCGACCAGACCCTGAGCGACGCGATGGCCGACGCGGCCCGCCGGTACGGCGGCCCCCCGCGGCCTCCGGCCCGGGACCGGTGGCACTCCGAACCGTCTTAACCCGCCCCCGACGTGGGAGCCCCGTGCCCCTGGACGCCGACACCTCGCGCCGGATCCGCCGGTTGGCCCTCCAGAACGCGATCCAGCACGCCGGGACCCCGCGCCCCGGCCCCGTGGTGGCCCGGCTCCTGGCGACCCAGCCGGAGCTGCGCCGTTCGGCTGGCGACGTAGAGTCCGCCGTCCGCGCCGCGATCGACGAGGTCGCCCGTCTCGCTCCGGAGGCCGTCGCGGCCGCCCTCGCCGACCTCGGGGGTCCCGAGGCGGACCGGCCGGCGCGTGTGCAGAGCGACACCGGGGAGTTCCCGGAGCTTCCCGGCGCCCGGCCCGGGGAGGTGG
>Ga0209060_10004886_pt1 | contig 10072 bp, 6 predicted proteins | sample Coa_R1_8_FD_187155 | JGI IMG/M metagenome (GOLD analysis project Ga0209060, IMG submission 187155) | Surface soil microbial communities from Centralia Pennsylvania, which are recovering from an underground coalmine fire - Coalmine... | ecosystem: Environmental > Terrestrial > Soil > Unclassified... | reverse complement strand
AAACTCCGCGAACTGCCGTTCAATGGTCGCGATTCGCCGGATCGCCGCCGCGTCGCGTTCGGTGATGCCATTCCAGATGCCCCAGATGTTTTCCCAGGTTTCATATCCCACGCCGTTGAAGAACGCGTACTGCAAATCGTTCGTATGATCGCGCCCCCAACGATTCGCGACATCGATCATGTGCCGCGGCTCCAGCCACTTCAACTTGCTCGCGGGCATCGCATATTCAATGTCGATCACGAACCAGCTCTGGTTGTTCCACATCAACCCTTCGTCGCTCGCCGGCGCGCCCTCCGGCTGAAACACCAGCGGATGCCCGGTCTTGTCCGACGCCGTGCGGTAGGCGCGGGGAACCCCGCTGAACGTATCGCCATTCACGCCATCGGCGCCGATCTCGGCCATCAGCTTCGCGTTCGCTTCCCAATGCGGCATTCCCGGATCGTGCGTCCCGTTGTCCCACGACATGGTCGGAAACAGCACGCGCACGCCGCGCCGGTGAAAATCTTCCACCATCTTGCGTAGCGCCGGAATCCCGCCCGGCAAATCGCGATGCAGATCCCACTGGTTGCGATTATCGATGCCGATATTCGGATACACCGGCCAAATCAGCACGCCATCGATTCCGCCGTACCGCTTGTCGAGATCGTCTAAATATCGATCCACCGTATAGCGCCGCGCCACCGGATCGTAGAAATACCGCTCCTCGCACATCATCTGCGGCTGCACGAAATCTCGCTGCGCCCATTGCAGCTCCGGCCGCCGGTATTCCGAATCATCGTAGCCCATGCGCGTGAGATGCTCCGCGCGCCAGATTTTTAGATCGTTGAGCCACGCTTCGTAATCGCCCGCATCTTTCGGACCCGGAATCTGATTTCCGTTCGGATGATGCCCGGTGTTCTGCCCAAAAACGGCAGCAGCAGCCAGCAAGAGAATCGCGCTGAGTCGAACCATCTCCATAGAGTACGCCGTCTTTTGGTACGCTGTGGCCCAGGCCTTTTGGCCGTAATCGAACCGCGACCGCAAGGGAGCGTTACGAATGGAGGAAGTAACAAATGATCGCCCGAATCGCCGCGGTACTGACTCTTGTGTCAACGTTCGCGCCAGCCCAATCGCTCACCGATCTGCCGCGCCTCAAGAATTTCTCGGCGCATCGCGTCTCGAGCGACAATCCGTTCATCTACAGCAACGACGACAGCAAGCGCATCTTCCCGGGCGAAACGTTCGTGATGGCCGACCTGCGCGGTCCCGGCGTCGTCAATCACATCTGGATCACGGTCGCCGACAACGAATTCGCCTGGCCGCGCCTGGTCCGCCTGCGCGTCTACTACGACGGCAAGAAAACTCCGAGCGTTGACGTGCCCCTCGGTGATTTCTTCGGCGTGGGCCACGGCTATGAGCGCGATCTGGATTCCATGCCGATCCGCGATAGCTCATTCGGACGCGCGCGCAACAGTTATTGGCAGATGCCCTTCCGCCAATCCTGCAAGATCACAGTCACCGACGAAGGCAATCGACCGGTCACGATGTTCTACTACCACGTGGATTGGCAGAAGCACGCATCGCTGCCGGAAGATGTCGCTTATTTCCACGGCTATTATCGCCAGGAGCGTCCCGCTGTCGCCGGCAAGAACTATGAGTTCGTCAGCTTGAAAGGAACCGGCCACTATGTCGGAACCGTGCTCAACGTCATTCAATCCGGCGTCGGATGGTTCGGTGAAGGCGACGACCTGTTCTATGTCGACGGCGCCAAGCATCCGCAGATCGCGGGCACTGGCACCGAAGATTATTTCAACGAAGCCTGGGGATTGCGCGTTTCTTATAGCAATTGGTACGGGACGCCCGTGGCCGAAGGCGAACGCATCGGCGCGCGCCTTACCGGATATCGCTGGCACGTCCCCGATCCGATTCCCTATACAAAATCGCTCTGGGCCGGGATCGAGCACGCGGGATGGACCTACAACGCCGATGGAACCTTACGTTCCGGCTTCGAAGAACGCCCGGACTACTTTTCAAGCGCGGCTTTCTGGTATCAGAAAGGCGTCAACGAAGAGCTCGCCGAACCTCCGTACGGAAACGCACGGCTCCCGCTCGGCAATGCGCTGCAAATCGCCGTCGAGGATTCCATCGCCGAAGTTACCACCGAAAAGGGCAAAGCGTCGGTGCAGCGCGAAGTGGATTGGGGCCGCGACCTGCTGTTCTTTGAAGGCGAAGGTGTCGGCGCGCGTATCAACATCCCGCTCGATGTTCCGGAGAAGGGCCGATACGAGATTGTTGCGCGCATCGCGCAGGCGCCGGATTACGGCGATTACTACGCGCTTTTCGACGGCAAGCCAATGAACCTGGATGCCCGCGAAGCGCTCACGTCCGAGATCCCAGCGTCCGGTTCCGAAATCTTCCACAACTATTTGCCGGAAATCTATGTCGCCGTGGACCGCCCGCTCGGGTGGCTGGATCTTGAAAAAGGCCGCCACACGTTGAGCTTTGTCTGCGTGGGACATGACGGCCGCTCGTCCGGCTATTATCTCGGCGTCAACGACGTGGCGCTCGAAAAGATTCCCGCGCCCGAGGCTCCAGTCGCAACCGAAGCGCGCGAATCCGCGCCGTCCACCAGCGGCATTATCTATCGCGGCCGCCCGCTCTCGTATTACGTGGCAAAGGGCAACAACCCCGCTGCAATCCGCGCCATCGGATCTTTCGGACCGGACGCCGGCTCCGCCGCGAATCAACTTTCGCAAGCGCTCGCCGATTCCGATCCCGAAATCCGTACCGCAGCCGCATGGGCGCTCACGCAAATCGGACCCGCCGGCGTGGCCGCCGTTCCCGCCTTGGAAAAATCATTGGCGGATTCCAACACCAGCGTCCGCAGTTTGTCTGCCCTCGCGCTGAAATCCATGGGGGCCAAGGCCTCGGCCGCACTCCCTGCCTTGATCGGCGCGCTCAACGATCCCGCGCCGTTCGTCCGCGCCCCAGTCGCCGACGCGATCGGCAGCATGGGCCCATCCGCAAAACCAGCCGTCGAAGCCCTCGCAAAACGCCTCCTCGTGAAGGACGACCAAGCTTACGTTCTCCGCAGCATGGCGGCGGCGCTCGGCAACATCGGCCCAGACGCCGCCAGCGCGCTTCCCGCTTTAGAAGAAACCCTGAAACACCACCGCGTAGTCTACGTCGCCAAAGAAGCCATCCTAAAAATCAAGAAGGAGCCGCTGCCGCTTTGGTAGCAGACGGTCCGAATCCCCAATCCCGCGCGGCGAATGCCGCGCTCAAGCTACAATATGAAACTCTCATGAAAACACCGCTGGTCCGTCTCCTAGCTGCTCTGCTCATCGGTCCACTCGCCCACCCGGCCGACCTCGTCCCTCTGCGCGGCTTCTCCGCCGACGCCACGCGCGATGAGCGCGAGTGGGAAACCAAATTCCGAGCCATCCCCGATCCCACGAACGTCCGCGCCTACATGGAGCGCCTCGCCGCGCGCCCGCATCACGTCGGCTCGCCCTACGACCAGGACAACGCCGAGTGGCTTCTCTCCAAATTCAAGGAATGGGGACTCGACGCCAAAATCGAAAACTTCGACGTGCTCTTCCCCACTCCCAAAGAGCGCGAGCTTGAGATGGTGGAACCCACGCACTTCACGGCGAAAATCGAGGAGCCCACGGTGGCCGTCGATCCGACGTCGTCGCAGCATTCGGAACAGCTTCCCGTCTACAATGCCTACTCAATCGATGGCGACGTAACAGCTCCACTCGTTTACGTGAACTACGGCGTGCCGGACGATTATGAACAGCTCGATCGCCTCGGTATTTCCGTGAAAGGCGCCATCGTAATCGCGCGCTACGGCGGATCTTGGCGCGGCATTAAACCGAAAGTCGCGGCCGAGCACGGAGCCGTCGGATGCCTGATCTATTCCGATCCACACGAAGACGGCTACTTCGCGGGCGAAGTTTTTCCCGAAGGCCCGTATCGCCCGAAGGACGGCGCGCAGCGCGGCAGCGTGATGGATATGCCCGTATATCCTGGCGATCCACTGACGCCCGGCGTCGGCGCAACGAAAGATGCCAAGCGACTACCGCTGAGTGAAGCCGCCACGCTCACTAAAATTCCGGTGATGCCGATTTCCTACGGCGACGCGCAGCCCTTGCTCGCGGCGCTAAAGGGTCCGATCGCACCCTACGCCTGGCGCGGCGCGCTTCCCATCACCTACCACGTCGGGCCAGGTCCCTCCAAAGTCCATCTCAAATTGAAATTCAATTTCGATCTCAAAACTCTATACGACGTCATCGTGACCATTCCTGGATCGAAATTCCCGGATGAATGGATCATCCGCGGCAATCATCATGACGGATGGGTGAACGGCGCGGAAGATCCGGTGTCCGGCGCAGCCCCGCTCATGGAAGAAATGCGCGGCCTCGGGCTGCTGCTCAAACAAGGCTGGCGTCCAAAGCGCACCATTATTTACTGCCTGTGGGATGGCGAAGAACCCGGCTTGCTCGGCTCCACCGAATGGGCGGAAACTCACGCCGACGAACTTCGCACCAAAGCCGCGGTCTACATCAACTCCGATAGCAATGGCCGCGGATTTCTCGGCATAGAAGGTTCCCACACGCTCGAAAAATTCATCAATGGCGTCGCGCGCGATATTGAAGATCCCGAATCGAAACTTTCCGTCTGGAAGCGCATGCAAGCCTCGCGCCTAGCCCATCCGGAGGCGGGCGATCACCAGGAAGCCCGCAATCGTCCCGACCTACGCATCGGCGCGCTCGGCTCCGGTTCCGATTACACGGCTTTCCTGGATCATATCGGCATCGCATCGCTGAATCTCGGATTCGGCGGCGAAGATGGCGGCGGAATTTATCACTCCGTCTACGACGACATGTACTGGTTCTCGCATTTCGCCGATACAAATTTTGTATACGGTCGCGCGCTTGCGCAAACCGTCGGCACCGCCGTGCTGCGCCTGTCGGGCGCCGAACTACTGCCGTTCGACTTCGACAATCTCACCGAAACCATCCGCCGGTACATCGACGAAGTAGAAAAGCTCGCGCGCGAAAAGCGCGAGCAGATCATCGAACGGAATCGCGCCATCGACGATGGCGTTTATACCGCCATCGAAGATCCCAAGCACAAAACCGTTCCGCCAGCGAAGGAACCCGTTCCGCCTTTCGTCAATTTCGCGCCGCTTGAAAATGGGTTCGCTTCTCTGCAGCGCGCCGCCGAACTCTACAATCACGCTCTCGCGCACGCTAGCGAAAACGGAAGCTCCGCGCTCGCCCGCGCCAATCTGCGCGATGCCAACGCTCGCCTCTCGCAAGTGGAACGCTTCCTGACTTCGAAAGAAGGGCTTCCCAATCGCGAATGGTTCAAGCATCAAATTTATGCGCCTGGATTCTACACGGGCTACGGCGTAAAGACGCTGCCGGCGATCCGCGAAGGCATCGAACAGAAAGATTGGAAATTGGTGGACGAGCAAACCGGCAAAGTCGGCAAGGTTTTGGAAAACGCGGGCGAAGCAATCCAAGGCGCCGCGGCCGAACTGAGCCGGAGCGCTCAGTGATTTCAACTGTTAACCCAGCTACTGGCGAAACTCTCCGCGAATATCCGGAGCTCAGCACGGCTGCGATCGAAGCCAAGCTCGCTCTCTCGGCGAAGACATTCCACTCCTTCCGCCGAACCCCAATCGCGGAACGCACGGCATGCCTGCAAAGAGCAGCGGAAATCCTCGAATCCCGCAAGCAGGAATTCGGCGCGCTCATGACCACCGAAATGGGCAAGACACTAGGCTCGGCGATTGCCGAAGCGGAAAAGTGCGCCCTGGGTTGCCGATACTACGCCGAGAACGCCGAACGCCTGCTCGCCGACGAAGCGATCGAAACCAATGCGTCCCGCAGTTACGTCCGCTATCAACCGCTGGGACCCGTGCTCGCCGTGATGCCCTGGAATTTTCCGTTCTGGCAGGTCTTCCGATTCGCCGCGCCCGCGCTCGCGGCCGGCAACACCTGCCTGCTCAAACACGCCCCGAGCGTTCCGCAATGCGCGCTGGCGATAGAAGATATCTTCCGCCGCGCTGGATTTCCCGAAGGCGCGTTCCAAACATTGCTCATCGAAGCCGATCAAGTGGAACCGATCCTGCGCGACGATCGCGTGGTCGCCGCCACGCTTACCGGCAGCGTGTCCGCTGGAAGCTCCGTTGCCCGCTCCTCCGGCGGCCATGTCAAGAAAACGGTTCTCGAACTGGGCGGAAGCGACCCGTTCATCGTCATGCCCAGCGCCGATTTCGAGGACGCCGTTACCAACGCGGTAAAAGCGCGCGTCATCAACAACGGCCAATCCTGCATCGCTGCCAAACGCTTTATCGTCGCGTCGGAAATCTACGATGCATTCGAGAAACGGTTCGTCGAGCGCATGGCAGCTCTCAAAGTTGGCGACCCCATGAAAGCCGACACCGAAATCGGCCCGCTTTCCGCCGCAAGAATCCGGGATGGCCTACACGATCAAGTCCAGCGCGCCGTTGCCGCCGGAGCCCGGCTGCTGCTCGGCGGTCACAAGCTCGACGGCCCCGGTTTTTACTACGCGCCAACCGTCCTCGCCGATGTGCCGCGCACTTCTCCCGTTTTCTACGAAGAGTTCTTCGGCCCCGTCGCCATGCTGTTCCGCGCCCGCGATCTGGCGGACGCCATCGAGATAGCCAACGATTCCCCGTTCGGTCTTGGCTCCAGCGTTTGGACGCGTGATGAATCCGAACAAGCCCGCTTCGCCGAGTCCATCGAAGCAGGCCAAGTATTCATCAACGCGCCTGTTGCTTCCGATCCGCGCCTGCCATTTGGAGGCGTAAAACGCTCCGGCTACGGCCGCGAGCTCGGCGTCTGGGGCATTCGCGAATTCGTCAACGTCAAGACGATCTGGCAAAAATAACCGAATCGCCGAAACCGAACCGCGACCGCAAGGGAGCGTAACATTTCAAAGGAGTCTCGCATGCTTCGACTAATCCCCATACTCGCCGCCCTCAGCACACTCGCTAACGCCGGAACTCTCTTTCTTCCCGCGTATCCGAACTCCCTGCTCGTCGTCGACGAGTCCAACGGCGCGGTGATTGACCGCATCCCGCTCGTCACCGGAACACCGCGCTCGATGCGCCTCTCGCCCGATCGCAAAACCATTTACGTCACCACCATCGATCACAACGGCGTCGAAGTAGTGGACATTGCATCGCGCAAAGTCACCAACCACTTCGTCCTCAACACGGCGACGAAGCAATACCGGATGCGCGGCACTGCCGTGGATCCCGCCGGCAAATTCCTCTACACCGTCACCAAGGAAATTGACAAACTCAACGATCACTTCGAGGTCAGCCCCGCCAAATTCACCGTCATCGATCTGGCGGAACAAAAAATCGCAAAGACGGTCGATATTCCGCGCGAGGACGCCTCCGCCAATGAAGCCGGGTTCGGCCGTACGCCGTTCGAAGTCTCGCCCGATGGAAAGCTCGTGTATCAGTTCGGCGCGAAAATCAACGTCTACAACGCCGCCGACTTCAAGCTGATCGACCGCATCGATCTCGCGCAGCCTGAGTTCCCCGGAATGGAGCGCGTCCGCTTCGGCGGCGACCTGGATCTCATCTACCAACCCGGCCGCCGCACCAGCGTCTTCATCTCCGCCGATCCCGTGATCCACAACCGGACGTTCGGCATCGGCCGCTTCGATCTCGCAACACGTCAGATGGAGTTCGATCCCATCGGCCCGGCGCCTGAAGCCATGGCAGGTCTGCAGGTCACGCCCGACAAGAAATTCGCTTATACGATGGTTTCGAACGGCGCGCACGGCAACAAACGCTGCGAGTTTTGGGCGTTCGATCTGGCGAGCGATCGCATCACGCAAACCGCCGAGGTTCCCTGCCGCTCGCGCTTCAGCTTCGGTATGGCGAGCAGCGGCAAGAAGCTCTACATCTACGGCGCCGGATTCGAAATCGAGGTCTACGATGCCGCCACGTTGAAACACGAAGTCACTTGGGACTTGAAGAACGACGTCACGCCCGCAGGGATTGTGGTTCTGCCTTAGCCCGATCCGCAAATGCGGTGACAGGCTCGGATTTCCGCGAGTGCCATATCCCGTCAACGCGAGACTGCCGACTGCGGAAATCCGTGCCTGTCACCACATTTGCCAGCGCGAGAAACTTCAAACCGAGCCCACCTTAATCCGGCTCCACGTTTTCGACAACGACCGGTTCCAATACATCACCAGTCCAGTCACGGCGAGCGTCGGAACAGCGAGTCCTAGCAGGGCCCAAACGATTTTGAATCCCACGCCCCAATAGACACCGAAATGCAACGGAACCTGCGCCCAAATGAACCAATCTCCTAAGCTCTGGTTAACGCCGTATCGCCAGGTCTTCAAATGCTCGCCCGTGTACGGGTCGAAATACAGTGTGTCTTCGTACTCGCGGCTCAGTCCGTTTCCGCGCCGCATCAGAATCTGCATCGGCGCGCGGCGATTGAATGGAAACTCCACGCCCGCGAGCGTCGTTCCTGGATCCAGCGCCCACGCGCGTTTCTCCAGCGCATCCAAATCCGGATTCGGCATCTCGCCACGTGCCGTCACCTCCACCGCCGGCGGTTTCGAGTTCACGATCGGCGAGATCCGATTGACAAAGTTGAAAACCTGGCGCGGCCACGCGAAGTAGATTCCACTGATACCCCAAAACGAAATCAGCGCCAGAGTCCAGAACCCGGTCGCGCTGTGCAGATCGAAATTGACCCGCCGCCAACTTCGCCGGAAATCCACCTTCAGCGCCCGCTTCCAGCTTCGGATACCCGGCCACCAGTTCACCAATCCAGTGACGCACATGAGAAGCAGCAGCGCGCCGCCCACTCCGTTCAACACGCGGCCCTTCCGCGATAAGAACCAGTTGGTGTGCAGCCTTTCTACCACGTCCAGCCACGCTGCGCCGCGTTTGATCTGCGGCAGAACTTCGCCCGTGCCTGCATCCACGGCCACTCGAATCTGTCCGGCTCCCAACAACCTCGCGATGTAGTGCGGCTCCGTTTTGCCCGGCGCCCGCACCGACAGTACGCGAAATCCCGGATAGCGAGCGTGCAAGTTCCGGATCACCTCGCTTACACTCACGCGCGGCGTCACGGGCTCGCTCGTCTCCCAGGCATTCGCGCCTGTCATCGCGCCCAATTCGATCCGCACCACAAGAAGCGACCCCGTTACCCCGATCACCACCAGGTACAGCGCCAGCGCGATCCCCAACCAAAGATGAATTTGAAAATTGACCTTGCGAATCCAGACCTGGCGTGGATGCCGCCAGAATCGGGCCACGAACGTCATTTCGCGGGCTGCGCGCGCGCAAACACCTGCAGCAACCCGTTCGATTCCGACGTCAGATGCTTTCCGTCTGGCGCCACGGTCAGCGTGCCCGTGCTCTGCGGCCGATTCGTCCCGCTCAGCGTGAATTTGTATTGCCCCGCGCCCACCTTCGTCATTCGGATCACGCCCAGCTTTTCGCCTTGCCCGTTCTTAACATCGCCCTCGGATCCGTCCAACTTGACGACGTAGCTCATGCTCAAGTAATGAACATTGTTGATCGGCACCGAGAACGCGAACGCCACTTGGTTGCCCTTCTCACCAATCCGCAGCGTCATCGGATCAAAATTGCTCTTCGTCCCGTTGAGTTCCTGGCGCTCCAGCAGCCAGGTTCCGTCGAGCGGTTCGGCCGCCCAAGCTGAAATCGCCGCCAATCCCAGCGCCGCCATAATTGCTACACGCATTTCAACATTCTCGCAGACCCGTCATACTAGTTTTTTGAACAACCCAAACCTTTTTACCCCGCTCACAATCCGCGAGATCACCTATCGCAACCGCATCGCCGTCTCGCCCATGTGTCAATACTCGTGCGTTGACGGATTCGCGACCGATTGGCACCTCGTGCACCTCGGCAGCCGCGCGGTAGGCGGCGCTGGTCTCGTCATCATGGAAGCCACAGCCGTCGAAGCGCGCGGACGCATCAGCCCTGGCGATCACGGCATCTATAAAGACGAACACATCCCGATGCTGCAGCGCATTGCCGCATTCGTCAAAG
>Ga0209060_10004884_pt1 | contig 10082 bp, 10 predicted proteins | sample Coa_R1_8_FD_187155 | JGI IMG/M metagenome (GOLD analysis project Ga0209060, IMG submission 187155) | Surface soil microbial communities from Centralia Pennsylvania, which are recovering from an underground coalmine fire - Coalmine... | ecosystem: Environmental > Terrestrial > Soil >... | reverse complement strand
CGCCGGGCAACGAGACCGCCGCGGCCGAGCTGCTCCGCGACTACCTCGCGGCGAACGGCGTCGAGTCGCAGCTCATCGCGAAGGTCCCTGAGCGTGCGAACCTCGTCGCCCGGATTCCCGGCGGAGACGGGCCCTCGCTCCTCCTGCTTTGCCACACCGACGTCGTCTACGCGGATCCCGCCGACTGGACGGTGCCGCCGTTCGCCGGCGAGCTGCGGGACGGAATGGTGTGGGGCCGCGGCGCGCTCGACATGAAGAGCCAGGTCGCCGCGAACGCCGTGGCGATGGCGTCGCTCGCGCGCGAAGGCTTCAAGCCGAGCGGCGATCTCATCTTCGCGGCGACCGCCGACGAGGAGCAGGGCGGAGGTGGCCACGGCGACAACGGCTTTGGCCTGCAGTGGCTCTGCGACGAGCATCCCGACGTGGTGCGGTGCGACTACGCGATCAACGAAGGCGGCGGCGACCGGATCGAGCTCGCCGACGGAACGGTGGTCTACCAGGCGGCCGTCGCGGAGAAGATGACCGCGCCGTTCCGCCTCCGCGTCCACGGCCGCGCCGGGCACGCGTCGATGCCCGGGATCGCCGACAACGCACTTGTCAAGGCGGCGAAGCTCGTCGAGCGGATCGCGGCGTACCGGCCCGAGCCGCAGATCGGGCCGGAGGTGGAGGCGTTTCTTCGCGCGCTCCTCGGCGACGTGCCTCCCGCGCACGATGCAGCCCGGCGCGTCCGCGAGGTCGACGTTGCAGCTGGCGACCTCGTCGAGGCGCTCGTCGTGCCGACCTTCTCGCCGACGATCATCTCCGCGTCGAAGAAGCGGAACGTCATCCCGGCAGTGTGCGACGTCGAGGTCGACTGCCGGCTCCTCCCGGGCCAGCACCCCGAGCACGTCGAGCCGATGATCCGTGCGGTGCTCGGAGGCGACATCGAGTACGAGCTCGAGTGGCTCGATGCGCGCGGGGGAACCCGCTCCGCGCTCGATACGCCGCTTTGGAGCGCGCTCGAGAGCTTCGTCGGCGACGCGGTTCCCGGCGCGAAGGCCGGGCCGCTCATGTGCGCCGGTTTCACCGACAGCCACTGGCTGCGCGACGCGTTCGGCACGGTCGCCTACGGCTTCTTCCCGATGAGCGGCGAGCTGCCGGCGGACGTCGCCGCCTCGCTCGTCCACTCCGCCGACGAGCGGATCCCCGTCGCCGATCTCGAGCTCGGCGTCCGCTGGCTGCGTCACGCAGCGCACGCCATGCTCGGCTAGCGCGTCTACCCTGAAGCCGATGGGCAAGAAGAAGGGCAAGAAGAAGAACCGGAAGCAGCCGATCCGGCTGGGCGGGATGGCGCTTGCGAACGGCGTTCTCGTCCACGGGCCGCATGCGTGGGCGTGCGCGATCCGGCGCGAGGACGGGACGATCGCGATAGCGGCCGCGCACAAGCGACTGCAGGCGTCGCGCATCCAGAGCCCGGTGCTGCGCGGCCCCGCCCGTCTGGCCGAGGCGCTACTTCTCCTGCCGCAGGTGAAGCGCAAGCTGCCGGCCGCGAAGCTGCCGATGGAGAACCGCTCCGTCCTCGCGTCGATGCTCGGCGCGACGGTGCTCGTGCGCGTGCTGCGCGCGACGCGAATCCGCCCGGTCGTGCAGGAGTTTCTCGCCGGGGTCGTCTCGATCGCCCCGGCGGTGCTGGCGCTTCGCGGTGGAGAGCTCGCGTCGTACCACGGCGCCGAGCACATCGCGATCGGGACGTACGAGCACGGCGAGCCGGCGACGAAGGAGCACGAGCGTTGCGGCGGCCATCTCGTCGGGCCGCTCCTCGTGACGTCGGCGGTCGCAAACACCCTCGCGCGGCTCGCGCCGGAGCGTGCGCGGTGGCAGGCGCAAGGAGCGGCACAGATCGGCGCGATCGCGGCGGCCACCGAGCTGTTCGGGTGGATGACGCGCAATCCCGAGCATCCGGTCGCACGCGCGTTGGCGAAGCCCGGCCACGAGCTCCAGCACCGTTTCTCGACCGCCGAGCCGACGGCGGAGCAGCTCGAGGTCGCCGAGGCGGCGCTCGCCGCATGCCTCGAGCTCGAGCGCGCGGCGTAAATCGCACGCCGTAGCTCCGGCGTCGGGACGTATCCTTGGCCCATGCTCGCCTCGCTGGCCTCCTCCCACGTCTGAGCGGTCGACCACGCCGAGCGTGTCTCGGTCGGGTTGCAGCACCACGAGCGGCGGAACCGCCTGCGCGACGCCGGCATGCTCGGGCAGGATCGCCCGCGGCGGGCGCTGAAGCTCTCGCTGCCGTTCGCGCTCGTCCGGCGGTTCTTGCGGGTCGCCTAGCCGAGCCGGTTCACCCACTCCGGCTCCCAGAGCCGGAACCCGCCGACGAACGCGTTCTCGTTCGCGCCTCGGCGGCAACCCGGGGGAAGCTCATCGAGCTCCTTCACGCCGCCGCCGCCGATCACGATCTCGTCCGGCAGCAAGGCGGCGTGCAGCCGCCCGACCGCGTCGAAGACCGTCTTCCGCCAAGCCTTCTTGCCCTCCCGCTCGAGCGCGGCCTCGCCCACGTTGTCCTCGAACGTCCCGTGGTGGAACGGAAGGTGCCCGAGCTCCATCGGCAGGACCACGCCGTCGGCGATCAGCGTCGTGCCGAGCCCGGTGCCGAGCCCGAGGAAGAGCATGCGGCCGCCCTCGTAGCTGCCGATCGCCTGCATGACCGCGTCGTTCACGACCTTGACCGGCTTCCCGAACGCCGCTTCGAAGTCGAAGCCGACCCAGCCGTTGCCGAGGTGCACCGGCTCGGCGAGCACCTTCCCGCCGCGGATCGGCGCCGGGATGCCGATGCTCACGACGTCCCACTCCCACCCCGCCGCGATCTCGAGCACGCCCGCGACCATCTGCGCCGCGGTCAGATCGGGCCCCGAGTCGAAGCGGCGGCGCTCGGTGCCGGTCGACGTCTTCGCCTTGACGTGGGATCCGCCGACGTCGATGGCGAGGACGACCGTCACGCGTCCTCGGCGTTCTCGAGCTGGCTGAGCTCGGCGATGTCTCGGCGGAAGAAGAGGGACACCGTCCAGTCGACGAGGACTCGGAGCTTCCGCTGCGCGAGCGGGAGCTGGTACAGGTGGTACGTCCGCGTCACCCACCATCCGGCGAACCCTCGGAGGCGCAGGCCCAGCACGTCGGCGATCCCTTTGTGCCGGCCGAGCGTGGCGACCTGTCCGAGCATCCGGTAACCGTACGGCTTCGGCTCGCCGCAGAGGTTCTTCGCGAGCCGCCGGGCCTGTCTCAGTGCGTGCTGGCACGTCGGTGGATCCGGCTGCTCGGCTCGGATGTTCGGCACTCGCGCACAGTCGCCGAGCGCCCAGACGTGCTCATGCCCGCGCACTCGGAGGAGCTCGTCGGCCTCGACGCGGCCGCGCTCGTCGAGAGGCAGATGCCAGTCGCCGAGGAGCGGGTTCGGCTTGACGCCTGCGGTCCACACAAGCGTTCGCGTCGGGATCCGGGTGCCGTCGCCGAGCACTGCCTCGCCGGCGTTCGCGGACTGGAGCGTCGTGTCCACGCGGATCTCGACGCCGCGCCGCTCGAGCTCGTGCGCCGCGTAGTCGCCGAGCGGGCGCGGGATCTCCGCGAGGATCCGCGGCGCCGCGTCGACGAGCACCCAGCGGCGGGGCGCGCCGCGCAGCTTCGGGTACCAGCGCAGCGCGTCCTCAGTCAGATCCGACAGCTCGGCGAGCGCCTCGACTCCGGCGTAGCCGGCGCCGACGAAGACGAAGGTCAGACACCGCTCCCGCTCGGCCTCGTCGAGCGCGGCGTCGGCGGCCTCGAGCTGCCGCAGGACGTGGTTGCGGAGGCGGATCGCGTCGGCGAGCGTCTTGAACGAGAGCGCGTGCTCGGCCAGGCCGGGGATCGGCAGCGTGCGCGGCACCGCCCCGAGGGCGAGCACGAGATCGCGCCAGCGGAACGTCCGCCCGGCCGCGGTTGCGGTGCGCGCCTCCAGGTCGACGCTCTCGATCTCGCCGAGGAGGAGCTCCGCCTCCGGGCACATGACGCGGATCGGCACGACGGCGTGGCGCGGCTCGAGCGTCCCCGACGCGGCCTCGGGCAGCAGCGGCGTGTAGAGCATGAAGTTCTCCCGGCTTACGATCGTGGCCTTCCGGCCGCGGAGGAGCCGCGCGACGTACGTGCCCGCGAACCCGCCGCCGAGGATCACGACGTCCCGTTCCTCAACCGGCACCGGCGGCGCCTCCTCGTTCGCACGCTTCGATTGCGTCAGCGAGCGCCGCAGTCCACCAGGGGTTGTCGTCTTCGTCCTCGATGTCGCGGAGCGCGTACAGCGCCGGAAGGCAGCGGCCGTCCGCGAGCTCCGCTGCGGCGTCGAGAATGAGTCCCCCGGGCTCGGGATCGCGCATCTCGAGGCGCTGAAGGATCGGCTCGAACGCGCGCGGGTCATCCCGGCGCGCGAGCCCCACAAGGGCTTCTCCATCGACGTCGCCGTCTTCGCCCTCGTCACCGATCCTCGCGAACAGCGCGTCCCGCACCTCAGGCAAGTCGATGTCCTCCAATTGGGTTCCCAGTGCGAACGTCGCCCAGTTCCGTACGTCGGCGTTCGCGTCCTCCATCAGCGCGAACAGCGCGTCGAGAACCGCTCGAGTCGGCAGATCGTCGGACACGTGAGGTAACGCCATCGCGACGGCGTGGCGCACCTCGGCGTCGGGATGGTCGGCCTGCGCCAGCACGACCGGGAGCGAGCGGCAGTCCTCGAGGTGCCCTAGTGCAGTGACTGCCTCGGCGACGATCCGTGTGGGCTGGCTGCGGTGCGCGAGACCTTCCACGAGCGGAAGGCTTTCTTCGAGGAACGGCCGTGGTCGTCCCTCCCGGAATCCGAGTTGCGCGAGGATGTGGATTCCGAGGACGCGCTCCCGTTCTTCCGGCCCGTCCACGATGAGGCTGCGGGCGCGCTCGAACGTCGCCTGGTCGGCGCGCTCCTGCAGTTCACGGACAGCGTCCCAGCGCTCGTGGGATTCGTCGTCAAGTGGAAGCGCGAGCGCGACCAGATCGTCCACGGAAAAGCCGCTGAGCGAGTCCTCGGACACGACGGAAGCGTAGGCCCGGCTAGGATCGCGCGCTATGCCGGAGACGCCGGAGGAGTTCTGGGAGCGGACGCGCGGGGCGTTGCGGATGCCTGCGCTGGAGGAGTGGGATACATGGCCGTTCGACGGAGCGGTCACGCCGCGTGCGCTCGAGCCGCCCGTCGCCGAGGAGCCTCCGCGTCACGGAGCCGGTGGCGCAGGTTGCCATCTGTGTGAGGTAACCGCCCCTCTCTGGTCGAATGAGAACTGGTTCGTCCAGGGCTTGCCGGAGCCGTCGGGGCTGCCGGTTGTCGTACTGCTCATGCCGAAGCGCCATCTCGACTTCCCCGACCTCGACCCGGAGCTCGCCGCGGAGCTCGGGCCCCTGCTTCTGCGGGTCTACGCCGCCGTCGCCGGCGTGCCCGGAGTCGGCAACGTGCACGTCGGCCGCTGGGGCGAAGGCAGCGAGCATTGCCACATCTGGTTCATGGGCCGGCCAGCGCGGATGACCCAGCTCAAGAGCTCGTTCGCCGCGATCTGGGACGACGTCCTCCCGCCGACGCCTGAGCACGTCCGGGACGAGAACCTCGAGCTCGTCCGCGCCGCGCTCGAGCGCGGCTAGCCGTGCTTGGCCCGGAAGGTGCGGGCCTTCTCGCGGTTGCCGCAGACCTCCATCGAGCACCACGCGCGCGAGCGGTTGCGCGACTGGTCGTAGAAGGCGACGCGGCAGTTGTCGTCGCGGCAGGCCTTCAGGCGTGACCACTCCGGCGTCGTCGCCAGCTCCGCGACGGCGGCGACGATGCGGCCGAGCGCGCCGCGCGTGTCCTCGCACTCGGGCGCCAGCACCGGCCGGCCGCCGACGAAGCGGACGGCGAGCTTGGCCGTGCGCCCCGCGTCCTCGAGCGTCGTCGACGCCGCGGTCGTGTCGCAGTCACAGCCGTTGTGCTCGAGCAGAAGCTCGCGGATGGCCTCGCGCACGGCGAGCGCCTCGGCGTGCTCGGCCTTCGTCGGCTCGACGAGGTCGTCGACGAGACCGTTGTCGGAGAGCCAGCAGGCGAGCTCGTCCGGCGTCCCGATCGCGTCGACGCCGGTCTCGAGGTCGCGCGTGTTGACGAAGTCGCGGACGAGGTCTAGACGGGTGGGGGTATCAGTAACCATCGTTCTTGCAACGGGGGTTATGTAACTGGTATTCTCCGAACACTGGTTAGGTTACCACGCAGAGGAGGAGCACCGTGTTCATGCACCCCGCCATTCATCAGCAGATCGCTCTCGACCGCATCGACTCGCTCCGCCGCGAGGCTCGGCGTTACCGGAGGGCTCGCGCGGCATCGGTCTATCCGCCTCAGCCGGTTCGCACCGCGATTCAGCTGCGGTTGAGCGCGTGCCGCGACGAGCTCGAGCGCCTCGCGCAGCTGAGCGAGCGTGTGGCCCGCGGCGGCGACTGGATCGTCGCGGACGTCAACGGCGTCCCGGTTGCGGCGGTCTCGATCGAGGACGGATCGACGCTGTACGACCCGTTCAAGCCGACGTCACAGGTCGTGTCGCTGCTCGAGCTCCGCCGCAAGCAGGTCCTGGCGGCTGCGTAGGAACGCGCGCTCGGCGTCGCTTGGCGCCAGTGCGATGGCACGCTCGTACTCCTCCGTGGCCGGTCGCCCGAGCCGACGCAAACAGTCGGCTCGGGCGGCGTGCCAGAGGTAGTACTCCTCCAGGCCGGGCGTCTCGTCGAGGAGCTGCAAGCCGGCTTCCGGCCCGCTCGCCATCGAGACGGCCGCCGCTCGGTTGAGCGCGACGACCGGCGTCGGGGCGAGCTCGAGCAGCCTTCCGTACAGGAGCGCGACCTGCTCCCAGTCGATCTCGTCGTCGAAGTGGAGCGATGCGATTGCCGCCTGGAGCTGGTACGGGCCCGGTGCCCGCAGCGACAGCCCGCGCTCGAGCGAGCGGCGGCCCGCGTCGACCTGCGCGAGATCCCAGAGCGTGCGGTCCTGGTCGGCGAGGAGGACGAGCTCGCCGTCGGGGGTGACACGCGCATCGCGGCGGGCGTCCTGCAGGAGAAGGAGCGCGTGCAGGCCGTGTGCCTCCGCCTCGTCGGGCATGAGCGCGGCGAGCACGGCCGCGAGGCGGATCGCCTCCGCGCACAGGTCGCCGCGCGGCGGCGGGCCGTACCCGGCGTTGAAGACGAGGTAGATCGTTGCGAAGACGGTGCGTAGCCGGTCGGGCAGGACGTGCTCCGGCGGTACGCGCAGCGGGATCCCGGCGTCGCGGATCTTCCGCTTCGCCCGCACGAGCCTCTGCGCGAGCGTCGCCTCCGGGACCAGAAAGCCGCGGGCGATCTCCGGCGTCGTCAGGCCGCCGACGAGGCTGAGCGTCAGCGCGACCTGGGCCTCGGCGGCGAGCGCCGGGTGGCAGCACGCGAAGATCAGCTCGAGCCGTTCGTCGGGGATGACAGCCTCCTCGTCCTGGGGCAGCTGCTCGGCGCGTGCGAGCAGCTCCGTCTTGCGCGCGAGCGTCTGCTCGCGGCGGATCACGTCGATCGCCCGGTTGCGCGCAGTCGCGACGATCCACGCCCCGGGGTTTGCGGGGACGCCCTCCCGCGGCCAGCGCTCGGCCGCGCGGAGGAACGCATCCTGAACCGCGTCCTCGGCGAGGTCGAGATCGCCGAGGACGCGGCCGAGGATCGCGACGCACTTCGCGCGCTCGTCGCGGTATGCCCGAGTGAGCTCGTCTATGCCGTGACGTTCTCGTAGTCGGTGACGACGGGACGCACCTCGATCGTGCCCCACTGGGCGCCGGGGATCTTCGCGGCCCAGTCGAGCGCCTCGTCGAGCGTGTCGACGTCGATGAGGTAGTAGCCGCCGAGGACTTCCTTCGTCTCGGCGAACGGCCCGTCGGTTGTCATCGTCTCGCCGTCGCGGACGCGGATGGACGTCGCGGTCGCGGTCGGCTGGAGCGCGTCGCCGGCGACCATCTTCCCCGAGGCGCGGAGCTCTTCGGTGTACGTGCCGTACGCCTGCATGATCCGCTGCTGCTCCTCGACGGGAACCGAGGACCAGTCGCCGGGCGGGCTGTAGATCAGGAGCATGTACCGCATGTCGTGTGCCTCCTTGGGCGGGTTGTCGACTCTACGACGAACGGGGCGGTCCGAAATCGACATCGCGTGACGGTATTGGCACGGAGTCGGTGCGCGAGCGTCACGGGTGCGCCGCCATCATCCATAGCCCCGTGGGTGGGTGGCAAGTGGCCGTTCTTTGTAGAAGCGGGAGGCCGTTGTCCGTCTTTCAACAGGTCCCACAGGTGTGGAGGACTCAGAACTGCACGAAAAGCCCTGTAAATGGGGGCTTTTTGCCGTTCCGTAGCGACCTGCTCTAATCGGAGCAGTAGTCGTCGCCGCAAACGACGACTCGGCATAGCTCCTGAGTGAGTCTGAGTGGGGGCGGCAGGTTGCCGGGCGGGTCTCAAAAACCCTTCCGCTCGGGTTCGAATCCCGTCGCCTCCACTCAGGCTCATTCAAGAGTAGACCGGATGGCCTCGCTCCGGTAGGGCGAGCGCAAACGGCCCGGCCCGCAAAGCCTGGAACCGTCCCAGGAATGGGGCGCTTCGCCCTACCGCAACGAGGTTGTCCGTCCGACCGCACTTCTACACTGAGAGGTAGAAAATGCCTCCTGCAAACAGACACAATCCCGTCCGTGCTAAGTCCTCCGACAGCCTCTACTCGCTCCGCGAGTTCTTGGCCGACTTCCCCGACGACGAGACCTGCCTGGAATGGCTGTGGCGGGAGCGGCACAGCGAGGACGGGGAACATGCCTACTGCCCGAAGTGTCAGCAGGAGCGGTCTTTCAAGCGGTACGCGAAGGTTGCCGCGAAGCGGCAGTCGTGGACGTGTACCGGGTGCGGCCACCACATCCACCCGACCGCCGGAACGATCTTCGCCAAGAGCAGCCGGCCCCTCACCGATTGGTTCTACGTCATGTTCTTGGTCTCTAGCTCGCGCTGCGGGATCAGCGCGAAGCACGTAGAGCGCGAGCTTGGCGTCAACTACAAGACCGCGTGGCGGATGCTCAACCGCGTCCGTGACGAACTCATGCGCCAGGACGACGAACCGCCGCTCACGGGCGAGGTCGAAGTCGATTCCGCCTACGTTGGCGGGCAACTCCACCACGGAGAAAAGCTGCGCCTCATGCGCGAGAACCCCGAAGGCTGGAATCGCGGCGCCGCTACCAAAGACCGCGCCATGATCTTCGCCGGAGTCGAGCGCGGCGGACGGTTGCGCGCCTCCGTGGTCGGTAGCTCCCGGACACAGTTGGAAGCGTCCAAGCGGATCAAGAGCGACCTGTACGAGTTCGTCTTGCCGGGCTCCATGATCTTCACCGACGATTGGGGCGGCTACTACGGCATGGAGAAGGCAGGAACGTACTCGTTCCGCCGCATCAACCACATCCAGAAGATCTACGTCCAAGGCGACGTTCACACGAACACTGTCGAAGGGTTCTTCGGCCACTTCAAGACAGACCTGCGCGGCACCCACCACAGCGTCAGCAAGCGCTGGCTGCACAGCTACCTGAACGAATGGGTGTTCAAGTGGAATCACCGCAACGACACCCGCGCGATGTTCCACACGCTTCTTGGCAGGGCAGGAGGGGTCTAGCGGAAGACCGAACCTGGAGTTACACTGCAAACAGATTTCGACCCCGGCATCCCTCTGCATAGAGGGATGTCCGGGGATTTTTCTGTTTAGGGTGCGCCAATGGCTCGTATCACGGAGGCGGAGGCGCGCGTCCTCGTCTGCATTGACGGACAGAACGTCTACAAGGCGTGCAAGAACATGCACGGCCACGGGCGCATCCACCCTCTGCTGCTGGCCGATCGCGTCCGTGACGGCCGCACGCTCGTCGGCGTGCGCTACTACAGCGGCGTTCACGATCCGACCATCAACCCGGAGGTGCGCGCAAAGACCGACCGACGCCATTCCTTGATGCGTAGAACAGGCGTCAGTGTGGTTGAAAGACAGTTGCGCTACCGCTGGGAGTGGGGATTCGACCCCGCGCT
>Ga0209060_10004881_pt1 | contig 10089 bp, 8 predicted proteins | sample Coa_R1_8_FD_187155 | JGI IMG/M metagenome (GOLD analysis project Ga0209060, IMG submission 187155) | Surface soil microbial communities from Centralia Pennsylvania, which are recovering from an underground coalmine fire - Coalmine... | ecosystem: Environmental > Terrestrial > Soil > Unclassified... | reverse complement strand
AAGACAAGCGGACTTATGAGAATCGTGTGGTGACGTTTTTCTTAACGCGGCTGCCCGCCACTGGTGGGGCCGGGCGCTGAGGTTGCGGGCGTGACTCGTAGTAGCGACCATACCGAGTCTCCCAAATCCCTGCGCTCCCACAACGCTTCGCAATTCCACGTAGTATCCATGGCCCTACACGGTCGGCCGTCGGTCAGCACAAACCCATCTATGGGATTGCTGCTCTCCCATGCATGTATTTCCGAGTGGAGATAAAAACTCAAAGCGTACTGTGTATCTCGTCTGAGGCGAAATGTGCTCAATCGTTCCGCTGGAATATTTTCGCGGATAAGCAGAGATGCAACGTTGCGAGGTGATTTTGGCCAGAACCACCGACGGTCAACGGTCTTTCTCACTCCGGCGAACAAGAACAGCAATGGCGCAATCGCCAGCACTTGCAGGACTATCCTCTGATTCGAAGAGAAGCGTCTACTGAGTGCCAAAGCGATGCACAGATTTGCGATGCCAAGTGCTCCAAAGAGCGCGCCCACAACGGGAAGTAAAATGAATGAGTTATTGCGAGAGGTGATCAAAATCGGAAGCAAACCTATGACAGAAAATACAAAACCTGCCGCCAGCGCGCCGAAAACGCGTGCCCGAGCAATGATTCGATTTGAGTGTGACATCGCGATCGCCACCAAAAATACGATGGCAGGCAATGCAGGCAGAATATAACCGGGAAGCTTGGATTTTGAGGCGGAGAAGAAAACGATACAAAAAAGAGCCCAGGAAATCAGGAAATACGTTCTGGCATCGAGCTGAAAGCGAGATTTGTCGAAGCACCATCCAAGAAGTGCTCCGAACGCGATTGCGGCCCAAGGAAGCAGTTCGACGAGAAGTACAGGGATGTAAAACCAGAAGGGCTGGATGTGTTGGAATTCGGGAGTGAGATAACGCTTGAAGTTGTGTTCGATGATGAAGACGCGGAAGAAATCGGGGTTGCGACGAGCACAGAGGACGTACCAGGGAAGGGCGGTTACGCAGAAGGAGGCAATCGCGGCGGGATGAAGAAGGCGAAATGCGTCGCGCCAGCGTTTGGTGAAGAGCGCCCAGAAGAAGACGCCGCCGCCGGAGAGAATGATTGCGGCAGGACCTTTGGCAAGAACCGCGAGGCCGAGAAAAAATCCGAACAGAAGAAGCGCGAGCCACGGTGTGCGCGGAAGAATTGGGGTGTTTTCGTTGCGCGTGAGGCCGAGCACAATTGCGGCGAAGACCATCGCGATAGTGAGCATCGCGCTGAAGGGCATGTCTGTGGCGGCGGCGTGAGAAAAACCGATCATGCCGACACTGGTAGGCAGCAGAAGCAGAAGCCAGCGAGCAGTTTCTTCGCCGTAGACGCGCCAAGCGAGCCAGGCCAATGCGAGAGTGGCGAACAAGGCGCACAGGGCGCTGGGCAAACGCGCAGCGGCTTCGCTTACACCGAATAGCTTGAAGCTGGCGCCAGCCATCCAGTAATAAAGGACCGGTTTTTCGAACCAGGGTTTGCCGTAAAGACGCGGTGTAATCCAGTCGCCAGTTTCGGCCATGTCACGTGCGATCCAGGCGTAGCGCGGCTCATCGGGGCCGACGAAGCCGATTGCGCCGAGATTGCTGAAATAGCAGACAGCAAGGGTGACGACGATGAGCAGGCCCCACGCGAAGCGCACCGCGGTGCTCAATGCGGGAGTCGAGACTTGCGGCAGAGATTCGTCGGGCATTCGAGTGTCGATCGCATCTTTCGCAGCTTACGTTCGGTCGTACTCTTCTAGCATAATGGCACACGATGAAGGAATGGCCGGGATTTGCGCTCGCGTGGCTGCTCATAAAATTTGTCAGAGTTCTGCCGCGATCGGTGGCGCGGAGAATCGCGTCCGTGACCGTGCGCGCGCTGCTAGCGCTGCTGCCGCGGTTGCGCCGGATTGCGACGTTCAATTTGCGGTTGGCATTTCCGGATTGGACGGAGACGCGGCGCAATGAGGTTTTGCACAACATGGCGCGATACCTGGCATGGCAGGCGGTTGAGTTCGCGCGATTTCCGAGTCACACACCGGAAAATATTTCGCAGGTTATTGAAATGGAAGGCCACGAGAATTTTCTGGAAGCGCAGCGGCGCGGCAAAGGCGTTTTGATCTTGACCGGTCACATCGGTGCGTGGGAACTGTCGTCGTTTGCGCACGCGCTTTACGGATATCCGATGTACTACATGGCGCGGCCATTGGACAACGCGCTGCTCGATGCATTCGTGAACCACTATCGGTGTTTGAGCGGCAACAAGCCGATTTACAAGAATGAATCGGCGCGCGCCGTGTTGAAGGCGCTTCATGGCGGCGGAGTTGTAGGAATTCTGGCGGACCAGAATACTTTGCCGGAAGAGGGCGCCTTCGTGGATTTCTTCGGCAAGACGGCTTGTACGACGACAGGAATTGCGAGGCTGGCGCTGCACACTGGGGCGGCCGTGGTGCCCGGATACGCTTACTGGGATGAGGCTGCAGAAAAGTACAAGCTGCGATTTGAGCCCGCCATTGAGATTGTCGATAGCGGCGACTCCGAACGCGACGTGCTCGAAAATACGCAGCGCTTCGCGAAGATAACAGAAGACATTATTCGCAGATTTCCAGCGCAGTGGGTCTGGGTCCATGCGCGGTGGAAGACGCGGCCGAAGGGCGAGCCGACACTGTACGAATTCTTGTGAAGGTTTCTGTGAGGGTTGCGATGATTCGAACTGCGAGAGAGTTGGCAGAGATTCTGGGCGTTGCGGTGGAGGGCGATGGCTCCGCGGAGTTGCAGAGCATTGCCGCACCGGAACGCGCCGGCGCCCGCGACTTGATTTATGTGGATGCTGCCAAGCATGCGGAGCGTGCTACGGCGAGTGCCGCTCGCGTTGCGGTAGCGCCAGCGGGGATTGAACTGCCTGGGAAAACGGTGCTGCGCGCGCCGAATGCTAAATATGTGTTCGCAAAGGCGGCGGGCATTTTGCGGGAGCGCGTGCCCATCGCTCGAGGTGTTCATCCGACGGCCATCATCGCGCCCCTGGCACTCTTGCACCCAACAGCTTCCGTCGGCCCATATGCGGTGATTGGAGAAGACGCGCACATCGGCGAATTTACGGAAATTGGGGCGCATGGCGTGATTGGTGCGGGATGCTGGATCGGCAATCATTGTCGCGTCCATCCTCGCGTGACCCTCTACGCAGGAGTGCGCATCGGAAATCGGGCGGAAATCCATTCTGGCGCAGTCATCGGCGCGGATGGATTTGGTTATGCGCGTGGCGAGGGCCGCTATCTTAAATTTCCGCAAGCAGGAATCGTGGAGATCGGCGACGACGTCGAAATTGGCGCGAACACAACGATCGACCGCGGTTCGCTCGACGACACGCACATTGCCGAAGGGGTGAAGCTCGATAATCTGGTGCATGTCGGCCACAATGTAAAAATCGGCGCACACACCGTGATTGCCGCGCAAACGGGAATCTCCGGATCGAGCGTCGTCGGCGACAACGTTGTTGTCGGGGGACAAGTGGGAATTGCCGATCATTGCACGCTCGAAAGTCAATCGGTCGCGGGAGCACAAGCGGGAATTCCAACCGGCAAGACGATTCGTAGCGGGCAAACCGTTTGGGGAACGCCGGCGCGGGAAATCGGCAAGTTCAAGGAAATTTACGTTTGGTATGCGCGGCTCCCGGAACTCGCGGAGCGCATCAAAGAATTAGAGGCGAAGCTTGGCAAAGCCTGAACAAGATGCGACTGGGCAGTATCGCTTGATCGTTGTCGGTGGACACACGCGCAGCATCGGCAAGACGCAGTTGGTGTGCGATTTGATTACGGCGTTGCGGGATATCCGGTTCACCGCAGGAAAGATTACGCAGTACGGTCATGGCGTGTGCGCACAGAATGGCGAACATTGCGGCTGCGCGCCGGATGAGCATTCGAGCGCCTTCGAATGGGAAACTAACGCCGCGAGCGGAACGGACAGTTCGCGGTTTCTTGCTGCCGGCGCGGCGCGCGCGTTCTGGCTGCGAACAAAACAAGGGTATCTCGCGGAAGGTCTGCCGTTACTGCGAGATGCGTTGAAGAGCGAGGAAAGAGAAACTGATTCGTCGCCGGCAAATGTACTCGTCGAAAGCAATTCACTGCTCCACTTCCTGAAGCCATCTGTGTATCTCGCGATCCTCGATCCATTGAAAGAAGATTTCAAGCCGACGGCGCAGTCGCTGTTGGACCGCGCCGATGCGTTTATCCTTCGCCACGAGTTTTCCAGGCCAGTCAGCCCCTGGCCGCAAATTTCCGTAAAACTGCTGCAAGGCAAGCCTTCGTTTCTGCAACGAGAAGGCGATCCACTTCCGATCGGCTTGCTTGAGCTGGTCAACCAAGCGCTGACTCGACCAGCGTTCCAGCGCATCTAAACTTTTGCGCCGCATAAGCAAATCTTGAGGATTGACCGTCTGGGTAAAGGCGGCGATAATAATTAGGCACGAGTCCAGACCAAGCTTGCAAGTTTTGTTCGATGTATCTAGCTGTAAACAGGGAAGTTACGGGGATTGTTGCGCCGGAGTGGTCCGGCACTTAACAGCAGTAAGCTCTGGGGGAGCGCATGGCTTCTGTCGTTCGCATTGGAGAGCAAGTTCCCGTCGCACCGGCACCTCTGCCGTGGCGCCAGCAGGCTTGGGCGGAAAAACTTCCGGAATCAATCGAGCGCGGCGCGGAGCATTTGATCTCGCTGCAGGCCGACAAAGGCTACTGGGTGGGCGAGCTCGAAGCCGACTCGACGCTGGAATCCGACTATATTTATTACCTCAACGTTCTCGGCAAGGCCAATCCAGAACGAATTGAAAAGCTCGCGAACTATGTGCGCCTCAGGCAGTTGCCGGATGGTGGATGGAATATTTATCCGGGCGGACCGTCGGAACTCAATGCAACGTGCAAAGCGTATTTCGCGTTGAAGCTGGCGGGCGATAGCGCCAACGAACCGCATCTTGCGAAGGCACGCGAAGTGATTCATAGCCTCGGAGGCCTTGAGAAGTCCAATTCGTACGTGCGCTTTTATTTGGCATTGGTTGGCGCCGTCGGTTGGGAACTCGTTCCGGCCATTCCGCCGGAGATGATGCTCCTGCCGAACTGGTTCGCGATGAATATTTATGAGATGTCGTCGTGGACGCGCGGCATCGTGATTCCGATGGCGATACTCTCTGCGCTGCGGCCCAACTGGCGCGTTCCGGAGACCGCGCATGTCGATGAATTGTTCAAAGATCCGTCGCACAAAACGGCGGCTTTCGACTGGAGCAGCCGCCTTGTTTCGTGGAGGAACTTTTTCCTGGCGCTCGATCGCGGATTGAAGCTGTACGAAAAACTGCCGTGGAAGCCGGGGCGGCAGCGCGCGTTGAATCAAGCGAAGCAGTGGATGCTGGAGCACATGGAGCGCTCCGAAGGCGTCGCGGCGATCTATCCGGCGATGATGAATTCGATTTTCGCGTTGATCGCGCTGGGGCACGATACGAACGACCCGCTGACGTGGCGCGAAATTCAGGAATTTTCGAAATTTGAAATCGAGGAAGGCGACACGATTCGGTTGCAGCCATGCGTTTCGCCAATTTGGGATACCTGTATCGCGATGGTCGCCCTGGAAGAGGCCGGCGTCGAGCCGGATCATCCTTCGCTTGTGAAAGCGACCGAATGGATTCTGTCGAAGCAGATTCTTGGCGGCGGCGACTGGCAGGTCAAAAACAAGGACGCGGAGCCGGGCGGGTGGGCGTTTGAATTTCGCAACGACCACTATCCCGACGTGGATGATACCGCGTTCATCTTGATGGCGTTGCAGCGCGTGAAATTTCCAGATCAACCGCGACTGGATGCCGCCATGTGGCGCGGCGTGCAATGGCTGCTCAGCATGCAGAATCGCGACGGCGGCTGGGCTGCGTTCGACCGCGATAACGACAGCAAGTTCTTGTGCAACATTCCGTTCGCGGATCACAACGCGATGATCGATCCGTCAACGGCGGACGTGACGGCGCGCGTGCTGGAATGTTTGGGGCGCTTCGGTTGGCCTGCGGAGCATCCGGCGGTTCAACGCGGCGTGAAATTCCTGATGAAAGATCAATGCGAAGATGGCTCCTGGTTTGGCCGCTGGGGAGTGAACTACGTGTACGGCACAAGCGGCGTGCTGCGCGCCCTTGAAACGGTTTCGCTGAATGCGAAAGATTTTTGCAAGAAGGCAGTGAATTGGCTGAAGAGTGTGCAAAAGCCAGACGGCAGCTTCGGCGAATCGTTGCGGAGCTACGACGATCCAAAGACGAAAGGGCAGGGCAACAGCACGCCTTCGCAAACCGCGTGGGGCTTGATTGGCTTGCTTGCTTCCGCCGACCCGGGCGATCCGGCGATTGCGAAAGCAGCCGCGTGGCTCGTGCAGCAGCAAAACGAAAATGGTTCGTGGGGCGAATCGGATTTCACCGGTACCGGTTTTCCGTGCGTATTTTATTTGAAGTATCACCTCTATCGGAATTCGTTTCCGGTGTATGCACTCGCGCGATTCCGCAATCAATCTCATGGCAACACGGAATTTCGCGCCACGATGTTCCGGCCGGAAGAGTTCCGGCTACGCAGCGGATTTTAAGAGATACGAATGCGGTTTCCACTCCGGCTTAGCGCCGCACTTTTTAACAGAAGAATCAAGAATCTGTTCGGCTCCAAAGAAATGAGCCAGCCGATTTTTGTCTTTTCTCCTTGCGCGACCAACCAATCTCCGCAGTTTCGCTCTGACGAGCAGTCGGTAGGTCTCGAATGGCATTCGCCGAAAGAATGTGTAGAGCGCCTTCGTGCGATTGACTCGCCGGTCGTTTGGTTGAGCGGGGCGGAACCACTGCTCCATCCGGAAATTGGCGATGTAACAGATGCGCTCACTGAAAATGGGCGCTTTGTCTTCTTGCATACGAGCGGTTACGGTTTGCGGCAGTGCATTCACGAATTCCGGCCGAACTCGCGTCTATTCCTCACGGTCGAATTTGCCGGCAGAGAGGAAGTGCATGATCGCGCAGTCGGTCGGCCCGGCGCGTTCCGGCGTTCCATCCAAGCGATACGCGCCGCGAAGCTTTCGGGCTTTTTGGTTGCAGCTCATTTTTCCATAACGGCCGACTCTGATCCCTGCGAAATCGGCCAGCTCATTGAGAGTCTGGACAACAAGGACGTCGATGGATTTATCGTTTCGCGCGGCGGGAGAACAATGTCAAATGCAGGCAAAGGGGACATTGAAGCGCTTGCCGATGTTCGCGCCCTGATTCGCTGTGGCCGGTGGGAACGGTTCTCTCAATTGCTTGACGATGCGTACGCGGAGCAACAGGCTTTGCAAGAGCCAGCTGGAATTCGCGCATCGGGAGAAAATGCTTTTGAGGAAGGTGACTGAAGCATGACGACGCTCGTCACGGGCGCTTCCGGATTCTTGGGCAGCCACGTCACGCGCCAACTGGTGGCGCGCGGGGAAGGCGTGCGCGTATTGCTGCGCGCATCGAGCAATAACCGTGCGATTGCGGATCTTCCGCTGGAATACGTGACCGGCGATCTGCGCGAGCCCGCGTCGCTTGCGAAAGTAATGACTGGCGTGAAGCGTGTGTTTCATGTCGCGGCGGATTACCGGTTGTGGGCCAAGCGCAATCAGGATATTTACGATTCGAATGTCGGTGGGACAAAAAATGTTCTCGACGCGGCGAAGCGCGCGGGCGTTTCACAATTCATTTATACAAGCACGGTCGCAACGATTGCCGTGGATCGGCCGGAGCATCCGACGGAATTCACCGACGCTAAGCTCGAAGAGATGGTTGGTCATTACAAGCGTTCGAAGTGGCAGGCAGAGCGCGAAGTGCTCGACGCCGCGAAAAGTGGGTTTCCCGCGATCGTTGCCATGCCGACGACGCCGGTCGGTCCCTGGGACTGGAAACCGACACCCACGGGGAAAATTATTTTGGATTTTCTAAATGGCAAGATGCCGGGTTATGTTGAAACGGGCTTGAATTTTATTGGCGTGGAAGAGTGTGCCGCCGGCCACTTGCTCGTGTCCGAAAAAGGAAAAGTCGGCGAACGGTATTTGCTGGGCGCGGAAAATCTTACGTTGAAAGAAATGCTGGACGCTCTCGCGAAAATCACCGGCCTCGGCGCGCCGAAATTGAAAATCCCGCACGGACTTGCGTTGGGTGTAGCCTATGCGAGCACGGCGTTTTCGCGCCTGCTTGGCCGCGAGCCGGGAATTCCCGTGGAAGGTGTGAAGATTGCGCAGCACATGATGTTTGTAAACGCCACGCGCGCGCAGAAGGAACTCGGCTTCAAGCCGGGCTCGGTGGCGGCTGCGCTCGAACGCGCGGTTCGCTGGTATGCCGACAACGGCTACGTTTCGGCTCGCCGCGCCAAGAAAATCGCGGCCGCGAGAACCGCCTGATATGCGAGTCCTCGTCACGTTTGCCGTTGAAGCAGAATTTGCTCCCTGGCGGAAGCTGCACAACTTTAGGCGCGAACTTGTAAACGTGCAGAATTTTTCGACAAACCACACAGACTGCGAAGTGTACGAGGCGAGCGTTTTTGGAGTTGACGTGGATGTCTTCTTAACTGGAATCGGATGGGAGAGTAAAGCGAAGCACTTCACGCGGCGAGCGCTAAGAGCCTTGTTAAGGCGCAAGCCTCAGTTGGTTCTCTCAACCGGACTCGCTGGTGGCTTGAACCGCGGGTACCAGGCTGGACAGGTCATTGCCGCAACTGAGTTGGTGCAGCGCTCGGGCGGCCCATCACTTTATAGCAGCAACAAATTCTTGAGAATTGCGCGGGACTGCGGCGCAACGGTCGGGCAAACTCTAATCACAGAACGCCACATTGTGAGCGAGGCGAGAGCGAAGACAGCAATGTCGAAGTTCGGAGATTTCGTGGACATGGAGAGTTATCACATTTTGAGCATGGTGTCCGGGACGCAGGTTCCGTCTCTCGCGGTGCGTGCGATTAGCGATGCAGCTGACGATTCACTTCCGCTGGATTTTGGCCGCGTGCTGACGCGAGAGGGCGGAATTCGGTTAGCTCGCCTGACAAAGGAGTTGCTGGCGCATCCGTTCAAGATTCCCGCGTTGGTGGCTTTCGGCCAGCAGAGTGCGAAAGCCGCCCAATCTTTGGCGGAGTTTCTGGACCGATTCGTGAGGGCGGTCTCAGGACAAGATGTTGATCGGATGGCCGGAAAGCAAAACGAGGTGATGGCATCGTGACCATTACTGTAGCCTCCGGCATTGTTCCAAGCCCAGGTACGGTGCCGAAAACCATGCGCGCCGGCGTGTACCGCGAAAAGGGAATCGTTCACGTCGAAGAAGTCCCCGTACCCGAGGTTGGCGAACGCGAAGTCCTGATCAAAGTCTCCGCTTGCGGCATCTGTGGCACGGACATCAAGAAAATTTATCAACGATACGTTGAGCCGCCGCAAATTCTCGGCCACGAACTCGCCGGCACGGTTGTTGCCGTTGGCCCAGGCGTCACGAAATTCAAGCCCGGCGATCGTGTGATGAGCTTTCATCACATTCCGTGCGGCAAATGTTTCTTCTGTGAACGCCGTTCGTTTTCTCAATGCAAGCAGTACAAGACGACTGGCCTGACGGGAGGCTTCACGCCCAACGGTGGCGGCTTCGCCGAGTACGTGAAAGCCATGCCGTGGGTCGCAGAGGGCGGCATTGTTGCGCTGCCCGACAACGTCAGCTTTGAGGAAGGCACCTTCATCGAGCCCATCAACACGATTTACAAAGCCGTGCAGAAAGCGCGCATCGTTCCCGGCGAAAACGTTCTCGTCGCAGGCTGTGGCCCCATCGGGCTGCAGCTCCTGATGGTCGCCAAGCTCTTCGGCGCGCGCCTCTTCACCAGCGACCCGATGGCTGAGCGCCGCGCCAAGAGCCTCACGCTCGGCGCGCACGAGTCTTTTGACCCCAGCGGTGGTAAGCTTGTGGAACAGGTCAAGGCCCGAACGGAGGGCCGTGGGGTGGATGCGGTGTTGGTCGCGGTTGCGCATCCAGCCGTTGTTGAGGAATCTCTCGCGGCGGCAAGGCCCGGCGGACGAGTCCTTCTG
>Ga0209060_10004878_pt1 | contig 10095 bp, 7 predicted proteins | sample Coa_R1_8_FD_187155 | JGI IMG/M metagenome (GOLD analysis project Ga0209060, IMG submission 187155) | Surface soil microbial communities from Centralia Pennsylvania, which are recovering from an underground coalmine fire - Coalmine... | ecosystem: Environmental > Terrestrial > Soil > Unclassified... | reverse complement strand
CCCCAATCCTATTACTATTCGCCTTTAGGAGGAAATCATGATCTCCACCATCCTCATTCTCGGCGGCGGCCAGGCTGCGGCCCAGGCGATCGATACGCTGCGTCGCCAGGGTTACCAGGGGCGCATCGTGCTGGTGGGCGATGAGCCGCATCTGCCCTACCAGCGTCCGCCGCTCTCGAAGAAGTTTCTCGCCGGCGAGCTCGATGCGGATCGGCTGCCCTTCAAGCACCGCCCCTATTACGAGGAGCATCGCGTCGAGCTCGAGCTGGGCGTCGCCGCGGCGCGCATTCATCGGGCAGAGCGCGCGGTGGCGCTGGCCGACGGGCGGACCCTGCACTACGACCGGCTGCTGCTCGCCGTGGGCGCGACCTCGCGCATCCTCACCACGCCGGGGAGCGATCTGCCGGGCGTGCACTATTTGCGTGCGATCGCCGACGTCGGGCCGATCCGCGCATCCCTCAAGGCGGGAGCCCGGGTGGTCGTCATCGGCGGCGGCTACATCGGCCTCGAGACGGCGGCGACCGCGCGGCAGCTCGGATGCGCGGTGACCGTGCTCGAGATGGCCGACCGGCTCATGGCGCGGGTCGTTGCCTCGAGCGTCTCGGAGTACTACGCCCACGAGCACCGCACGCAGGGAGTGAAGGTGATCTGCAACACCCGGGTGGTGCGGCTCGAGGGCGGGCCGCGGGGGCTCAAGGTGAGCTGTGCGGACGGCAGCAGCTACGAGGCCGATGTGCTGGTGGTCGGGGTGGGCGCGGTGCCCAATACGGCGCTCGCCGCCGAGGCGGGTCTCGAGTGCGAGAACGGCATCCGCGTCGATCGCTGGTGCCGTACGACCGACGAGCACATCTTCGCCGCCGGCGATTGCACCTATCATCCCTCCGTGCACTTCGAGATGAACGTGCGACTGGAGTCGGTCGACAACGCCTTCGAGCAGGCGAAATCGGCGGCGCTCAACCTGCTGGGTCGCGCCACCGTGCACGACCGCATCCCCTGGTTCTGGTCGGATCAATACGACAACAAGCTGTTGATCGTCGGTCTGTCGCAGGGATTCGACCAGCAGGTGCTGCGAGGCGATCCGGCGCAGCGCAGCTTCAGCGTGTGCTATCTCAAGGGCCGCGAGCTGATCGCGGTCGAGGCCGTCAATCACTCGAGCGACTACATGGCGGCGCGCAAGATGATTGCCGAGCGGGTGTGCCCCAATCTGGAGAAGCTCGCCGATCCGCACATTCCACTGAAAGAAGCGGTCTGATGCCGAAGGTGGTGTTCATCGAGCCGAGCGGAGCGCGGCGCGAGGTTGATGCGCCGGTTGGTTTCTCGCTCATGGAAGTGGCGCGCCAGCACAACATTGCCGGCATCCTCGCGCAGTGCGGCGGCGCGTGCGCGTGCGCGACCTGCCATGTCTACGTCGCGCCCGGGTGGTACGGTCGGCTCGATCCCAAGGAAGAGATGGAGGAAGGCATGCTCGAGCTCGCTCTCGAGCCCGGGCCGACGAGCCGCCTCAGCTGTCAGGTTCACATCACCGCGAAGCTCGAGGGACTCGAGGTGAGGGTGCCGCCGCGCCAGCGCCTCGAGGAGGCTTGAAAGCTACTCGAGCACGACCAGCAGGTCTTTGGCCTCGACGGCGCGGCCCGGCAAGGCGAGCACCTCCTTGACGACCCCCTCCTGCTCGGCGCGTACCGTGGTCTCCATCTTCATCGCCTCGAGCGTCAGCACGATGTCACCGCGCGCCAGGCGCTGCCCCACGTGCACCGCCACGGTGCTGATGGTGCCCGGCATCGGCGCGCCGATATGGCGTGTATTGCCGGTCTGCACCTTGGGAGGCGGTGGCCGCTTGGCCACCTGGCTTTGGTCGGCGACACGGATCGGCCGCGGCTGGCCGTTGAGCTCGAAGAACACCGTCCGCGTTCCGTCCTCGTGGACATCGCTCATCGTGACGTAGCGCACGATGAGTGTCTTGCCGCGCTCGAGATCGATGTTGATCTCCTCCCCGGGCTGCATGCCGTAGAAGAACACCGCCGTCGGCAGCGTGCTCACGTCGCCGAAGCGGGCCCGGGTCGCGGCGTAGTCCGCGAACACCTTCGGATACATGAGATGCGAGGCAAGCTCGGTCTCGGCGACCTCACGACCGAGCGTTGCCCGAAGCTGCGCTCGCTCTGCGGGCAGATCCGCCGGCGGCAGCAGCGCACCGGGGCGCCCGGCGAGCGGCTGACGGCCCTTCAGGATCTTCTTGGACAGCTCGGGCGGGAAGCCGCCCAGAGGCTGGCCGAGCTCGCCTCGAAACAGCTGCACGACCGACTCTGGAAAGGCGACGTCGACCTCGGGGTCGAGCACCGCTTCCCGGGTGAGGCCGCTCGTCACCATGAGGATCGCCAGGTCGCCGACCACCTTGGAGGTGGGAGTCACCTTGATGATGTCGCCGAACAGGTCGTTCACCTCGGCATAGGCCTGCGCGACCTCCGGCCAGCGGTGATCCTCGATTCCGAGTGCGCGCACCTGCTCGCGCAGGTTGGTGTACTGCCCGCCGGGCATGCCGTGCACGTATACCTCGGAGGCGCCCGCGCGGATGTCGCTCTCGAAGGCGACGTAGCCCTGGCGCACCTGCTCCCAGTACGCCGATATGACGCGCAGGTGCGCCGGGTCGATCCCGGTGTCGCGCGGACCGAAGCGCAACGCCTCGACGATCGAGCCCAGGTTCGGCTGCGAGGTGAGGCCGGAGAGCGCATCGAGGGCGCCGTCGATCGCGTCGGCTCCGGCCTCGACCGCCGCAAGCACACTCGCCGCACCGATGCCGCTGGTGTCGTGGGTGTGAAAATGCACCGGCAGGCCGATCTCCTCCTTGAGCGCCTTGACGAGCGTGAAGGCTGCGCGCGGCTGGCACAGACCCGCCATGTCCTTCACCGCAATCACGTGGGCGCCGAGCGCCTTGAGGCGGCGCGCGATGTCGAGATAGTAGGCCAGGTCGTACTTGGTCTCACGGGGATTCGATAGGTTGCCGGTGTAGCAGATCGCCGCCTCGCACAGCCGGTCGGCCGCGCACACGGCCTCGATGGTGACCTGCATGTTCTGCACCCAGTTCAGGCAGTCGAACACGCGGAACACATCGATGCCCGCAGCCGCCGCCTGTGCGATGAAGTGGCGCACGACGTTGTCGGGGTAGTTGCGGTAGCCGACCGCATTCGCCGAGCGCAACAGCATCTGCAGCAGCAGATTGGGGACCGCCCCGCGCAGCTGCGCGAGACGCTCCCACGGATCCTCCTTGAGAAAGCGCATGGACACATCGAACGTCGCGCCGCCCCAGCACTCGAGCGAGAACAGCTCCGGCAGCAGGCCGGCATAGTGGGGCGCAATCGGCACGATGTCGTGGCTGCGGATGCGGGTGGCCAGCAGGGATTGATGCGCATCGCGCATCGTCGTATCGGTGACGAGCACGCGTTGCTGATCCGCCATCCAGCCGGCGAAACGCGCGGGGCCGAGCTCGAGCAGCTTCTGTCGCGTGCCGGGCGCGGGTGCGGTCGGGACGTGACGCGGCAAGCGCGGGTAGACGGGCGTGCGCGGGGCATGCTCGCGGCCTTTGACCTCGGGGTTGCCGTTGACGATGACGTCACCGATGAAGCTCAGAAGCCGGGTCGCTCGATCGCGCTTCTGCGGCGCGCGCACGAGCTCGGGGGTTTGATCGATGAACTGGGTCGTGTAGTCGGCCGCCGCGAAGCGCGGGTGCATGATGAGCTGATCGAGGAATCGCAGATTGGTGACCACGCCGCGGATGCGGAACTCCCAAAGCGCGCGGTGCATGCGTGCGATCGTCTCCTCGGCGGTGGGCGACCAGGCGGTGACCTTGACGAGGAGCGAGTCGTAATAGCGCGTGATGATGGCGCCCGCGTAGGCCGTGCCGGCATCGAGGCGGATGCCGAAGCCCGCGGGGCTGCGATAGGCGGTGAGGCGCCCGTAATCGGGCACGAAATTGTTCTCCGGATCCTCGGTGGTGACCCGGCATTGCAGCGCATGCGCACCGACGCGGATCCCGCCCTGCGGCGGCACGCCGCTCTCGCTCGTGCCGATGTGCGCGCCGCCCGCGATGCGCAGCTGCGCCTTGACGAGATCGATGCCGGTGACGCATTCGGTCACCGTGTGCTCGACCTGGATGCGCGGGTTGACCTCGATGAAGTAGAACGAGCCGCTGTCGGCGTCCTGCAGGAATTCGACGGTGCCCGCGCCTGCGTAGCCGACCGCACGGCCGATCTTGAGCGCCGCCGCGCAGATTTCGCTACGCTCGGTCTCGCTGAGGAACGGCGCCGGCGCGCGCTCGACCACCTTCTGGTTGCGCCGCTGCACCGTGCAGTCGCGCTCATAGAGGTGCACCAGGTTGCCGTGGGTGTCACCGAGGATCTGCACCTCGACGTGACGCGCGCGGCGGATCAGCTTCTCGAGATAGACCTCATCCTTGCCGAACGCCGCCTGCGCTTCGCGCCGCGCCGCGGCGACCGCCTCGAGAAGTCCGCGCTCCTCCTCGACGATACGCATGCCGCGTCCGCCGCCGCCCCAGCTCGCCTTGAGCATGACGGGAAAGCCGACTGCGCGGGCGAGCTCGAGCACGCGGGACTCATCGACAGGCAGCGGCGGGGTCGCGGGCATGACCGCCACGCCGGCGGCGGCCGCGATGTTGCGTGCCTCGACCTTGTTGCCGAGGCGGCGCATGGTGTCGGGTCTCGGTCCCACGAACACAATGCCCGATGCGGCGCATGCGTCGGCGAGCTCCGGGCTTTCGGACAGGAATCCGTATCCCGGGTGAATCGCACCCGCGTGGGCCTCGCGCGCGATGCGAATGATGTCCTCGATGTCGAGATAGGCCTCGACGGGCCCCTTGCCCTCGCCGACCAGGTAGCTCTCGTCCGCCTTCGTCCGGTGCAGAGAGAAGCGATCCTCGCGCGAATGGATGGCGATGGTACGGATGCCAAGCTCGGTCGCTGCTCGCATCACCCGGATGGCAATTTCGCCCCGATTGGCGATCAGGAGGCTGTCGAATGGGCGGCCGTGGGGCGATAAAGTCATCCTGCAAGGATGATAGCCTTGCGCGCGGGCGGGCAACCAGCCGGAGGTGGCTTAATCATGTACGGGGTGGCGATTCACGGCGGTGCCGGCACGTTGCCGCGCTCGGAAATGACGAGCGCGCGCGAGGCGCAGTATCGGGCCGGCCTGAGCGCGGCGCTCGAAGCGGGCTTTGCCGCGCTCACGAGCGGTGGCTCGAGCCTGGATGCGGTGACGCGCGCGGTCATGGCGCTCGAGGACGATCCGCTCTTCAATGCGGGGCGCGGCTCCGTGTATACGCTCGACGGGCATCATGAGCTCGATGCCTCGCTGATGGAGGGCAGCACCCGGCGCGCCGGGGCGGTGTGCGGACTGAAGCACATCCGCAATCCCATCGCCCTGGCGCGTGCGGTGATGGAGCACTCGCCCTACGTGCTGCTCGCAGCCGAAGGCGCCGAGGAATTCGCGCTCGCACAGGGCTTCACGCTCGTACCGCAGAGCTACTTCCACACCGAGGAGCGCCTCAAGCAGCTGGTGCGCATCCGCGACGGCGATCGCTCGGTCTCACCGCTCACCATCTCGCACGTGGGTACGGTGGGCGCAGTCGCGCTCGATGGGCGCGGGCGGCTCGCCGCCGCGACCTCGACCGGTGGCATGACGGGCAAGCGTTACCGGCGCATCGGCGATTCTCCCCTCATCGGCGCCGGAACCTATGCCGACGACCGCGCCTGCGCGGCCTCCGCCACCGGCCATGGCGAATGCTTCATCCGCGCGGCCGTGTGCCATGACGTCTGCGCGCGCGTGCGCTACGGAGGCCGCTCGCTCGAGAGCGCGGTGCGCGAGGTGGTGCACCAGGAGCTGCCGGCGATCGGCGGCGAGGGCGGGGTGATCGCGATCGATGGCCGCGGCGCGGTGGCGCTCGAGTTCAACACGGAAGGGATGTTCCGGGCGAGCCGCATCGCGGGCGGCGAGCCGCGGCTCGGCATCTACCGGGACGCGGTGATCTAAGCTCGGTCCCGCAAGCTCGTTGCGGCGCCCTCAACCGCGCTGGCCGCGCCGTCGCTCGAAGCGTCCGGTGCGCAGCGTCTGGTATTCCGCATCCATCACGACCACTCGGTTCCGGCCCTGCTCCTTGGCCGTATAGAGCGCCTCGTCGGCGAGCTGGATCAGTCCCTCGTGGCTGCGGTTGGTGCCGGGCAGCACCGAGGCGGCGCCAATGCTGACGGTGAGGCGGGTGGCGACGCGGGAGGCCTCGTGGGGAATGTTGAGCTCGGCAATCGAGCGCTGGATGCGGGTCAGCACCTCGGCCACGTATTCGTGGCTCGCCTCGTAGAGCACGACCGCGAACTCCTCGCCGCCATAGCGCGCCACGAAATCGAGCGGACGGCGCGCGCACTGGCTCAACGACACGGCCACTGCGCGCAGGCACTCGTCGCCCGCCTGGTGCCCGTAGCGGTCGTTGTAGTCCTTGAAGCAATCGATGTCGACCAGCAGCACGGCAACCTGGCGCGTCTCGCGCGTCGCCTGCTGCCACACCCTCAGGATGTGTTGATCGAACATGCGTCGGTTGTGGATGCCGGTGAGACCGTCGCGGGCCACCATCTCCTTGAGGAGCGCCGCCTCGAGAAAGCGCAGCCGGCTGGTCTTCTCGTGCATGTACACGACCGAGGCGCAAAACAGGTTGATCGCGACGAGCGAGAGCGCGTCGTAGCCGAACTCGCCGCCGGGCAGCTGCAGGCTCGAGCCGACCAGCAGGTACACGAAGGCGACCGCAACATTGGCGAGCAGCGCATGGTAGAAGACGAGGCCGGCCATGAAATAGGTGAATATGGCCACGAGCTCGAGGCACGGAAACAGGGTCACGATGCCCCGCATCTCGGCGAACAGCTCGATCGCGACCACCGAGAGCCCGATGAGCGTCGCACCGACGAGCGCGAATGGCGGATAGATCCGATGGCGGCGCGAGGAGAAGCTCGCCGCAAGACCGAGCATGAGCAGCGGAATGATCACCAGCATGTGGATCATGCTCGGAATGCGGTTGAGCTCATGCCCGAGCACGTTCGATTCCATCGCGGTGAAGGCGATCGTCATCACCACCGCGAGGCCCAGGTTCACGCGGATGTGGCGGAAGTTCTCGTCGAGCACGGTGTCGCGGAATTCCGGCTCGAGCCCCCCCTCGAACGTGAGCCAAGGGAAGCCCGCCTTGAGCTGGCGGGCGTGCGGCAGATCGGGCAGATCCTCCGCGGGGAAACGGTTGCTCAAGATCATCGATGGACACCCTGAAAAAGGCGCTGCGGCACAAATTGAACCACAGCGCCGCGTGCAATTATCGAGCGGTGCGTCGCGCTTTTATGTCAAGCGCATGACAGACCGAGCGGCACCTCTGCGGATCGCCGCCGCCCCGGGCAAGAGACGCCGTCCCTCAGTCGGCGAGGTAATGCGCGAGGTAGGTGTCGAAATCGACCCGATCGAGCGACTCGATGCGACTTTGGGCCCGGTGAGACTCCTCGGCCGCCTCGGCAAATTCCGTGAGCCGGCGCTCGTTCGGCGGGTAGAGATCGAGAAAATAATCTTTGTGCATCCGTGACATGCGTCGCGCCACCTGGAAGAACGTATCGCCGCTCTGGCGCATCTCGGCCAGCAGCCGAGCCGACGGCGTGCGCTCCACGTCCTCGATCTTCGCGCGCTGTTGATCGAGCGCCGAACGGTAGGGACGCGAGGGCTCTCCGTGGTCGAGGAGCTCGCAGATCCCCTCCATCGCATCGAGCAGCTCGCGAGCCCAGGCGCTCATCGGGTAGTCGCGGCCATCGCGTAGGAGGGTGAGCCCGGGCTCGCGGCCGCGACGCGCCACCAGGGTGTGATTGCCGTCGAGCAGGGCCTGCTCCTCGCGACCGATGGCCTCGCTTTGCGAGAGCAGGCAGAGCACCAGGAATGCCTCGAGGAAGCGCAGCTTGTTCTGATTGACGCCCACGGGGTCGAAAGCGCTCACGTCGAGCGCGCGCACCTCGACGTATTCCACGCCCGCACGCTTCAGCGCCTTGGTCGGGCGCTCGCCGGAGCGCGCCACTCGCTTCGGTCGAATGAAGCTGTAGTACTCATTCTCGATCTGCAGGATGTTGGCGTTGAGCTGGCGGTACTCGCCGTTCACTTTCACGCCGAGCTTCTCGTAGGGCGGATACGGCGTGCTGATCGCGGCTGACAGATCGCGCACGTACTCCTCGAGGCTGTTGACCGAGACGCTCACGGTGGCCTGGTTCTTGTTGCGATAGCCGATGTCGCTCATGCGCAGCGAAGTGCCATAGGGCTCGTAGAAAGTGTCGGCATCGAGCGCGGGCATGCCGCTGTCGCGACCGGCGAAGAAGCTCCTCGACACCGCAGGTGAGGTGCCGAAGAGGTACAGCACGATCCAACCGAAACGGCGGTAGTTGCGCAGCACCCGAAAGTACTGCATGGAGACGTAGTCCTGGGCTGAGCGCTTGGAGCGGTCGAGGGCCTCGAGCGCCTCCCACAGGACCTCCGGGAAGGAGTAGTTGAAATGCACCCCGGAGATGGCCTGCATGATGCGCCCATAGCGCACGCCGAGACCATGCCGGTAGATGGTCTTCATGCGGCCGACATTGGAGGATCCGAACTGCGCCAGGGGGATGCTGTCATCCCCATGAAGTGTGCAGGGCATGCTGGTCGACCAGAGAAGCTCGTCGCGCAGATGGCGGTACACGAACTGGTGGATGTCGCACAGATACTGCAGCAGCTCCCAGGTCTCGCGAAAGGGCGGCGTGACGAGCTCGATCAACGCTTCGGAGAAGTCGGTGGTGATGTGCTCGTTGGTGAGCGCCGAACCGAGCGCCTCGGGATGCCGGGTGCGCGCGATCTCTCCATCCGGGGTGACCCGGAGCGATTCCTTCTCGACCCCCTTGCGCCCGCCCTTGAGCACGGCGCGATCGCCGCTGTTGACCAGCGCGGCCAGGCGTCGCTCGAACATCTTGTCGACTGCAGGGGGCATGAGGGGGCCTTTCGAGGAGTGGGCTCCGGGCCCGTCAAGGTAGCTCGGCCACGACCTCGATTTCAACGAGGAACTGCGGATCGACGAGGCGCCTCACCTCGACCCAGGAGATGGTGGGAAGGCGCTCCTTGTCGTAGTACTCGAGCCTCAGATCCGATGCCTTGAGGAAGGCGTCGAGGTCGGTCGTGTACACCGTTTCCTTCACGACGTTGCCAAATCCCGCGTGATGCGCGGCCAGGGTGTTGCGGATGTTGGTATAAGCGGCGCGCACCTGTCCGCTCATGTCACCGGGAGCGACCAGCCGGCCGCCCGAATCGACCGCCATCGTGCCGGAGACGTAAAGGGTTTTGTCGATGAGGACGGCCTGAGAATAGCCAAAGTCCTGCTCGTAGCCGTTGAGATGAAAGACCTGCTGCGCGCGGGGCGGCGGCGGTGGCGGCTCGCGCTCGCGCTCGCAGCCGCCCGCCAACCCCAGGAATGCAAACAGCGGCCAGACGCGCCGTGGCCGCAGCGGCCGGCAGGCGCTCCATCGCGCGCGGCTCAAGGCGAGGTTCCGCTGCCGTCCGTCGCGTCGGACGCTGCCGATGCCGGCGCAGCCCCCATCGCGGCGCCATGCCCACTTTGTGCCTCGAGCTGTTCGGCCCGGGCACGCAGTGCGCGCAGCATCTTCGGCAGGTCGTGTCGCAAGGCGAGCTTCACCATCCATCGCGGTACCCAGAATCCCGGTGCCAGATCGAGATCATAATGCGCGAGCGTGTCATCACCCTGCGGCTCGAGCTGCCAGGAGCCCCGGAGCACCCGCAAATCGCCCCCGACACGCTCGATCGACACGCGCCGATCTCCCTCCCAGCTCGCTCGAATATCGTAGGTCAGTTTCGGCAGCAACCAGGAATAATTCTCCACATGCCGGACAATTTGCCAGGAACCGTCGGGCGCCGTCTCCAGAACCCGGCATTCGACGAGCCCCGGAACCAGCTTGAGCATCTCGGGGCAGCTGCGGATCAGCCCGGCAACGATCGATGGGCTCGCGTGGACCAGCACTGTCGCGACCGCATGCCCGCTTT
>Ga0209060_10004877_pt1 | contig 10095 bp, 7 predicted proteins | sample Coa_R1_8_FD_187155 | JGI IMG/M metagenome (GOLD analysis project Ga0209060, IMG submission 187155) | Surface soil microbial communities from Centralia Pennsylvania, which are recovering from an underground coalmine fire - Coalmine... | ecosystem: Environmental > Terrestrial > Soil > Unclassified... | reverse complement strand
CAATTTGCTGGCGCAGTTGGGTCGCTTCGGCCTCGGCCGTGTGCCATTGCTCGCTCAATCGCTCTTTGTCCGCTTGGGCTGCTGCCAGCTCGGCGCTCAGCCGATCGATTTGTTCCTTGATCGAGGAACTCGCTTCGAGTTGGGCCCGGATATTTTGTGCCTGCTCCAGCAGGCGGGTGCGCGTGGGAAAGGCTCCACTTGACGGAACGGTCGATGAACGTTGCGGCTGGCTCGGATCCACCGCTGCCCCTGCCATGGGATGTTCGGGCAGAAGGCGCTCCGGGTCGGCAGAGGAATCTTGCCGGCTCAGAGCCTGGGCTCGCACTTGCTCGAGTTCCGCCAAGAGCTTCTGGTTTATCTCGGCGGCATTGCGTTGATCGGCCCATGCTTGATGAACTTGTTCTTGTAAGTGGCGCAGTTCTTCCTGCGTGTGCTGGAATTTCTCGGCGGTGGCGGTAAACTCCGTCATCCGCGCTGCCAGTTCTTCCCGAACTGACTGGAGTTCCGACTGAGCCGCCCATAGTTCCTGCTTGGAGTTGGCAGCGTTGCGCTGATCCGCCCAGGCTTGATGAATTTGGTCTTGCAGATGACGCAGCTCTTGCTGTGCTTGCTGGAACTTTTCTGCGACCGCAGTATGCTCGGCCGTGCGCGAGGCGAGCTCCTCGCGAAGCGAGCTCAGCTCTGTTTCTAACACGGTAATCCTTCGTTGGGCTGCCTGTCCATCCTCCGTCTCTTCCGGGCCGGTGGAAGCCCAAGGAATGTCCTCGTCTGCCGACGGGCTTACGAACTCATGCGCACAGTATTTGCACCGGAGCTTTCCGCCGAGGTATTCGTATTTGACACGCAGCCGATGTTCGCAATTCGGACAGGGAAATTCAACATACGGGATCATGAATTTTTTCGGCGAGTTGCTTGTCTGCATGTGCAAAACCCATTCCTGCCACTTCTCGTTTTCCCGTCTAGGGCTCCCCGCGCGGAGTCGGTTCCGCTGCGCTCGGAGCTTCGACCCACAGAAACCGAAAGGACGTGCTTCCCGGTTCCAATGAATCTTAGGCTGCAATCTCCTCCGGCGGCGGAGCTTGTTCAATGACGCGCATCGATTTCCACTTCCCCGTCCGGAAGCGGAACAGAAAGGTTAGGGCCAGGGAAATAATGTAAGCGCTGGCAAAAGTCCACGCCCAGTAGAGTCCCCAATGGTAATGCCAGGCTGCCCAGGTCGGAAAGACCATGAGCGGCCAAGCCAGCCCCAGGGCCACGATCGTCACGAAGCGGGTGTCGCCGGCGCCGCGCAGGGCGAACGAGAAAACCAGGGACATGCTATCGAAGAGAGAATAGACAGCGACAAATCGGAGCAGGATCGGCACGAAGCCGGCCACGACAGGCCATTGCGCATCGCTGCTTTCGAAGCAGTAGAGAAAGGCTCCCGGCACGAGGACGTACAGCAACACCACGGCCGCCATGTATAGCCAGGCCAGCCGGAAGCCATTCCACGTCGTACGTTCCGCCAACTCCGGCCGGTCTTGGCCCAAGCGTTGGCCGACCAGAACACAAACGGCTTGCCCCATACCCAGCATGGGAAGCAAGGCGACCATGTTGATCGTGAAGGCAATGTTGGTGGCGGCCAGCTCTCCCTCTCCCAAGCGACCCACCAGAAACAGGAAAACGGTGAAAGCCAGCGCGTCGAGCATCCACTGTAGCCCGTTGGGAAGGCCGAAGCGGAGGAGCCGGCCAAAGAGCCCCGGTTCGAGCCGCCAGCCCGTGAGCGTGGCAAAGGTCTTGCGGTATTGCGGTCGAAAAAAGAGGAACAACGCCAACGTTGCCGATGTTGCCGATCCAACTACGGTGGCGTATCCCGCACCGGCAATGCCCCAGGCAGGAAGGCCCCAATGGCCGAAGATCCACGCATAAGCCAGCAGTGCATTCAAGGTCATGCCGGTCGCATCGATGAGCAACACGGTCCAGCTGTCGCCGCGGCCGGCGAAGAAGCTGTTGACCGAAGCGACCACCAACGCCGGCAGGGCCGCAAAACAGAGGCAGCGAAAGTACGTGACCTCCAGTTCCTGGATACGCGGGGCGTGGCCGCCCAGGCTGATGAGTGGCCGTGCTAACGGCCACAAGACCAGGAAGGCGGTCCCCGCGGCCACGCTGAAGTAGAGGGCTTGCCACACCGCAGGGCCGACACGGTTCGGCCGACCGGCACCGGTATACTGGGCCACGAACGTAGTGGCGTAGTTGGCGGTGTTTTGCAAGAGCGTCACAAAAGTCCAGTAGAGCACCGCTGCGGGCATCGACGCAGCCACCGCATCGCTGCTCGCTTGGCTCAGCAAGGCGCGATCAATGGTAATTTGCAGGGTCATGAAGCTGCTGCTCAGGATCAGCGGCACGGCAAGGCGCAACAGTTCCCGGCCACCCCCTTCCTGATGCCATTGTTCGCTCCATCGCATGCCCAGCTCCTTGTTGGTGAAAAGGAGGCACCGTGCGCGCACGAAGCCCCCTGGAACTTTGTAAGGATTAGACAGCAGGAAGGATACAAGGTTCGCATCGTGCCTGAAAACTTCCGTCCCCTCGGAAGGGACCGGGCCCCATCGCGCCGGCCACAACGCTGGCAAAGCGACCACGCGAGCATGGACTCTGAGCTAGAGTTTATCGCCCGATGCCTGTCGGGCGCCGCGGACGACCTATGTCCGTGCGGCCAGAAATATGATGGTCTTTAATTAGGACAGCGCTGTGCCTCCGCTAGCCACCACTCGTTTTGATGAACTGAAGGCCACCAACCAGCTCCCTTCCCCTACGGGGGTGGCGCTGGCCATTCTGCGGCTGGCCGAATCTGAGAAGAATACGGCGCAAGAGATCACCCGCGTCCTCCAGAGCGACCCCGCGATGTGTGGGCGACTGCTCAAGATCACCAACAGCGCCCTCTCGGGGCGAGCGCGGCCGGTGACCTCCGTCCGGGAGGCAGTGATGCACCTGGGCGTTCGCATGGTGCGCAATGTGGCCCTGAGCTTCTCGCTGGTGTCGCAGCATGAGCGGGGACCTTGCTCGGCCTTCGATTATGCCGGCTTCTGGTCGCATTCGCTGGCCATGGGCGTTGCGGCCCAGGCGGGCGCGCTTCAGGCCGGCGGCATCCCGCCGCAAGAGGCGTTCACGTGTGGCCTGCTCGCTCAAGTGGGCCGCCTTGCCCTCGCCTGTATCTACCCCGACGTCTATACCGAGATTCTGACCAGCACGGGCCAGGGCGGCTCCAACGAGCTACGCCGACACGAGCGGGCGCGGCTGGCCACCGACCACAATGAGCTCACCGTTGCCATGTTGCAGGACTGGGGTCTGCCGGAAGTTTATATCCAGGCCGTCGAACACTATGACGACCTCAAAGCAACGAACGCTCCAGGAGAGCAGCGTGCGCGTACCCTGGCACGCCTGTTGCGCATGGCATGGCGGATGGCCGACGTCTGTCTCTCGACTGGCACGGAACGCTCGAATCGGATGCTGGATCTATTGGCTGCGGGGGAAGAGGTCGGCATCGAGACACCCAATTTGTTAGCCTTATGCGACCGGGTGGTCGAGGAGTGGCAGGACTGGGGCCGGATTTTTCAGGTCGAGACCCGAGCCGTGCCACCCTTCGGCGAGCTGGCCGAGCGGGCCCGCGCGTACCGTGAGCAATCGACGGACCCGCAAGAATCGCCCGGCGACGCCACGGGAGAGCATCGATTGAGCATCGTGGCCGTGGATGAGGACGCCGAGGAATTGCAGATGCTGACCCGGCAGCTGATCAAGTCCGGCCACACCGTTCACGCCGCCGCAAGCGGCGAGGAAGCGCTTCGCCTCATCATGGACGTCAACCCCCAGCTAGTTATCACCGACTGGCGGTTGTCGGGGATGGATGGCAAGGCGCTCATCAAGTCTTTGCGCCAGACCAAGATCGGACGGCAACTCTACGTCCTCATGCTGACCGGCAGCGAAGAGGACGATATGCAGGTGGAAGCGTTCGAGGCGGGTGTGGACGACTTCATGGTGAAGCCGTTGCATCCTCGGCTCTTGGCTGCGCGGCTTCGCGCCTGTGCCCGGGTCGTTCAGCTTCAGGAGGAGACACGCCGTGACAAGGTGCAGCTGCACCGCTGCATGGAAGAGTTGGCCGTGGCCAATCGAAAACTACAGAAGGCGGCGCTCACCGATGCGCTAACGGGGGTGTACAATCGCCGGTTTGCCCTGGAGCGTCTCGAGCAGGAATGGACCGCGACAGCCAATTTCGACCGGCCGCTCGCCTGTCTGCTTTGCGATATCGATCACTTCAAGCGCGTCAATGATCAGCATGGCCACGACGTTGGCGACCGTGTGTTGCGGGCGACGGCGGATGTGCTGCGCACCAAACTCCGGCCGAGCGATGTCGCCTGTCGGCTAGGGGGCGAGGAGTTCGTGGTCATCGGTACGGGGATGGGCCGGGAGATTGCTCTGGCCTGTGCCGAGCGTTTGCGTGCCAACGTGGAGAAGCAGATTATCGAGGTGCCCAATGGCCATGTCCGCGTAACCATGAGCATCGGTGTCGCGATCCGGCGGGCGTCGATGCGGAACTCGGCCGAGCTGCTCAAGAGCGCCGACGAGGCAGTGTACGCGGCCAAGGCGAGAGGCCGAAACCAGGTTCAGTTCAGCGCCACATCCGAGCTGCACGAAGCGCCCGTACGGACTCGCTGACGATGGGAAGCTACAAAGAGCCGAATCGCGTTCCTGCATTCGGTTTCGAGGGAAGGCAGGATTGACTGTCCCTGTTTTCGTTAAACCCCCTTTATCGGCATCCTCCCATAAACAAGAAGGCCAGGACCACAATCGGCAACGGGAGCCCGAGTAGCAGGGCAATCAAACCCCAGCGGGCATTTCCACGTCGTTCCGTACGTTCGGGTAGCATAGCGTTGCGTTCCTTTCTGAGTGTGTTGGTGAACTCGTGCGAACACTGCTAAGCTTGAGCAAATCGCATGCCGCTGAGCAAGGCTGCGAGCTCACCCTGACCACAGCAACTGAGCACGTATTGGGTTGCTGTATGTAGCAGATGACAAGGAGTAAAATCGAAATCCCGCGAACGGTCGATAACGGTTCGAACGCTTGGGACCCGGAGCTGGCACATTAGACCGGTGGTCCGCGCCGCCCAGTGACGAGCATCACGAGAAAAAGAATGATGAAGATGAAGAACAGAACCTTGGCGATCCACATCGCCATGCCTTGCAGGCCCCAAAAGCCAAAGATTCCCGCCACGAGCGCGATGAGGAGAAACAAGAGTGCCCATCGTAACATGCGTGTTGACTCCAATCGGTTGATGCCATTTTCCCGGACGAACGCTTGAACCGCCCGCGAAGCGGTGGCCGGGACCTTATACCGACTTCGTGTCTGCTATTGTGCAGATTCCTTCCCAAGACGTGGATATCCTGCTGCTCAGCAGAAAGAATTTGTTGCCGAGGATATGCCGTAAAGAGAACTGGGTCCTCGGTGCGCGGCGCGCAGCACCAAGGACCCGGTTCGGAATAGGCCAGGGGGTTACCTGCCCTGGTCCTTGATTTTCTCACCAACGTTTTTGACGCTCTGTCCCACATTCTTCGCCGCATTTTTGGCCGCGTCACTGGTCTTGTCGGTGGCGTTCTTTGCTTTCTCCGCGGCGCTGTCGATCGTGTCCTTGATTTTCTCTTTTGTGTCTGCCATGAGACTGCTCCTTGGTTTGAAATGATGATTCGAGCCGACGCACCGATTGTTGAGCAATCGCCATGCCAGCGCAAGAGCTTTCCATCCCTTTCCTCGGCTGAGGCTACGGACGGGCCATCTCAATTTGATTGGCCCCCGCCTCCTGACTCTGGGAAAACAGGGATCTGTCGAATCGTTCGCCCCGTCGCCCTCCTCTCGGAGGGGAGATATAATAAACTGCTCCGACCCGTGGCCGAACGAGATTTGCCTGCCGCGCAGCGGTAAAGGAAGCCCCGATGTCTGTCGATCCCCAAGTGATTCGCGCCGAGCCGCATACGGAAATCGGTAACCTCATCCAGCTTCATGCCGGGACCATTCTCGAGCGCTGGAGCCACCGAGCCGTCCAGGAGCAGCCCCAGGCCCCCCGCGTCCACCATGCGGTGCTGCTGAATGACCTTCGCGACTTCCTGCAGACCTTGGGCCGCAGCCTCGCGGAGTCCCAGGCTCCCTCTACCTGCTCGCATTGCCTGCCCGCCTCCAATCACGGCGCGCAACGCTGGCAGACGGGTTGGTCCTTGCCTGAGGTAGTGCGTGACTACCAAATTCTCCGCCTGGTTCTCGTCGAGTTTCTCGAGGAAACTCTCGATCGGCCGCTGGGTTACCGGGAGGTACTGGCCATTGGTCTCGCCCTCGATGAGGCCATCTCGGCCAGTGTGGTGAAGTACGTCCAGGGTCGAGACCAGGAGTTCCACGAACTCCAAGCAAACCATATCGAGGAGAACCGGCAGGTGCAGCAGCGTTTGCGCGTGCAGGCTGAAGCCTTGCGGGAAGCCGACCGGCATAAGAATGAGTTCCTGGCGATGCTGGCTCACGAGCTGCGCAACCCGCTTGCGCCCGTCCGCAACGCCGTTCAGTTTCTGATGCTCAAAGGCTCCGCCGATCCGGAGCTGCAATGGGCCGGCGAGGTAATCGATCGACAAGTGCAGCATATGTCCCGCATGGTGGACGACTTGCTCGACATCTCGCGCATCGCTCAAGGCAAGATCAAACTGGAAAAGGTACCGGTAGAGCTGGCCACGGTGGTCGCTCGGGCCATGGAAATGGTCCGGCCACTCGTGGATGCCCGCAAACACCAGGCAACGATTGCCATTCCTCCCGAACCGGTGTGGTTGGAAGCCGACCCGCCCCGTGTGGTCCAAGTCCTGGCCAATCTCCTGACCAACGCCGCCAAGTACACGGATGAAGGGGGTCAGATTTGGCTGACAATGGAGCGGCAAGCGGACGAAGCGGTCATCACCGTGCGCGACACGGGCATCGGAATTCCCAGCGAAATGCTGCCGAAGGTTTTCGACCTCTTCGCCCAAGGGGACCGCAACCCGGATCCATCTCAAGGGGGACTGGGCATCGGTCTCTCTCTCGTCCGTAGTCTGGTCGATTTGCACGGCGGACGGGTGCAAGCCTCCAGCGCCGGCCGGGGCCACGGCAGCGAGTTTGTCGTGCATCTGCCCATCTTGCAGCAAACACCGCCGGCTACCCCGGAAACAAGAAAACCGGTGGAGCACAGCTCGGCGCCCGCCCATCGCATTCTGGTCGTGGATGATAACAAGGACGCCGCGCAGAGCTTGGCCTTGTTACTCAAGCTCTGCGGCCAAGACGTGCGCACGGCGAACGATGGCCCGGCTGCGCTGGAAATTGCGCGGACCTATGTACCGGAGATTGTGCTGCTCGACATTGGTCTGCCCCACATGGATGGGCTCGAAGTTGCCCGCCGGCTGCGGCACGATCTTGGCCTGAAGGATACCTTGCTGGTCGCGCTGACCGGCTATGGCCAAGAGGAAGACCGTCGCCGTTCTGAAGAGGCAGGATTCAACGCGCACCTCGTTAAACCGCTGGATCTGCATGAGTTGCACAAGCTGTTGGCACGTCCGACCAGTAGTGGATCCAGCGAAGGCACAGCGGAAAAAGGCTGAGGTGCTTTTCATTTCCGAAGTTCACGGTCCCTGGCTTTTGACGGCTCTTTCTGTTCCTGCCGCGGTAGAGTCTCGGGAGCACGTGAATGGTCCGCCAGGTGCTCATCCATGCAACCGCTACTGCACAGCGCCTGGTTACACTCGGAGCAAAAGAAGGCATTCCGCAGTCTTCGGCCACATTGCACGCAATGACTGAAGCTGGGCATACTCTCTTCCTTGTTACGGTGCTCAACGATCATCTTGGGCAAAACCCGTACCGGTAAAGGCCAAGGATGCGTGGACAAAGGCGATCCGGTCCATGCCGCGCTCACCGCATATTTTTGACAATTTTTGGCAAGCGCCCTTGATCCTCACGTTACGTGAGGTCGTATCATTGCGTCGTAGTCACGATCCCCGGCGGGATCCGCAGGAGGACGCACCATGCGATGGGAAGCCTTGAAGGTGGGCGAACTGGCAAGGCGGACGGGCTTGACGGTCCGTACGCTGCACCATTACGACGAGATTGGTCTGCTGAAACCGGCGCTGCACACCGAGTCGGGGCACCGCCTCTATACAGCCGACGACGTGGCCCGGCTGCAGCGGATCAAGTCGCTGCGCCAGCTCGGTTTCTCGCTGGAGGAGGTGCGCACTTGTTTGGACCGGCCGGAGTTTGTTCCGCTGCGGGTGCTGGAGATGCACATTGCCCGGCTGAAAGAGCAGATGGCGCTGCAGCAACGGCTATGTGCCCGGCTGGAGGCGGCCGCGAATCGGCTACGCTCGGCGGAGGAGGTCTCTGCTGAGGAGATGATCCAGATGATCGTGGAGATGACCATGTTCGAGAATTTGTACACCCCCGAGCAAATGAAGCAGTTCGAGGAAGTGGCCAAGCAGGTGGGCCCCGAGGAGATCCGGGCTATCGAGGAAGGTTGGACGGCACTCCTCGCCGAGGTCCGGGCCAACTGCGACCTCGACCCGACGAGTCCTGAGGCGCAGGCGCTGGCCCAGCGCTGGGACGAACTGGCCCAGCGTACCGCGCGTCCCTACCAGGCGTTTCCCGAGGTCAAGCAAGCCATCGCCAACAACTGGCAACAGGGCCGGTTCGAAGGCTTCGATCGCTTTCCGCAGGCTGCCGACCAGGCGTTCATCGAGCGCGTAAAGGCAGCACGGCAAGCTTCCGGCGACGGCGGCACGGGGAGCTAACCAGCGTTTACGAATGACTCTGGATACCGTTGCGCGGTAGGAGGAAGCTGAATGATCGGTACCCAAAGGGAAATGCTTGGCGAAGCATCGCCGATTACAAAAAGGCCCCCGTGAAAGAGCGAGATCGTGGACGGGAATCAGAACCGTCCAAACAAATTCCCCTTCGGCCACCGCTCCACCCGCTCAATCTCCCGCTGGAGATGGTTGGCCGCATCGGCCACTTCGTTCTCGGCCTCTTCTCCGGTGCCGCCGTTGAGGAGAACGGCCCAATCCACGTTTTCGGGGGTATGGCCGACATAGGCCCGGTAGCCGGGCAGGCCGCCGTTCTTCGTGTAAGTGGGTCCCTTGGGGGTGAATCGAACCGTATCCCAACCCAGGCCGAAATGGCTGCCGTTCTTGCGCGGCTTGACCGGTGGAGGCGGTGCGGCGAGCATTTCCCGCATCAGCCTCGGCGGCAGGAAGGCGGATCCCCGCGTCCCGTCCACGGCCGTCATGAAACGGGCCAACTCCACCGCCGAGGTCAGCCAGCCGCCTCCGGCCGCACCTTGCAACGGCTTCAGCGGCGGTAACTCTTCCCCATTCCGGTTATATCGATGGACCCAGTCGGCGGGGTACGTTGCCAACGTCACGTTGCACGCCGCGTGGCGGATCCCCATCGGTCGCAGGACGTGCCGGTCAACGTAATCGGCGTAGGGTTCCCCGCTGGCGTGCTCGATGATCTGGCCCAGGACCAGGTAGCCATAATTCGAGTACTGCGCCTCCGTTCCCGGCGCGTATGCCAGCGGCTTCCCCAGGCGGTAGCGGATGATCTGATCGGCAGTGAGGTTTTCCTGCTTCACCCCGAATGCCTGGGCCGCCTCTGGCTTGTGAGGCATGCTCTCGTAGCCACTCGTGTGGTTCAGGAACTGACGGATGGTGATGGTGCGGACGCGGGGGTCTTCCTTTTGGCCGGGCAGTGGGTGCAAGTCCTTCAGCACGTCGAACGCATGGTCCTGCAAACGCAGCTTACCTGTCTCGACCAGCTTCAGGACAGCGACAGCTGTCACCGCCTTCGAGACACTGCCAATGCCGAAGAGCATCTCTGGCCGAACCGGCTCGCGGGCCTTGACGTTAGCCCAGCCATAGCCTCGGGCCAGGACAAGTCGGCCATCCTTCGCCAGGCACAGTGAGCCGCCGGGGACCCCGTGCTTGTGGAGCATCTCCAGCAGGACCGCATCAAACCGATCGAGTCCGGGCCGAGCTTCGCCAGTGATCGGAGGGCGTTCCTTCCCTTCCCGCCGGG
>Ga0209060_10004873_pt1 | contig 10101 bp, 11 predicted proteins | sample Coa_R1_8_FD_187155 | JGI IMG/M metagenome (GOLD analysis project Ga0209060, IMG submission 187155) | Surface soil microbial communities from Centralia Pennsylvania, which are recovering from an underground coalmine fire - Coalmine... | ecosystem: Environmental > Terrestrial > Soil >... | reverse complement strand
CGGCACTGACAACCCGAATCTCGGCGTCGGGCTCTCATTTTGGAAAACGAAGGAGGACGCGGAGAGATATCATCGCGATGTATTTCCGAAGGTTGCCGGCTCCCTGCAACACCTTATCCAGGCCGCCCCGACGGTTCGGTCGTTTGACGTCGAAGCATCCGAAACCTTCCGCATCGCGGCTGGCAAGGCGGCATAGAAATTCTGACTCGGTTGCGTCGGGTGAGCCTCACGGCTCGCCCTTTTTTCATCGCCCCTGTAAAAAATAAGATCCAAGCTCCCGGCTTTTTCCACACATCCGCCGCAAGAGCTGGACCGCCGTCACAGCGCATTCCTACCGCAAATGCGAGAGTGCTGGAGAGGGCAACCATGTCCAAAGAGGCAGAACAACTCGTTCGCCGGAGCGAGCACGTGATCCGAAGTAGAAAACGGCTCTATCTTGACTCTCTCCGCGCCATCGAAAGAAGCAAACGCCTTCTCGAAGACTTTGAAGGCTCACGGCAAGGGTTCCGACGACGCCCACAAGCGCCTTCCTGCAAAATAGGGGGCCCACTGACCAGGTCCTTGCGGGGGGCATTGGACTTTTCCTGCGGAGGAAAACGGGCGTACTATGCAATCTGCCCTTTCTTGGTAATCCATCGTTTCCGGCGGTAGTACGATGCCGTGGTTCTCACACCCTCCGGACAACCGCCGTTTCCCCCGGTTCAAGGCGGATATTCCCGCAATCGCCAACTTGGTTCGCGACCGCGAAATCCTCTCTCTTCGCATACGCTGCGACAGTATCTCGGAAAACGGGGTTGGTGCTCGCGGTCGCGGCCTGGAACCCCTGCATCTGGGCGACCTGGTCACAATGGAGCTGCACATTCCGCTGTCGATACCACCGAACACCCTCGTGCGCTACGTGGCCGTGCGCCACAGGAGAGGCAGGTGCGGGCTGGAGTTTCTCGCCTTGTCCCAAGACCAGCGCGACCTCATCAAGCGCTACTGCGAGCAGCAGCCCCTGAAAAAGCGCTGGCGATGGATTTAGGGCTGATCGAGACCACCACGCGTGTGGGCCCTTCTCATCAGGTCGGGCACAGCCGATCCGAATTAGGTTGTGGCTCAAAGCTGCCCCGGAGATACGCGGCATTGCAAGGTAGTGATTCTTCTGTAAAACGAAAGCGTTTCAAGGTGGTGACACTTATCGAATAGTTACTTCGGTAACCATCATGCCGCAACATTCTTCCACCATGACCTCGTACCGGCGCAACTAAATGCGGCGTGTAGAGTTAAAACACTCCAGGAGGTCGGGTATGAGATTCGGTCACGCAATGGTGATGGCGGTAGTGTTGTGCTTTGCAAGCTTAGGGTTCGCCCAGCGTCCGGGAGGGGGGACGGGCCGTCCCTCCGGTGTCGGCGCTCCCGGTGTCGGCGCGTCTGGGAGTGTGGGTCGTCCATCGGACGCCGGACCCGGCACTATGGGGCGCTCCTCGGAGATCGGACCCAATGGTCGTTCCAGTGCTATTGGGTCGCAATCCCCAAGCACACTGCTCCAGAACAACAGCCCCTTGAATACTGCATTGACCAATGCCTTGGTGAAAGCTGGCGTTACGGTCCCCGGAGGCGATCTCCCGAGTGCCTGCTCTGGATTCAAGAATCTGGGTCAGTGCATTGCCGCGCTTCATGTCGCCAAGAACCTCGACGTTCCAGGCGGCTTTGATGCCTTGAAAGACAAGATGACGGGAAAGGGCGCTGTGAACCTTGGAAAGGCGATTCAGCAGCTTGATCCCAAGGTGAAGGGCAAGGCGGAAAGCAAGAAGGCCACCAAACAGGCCAAGGAAGACATTAAGGCTGCCCAATCACAGTCGTAGCCGGCGGCGAATATACGGCTTTACCAACCCCGGTCCAGATAGACCGGGGTTTTCTTTTTGCAAGCACGAAGCAATTGGCGAAAGTAGGCGGTAGCGCCCGATCTGCATCCAAACCCACTGCTCGTCCCACAGTAGCTGAATGCGGCCTCCCGTTTCGGGAATGCAGCGACGCTCGGCATTGACTGGGGTCCCTGCGCAGCGCGATGCTGACCATGTAGGGCATCGAGCTTCGCGGTTCCTGTTGCATTTCCGTGGCGGCCGTCGTGGAAGCGTTTGCCGTTTCCTTCGCGCCTCCGGCCGAGCGAGAGGAGCCGGGCACACGCCCCGTTACGCCCTCACGACTCTGTTCGCTCAATCGGCCTGTAATCCGGGTTGTGAGGGCCCGGGGATTTTCCCGTTGATTTACTCCACCCAGCAAAAGAATCTCGTCTGTGACCCCGGTCACAGACGAGATCGGCTCCACAGCCACATCCTTGCACAAATCTGCGGAGGACACCATGGCCACATTCCCATTGGCATTCGAAATACTTGACGACAAGGCAGGAGCGTATCCATGCTCCATCTGCAGCAGTAACCCCGCGACGCTCAAATCAACCGGAACGCACGAGGGGCCCTGCTGCCTACAGTGCGCCTTCAGTTTGCTCGCGGACCTTGCCCAATCGAGCGTGGACCACGGTATCAAGCGAATGCGATAAGCCAACGGATTGTTGCCAATTCCGCGCCCCAAGGCGCAGAATTCCCGCCGCTACGGAGGCAAACCATGGCGATACTCTGGTGGATCATCGTGGGTCTGGTCGCAGGTTGGGCTACCGGCAAAATCATGGGCGGCGCCGGCTACGGCTTCATCCTGGATATCGTAGTCGGCATTGTGGGAGCCGTGATCGGGGGCTTTGTCATGACCCGTCTTGGACTCGCCGCAAGCGGCGGCATGGTCTATACGGTCATTGTCGCGATCTTCGACGCAATCATCCTCACGCTCATCGTGCGCCTCATCACGGGCAAAAAACCCGCCTAGTCCCCCGCCATGAATAGCGCCGAAGACGAGACGACACGACGAGTCCGAGAGATACGCACCGCCGTACACGCGCAGATCACCGTCTCAAGGAAACTCTGCGAAATCTCCCAAAACCTACGGCAGCAAAATGCCGACCTACGCGAATGGTTGCGCGAGAATCTGCTCGCATTCTGGAGCAAGCGCGAACACTGGACAGATAGATAAAACCCGCGCCATATGCAGGATGTGAGAACTGCTGCTCAAAGGGCGCCATCGCCATCCGCACCTGGCTCAATGCGTTTAGGACTGAGCTTTGCTCATTTTTTCTGCAGAGTTCGAAGGGCGCGTCTCGACGATTTACCCGGAGTTCGCTGGAACTGTTCTTTGGCCCTTCGGCGGGCTTCAAGGTGTTGGAAGACGATGTTCAGGACGAAGCCACTGATCGTTCGCCGTTCCGCTCTCGCCGAGTCGCGAATCATCTCGGCTTCTTCTTCCGTGCAACGCACCAGAAGTGCGGTGTGCTTCCGGGTGCTGTCTGTGGACATGGCGTGGGATTCTACCACCCGGTGTGAGAAACCCTCGCGGTGACGGGATATCAATTGATTTCAGAAGAAACCCGCGCCATGAGCATCAGCAACGAGAGCGTGAAAGTGGCGCGGGTCATCAGCAATCACGCTGATTCCTCGAGTGTAGCCCGCGAGTCCCCTCGCTGCAACCCGAATATCCATTTTTGTCATTGCACTACTGATGTCGCAGCGTAGAATACCTCCGCCGCCTTTTCATAATTGAAGCTTCGACACAGGAGTGCGCCATGCCGTCTCCCCGCACTCAGGAATCCAAAATTACGCCGCATGGGGAAAGCACCTTCGAACACGTTGTCCGCCGCCTCGGGCTTTCGCCCTCCGACTACGCAAGCTCCGCAGCACTTAAAGAATGGGTGCGCGGGCAAAAGGAAGAGCCTGTGGCTGATTGGTTGCTGCTCTCGCCGGTCACACCCTTTTCAATTTCTTTCCTTGATCTCGAAACAGCAACCCGGCTCAGAGAATGGCTGTTGTTCGAGGGGGTGAGGGCAAAGGGTGAGAGACTGGGTCGTCATTCTAATGCCAGCATAGCTGGCAACCTGTTGGCATTGCGACTTCGGTAGTGTCTCGCGACTCTACCGCGACTTCTACAATGTTGACCCCATGCCCAAGCCGTCCTAACATGCTCGCCCGTGGCCACTCCGTCCCAACTTGTTGGTCGGACCATCTCGCATTACCGCATCATCGCCAAGCTCGGCGGCGGCGGTATGGGCGTTGTTTACAAGGCCGAGGACACCCGTCTACATCGCTTTGTCGCATTGAAATTCCTGCCCGAAGATGTTGCGCATGACCCTCAAGCGCTGGCGCGTTTTCGGCGAGAAGCGCAAGCTGCTTCCGCGCTAAACCATCCCAATATATGCACCGTTCACGACATCGATGAATATGAAGGCCAGACCTTCATCGTCATGGAACTGCTTGATGGGACAACGATAAAGCAAATCATTGTTGGCTCGCCTATGGAAATCGAGACCGTACTCGACCTGGGAATTCAGATTGGGGGGGCACTTGATGCGGCGCATGGGAAAGGGATTATCGACCGGGACCTCAAGCCAGCCAATATCTTTATCAGCGCTAGTGGTGTGGCCAAGATTCTGGATTTCGGATTGGCCAAAATCGCTCCTGCAAAGATGCCCGGATCCAGCCCTCTAGCAGAAGCGACGCTCAGTGAAGCGGAGCATCTCACGAGCCCGGGAGCGACCTTGGGCACGGTGGCATACATGTCTCCCGAGCAAGTTCGTGGAAAGGAACTGGACTCCCGCACCGACTTGTTTTCGTTTGGCGCCGTTCTCTATGAGATGTGTACCGGCAGTGTAGCTTTCCGCGGCGATACGTCTGGCATTGTGTTCGAGTCCATTCTCAATCGGGCACCAACGCCGGCAGTTCGCCTGAACCCAGAGCTGCCGCCAAAGCTGGAAGAGATCATCAACAAAGCCTTGGAAAAAGATCGTGAGGTCAGATACCAACACGCTTCCGAGATGCGAGCCGACCTCAAGCGCTTGCGCCGGGAAATCGAGTCCGGAAGGTCGTCTGCCGTCAGCAGCGCTGCAGTGCAAGCAATTCCTGAACAGCAAAGCAGAAAACGAGACTGGAATTTCATTCTGTCGGTTCTGTGCATCACGATCGCGGTTGCAAGTGTCGGTTACTTTCTTACTCGTGTCTCAGCTGAGCCAAAAGTGATCGATTACAGACAAGTTACGAGCGATGGACGCGTGAAAGGCGACTTGCTGGGACGCGCTCCACTCGTCACAGATGGGGAGAGACTGTACTTTTCCGAAGTCAATGGCGATCAGGTTACATTTGCTCAGGTTTCAACTTCGGGCGGAGAAACACTGTTGAGTAAGCCACCGTCATCAAATGCCTACATTGCTGACATCTTGCCGGCTCAATCCGAACTGCTTGTGGGAACGTTTAAAGGCTACGAAACCGAAGCTCCGTTTTATGCAGTTCCAATTTTAGGTGGGTCGGCTCGACGGGTTGACGATCTCTCGGCATATGATGCGGCCTGGTCACCAGACGGCCAGGAAATTGCCTACTCGCTAGACAACGCGGTTTACCGTGCCAAAATCGATGGCACTAACGTGCGAAAGCTGGCTCAGGTTTCAGCCCCAGGGCCGGTATGGTGGATTCGTTGGTCCCCCGATGGGCAGCGACTGCGTTTTACCGCCGGTGACCCACGCGCCGGCTCCGCATCTTTGTGGGAGGTTTCAAGTAACGGCGGAAATCTCCACTCGCTGCTCGGCGGCTGGAATCCTAATCCCAGTGAGTGTTGTGGCAATTGGACCCGTGATGGCAAGTATTATTTCTTCCAATCTTCACGCAACATCAGAACCGATATCTGGGCAATACGCGATTCCAGTGGCTGGCTCTCCAAAAGGCCGAGCAAACCCATGCAGATGACATCAGGACCACTCAGCTACCGCTCACCTGTACCTACGCAGGATGGCCGCGAATTGTTTGCCGTGGGCGACCAGCGTCGCGGTGAGCTGGTGCGATACGACCCGAAGGCAAGAGAGTTCATGCCTTATCTTTCCGGGCTGGCTGCGGATTGGGTTGCTTTTTCGCGCGACGGGCGATGGGTCGCTTACACCAGCATGCTGGACGAAACGCTTTGGCGCAGCAAGCTGGACGGCAGCGATCGCCTCCAGCTCACGTTCTCTCCCATGCAGTCCTTTGAGATGGTTTGGTCACCCGACGGCACAAAGATTGCCTTCATGGCGAAAACACCGGGCAAGAACTGGAAGATCTACGTGGTCTCGCGTGATGGCGGCAATCCCGAGGAGCTGGCGCCGAACGATCAGGCGGAAACCGACCCGAGCTGGTCTCCAGATGGCCGGTATATTTTGTTCAGTCATCTGCCCTGGCTGGATACCGGGCCGAGGACAACCTTATCCATCCTGCGAGTGGATTTGAACACCCACAAACTGGATTCTCTGCCCGGGTCCGAGGGCCTCATTGCCCCCCGCTGGTCCCCTGATGGCCAATATGTCAGCGCCCTCACTAAGGATTCATTAGCGCTGGAGCTCTTCAACGTTAAGAAGCAACAATGGTCGCCGCTGGTCACCGCCAACGTGAATTTCATGGCCTGGTCTCGGGACAGCAGGTATTTCTACTTCGACACTTTTGGCGAGGATCCCACATTTTCCCGCATCAGGATTGACCATCGCGTAGTGGAACGTGTGGCTGACCTCAAGGGCATCCGGAGAAGCTATGAGTTCATCGGCCCGTTCGCCGGACTCGCTCCCGACGACTCTCTTCTAATCGTGCGTGACACTGGAACGGAGGAGATTTACGCACTCGATTTGCAGCTTCCGTAGGTCGCACTCAGTACTGCAACTACATCGGAGTAGACCCACATTCCAGCTCATTCGGCGCGATGCTGGCTGCACGAAATATACGCCTTCGAACCAATGAGCCGTTTTGCACGCGCCTCAGCAATTTTAGAACAGTCGAGGAAGAGATCCGGGGCTGCAGCGTCCAGCGTCTCACAATCGCGGAAATTGCGATACAGGCGGTCAGTTTTCCCCACAATTACATGCCGGCAAGTTTAAAGCCTGTAACGAAGCCTCGCGCAACCTGCAAGCCCCTAGTCCAGAGTTGATTGATCTGCCGTTCGGAGGGGAGACGACCCCCGGGTTCCACCATACCTCTCAAAGCAGCCGGCCCGTCGCCGTCCTGCCTGCGGGGTGAAGAACCCTAGGTAACCAGGATCAGAACCCTCCCGTTCGGTGAGTCGGGAGGGCAGATTTCTGCTTACCCTGCCCTCCGGGCCGCACCGGATGGGTCCGGGCCGAACTTCCCTATCCCTGGAGACCTCAACGCCGGAAGCCGTCCTCCGTCAATCGATAGTTGCGTGACACCGTTGTCTTGCGCACCAGTGGGTACCACGCACTGCATCCCCACCGCCTCACGGCTGGATTACGCCGAATAGCCCACCGCCGTATTGCAGAGCGGGGTTCGTAGGATCCGAAGTGATTCCGGCGGTGAAGAATAGAAAATTCTTCGGGCCCTGAATCGCCTGGCCACTGCCGAACTCCAAATCCCACAACCCCGGCACGGCGAACGGAGTGCCGTCCGCAAGCTTCAACTCCCCAACCAGTGCTCCTGTGTCAGGATCGAAGGCGTGAATCTTCCCGTCGTCCACGTTGCCCACCAAGATCTTGTTGCTGAGCGGCCCGAAATGATCCGGCGTGCGCACAACGGCCCACGGCGAAGCGAGCACCGGCTGGGTTCCCGTCCCGGACAGATTGCTGGCAAAGAGCCTTCGGCACTTCGGCGAAGTGGGATTGGTTGCGATATCACATATATCGAGGATGCCGCCTGAGGCGTCCAGGTTGAAATACGTGACGTAAAGCTTGTTTCCAACGGCCGCGACGGCGTAGGGCACAAACAGAGCGGTTGAACTAATGGGGGGCAAGTTGACGTCGGCGGCAAATGTTCCGACGTAATTGAAGCCGCTGTCGAAAACATCAATTCCGCCTCCGGGTACCGCGGCCGCCGCGTAAAGATGCGGACCGGCCGCCGAGTCGGCGATGTCCAGGCCTGTGTATCCCACGCCGGCACCGAACCGGTTCACCGCGACAATTCCCTGCGTTTCGTTGACGCTGGGATTCCAGCCGACAATCAAACCGTCCAGCGTATCAAAAATAAAAAGAGCTGGCCCGCTGGCCCCGCCGTTCGAGATGGAAAAGCTGCCTGAGCTGGCAAATGTGTTGGCCACCACCCCGCTCGGACCAAAGGGGTAGAACTGGCCGTCGCCCGGAATGAACTGCTCTCCTTCGCCGGGCAGAGGGCATGGGACCGCCGTATCGCCACCCGTATCCGTCACGCACGGGATTTGCACGGCCGGTAACGCCGAAACGATCTCGCCACTGCCTGTGTACAGCCGCGACGTACTCGAGTTCTGTGCATCGACCCAGAAGGGGCCTGTTGGAAATGCCGCCAAGCCCCACGGATTGACTATCTCCGGATCAATCGTCTGTGCAGGGGCGGCGCTCGTACTTGAGGAGACGAGGTTGGTCACACGATATTGCGCGAAGGCTGGAGCCGAGCCGAGCGCTAGCAGGCACACCCCGGCCACAGCGAACCAAAGCTTGCCTGCAAATCTCGACTTCCGAGCGGACAGTGGAATGAGAGTGAACTTCATGTTGCCTCCTTTGCGATTCTCATTTCTGGGTTTCCATACCCCTCAAAGCAGCGCAAGAGTGACGGGAGGCAGATTTGGGCTGGCCCGTCAGGAGGCTGCCAGAGATGCAACTGTCCCGTCGTGAGCCATTCCTGGATCTGTGCGGCGGCCGGTTCGGCGAGGCCCGCCGCGTTGTCGAGAAAAATGACCTCAGCCTCGGCGCTGCAGGCGGGACACCAACCCGGCCCTGTCCTGGCGTTATAAATCACCATGACCGTGTCGGTCTCAACGGTGATCCTGGCTGTTCTCACCACCATGACGCGCACCGTTCCGCCCGTCCCTCTTGCATACGGCTTCGAACGGGCGCATTCTGCCCGCACGACTGATCAGCGGTCCTCAAGAAGGGAATAAAGAATTCTCAGAAAACTCTCACAGCCCTAATCGTCTGAAAAGGCTAGTACTTACAGGCGGCGCTGCGGAAGAAGTGCAGGCCTTTTCGAGCCCGGTGAACCCTCTCGGTGAGTCCATTGTCAGTGAGAAAAACCTCGTGTTAGAATCCCGCCGAATCGTGAGCCGAACCACCTGTTCGGCCAGGAACGGGATACCACCAGCGAGCCGACATGGCCACGGGACATAGAATCCTCTACGAGTTCGGCCCCTTTCGGGTCGACCTAGCGAACCATCAACTTCTGCGTGAAAACCAGCCAATCTCCCTCACTCCCAAGGCATTCGAAACCCTTCTGATCCTTCTCCGCCACAGCCCCGAGATGGTTTCCAAGGAAGAACTAATGAAAGAGCTCTGGCCGAATACCTTCGTCGAAGAGGCGAATCTGAGCCAGAACATCTTCCTGCTCCGCAAGGCCCTCGGTGACAACCCGGAAAACAGTCGCTATATCGTCACCCTTCCAAGGCTCGGGTATCGATTCGCGGGCGGTGTCCGCGCAACCAGGCAAAACGGCGGAGATTTAGTCATCGCCAGCCACACGCGCTCTCAGATATCCCTGGAACAGAGCGAGAACGCTCCGAGCGAAGCCTTGCCCACCCCTGTTACCTCGCCCCCTAGCAAGTGGAACTGGAAATACGCGATTGCGCTTACCGCGCTGATCGCGATCCCCGTGGCAGCATCGGTCTTCCTTGCGATAGCTTACCGACGCGCGCCCGGCGGGCCCGATGATGCGCTTGTCAGCCAAATTCTGCCTGCGCCGAACACAGTTTTTCAGTTTGGTCCAGCGTATGCCGTGTCGCCGACGCTTTCGCCGGACGGGCGGCGACTGGTCTTTCTGGCGGAAGGGCCGCAGGGCCCGCCAATGCTATGGGTGCGTTCGCTCAATTCGAGCGAAGCGAGACCGCTTGAGGGAACTGAAAACGCCGCGACGCCGTTCTGGTCACCCGACGGCGAGTACGTGGCCTTCTTCGCTGACGGAAAACTCAAGAAAGTGGCCGTTTCAGGCGGCCCGCCGCTGAACATTTGCAGCGCTCCCAATGGGCGCGGCGGAGCCTGGTCGGCTGATGGAACCATTCTGTTCACGCCAACCTCGGAATCGCCTCTGTTTCGCG
>Ga0209060_10004872_pt1 | contig 10102 bp, 10 predicted proteins | sample Coa_R1_8_FD_187155 | JGI IMG/M metagenome (GOLD analysis project Ga0209060, IMG submission 187155) | Surface soil microbial communities from Centralia Pennsylvania, which are recovering from an underground coalmine fire - Coalmine... | ecosystem: Environmental > Terrestrial > Soil >... | reverse complement strand
TCATGCCCGAACCGGTCTACTTCGGTGGGACGGTCGCGCGCGAGGTGACGAGCCGTGATATCGCCGAGGCTGTCCGCGCGTCCGGACGGGCGGCTTTTGCCTTCGACGAGCGGCCGGCCTGCGGTGACAAGCTCATTTCGCTCGCGCGAGCTGGGGATAGAATCGTCGTCATGGGGGCCCGCGACGACACGCTTTCGGTGTTCGCAAGCGGCTTGCTCGACCGCCTCAAGCTGCTGAAAAGCCCGTAAAATATAGCTTTTCGAGCATGACCTCCGGGCTTCTCCGCAGTGCCGATTTCGGAAACGCGCGATTTTACGAAGGATTCCTCGCTTTTTTCGACATGCGATACTATTTGCTTCCCAACCTGATTCTCCTGAAGAGGGCAAAATGGCCGAAGCCAAGATGATGGGCACCGCACCGGCAGCAGCGGCTCCCAAAGCAAAAGCAGAAACCGTTTCGACGCGTCAGCTTGCAAACATGCTGGCGGAGAAACACGGTGAGCTCACCAAGAAAGCCGCGAACGCGCTGCTCGAGGAGCTTACCGGCATGATCACCAAGCAGCTGAAGAAAGGTGTGCGCATCCGGCTCAACGGCCTCGGCATCCTGCAGGTGCGCAAGCGCGCCGCTCGCATGGGCCGCAATCCCGCGACCGGCGAGCAGATCAAAATCAAGGCGAGCAAGAAGGTCGCGTTCCGCGCAGCAAAAGAGCTGAAGCAGGCGATCTGACGCCTTACGCTTCGAATTGAGAAAAAGCCGGGTGGGCACTAAGTCCCCCGGCTTTTTTCTTTGGCTCGTGCAAATTGTGTAGCCTCCGCATCAGCATGAACTCTCACGCGACCCCCTACGACGTCATCGTCATCGGCCTTGGCGCCATGGGAAGCGCTGCAACCTGGCAGCTCGCAAAACGCGGCGCGCGTGTTCTCGGCATCGACCGGTTTTCGCCGCCGCATGGTTTCGGCTCATCTCATGGCGACACGCGCATCACACGGCTCGCGATCGGCGAAGGCGATCACCTGACGCCGCTCGCGATTCGCTCGCACGAAATCTGGCGCGAGATCGAAAGGGCGCTGGACGTCGAACTCCTGACTCAGAACGGCGGGCTGATCGTTTCAGCACCCGGACCGAAGTCTTTCACCCATGTGGAAGGTTTTTTCGCGAATACCATCGCAGCCGCGAAGCACCATGGAATTGCGCACGAATTGTTGGATGCGCAGGAAATCCGTAACCGATTTCCACCATTCCGCGTTCGCGACGGAGAGTTCGGCTATTTCGAATCTTCGGCGGGCTTTGTTCGGCCTGAGACCGCCATTGCGTCGCAACTTGAGCTGGCGAAGCGTGCGGGCGCGGATTTCCGGACCCAAGAGCGCGTCGTTCGTTTTGAGGAAGCGGCCGGACGGGTTGAGATCGAGACCGAAGCCGCGCGCTATCGCGCCGACCGGATCGTGCTGACGGCGGGCGCGTGGCTTCCTTCGTTGCTCGAGCCAACGCTCGCTTCGCTGTTTCGGATTTATCGCCAGGTGCTTTTCTGGTTTGCGCTCGATGCGCCGGTTTCCCGTTTCGAGCCAGCGCGCTTTCCCGTTTTCATTCGGGAGCTTACCGGCGAGGCGCAGGGGATCTACGGCTTTCCGGCGTTGGACGGAAAGGCGGGCGGTCTCAAGATCGCAACTGAAACCTACGCAACCGCCACGTCGCCCGATCTGGTCGAGCGTGTCGTGTCCGAAGAGGAGATCGCCGCGATGCATGGCCGTTTCGTCGCGCCTTACCTCGAGGGGGTCGGCCGCGGGTGCGTGAAGACCGCCGTCTGCCTTTACACGGTGACGCCCGATTTTGGCTTTGTGATCGACTGGCTGCCCGGTTCGGAGCGGGTGCTGATCGCGTCGCCCTGTTCCGGCCATGGTTTCAAGCATTCAGCAGCAATCGGCGAGATGCTGGCTGATTACGCGACGGCTGCGCCAATCCGCTTCCAGTCCGCGCCGTTCGGTTTTGCGCGCTTTGCGCGATGAGCGCTATCGTCGTGCCGCGAAGAAGGAGGGGCGCATGGTCAGAGCGGCGTGCCACTGCGGGGCTGTGCGCATTACGCTCGATCCCGCGCCGGCTTGGGTTTGCGATTGCAACTGTTCCATATGCCGGCGTTACGGGACGCTCTGGGCCTACACTTGGGATTTTCTCGGCAAACGAACGCTCGAGGCGAAGCTCTTGCGCGGCTCCGACACTCTCGAACCCTACGCTTGGGGCCCCCGAGGGCTTGGCTTCTGGCGTTGCCGGAGCTGCGGTTGTGTAACTCACCACACGGTGCTGAGCGAGCCTCGCAAGATCCGCGGTGTAAACGCGCGCATGTTCGTCGACTTCGACACGACCCGCGTAACGATTCACCGAAGTGACAATGCGCACACGGGCTGGTTTTGGACTCGCCCGGACACCGAGATTTGGGAAGGCCCGCAGCCGGCTTTGCCACCGCCCGGCCCTGATGATTGGCGTTAGGTTCAAGAGTGAAGACGGATTCGGTGCGGCACCGGCGCGTTGAACCTGTGGGTTCGGCCGAGTATGGTCCGCGGCCCTCAAAACCCGCTTTGGGGCGTCGCCAAGCGGTAAGGCACCGGATTTTGATTCCGGCATACGCAGGTTCGAATCCTGCCGCCCCAGCCATGCCGTTGGTTAGCGGCGCAAGCGAGCTTTGGAAGACATTTGCAAGGTAGGTCCAGCTTCGAACATTGCTCGGAGCATGGCAGAGAATAAGGTTCGTGAATGGTGCTCGGCGGCGACCTGTCTCAAATCTCGCTGCAGACGGCGCGACTGACATTGCGTTCGTTCACGGCGGCCGATGCAACCGAGTCCTTCGTCGCGGCCGATGCCTCGGTCGCGAGATACATGTCCTGGAATCCTCCGGTATCGGAGGCGGAATTCGAGACGATCTGGCAAAAATCCCTTTCCGATATGAAGAGCGGCAGCCAGCTGTCTCTCGTGATACGAAATTCCGCCACGCGTGAATTTCTTGGTTCTGCCGGCCTTCATCCGGCGGACGCCGATCTGCTTGAAACGGGGATCTGGATCAAGACTTCGGCGCAGGGCCAGGGCTACGGACGCGAGGCGGTCGCCGCGCTGATGGCATGGGCCGGCGGCAAATTTCATGCTTCGGCGCTCCTGTGGCCTGTCGTGGAAGAGAATCTGCCGAGCCGAAAACTCGCCGAGTCTCTGGGTGGAAAAGTGATCGGAAGCCGCCAGAGGCAAAAGCCCGGAGACGTGAGCCGGAATCTGCTCGTCTATGCCATTCCTTGTTCGCGCTGATCGGCGCGTAGTGGGCCAGGACGCGGCCGTTGCGGCGCGCGCGAAGCGAAGGCTATAAGGCGCCCTTCGAGCGAAGCGGAGAGTAGCTCAGCCTGGTAGAGCACCACGTTCGGGACGTGGGGGCCGGAGGTTCGAATCCTCTCTCTCCGACCAAACATGACCGAGACCAACCGCTACTGGACGTTGTCTGAAGGTCCCGTTCCTTCCTGGCCGGAGCCGGGAACCTTCTTGCTTCGCGAAGCGCCGCTGCCTGAGCCGCGCCAGAACCAGGCGCTGACGCGCACGATCTACGTCTCGCTCGATCCCTATCAATGGGGTTACAAGCGCCGCGGCGTCGATAAACTTGGCGCGCCGTGCCACGCGCGGACGGTTTCGCAAGTGGTCGAAAGCCGCTTGCCGGACTTTGCGCCCGGAGATTTCGTCTTCAACACCAATGGCTGGGCCGAGTTCGGCCTGATGGGCGAGGGCGTTGCGCGCCCCTCATACATGATCCCGCGAAAGCTCGATCCCGCGTTAGGCCGCATCAGCCATGCGGTGGGCGTGCTTGGGATGCTCGGGCTGACGGCTTACGCGGGCATGGTGCTAATGGCGAAGCCAAAGTCGGGTGAAACTGCCGTGGTCTCCGCCGCTTCCGGCGGCGTCGGCCAGATCGCCGGACAGCTGGCGCGGCTGCGCGGGCTTCGCGTGGTCGGCATCGCGGGACGTGAGGAAAAGTGCCGCTACGTTACCGACGAACTCGGTTTCGACGCCTGCGTCTCCCATCTCAGTCCGACGTTCGAAAGCGATCTTCGCGCGGCTTGCCCGAACGGGATCGACATCTATTTCGAGAATGTCGGGGGTAAGGTTTTCGACGCAGCGCTCCCGCTCTTCAATCCGCACGCGCGCATGACGATCTGCGGACTGATCGCGCACTATGGCGATGCGCCCGGAAACGATGCCCGTGCGGCGCTTATGAAACGCGGCGAAACGATCTTCCGCGATCGGCAGGTGCGCGTGCAGGACCTCTTCGTCGGCGACTTTGTCGCCGGCAACCATGACGAATTCCTGAGAGAGGTGGCACCGCTCGTCCGCTCCGGCGCGCTCAAATATCGCGAAGACATCCGTCAGGCCTTCGAGAACATCCCTGCCTGTTTTTCCGAGATGCTGCGTGGCGACAATTTCGGAAAAATGCTCGTCCAGATTTCTGCCGATCCTACGCTGTGAGCCGCGCGGCCCCTACGACGAACAGGGGCCGCGCCACAGGCTTTTGGTCAGAACAGCGCGCCGATCTCGAACATGCCGCGCACCTGCGAACTTGCATCCCCGGTCGGCCCGTCAAACGGTGCGGCCTTTCCAAATCCCAGGTCTGGCGTGAAGTTGCTGATGCCGACATACGAGACATCGGCGCGCGCATAGAACCACTTCCACTGGTATGTCGGCGTGACGGTGATTGACCAGGCCGATGAGCCCGGGCCATAGCCCAGAAGATCCGGCGAGTTGAACACGCCCCTGGTGCCCGACTCCGATTCATATTCGCCACGTGCGGCCAGCTTCCAGTTGTCGTTGAAGGCGTAGCTCGCGAGGACCGCGCCACCCCACACGGTCGAACCACGGCCGAGAAATACCTTCGGCGTGGAATTGAATTGGATATACGGACTGATCGTCCATGGCCCGGACGTGTGCGTGTATATGAGGTCGTAGACCGAGCCGCTGTTCAGGAAGCTGAAATTGCCGCGCCCGAGATTGCCGCTTGCGGTGAAGCTCACCGTATCTGCACCGCCGTTGAACGCGTAGGAGGCAAGTCCCGAGAGCACGTTATAGCGATTGGTGTACGTGCCGTCGTTCAGCGAAAAAGAAATCGTGATCGGGCCGCTGGCGAAATTGAGCTGCGCGCCACGGCTGACAATCGGCTCGTTGTTCCAGAGCAGTCCGCGCTCGATGTTCATGTTCTGATAGGTGAAGCCGTACTCATCGCCGATCAGCGTCGGAAGCTTGCCGCCCTCGAGCGAGAACGACGACAGCGCGCCTTCGCCCTGGATCTTCAGATAGGCCTCGGGGACATAGCCGAAGGTTCCCGTGACGGTGCTCGACATATTCGTGTAGGGCACACCGACGGTTGGGAAGGAATAAGCGCCGGCGTCGACGAAGAACTGCAGCCAGCCGTCCGTCTTCTGGATGAAGACCTGACCGTTGCTCAAATCGATTCCCGAATCGTCGTCACCATGTGTCGCGTGCGTCGCATTGCTCTGCACATAGGCGAGCCCGCTGACATCGCCGCCTATATAGATCTTTCCGCCGGCGTCGCCGAACCAGTTCGGCAGGTCCACGCTGAACGGATTGGGATTGGCCGCGAGCGGTCCCGCCATCGACGGCGTTGTTAGGGCGTCCGCATGGGCTCCGGGGGCGCCGCAGGAAATGCCGATGGCCGCGGCGCAAGCAAGCAATGCTGACTTAGAATTCTTCATTTCAAATCACCCTTCTTTGGTGAGCCCGGCGCTTCGAAACAGGCGTGTGCGCGCGGGGTGCCCCGTTGGCGTCAGGTCGAAATTGCGGCGGGCGTGCATATAAACTCAATGAGCCGCGCTGCGACCTCGCATCCGCAAAACGGGAGAAATCAGCGGTTTTCGCCGACCGTGTTCCAATTGCAACAAGCGTCTGCCCGACATTTGTGCAGGCCGCCGCTTGAGTAGGCTTCGCTTCCTTCAGGCTGGTCTCGCGTCCACCGCCACGTTGAGGTGGAGGCCGCCATCGGTGAGCAGCGTCTCGCCGGTGATGTGCCGGGATTCCGGTCCGGCGAAGAACGAAATGGTCTTGGCAATCTCCTCGCCGTCGGCCGCGCGCTTCAAGGGCGCGATCTGGGCCTGAGTGTCTGTCAGGCGCTTGAAGCCTTCATCGCCCAGACGATTCCGAAACCAGCCGGTCGCGACGTAGCCGGGGCAAACGGCGTTGACGCGAATGGCCGGCGCGAGCGCACGTGCCAGTGACAATGTCATCGTGTTGAGTGCGCCCTTCGAAGCGGCATAGGCAACGCTCGATCCGATGCCGCGCACGCCCGCGATCGACGATACGTTCACCACCGCACCATCGCCATGCGCGCGCAGCGCAGCCGCGCAGGCGCGGATCATCTGGAAGGGTCCGACCACATTGACCGCATAGATCGCCTGGAAATCTTCCGCGCTCAGCGCATCGAGATCCGGGTGCGCGACGAATTTCGTCGTACCGGCGTTGTTTACCAGGATGTCGATGCGGCCCCAGGCATCGAGCGCGGCCCGGGCGAGCGCATGGCAATCTGCATCTTTCGCCACATTGGCCTTGATGACGCGCACCTCGGCACCCGCCTTGGTTGCCGCGGCGGCGGTTTCGCGTGCCTCCTTCTCGCTCTTCGTATAATTGATCACCACATTCGCGCCGCGCTCTGCGAGGAGGATGGCGGCTGCAGCCCCGATGCCGGTCGCCGAGCCCGTCACGATCGCCACTTTTCCCTTGAGATCCATGATTGTTCCCCGTTCGCGCCGAGGCGCTTCTCTTGTTACTCTCGCCCGCAAAAGCCCGATGCCGCAAGAAGCAGCGCTGACAACAGACCTCGTGGCCGCGACAGCCGCCGAGGCCGCAAGGCCCCGGCGTCATGCCGGAGACGACCTGCCGATGCGGGTCATCCTGATCCGGCATGGACGGCCGGACATCGCCGTGAGCCCGCGCACGTCGCATCACGGATTTCGCCGCTACATCGATCTCTACGAGGAGGCAGGTCTCGATCCCGAGAGCGCGCCGCCGGAGGAATTGCTCGATCTCGCGGGCGAACTTTCCAGCATCTTCACCAGTGGAAAGCCGCGCGCACGCGACAGCGCCAAGCTCCTCGCGCCGCAGGCCGAGCTCATCGCCGATCCATTGTTCGTCGAGGCGCCGCTCGCGAGCCCGCGCATTCCGCTGTTGCGCATGAAAGTGCCGAAATGGGCCGTGGTTGCGCGTATTCTCTGGCACGCCGGATACCACCCCAAGATCGAGAATTATCGCCGCGCCAAGCATCGCGCCTCGCACGCGGCGGACATCCTAATCGGCAAAGCCCGGAAGGAGGGGGTCGCGGTGCTGGTCGCGCATGGCTACTTCAACGCGATGATCGGGCGCGAACTCAGGCGCCGCGGCTTTGCGCAATCCGGTTCGCATCGCGCGCGCTTCTGGAACGCGGTCACTTACGATCTCGAGCAAACCGGTTAGGAGAACAATGGTGGTGGAAGAGAAGCTGGAGGTGCCGACGCGCGACGGCGCGGCGGAAGCCTATGTCTACCGGCCTGATGCGAGCGGCGGCCCGTGGCCGGGTGCCATCATGTACACCGACATCGCCGGCATAAGGCCTGCTTATCATCGCATAGCGCAAAAATTGTCGGAGCAGGGGTTTGTCGTTCTCTTTCCGAACATCTTCTATCGGGTGAGCCGACTGCCGGTGTTCGACTTCACGCCCAGGATGGGGGATGAGCGTACCATGAAGCGGCTTGGCGAATTGCGCTCAGGCCTCAATGCCGAACAGATGCTCTCCGACGGTGCTTCGTACACAGACTTTCTTTTCGCGCAGAAGGGCGTGATGCCGGGCAAGGCCGGAGTCGTCGGCTATTGCTTCACGGGTTCGATGGCGATGCGTACGGCGGCCGCGCGGCCGGAACGGATCGGCGCGGCCGTCTCTTTCCATGGCGGCGGATTGGCCACGGATCAACCCGAGAGCCCGCATCTCCTGCTGCCGAGAATAGAGGCGCGGCTTTATTTCGGTCATGCGATCGAAGACCGCTCGATGCCGGCAGAGGCGATCGTGAAGCTGGAGGCCGCACTGAAAGCGTGGGGCCGAAGGTTCGAGAGCGAAACCTATGAAGGCGCACGCCACGGCTGGACCCATTCCGACAGCCCCGTCTACAACGAGGCGCAGGCGGAGCGGGCTTTTGCGAAACTGACGGCTCTGTTCAAGGAGATGTTGTAAGTCAACGGCGCTTTGCCGCCTTGTCGAGTTTCGAATCCAAGGTGACCAGTTAGAGCATCGCCGGGATGACGCGATCGGGCGGCTTGTGCCCGTCGGCGAAGGTCTTGATGTTGATGATGACCTTTTCGCCCATGTCGATGCGGCCCTCGATGGTGGCCGATCCCATATGCGGCAGCAGCACGACGTTCTTGAGCTTTAAAAGCTTCGGATTGACCGAAGGCTCGAATTCGAACACGTCGAGTCCGGCACCGGAGAGCTCGCCGGCTTCGAGCATGCGCGCGAGCGTGTTCTCGTCGATCACCTCGCCGCGCGACGTGTTCACGATGTAAGCGGAAGGTTTCATCAGCTTGAGCCGGCGCGCGGAGAGCAGGTGATAGGTGGCCGGCGTGTGCGGGCAATTGATGCTCACGATGTCCATACGCGCGAGCATCTGGTCGAGGCTTTCCCAATACGTCGCTTCGAGTTCATGCTCGAGATCGGGATGCACCGGCTTGCGGTTGTGATAGTGGATCTGCAGCCCGAACGCTTTGGCGCGCCGCGCGACCGCCTGACCGATGCGGCCCATGCCGACAATGCCGAGCCGCTTTCCCTGGATCCGGTGGCCAAGCATCCATGAAGGCGACCAGCCCTTGAAGTGCTCGGCCTCGAGCTCTTTCACCCCTTCGACGAGCCGGCGCGGCACTGCGAGGATGAGCGCCATTGTCATGTCGGCCGTGTCTTCGGTCAGCACGCCCGGCGTGTTGGTCACCGCGATTCCGCGCTCGAGCGCCGTCTTGACGTCGATGTGATCGACGCCGGTACCGAAACTCGCGATCAGCTTCAGATTGGGCCCGGCGCGCACGATCACCTTGGAATCGAGCTTGTCGGTGACGGTCGGAACCAGCACATCCGCCTTCTGCATGGCCTCGATCAATTCGGCCTGCGTCATCGGCTTGTCGTCGACATTGAGCCGCGCATCGAACAATTCGCGCATGCGCGTTTCGATCGCGTCGGGAAGCTTGCGCGTGACGATGACGAGCGGCTTGCGTGCAGGCATGGCTTGTCGGGCCTTGTTCCGGCGCTTGGGAGCTTTTGAACCTATTAGGCAGATGGGCGAAAGAGGGTCAAGGCAAGGGCGTCTCCATGAGGCGTTGGCGGCCCGCCGTTGTTGCGCGCGCGAAGGCATGCGAACGTTGAACAAACGATGGCTCCCGCGCGGGCCCATATAAAAGGTCGGCAGGGAAGAGAGGCCACGTGGCGGTTCCAGGCGAAACGGGCGAACGCCCTGAGGCGCTCGCGGACTCGGCCGCAGGCGAACCCAGCGGCACGCCCGCGACCGTTGCACTCGCCGAAGCGGCCGGCTTCGCCGCCTGGCTGCGCTCTCCGCGCGGGCAGTCTGTCACCGGCGGACCAATCGCGAGCCGTCTCGGCCAGGCCTCCTGGGCGATGTACGAGGGCGCGCGCAATCCTTACGTGCTGCTGGTCACGATCTATATCTTCGCGCCCTATTTCACCGGCTACGTCGTCGGCAATCCCGTGAAGGGACAGGAGATCTGGGCCGCGATCTCGAGCTGGGGCGCCGGCGCGACCGCCATCGCCGCACCGTTTCTCGGAGCGATCGCCGACGTCGGCGGACGGCGCAAGCCCTGGATCGGCGCCTATACCGCGATCATGGTCGTCGCCATGCTGCTGATGTGGCAGGCGATGCCGCATTCAAGCATGGCGCGCATCTACACCATCGGCGCGCTGGTCATCGTGGCGAATTTCGCGTTCGAATTCTCGAATGTTTTCCTGAGCGCGATGCTTCCAACCATTGCGCCGCATGAGCGCATCGGGCCGCTTTCGGGGCTTGGTCTCGCGCTCGGCAACGCGGCCGGCATCGTGTTGATGATC
>Ga0209060_10004870_pt1 | contig 10111 bp, 6 predicted proteins | sample Coa_R1_8_FD_187155 | JGI IMG/M metagenome (GOLD analysis project Ga0209060, IMG submission 187155) | Surface soil microbial communities from Centralia Pennsylvania, which are recovering from an underground coalmine fire - Coalmine... | ecosystem: Environmental > Terrestrial > Soil > Unclassified... | reverse complement strand
CGGCCGGCGGTCGTGATCACGACGTGCAGCTTGCAGGCCTGACAGGTGATCGCCCAGAGGCCGCAGCGCTTCGCCGGATAGGGGAGATTGATGCTGCACCACGGGCCGTCGCCGCGGCGCGCGTCGCAGGGAAGGGCTGGGCGGAGACTGCCGAGGAGCGGCTGTACAGGCCGCTCGGCATGGCGGCGACCAGCTCGCGCTATCGCGACTTCATGGGCCAGGCGAATCGCGCCAGCCTGCATGTGCGGCGCGACAGCCAGTGGGCCGCGTTCACCCGGCGCAACGCCGACGCCCAGTCACCCGCGGGCGGCGCGAGCTCGACGGCGCGCGACATGGCGCAATGGCTGCGGCTGCTGCTCAACGACGGCCAGCACGACGGCCGGCAGGTGGTCGACAAGGCGGCGCTCGCTGAGACGCACGTTCCGGCCAGCGTGAAGGGCATCGATCCGCAGACCGGCACCGCGGGCCTCTACGGCCTCGGCTGGAACGTCGACTACCGGGAGCACGGCGTCGAATGGAGCCATGCGGGCGCCTTCGCCGCCGGCGCGCGGACGACGGTGCGCCTGGTGCCAAGCGCGCGGCTCGGTATCGTCGTGCTGGCGAACGCCTTCCCGAGCGGCGTGCCCGAGGGCATCGCCCAGACCTTCTTCGTATGCGTTACCGTTCTGCGAAACAATCGCCGTCACCCGCTCCGGACGCGTCATTGCCAACGGAAATCCAGTGGGCGCACCGTAATCGAATACATACAGCGCATAGCGCTTGAGTCCCAGCGCATCGGTAAATGCGAGTATCGTCGCCGCCAGCGCCTCGAAGGTGTATTTGTAATTCCGTTCTGGGGGCACTTCGGTGAATCCAAAACCCGGCAGGTCGGGCGCAATCACGCGGTACCGGTCGGACAGGCGCGGAATCAATTCGCGATATTGAAACGAAGAGGTCGGAAAGCCATGTAACAACAGCACCACCGGAGCATCTTTTGGCCCGGCTTCGCGGTAGAAAACCTTTACACCATCGGCATCGACGCGGCGAATGCTAGTTTTAGGGATAGAGTAGGACTGGTTCATAGAATTCTCCGCGTTCGAAAGATTAATAAGGGACAACAGGCGTGCGCGTAATTATAAATATTGTCGTTCCGAGCCGTTCGGGGCGAACGCGAGAACGTGCGAGAGCCTGCCCTGAGCAAGTGTTAGCGCGCCGAGGAGGCCTTGAAAACCTGCCGCAATGGGAGACTGGCTCCCAAGGATTCCGCCCTACCCCCTCCGCCTCAAATCTTCTACAATAGAAGTTCCCCTAAATTATGGCCTCCACTTCCACAGCTGCCTTCACACCAGAAGTCATCCGCGAGCATGGGCTGACGCTCGACGAATACGAAAAGATCAAAACGCTGCTGGGCGGACGCGAGCCCACGCGCACCGAGCTCGGCATTTTCAGCGTGATGTGGAGCGAGCATTGCTCCTACAAATCGTCGCGCGTGCATTTGAAGCGGCTGCCCACGCGCAGCAAGCGCGTTGTCCAGGGGCCCGGCGAGAACGCGGGCATTATTGACATTGGCGACGGATGGGCCTGCGCCTTCAAGATTGAGTCGCACAATCATCCGTCATTTATTGAGCCGTTTCAGGGAGCGGCCACCGGCGTTGGCGGCATTCTGCGCGACATTTTCACCATGGGCGCAAGGCCGGTCGCGGTGATGGATTCGCTGCGGTTTGGGCCGATCACGCCTGTCGCAGGAATCTCACAAAAAGAACTTCATAAGAACCACTCCGTGATGGAAGGCGTAGTCAGCGGCGTGGCGTCGTATGGAAATTGCTTCGGCGTCCCCAACCTCGGCGGGGAGACGAAGTTTGAACCGTGCTACTCCGGCAATCCTCTGGTGAATGCCTTCGCTCTGGGATTAGTTCGCCGCGACGAAATTTTCTACGCCAAAGCCGCGGGTGTGGGCAATCCAGTGATTTATGTTGGCTCAAAGACCGGACGCGACGGCATCCACGGCGCGACCATGGCCAGCGAGGAATTCAGCGAAGCGAGCGAGGCCAAGCGGCCGAATGTGCAGGTCGGCGATCCTTTCATGGAGAAGCTGCTGCTCGAAGCCTGCCTCGAAGCCATGCAAACTGGCGCCATCGTCGGCATTCAAGATATGGGCGCGGCGGGTCTGACCTGCTCGACTTGCGAAATGGGCGCGCGCGGCCGCGTCGGACTCGAAATCGAACTCGACCGCGTGCCGCAACGCGAGACGGGTATGAATCCGTATGAAATTATGCTCAGCGAATCGCAGGAGCGCATGCTGCTGGTCGCGCAAAAAGGCCGCGAAGCTGAGGTGTTTCGAGTTTTTGAAAAATGGGGACTCGACGCCGTCGAAATCGGCCACGTGATCGCCGAAGACACCATGCGCGTGCTCGAGCACGGAAAAGTCGTCGCGGAGATCCCGAATCCCGCGCTCACGGATGATGCGCCCGTTTACAAACGCCCCATGGAGCGCTGGGAACCGAACATCCCCCGAGAAAAACCCGAGGGCGTCTCGTTCAAAAGCACAGGCGATTTCACCGCCGAACTCAAGCAGCTTCTTTCCAGCCCGAATATTTGCAGCAAGCGTTGGGTGTGGCAGCAATACGACCACATGGTGCAGACCAACACGGTCGAAGCTCCCGGCGCGGGGGATGCCGGAGTGATTCGCATCAAAGGCGCGAAGTTCGGCCTGGCGATGGCCCTCGATGGCAACAGCCGCTGGTGCTATCTCGATCCAAAACTCGGCGCGATGCATGCCGTCGCCGAAGCTACGCGTAATGTGGCTTGCACTGGAGGCGTTCCGGTGGGCGCGACCAACTGCCTCAACTTTGGCAATCCTGAAAAGCCGCATATTATGTGGCAGTTCTCGCAGGCGATTGACGGCATCACCAAAGCCTGCGAAGAACTCGATGTGCCCATCACAGGCGGTAACGTCAGCCTCTACAACGAAACTCTGGGCGAAGGGATTTATCCCACGCCGGTCATGGGAATTGTCGGCATCGTCGAAGACGTCAGCAAAGCCGTGCGTCCAAGTTTTAAAGAGCCTGGCCGTGCAATCGTGCTCTTGAGCGCCTCTGAAAGTGGCGACGCCACCGACGCCGAAATCGAATTTGGCTCTTCCGAATATGCAAAAGAAATCCTCGGCTCGCTCTGGGGATTTCCCCCTGCCTTGGAATTGGAGCAGGAAGCGGCCTTGCAGAAGGCTGTGGTCAAAATGATTCAGGCTGGCTTGCTTGATTCGGCCCATGACATTTCAGAAGGCGGCATTGCAGTGACTCTGGCTGAGTGTGCCTTTGAGAAGGGCGTCGGGTTCCAGGTCAATTTGCCAGCCCTGGACCATCCCGCCGAATGTACGCTTTTTGGCGAGGACGCCAGCCGTATTATCGTCTCTTGCGACCTAAAGCACCTTGAACGAATCAAATCTATTGCCGGCGAATTTGGGCTCTCCTCCGAGCAGATTGGTAGCACTGTTTCCGAACAAGCAGAAATCCAGTTGGACGGACGGGCCGTGGTGTCGGCTAAGGTTTCAGAACTGCGTAACGCGTACGAAGGAGTGATCGAACGGATTCTAAAATCCGATCCTGAGTTGGTCGAAGCCTGAGAATGGGGCGTGAAAATGCTGACGGACAAATTCCACGACGAGTGCGGCGTAGTCGCGATCTACCAGAATCCTGAAGCGGAGAAGCTCGCCTACCTCGGCCTGCATGCTCTACAACATCGCGGGCAGGAGTCGGCGGGTATCGTCACGTCTGACGGCATGACCCTGCGCATGCACAAGGAAATGGGCCTGGTCGCGGACATTTTTGATCAGGAAACTTTGTGGAAGATTCGCGGTACGTTAGCCATTGGCCACACCCGCTACTCGACTGCGGGCGATTCGTCGCTGCTTAACGCCCAGCCCATCATGGTGCAATCGAACAAAGGCATGATGGCTCTGGCCCACAACGGCAATTTAGTGAATGCGCAGGAGATCCGCGCCCGTATGGAAGCGCAAGGGTCAATCTTTCAGACAAATAGCGATACTGAAGTCATCGTTCACTTGATCGCCCAATCTAAAGAGCAGACGCTGCCCGAAGCCATGGCTGACGCGTTACGCCGAGTTGAAGGCGCGTTCTCTCTGGTAATGATCAGCCCTGATCGCATCTTTGCGGCGCGCGATCCTCGCGGCTTCCGTCCGCTGGCGATGGGACGCATCCCCGCTGCCGACGGTCTTAAGCAAGACACGATTGTCTTTGCCTCCGAAACTTGTGCATTTGACTTAATCGGCGCGACCTACGAACGCGACGTGAAACCGGGAGAACTTGTCATCGTCGGCCCGGAAGGTGTTTCGTCGCGTTTCTACGCTCCAGCTCTGGCGCAATCGAGCTGCATCTTCGAGCACGTTTATTTCTCTCGGCCCGATAGCCGCGTTTTTGGCCGCTCGGTGCAAGAGAGCCGTGAAGAACTTGGCCGGCAATTGGCCCGCGAAGCTCCGGTCGAGGCGGATGTTGTTGTACCCGTACCCGACTCCGGCGTGACTGCCGCCATCGGCTACGCGGCGGAAAGCGGCATCCCGTTTCGCTTCGCTCTCATCCGCAATCACTATGTCGGCCGAACCTTCATCGAACCTCGCCAAACGGTCCGCGACTTCGGTGTGAAGCTAAAGATCAATCCAGTCCGCAGCTTGCTCGAAGGCAAGCGGGTGGTTCTTGTGGACGATTCCATCGTCCGCGGCACCACCAGCAAGAAAATTGTCCGCATGATTCGCCAGGCCGGCGCAAAAGAAGTGCACATGCGCATCTCCTGTCCGCCGACCATTTCGCCCTGCTTCTACGGCGTGGATACGCCTTCGAAAAAAGAACTCATCGCCGCCAACAAAACCATTGAGGAAATTCGGGAATTCACCGGCGCCGACACCCTGGCCTATCTATCTGTGGACGGTCTCAAGCGCGCCTGCGCCGACGGTGAACGCACCTCTTACTGCACAGCTTGTTACACCGGCAAATATCCCACCAACTGGGTGGATGTGGACGAAATTCAACCCGCTGTGGCAAAGGGATAGCTGCCGCTAGGCTTTTTTTGCTCTAATCGAAAGCCACTGAAGCCGCTAATCTATTTACCCTTCCTGCCGATATCTTCTCTGATGCACCTCTGCATCATGGGAGCTTCCCTTATGCGCTTGCGTTCCTTCCCCTGGCCCATTGCGATCCGGGTGAAACTTCTCATCACCATCATCCTGTTGAGCGGATGCAGTTCCAGGCAATCAAGCACCGCGCCGACGGTCACTGCGGCACGACAGTATCACGGTACGGCTTCGGTGGGCGACTTCCTCAGCATTCAAGTGGACTCAAGCGCGCAGACCATCACTTACAACGACATCTCCAATAACACCAGCGGCACGGCGACGTACTCGGTTAACGCCGACGGCACTTACGCCATCAACGACCCTACAGGCAATTTGCAGGCGGCCTACGAAGTGCCGAATTACATGCTCATCATTCAGGCCACGAAGACGGGCCCGAATGCGAATGCGCCTGCGCTGGTAACCGCAGTCGAAAGCGGGCCGATCTCGTTGGCGACCTTTGAATCGCAGGCTTACAACACCATGCAATTTCGTACGGCGGCCGGCGGCGTGAATATCGGCTCGGTCAGCGTGAACGGGCAAGGTACGGGCGCGATTACGGGATTTTGGCCGTATGGCTATTTCAATCAGGGCAATCAAGGAGGCAGCCCGTTCAACACCGGCGCCATCGACATGAGCCAGGCGCAGGAGGATGCTTCGGGAACGTTTCTCAAGGTGCCAGATCCCGGCGGGTCGGGCTTCGACTATGTTTTTGGCACGGCGAACGGAGTTTTCGCCGTGGATACGCAAAATGGGGCGATTTTGGGTTTGAAGAAGGCATTCAAGGCATTCGACCCAAGCGTGGCGGGAACGTATAAGAGCATCTATTACCAGAAAACGAATGCCAGCACCGGACAGGGCAACATCGAGACCGGGACGCCAAGTCTGGGAACCGCAAGCATCACTGTTTCCAATAATGGGCAGGTTACGATGACCGATTCCGGCGGGAACCAGCTGGCGCAAGGAACGCTCACGGCCGTGGCCGATGCCGCGTATCTCTACGGAAGCGCAGGTGAATTGCAGGACCCTTGCTATGGCCTATTTACGTTTCGCGTGTCTTCTTCCACGGCACAGCAAGATTTATTCGTCAGCTTTCAAGGGCAAGCGATGCTCTTCAGTTCATTCACTGCAAATTTGCCTTGGGCCACAGTCGGGACCTACGACTATTTCTATGGAGTCGGATTGAAGTAAGAAACTTGTAAGTATGGGGTCCGAAAAGTGTCTCTAGAAATTCACCCTGACGCCTAACTGTGCGGCGAAGGGAATCCCAACCGTTGTTCCGGGGCCGAAGAAATCTCCCAATGCTCCACCGGGCAAGCGCAACTGGCTCAAGCTGGTAATGGGGGTAGTCGTCGTGCAGGCGGCATTCGTGCACAGGTCCGTGACGTTGCCGGATGCCGCTTGGGCCGCGGGCACCGGCAATGCCGCAACATTCGCGACGTAATTTGCGCCGGGATTGTTGCGGTTGAAAAGATTGAAAAATTCAGCGAACGGAACCATAGACCAGCGATCGTGGAAATTAATGGGACGGCTAACGCGAAGATCGGCCTGAATGTAGGGCGTGCCTCGAAATTCGTCGAGGCTGGTGGGAACGCCGTTGACCGAGATACGCGCGCTGTTGTCGGCGGTCGTGATGGTGAATGGCCTGGCGCTTTCCATCTGCGTGAGCGTGGTCACTTCAATTCCGCCCGGCGCATGCAATGTTCCTGCGAGCACGAAGCGGCTGGTCACGTCCTCGCCCGATGGGCCGTAGTCCCCGGGACCAAAAGGATTCAGCGGGTTGCACACGCCATTGACGTAATCGAAGAGTTCACCGAGTACGCATCCCCAAGTCTTGGCTTTAGAGAGTGTGTAGTTTGCCACTACTTCAAAACGCCGTGAAACATTGCCTTGTAGGTGCAGCATCAGCGCGTTATAGCTGGAGCGGTTGTCGGACTTGAAGAGATTCACACTGGGCGCGAAGGGATTGTTCAAGCTGGTTGGGTCAAAAGGATAAGCCCGATAGCCGTGGTTGCCCTGTTCATGCGTGTAGTCGGCGCTTAAGGCCCAATGTTCGTTGAATGCGTGTTGCATGCCCCCGGTGATGTGAATGGCGTAAGGGGTCTTGTAGTTGCCGTCAATGAGTGATCCGGACGTCACGCAACCCGCACTCGGATTCGTTGTTGGGTTTGTGCAAGGCAGCGGCGGAGCATTGACAGCTTGGAACGCGGTTACCCAGCCGTTTTGTGCAAGGTCGTTATAGAACATGCCAAATCCGGCGCGAATCACAGTCTTGTTGCTGTTGCCGGGAGCATAGACAAGACCAATGCGAGGCCCAATCTCCTTGCGATAGTCGTGGGGGGCGCTGGTTTCGAGGGGAATATTGAGCGCTTGCAGCGTAATGTAAACGGGATTGTCTAGCTGGCTGCGCCCGGAAGCATTGAAAAGCCCGAAAGTGGTCTGATAACGCAAGCCATAATTAAAAGTCAGATGCGAAGTGACGCGCCATGAATCTTCGCCGTAAAACGCCAGACGTTGCACGCTCTGCGAGAAACTGCCGTCCATTGCGGGGGTTGTGCTCGCCCCAGCGATTAAATCTGCGGTGAACTGCGCGGGATTGCCAATGTAATCTGTGGGATTCATCGGAAGGGAATAAAGAGTTTCCTGGTTGCCCGGGAATGAGCCACTCAACACGGGCTCATGAATAAAGTTAATTCCAAATTTGATGGCATGACGTCCGGTTGTGTGGGCGATATCGTAACGGAATTGATATTTTTCCTGATTGCGCAGGGATGGAAATAAAGTGATTGGCGTGGCGAATTGATTGTCGCCGAAAGTTTCGAATCCTGAAACGGTGAGAGAAGTTGAGCTGAAAGGAAATGCCAATGCGAAACCGAGAGTCTGATTACGAGTCTGCGTCAAATGCAGCTCGCTCGCGCCGAAAACGAATGTTCCCAACCAGGTCGGACTGAACGCATACTGATTGCTGACGACCGTATTGAAATAGTTGTTGTGCGTAGTCAGTCCGGTCGAGGGCAGTGTGGCCTGTTGCACCAGCGCATTGTGAGTGAGATAGCTGTCTTCCGATGTACGCAGGAACCACAGCGACTTTTGCGATTGTGCCCAATCAAATCGAATAGAACCGAGATAATCGCGAAATGGGATGGACACATTTTGCGGCACGGCGATCGAGGTCACGCCCGGAATCAAGCCTTCTGAAGCAAGCGTGGCCAGAGCATCGAACTGCGCAGTACTTGCCGGACTGTAAGCGATACTGGCATTTTCCCGGACATATTCAATAGACGAAAAGAACCATAGTTTGTCTTTTACGATTGGCCCGCCGAGCGTCCCCACATAGTTCTGGCGGGAAAAAGGCTGCTTCGGGTTGGGCGCAGGATTTTCAATGGGGAAGCGAGCGTTTAATGCCGATCCCCGTTCGTAAAATGCTCCGCTGCCATGCCATTGGTTGGAGCCTCGCTTGGTAGTAATGACGACCGAACCTGCGGTGGTTCCACCTGTGTCCGCTTCCTCTTGTGCGGTGCGGAAGGCAAATTCTTGCAAGGCATCCACAGAAAAATTCTGAAGAAAGCCGCCAATGTAGTCGTCGGAATTGTCGGCGCCATCTATAGAAAGTTCATTGTTGAGGCCGGAGCTGCCACCGGTGGAAACTGCGGTGATACGCGCTTTGGTGGGGTCGGAGGGTTCTACCGGTTCGGTTCCGGGAGCCAGATAAGCGATATTCGCGAAGCTCCGGGCTGCCAGAGGCAAAGTTGCAAGATCGCGTTCTGCAATAACTGTTTGGTGAACCGCGCTGGCCAGATCAATCGGCTGGGTTGTTACCGAGGAAGCCTTCGATTCAACCTTCACGCTCTCACTCGCTGCGGCAACCTGCATCGTAACCGTGACGTCGCGGATTGTACTGACCGTAACATTAAGTTGGGAGCTGGCTTTGGTAAAACCATTGGCAGTTACGGTTAGCTCGTAAGCGCCCGGCGGAAGTTCGTCGAGGCGAAAATCGCCGCGGCTATCGCTATCTGCGCTTCGTTTTAGAGAAAACCCCTGCGCTTGCAATACAACCTTGGCGGATGGAATGCGCGCGCCACTTGAATCTTGAATCGCCCCGCGAACAGAGCCCGATGGGTTTTGGGCGAGGCTTGACGATCCAAACAACGCCAACCCGAAAAGAATGAAGGCAATTTGGCGCAGATTTCTACTTAGGGAGTCAGTCAGATAATTTTTCTTCGTATTCATGATGAGTGGACGGTCAAAGAATCGGGCTGGGTGGGAGAACCCTCGCTGTACCAATAGCGAGATTAGAGACTCTTAAATGCTACTACCAGAGTTAGTAAGCATAGGGGCATCCGAAGGGGTCTTTTGGCTCCTTGCAGCGGCAAGTGCGTGTCGGCTATGCTGTCGGAACGAAAGAAGTCTAGGGGGTGTTTGATGGGATTTTTTCAACGACCTGCAATTTCTCAACTAGGTCCTCTCGAACAGAAGATGATGACGCTTCTGTGGCGGCGTGGCAATGCAACCGTTCGCGAGCTGATCGAGTTTGAGGACACGGAACTTGCTTACACGACAGTCATGACCACGCTCGACCGTCTCTTCAAGAAACGTTTGCTCAACCGGTCGCCAGAGGGAAGGGCATTCCGCTATATACCACGATATACGCAGCCCGAGTTGGAACGTGCTGTCGCCGGCGAGACAATCCGGCAACTGCTGGGGCCGGTGGAAACATCCGCCGTGCCGCTTTCTTATTTTGTAGAGGCTGTCAGCGAGCATGACGCGAGCCTGCTCGACGATTTGCAAAGGCTGGTCGAAGAAAAACGGCGAGCACTACGAACGGAAGCGCGCAACTAGGAGAACGTGGATGTTTGAAGCAAAAGGCCTTGATGTCGCGCTGGCAATGTTTTTCTTGATCTATCTCTTTGCCTCGCTGCTGGTTTTACAAACCTGGAAGTTTTTTGCCGGATGGATACAGCATAAATCCGCCCGGCAACAGGCGAATGGTCTTTTTGCTCTGCGAGTTTT